>Ga0302320_10015746_pt1 | contig 15505 bp, 11 predicted proteins | sample Bog_T0_3_FD_202130 | JGI IMG/M metagenome (GOLD analysis project Ga0302320, IMG submission 202130) | Peat permafrost microbial communities from Stordalen Mire near Abisko, Sweden - Bog_T0_3 | ecosystem: Environmental > Terrestrial > Soil > Wetlands > Peat | place: Sweden: Abisko, Stordalen Mire... | reverse complement strand
ATTTGAGGGAGTTCATCCGTGAAGTTTGATTTCGAAGAGCGCAATGCGCTGCAAGACTTTGAGCAGGAACTGCGCGAGGCATTCGAGCGCCGCCCCGCACCCCCGGGCCTCAAGCGCAAAATCATGAGCGAACACAGCCGCCAGAACACCGCGCGCATTCACGACCGCACCGCGCTTTTGCAGCGTCTTGCCGCCTGCCTTGTTCTCGGCGCGGGTCTTGCCGGCGGATACGCCTGGCGCAACCATCAGGAGCAACTCCAGGGCGAAGAAGCTCGGCAGCAGGTTCTTACCGCATTACGCATTACCAATCACGCTCTTGATCAGATGAAGACCCACCTCGCGGATCAGGACCGGGACCGATAGAAACAAGGAGTGTTCAGAAATGAAGAACCGTATCGTCATCACGCTTCTCGCAGCTGCCACCTTCGCAGCAACAGCGGCCGCGCAAACTTCGCCTCTGCCCTTGCCGCCGCAAGTCGAGAAAGACCTTGCCGCGCGAGCCACCAATGTCACCGAGGTTACGCTAGGCAAAAACATGCTTGCCTTCGCCGCCAAATTCATGAACAACAACAAGGACGAAGCAGCCACGCGCCAGTTGATTCAGGGCCTCGACGGCATCTACGTCCGCGAATATGAATTCGACAAAGCTGGAGAGTACTCCGCCGAGGAAATTGCCAAGCTGCGCGGTTACTTCGAAACCAGTGAATGGTCGCCCATCGTCCATGAGCGGGAAATGAAATCCGGCGAATCGACGGACGTCCTGATGAAAACCGTGAACGGCGAGTCGCGCGGCATGTTCATTCTTTCCGCCGAGCCCAAGGAGCTCACCATTGTTCTCATTCTCGGACCCATCAATCTCGATCAACTAGGCGAGCTCAAGGGCCTTGGCGGTCTCAACGCGCTCGGAAACGTTGCAAGCGATGCGCACGTGAAAGACAAGGAAAAAACCAAGGTCAAAAAGGACGGTGACCAATGAAGCGTCTCTGGCTCATCCCACTTCTTTGCGTGGTAGTCATCGTTCCTGCGACAGTCGTCCTCGCTGCCAGCGGCGAAGGCTCCTTCGATGGTGTCGTCAGTTCCATCGAAGGCAAATATCACGTTCACGCAACACGCATCCCCTTCATGGGCCTCGTAAGCCTCGTCGCGCGTGGGGCAACCCATAACGGCGTCGGCTCGCTGCATGTCGCCGAAATCGAAGACTTCTCCGCACCCGTTGATGGCGACGAACTCAATCGCATGGTCGAAGAAAAACTTGGTCTGGGGTGGGAGCGCATCGTCCGCGACACCTCCAGTAGCGGCCACCAACAAACGCTGATCTTCGCCCACCCAGAAGGTGCGCGGATGGGCCTGTTCATCGTCGACAAAGACAGCAACGAGATGGACGTTGTCCAAGTCTCCGTCGACCCCGATCACCTCAACGAAGACATCGGCCACTATCGGCATTCTCACACCGATTAGTTTGAGCCCAAGGGAATCAAGTTGTTAAGGAATCAAACTGTCCATATGCGCCGCAATTTCCGCTGCCTACACTTGAGGCAGTATGGCAAGCCTCGCTCCGACACCGACGTCCGGATATAGAGGCCGGCTTGCGCCTTCTCCCACCGGATATCTCCACATCGGCCATGGGCGCACCTTCTGGACCGCCTGGCAGCGCGCTCGCGAAGCCGGTGGAGCGCTGGTTATGCGGATGGAAGATCTCGACCAGGACCGAAGCAAAGCCATCTATGCCGAAGCCGCGCTGGAAGACCTTCGCTGGCTCGGAATCCGTTGGTTTGAAGGGCCGGACAAAGGCGGTCCCTTCGCTCCCTACGTGCAAAGCAAGCGGCGTTCCATCTATCTTGCCGCCTGGCGCAGGCTCCTCAGGCGCGGCTTTATCTACCCTTGCCGCTGCTCCCGCAAAGATCTCGCCAGTGCAGTTTCAGCTCCGCACGAAAGCACGGTTCCGGGCGCACCCGGAATGCAAAGCAATGGGAAGCTCGAGCCGCTTGATGACGAGCCCATCTATCCAGGCACTTGCCGTCAGCTGATGGCCCGCGCTCCGCAACTTCCCGGCCCGACCGTAAGTGACATCGAAACTCCTGAAGGTTTCAACTGGCGATTCCGCATCCCTGACGGCCAGGCCATTGAATTCGACGACCGCAATCTCGGCCCACAGCGCTTCGTAGCCGGCGAGGACTTCGGCGACTTTGTCATCTGGCGTCGCGATGGCGTACCCAGCTACCAGCTTGCCTGTGTCGCCGACGATTATGAAATGGGAATCACGGAAGTGGTGCGCGGCGCCGATCTGCTCAAGTCCACCGCACGCCAGATTTTGCTCTATCGCGCCCTCGGCCATAAGAGCCCGGCCTTCTATCACTGCCGCCTAGTCGTCGACCACAACGGCAACCGCCTGGCCAAGCGTCACGATGCCCTGAGCCTCCGCTCGATGCGGCAGCGCGGCCTGACGCCCATGAACATTCTCTCCGCCGAACTCCCCGTAGAAGCCTAAAGGCCTTCACCGTTTGAATTCGTCCAACGCCCGAAGCAAAAGCCGGAGCCCCCTCCGAGCCTTTTTCGGTTCGGAGGGGGCTCCGGTCACTCAACCCGGCAGCATTTGCACTTACCTGTGCTTGATAAACGACCCGCTCTGCAGTTCGCTCATCGCCTGTCTTAACTCCGCCTGCGTGTTCATCACGATCGGCCCGTACCAGGCCACCGGCTCTTCCAGCGGCTTGCCTGAAACCAGCAGGAAACGAATCCCCTCCGGCCCCGCCTCCACCACGATTTCATCCCCGCGGTCGAACAGCACCAGAGAGTGATTCTTCGCGTCGTACACGGGTGCCGCGTTCGGATCAATCGCTGACTCCGTCAGCACCGCCTGTGGGTTCGAAGCATCACGGAACGTCCCCGCCCCGGCAAACACATACGCAAATGCATTCCGCGTTGTCTCCACCTGGATCCGCTTCTTCTTGCCGGGTGGGACTGAAATGTCCACGTAGCGCGCGTTTACGCTTGACTCCGTCGCCACGCCCTCCACCGGGCCCTTCATGCCCCAGAACTCGCCGCAGATAATTCGCGCTTTTGTTCCATCGTCCTCGGTCACTTCGGGGATGGCGCTCGAAGGAATGTCCTGGTAACGCGGATCGGTCATCTTGTGTGCCGCTGGCAGATTCGCCCAGAGCTGGAAACCGTGCATGCGTCCGTGCTCGTCGCCCTTAGGCATCTCCTGGTGCAGAATTCCGCTGCCCGCCGTCATCCACTGCACATCCCCGGCCGTCATGCGTCCCTTGTTGCCCAGGCTGTCGCCATGCGCAACTTCGCCGGCAAGCACGTACGTAATGGTCTCAATCCCGCGGTGAGGATGCCACGGGAACCCCGCTAGATAATCCGCCGGATTCTCGTTCCGGAAATCATCCAGCAACAGAAACGGATCGAACTCCCCCGTCTTACCGAAACCGAACGCGCGCTGCAGCTTTACACCCGCGCCCTCGACGGTGGGCCTTGTTTCAAGAATCTCTTTCACTGCACGAAGCGACATAACATCTACCTCCCGGGCCCTGACTCACCCATGATATTCCTGCTTATTAGATGTTCAAGGTAAATATTCGTTGCAACAACTATTTGGGCCGATTGCTCCGTCGAGATCGAGGTCGAATTGAAACACGGGCATTCCCGCAGGATGCGGGAACGCCCTTTACCCCTGATCTCTAACCGCTGCCTTAAGCCTTGACGAACTCTACATCGAGCGAAATCGTGACTTCCTCGCCCACCATCACGCCGCCAGTATCGAGTGCGGCATTAAACGTCAGGCCAAACTCCTTGCGATCGATCTTGGTTGATCCCGAAAGCCCGATCCGGCTGTTTCCCCAGGGGTCCTTCGACGGCTCACTCACGTCTTCCACCTTCAAGACCACCGGTTTGGTCACACCGTGGATTGTCAGTTCCCCGCTTACGTCATAGTTGGCGCCGCCCGTTGACTCCAACTTCGTCGACTTGAAGGTCATTGTGGGAAATTTCTCCACGTCAAAAAAGTCCGCGGTGAGCAAATGCCCGTCGCGCTTTTCATCGCCAGTCTTCACGGTCGCGACGGGAATCGTAGCTTCTACGCTCGAATCCTCGTATTTGCCCTCATCCAGCTTCAATACGCCGGAAATGCCTGAAAACTTGCCCTTCACGTTCGAAATCATCAAATGTTTCACCTTGAATTCCGCTCCCGAGTGCGCCGGGTCGATGTTCCAGGTGGTGACTGTTCCAGGGGCTGATGCCATAATCGTCGTGCTCCTTTCAAATTTTTCTTGCACTTACTTGGATGCAGCCGGACGATATTCGTTGCAACAACTATTTCTTAACCCTCAATTCTTTCGCGTTGACACCCTCAGAAAGCGAGTGTTGTTCCAACTTCGTTGCTACTTGTGAGTGAGCCGCCGTTCATAACAGGCAAGTTGCTCCAACTACCAACCTCTCCGTTGACATACGGCTGGGAAACGCTATACAAGTGCCGCATCGACAAAGTCGACATCATCTCGCTGCGCTCAAAAGGATTTTCATGAAAGCTGCACTTGTTCTTGCCCTTCTTGCTTCAGGCGTTTGCTGGGCTCAGCCTCCGGCCGACTGCAAACCCTCGTCGCTCAACATTCCCGGGGCTCCTTACCCCTGTATCTTTCCTGATAATCACGCCATGTTCCGCGTTGCTGCGCCGAATGCCCAGGCCGTGAAGGTGCGCGTCGGCGCCGGGTTCGACATGACCAAGGAAGCCGATGGGCTCTGGTATGCCACCACAACTCCTCTGGTTGCTGGATTTCACTACTACGGGGTCAACATCGACGGCGCCGCCGTCTCCGATCCTGCCACCCAGACCTTCTTTGGCGGTGGGCAATGGAGCAGCGCGATCGAAATTCCTGCCCCGGACGCCGACTTCTACAGCCACAAAGACGTTCCCCACGGAGTCGTGCGCGAACAGTGGTACTTCTCCTCGATCACACAGCAGTGGCGTCGCGCCTTCATCTACACCCCTCCCGATTACGACACCAACACGAAGGCAAAGTACCCGGTTCTCTACCTGCTGCACGGTTGGGGAGAAAACGAGCTTGGCTGGACCTTCCAGGGCCACGTCGATCAGATCATGGATAACCTGATTGCCGGTGGCAAGGCGAAGCCCATGCTGATTGTGATGGACAACCTGAACGCAGTGAAGCCCGGCGAGGATGGGACCATCTACAACGCGCGCAGCGTAACTACTCAGGCAGTTCCTCAGCCGCCGCCTCCACCGGGAACACCCCCTGCTCGTCCGGCAATTCGGCTCAGCACCACATTTACTGAAATGATGTTCGCCGATCTGATTCCCACCGTCGAAAAGAACTACCGTGTTGCGCCGGGTCGTGAAAACCGGGCTATGGCAGGCCTTTCGATGGGCGGAATGCAGACCTTTACCACCGGCCTCCAAAACCTCGACAAGTTTGCCTATTTAGGCGGACTCAGCGGCAATTGCATGGGCTTCGGCGGTGCGGCCTTCGATCCCAAAACAAGCTGCAGTGGCGCATTTGCCGATTCCGCTGCCTTCAACAAGAAGGTCAAGCTGCTGTTCCTCTCCACAGGCTCCGTGGAAGGCCCCCGCGTAAAACAGTTCAGTGACACGCTTACCCAGGCCGGCATCCACAACGTCTACTTTGAGTCTCCCGGAACCGCTCACGAGTGGTTGTCGTGGCGGCGAGCCCTGGCGGACTTTGCTCCGAGACTCTTCCGATAGCGACGCTCAATTCCGAGCCCGGCGGCGCCGTTCCTGCGAGTTGCCGCCGTGTTCGGAAGAAAAACTAGACAGCGACGGCCTTGGATCACCCATCCTGTCGTTCATTGCTTCCTCCACAGGTCTTCCGGCCCGCGGCCTTATCCTCAATACAGCCCCGTGACCGACTTCAAAGAGACCGTCAAGCAGCAGGCCGACATCGTGAAGGTGATCGAGGGATACATCCGCCTGCGCAAATCGGGGGCACAGAACTACTCCGGCCTTTGCCCCTTCCATAAGGAAAAATCACCGTCTTTCTCCGTCCACGCCGTTCGCCAGTTCTTTCATTGCTTTGGCTGCCAGGCCTCGGGCGACGTGTTCACCTTCGTCGCCAAGATCGAAAACGTCAGCTTCCCTGAAGCTGTTCGCATTGTTGCGCAAAAAATTGGGGTACCACTTCCCAAGCGCGAATTCTCTTCGCCGGAAGAAGCTGCCGAATCTCGCCAGCGCACCAAACTCCTTGAGCTGCATGAAACCGCGACCGCGTGGTTTGAAGAACAGCTGCGCGGCCCAGAAGGCGCCGTCGCCCGAGAATACTTGACTGGTCGCGGGCTCACGCCCGAAGGCATAGCCAAGTTCCGCATCGGCTATTCGCCCGACAGCTTCAACGCACTTCGCGACCGCCTAAGAGGCATGGCCGACGACGAATCCCTGCGCGCCAGCGGCCTCTTCAGCTCAAAAGAGCAGGGGGACGGCGCCCAGGGCAATATCTACGACCGCTTCCGCAAGCGCGTCATGTTCCCCATCTGCAATGAGAGCGGCCGCGTGATCGCCTTCACAGCGCGCACGCTGGAATCCGGCGACAAGGCGGGCGCCAAATACATCAACTCGCCTGAAACACCGCTCTATTCCAAGGGCCACGTCCTCTTCAATCTCGACAAAGCCCGTACCGCCATTCGCCAGTTTGAGTTCGCCCTCCTCGTCGAAGGCCAGATGGATTGCATCTCCGTTTTTCTGCGCGGCATTCAAAACGTCATCGCCACCAGCGGAACGGCCTTCACGGAGCAGCAGGTGGCCATGCTTCGTCGCCACACCTCCAACGTCGTCGTTAACTTCGATCCTGATGCAGCCGGCAGCAACGCCGCAGAAAAATCCATCGCTCTGCTCACCGAAGAAGGGTTCACCATCAAGATCGTCACGCTCGACGGCGGCCTCGATCCCGATCGCTTCATCCGCGAGCGCGGCGTTGAAGCTTACACCGCCGCCATCCGCAATTCGCGCCGCCAGTCCGATTTCCTCATCGAGCGAGCCCGCCAAATGTTCCCCGGCGCCAGTTCCGACCAGAAGGTAAAAGCCATGAACTACCTTCTGCCCCACATCCGCCGCATGCCGGAAAAGTTGGCCCGCGACCAGTTCGCAGGCGACGCAGCTCAGAAACTCGGCATCGATTCCGCCGTTCTCCGCGAAGAGCTCCGCCAGGCCGCCCTCCGCCGTCGCGACCACATTGAGGTCCGATCCACCACCCTCAGCGAGGTGGAGCGTGTCCTGCTCCGCGCCCTGGCCATCTCCGACCCTGAAGACGGGCATTCCCGGGGACTGGCGATCGAAGCCCTGGCGCAGCAGCCCACCTGGTTTGAGCATCTTGGCACATTTCAGGCGCTCCAGGCACTTGCCGCCCGCCAGTCACGCGACCCCATGGATGCGGTCGAGGACCAATCTCAGCGCGCTCTGCTGGCCGAAGCGCTACTCGCCGAAGTCAAACCGCCTGAAATCAGCGAAGTGCAGAGCGCCATCCATCATATTCATGAGTACGCCCTCGAGCGCCGTCAGCGCGAACTCCGCACCCTAATCGCCGAAGCCGAGCGTCGCGGTGATCTTACGGAAGTCGTTCTCCTCACCCAGCAAAAGCTCGAGATCGACCGCGCCCTTCGTAGCCTCGATAGACCGCCTCCACCCCAAGCCTGATCCGGCCAAATCCCGCAAATCTTGCGTCGGAACCCCCTTCTCCGGCGTCTAAGATACAGGAGCTAGAGCGGCAAACGAGAATCCAGCCCGGCTCCGGGCTTTAAGCAGCCCTCCTGAACCCGCTTTCCCCTCGATTTTTTGCTGGGGCGGGGCCGGTGGCCTGTGGTAATCTATTGATCTCAGTGAGGATGTGCGCCCCTTTGCCCCATATATGAGCTCCGGCTCGCGGGCTAACCAGGCGAAACCTGAAGCGCGATCATCCTGTTCCGAGCAATGAACTGAAACCGCTACTTTTTTGCGGGCAACCGCAGGTCTGCGTCAGCGCGCGCATCGTTCCGAATTTATTTTCGGAATTTATTTGCTGCGTCAACGCTCAGGCCCGCACCGGTGCGCGAACGGTGCTGAAATCGATATGCGCAGAACAGCAGGATCAATTTGGCGATTGAAGATAAATTCGAACACGACATCGACAACATCATCGAAGTAGGTAAAGAGAAGGGCTATCTCACCTACGGCGATGTCAACGACATGCTGCCGGAAGAGATTGGCTCGGGCGACGACCTCGACGATCTCATCACCACCATCGGCACGCAGGGCATCGACTTGCTCGACGCCCCCAAATTTCCCGGCGACAAGGACTTCGAACTCGAAGAAGGCGAAGACGTCGAGCTCGACCTCACACCCGGCACGCTCGAAAAAACCAACGACCCCGTTCGCATGTATCTCCGCGAGATGGGCACCGTGCCGCTGCTCACCCGCGAGGGCGAAGTCGAAATCGCCAAGCGCATTGAGCGCGGCCAGCTCCGCGTTCTCAAGGCCATCTCGCGTTCGCCCATCGTCATTCGCGAAATCGCAGCTCTTGGGGAAGACCTCAAGCGCGGCGTCCGCAACGTAAAAGAAGTCGTCATCTTCGACGAAGAAGAACTCACCGAAGAAGTAGTGCAGACCCGCGTCAAGGCCACCGTTACGCGCATCGAGACGCTCGTCAAGCACCAGAAGAAGATTCTCGCCTTCGAAGAAAAGCAGGTTGCCACTTCCGCCTCCGCCAACAAGGCGAAGGTCAAGGAAGCCCGTCGCCTCCGCTGGATGATTGCGCGCGAAAAGGTCTTCATCTCGCGCATCGTTCGCGAGCTCAAGTACACGCCCATGGAGCGCAAGCGCCTGCTCGACCGCGTCAACAAGACCGTCGACACCATGCGCACGCTCGAGCGCCAGATTCGTTCGCTCGACTCCAAGTACGAAGCCTCAAAGAGCGAAGAGCTCAAAAAGGAATACCGCCGCCAGCAGAAGAACTGCAAAGTCGACCTCGAAAAAATCGAAGGCGACGCCGGCGTTTCCATTGCTGAGCTCAAGCGCACGCAGCGCGAAATGATCCAGGGCGACATGGACGCCGAGCAGGCCAAGCGCGAGCTCATTGAAGCCAACCTGCGCCTCGTCGTTTCGATCGCAAAGAAGTACACCAACCGTGGCCTCCAGTTCCTCGATCTCATTCAAGAGGGCAACATCGGCCTCATGAAAGCCGTCGACAAGTTTGAATATCGCCGCGGCTACAAGTTCTCCACCTACGCTACCTGGTGGATTCGTCAGGCCATCACGCGCGCCATCGCCGACCAGGCCCGCACCATTCGTATTCCGGTGCACATGATCGAAACCATCAACAAGCTCATCCGCACCTCGCGTCAGCTTGTGCAGGAACTCGGCCGCGAACCAAGCAGCGAAGAAATCGCGCGCCGCATGGACATCCCTGTCGCCAAGGTCCGCAAGGTCCTCAAAATCGCGCAGGAGCCCATCTCGCTCGAAACGCCCATCGGTGAAGAAGAAGATTCGCACCTTGGCGACTTCATTGAGGATCGCCAAGCCGTCTCGCCCAGCGAGGCCGTCATCAGCGTCAACCTCAAGGAGTACACCTCGCAGGTTCTCCGCACGCTCACCCCGCGCGAAGAGCGCGTCATCAAGATGCGTTTCGGTCTCGAAGACGGCTCCGAGCACACTTTGGAAGAGGTAGGCCAGAGCTTCCAGGTAACCAGAGAGCGCATCCGCCAGATAGAAGCCAAGGCCCTGCGCAAACTGCGCCACCCCAGCCGCAGCCGCAAGCTGAAGGCCTTCGTGGAAGGCGTTAAAGAAATGTAGTTCGGCTGAAGTAGAGCCGCAAAAGAGCCGCAGCCTTGGAAGGGGCCGCGGCTCTTTTCATTTTCCAAATCGCCTACTGCCGCCTTGAGCGCCCTACTGCCTTACGGGAGTCTTGGCCTGGAACAGGACCAGCCTGTCCTTGAGGGTCTGCGCCAGGCTGTCCTTGGCTTGCTGCGTCGCCAACTCGATCGCGCGCTGTTCGACCTCGAGTGCCCTGTCGAAACTTCCGGCCTCCGCATACGCCGCAGCCAGCGTTCCAAGAACTGCCGGCTCCTTTTGCGACGTTAGTTCGACCGCATGTTCAGCCAGCGGCACCGCTGCATTCCCGTCCCGAAGCGCGGCGTCGCTTGAAGTCGCGAGCACCCACGCCGTGTCGTTCAACACCCGCAGGTCATTGGGATCCTTGCTCAGCGCCTGCTTCCAATACGCCAGGCCCTCTGCTCCGCGGCCGGTGAGCACCAGCGCCTTGCCCAGGGTATAGCGCGCGTCCACCGAGTCTGGCGAGAGCGCCAGAGCACGCTCGAAATGCGGAACCGCATCGGCAGGCTGCCCGCTCTTCGCCAGCGCTATGCCCAAATTCGATTGCAGTTCCTCCGTTTCAGGACCCACTTCCAATGCCTTCTTGAAAGCTGGGATTGCCTCTTCCGCGCTGCCCTTGGCCATCAGCGCATGCCCAAGATTGTTTTCAGCCTGCCCGTTGTCTGGCTCCAGTTCCACTGCTTTCCTGAAGTTCGCAACGGCCTCATCCAAATCGCCCTTCGACGCCAGCGACAAGCCAAGGTTGTTGTAAGCCGGTGCATGCCCAGGATTGATGGCGATCGCATTGCGAAACTCCGCCTGCGCGTCGTCATCCTTTCCCTCGGCCGCGTACACGGAGCCCAGGTTGTTATGCGCCTCCGCGAAATCCGGATTCGCCTCAAGAGCCGCTTTGAATTCAGCCTCGGCCTCGGGAATCTTGTTCTCCGCGGACAACGCGGAACCCAGGTTGTTGTGCGCCTCGGCGTATCCTGGCCTGTCGTCAAGCGCCAGGTGATACTGCTCAATCGCCGCCTGCGCATCGCCTGTCCTGCCAAGCGCTGTGCCCAGGCCGTTATGGGACTCCGCGCTATGTGGATCGAGCCGCAGTGCCTCGCGGAACTGCGCAATCGCATCGTCCACTTTACCGGTGACAAACATCGTTTGTCCCAGACCGTAGTGAGCGCCCGGATCGTCCGGCTGCATCGCCATGGCTTTCTTCCATTGCAGCGTCGCCTCTTCGTATTTACCTTTCCCGGTCAAGTCCGAAGCCAGATCGATCTGCTTGTATAAATCCACCGCGGGCGTGTCGATGTGCTCAATGCCGCCGCGATTCATGTTCACGAATTCGGGAATGTTCACCGCTCGGTTCGCAGCAGTCGAGTTCTCAATCAGGATTGCCGGCGTGTCATTGCCGTTCTCATCGATGTGCGTCAGAAACATCTGCGTGTAAGGCGTTCGGCTCTTCGACGAAAACACCATCCAGCGGCCGTTCGGCGAAAAGCTATGCCACGAGTTCATCAGCCTCGTGTTGCAGTTCATGAGGCGCGCTTTTCCGCCGGCTGCGGGAACAATGTACAACTTGCCGTCGGGCCGCATCAGCTGCCCATTCTTCGCCTGCACAAACACCATCCACTTGCCATCCGGAGAGATCTTGGCAAAGCTGTTGCTCATTCCGTTTTGCGAAGCGCCTTCAATCGGCTCAGCCTTTCCGCCGCGTCCGTCGTTGAACGGAATCCGGTAGAGATCGTACTTGATCTGTATCTCCTTCGGGTCGTTTGCGTAGGTGGCGAGTTTCCCGTCGGCCGGATTCGGATCCTTTGCCTCTGCGCGCGCAAACACAAGATACTTTCCGTCCGGACTCCAAACCCCGCTGGCCTGCACCAGCGTCGGATCATCCGCTCCCGGTAGCGGCTGCAACTTCCCGGCTGCACGGTCGTACCAGGCCAGGATTCCGCGAGTAGGGTAAAACACCTGCAGGAACCGGTAATCCAGAAAGTTCGCGATGTAATAGAATTGCCAGTTCTTCGTTCCCGGAGGCTTGATCGTCGTGGCCACGTACCGTCCATCCGGCGAAACCTGCGACATGAACCCCAACCGCGATTGCGCATCCATCTCGCCTGAGAACTTCGCCCACGAAATCATGTCCTGCGTGCGGATGGTCATCTGCTGCGAAACGGGAACCAGCGCGTACAGCCCCTTGTTGTTCTGAGGACCGTCCATGTCCAGTCCCAGCGTCTTGCCGTCGCGGCTGAACGAGTGACAGTTCGCGCACGAATGCAGATCCGTCATCACCACGTGGCTCGCCGGCTCCTGCACATCGCGCATGCGCCACTCAATTAGCGGAACGGCACTCGACGCGAGCGGCTTGATCACGCCTTTTTCCGTTGCGGAAGGCATCAGCGGCACGTCGCGATAAAAAATCGGCGCGCCCACCGGATCCCGCGAGACGGTCAACTGCATCTCGCCGTGCGAAAGCGGGTCTTTCGCGTCGGGCTCGGCATGGCCGCTGATTGTGATCGTCGCCGGTTTCTCGACAGCGTGCTTGCGGATCGCTGCCCATATGGCCGCGTCCGGCTTCCAGGTATGGTCTGCGGCCTGCTCCGCTGTCAGTGTGGGCAGCTTGTTATTCGCAGAGACGCATCGCGGATCGATCTCGCCGATCTTCAGGCCTTCGCCTTTTGAGATCACATGCAGCGGTGCAGAGCCGTCGTTGAACACAACGTCAATCTGCCATTCGGCTGCGCCCTCTGCTGCATCTCGCCACTGGAATGTCGGCGGCTGCATGTCCGGAGGGAAAACGGATCCATTCAGCGGATAGTCGACCGTAATCGTGGCAGCGGGATTCGTCGCGCCGGAAACTGTCTGGCCTTTCCACGCCGCAAAAGAAGTCAAACCCGCTGCAAGCGCAACAGCAAGCAAACGCCCGTTCCTACGTCGATCGCCAGATCGCTCTGAAACATCCATCCTGCCAAACCCCTGTCCATGAAACCCGACGGCGCAGCCCGAACCCACGGGCAGCGTGCACTCCCGCTCCGCAAGTATACGGCTACCCCTTTTATGTTTGAACGGCCTGCTGCGAAAAGGGCCTGAAGCTGTCTGCGCGCCATTGCCGTCTATCATCCCCCGACATGCCCACCCAACCCGATATAATCGCCTATTGATTCCGTGAGTCAGTTGCTGTCGCGTATGTCGTGAAGCCCCATCGGGGATTGTGTGCCGTATCCATTGACTGAAAGGTATTCGCCATCATGAAAAAAGTCACCCGCCGACAGTTTGGTCAGGGCGCAGTTGCCACCGCCGCAGCCCTCGCACTTCCAAAATTCACCTTCGGTCAGCTTCACCCCGTGAGCCGCGAATTTCCCAAGGGCTTCCTCTGGGGATGCGCTACTGCTTCTTATCAAATCGAGGGCGCTGCCGCCGAGGATGGGCGTGGTCCTTCTGTCTGGGATGTTTTTTCGCATAAGCCAGGTACCACCTTCCACGGCGACACCGGCGACGTAGCCGACGACTCCTATCACCTTTACAAAGAAGACGTACGGCTGCTCAAAAACCTCGGCGTCAGCACCTACCGCTTGTCGATCTCGTGGTCGCGCGTCTTTCCGCAAGGGAAAGGCGAAGTCAATCCCAAAGGCCTCGATTACTACCAGCGCGTCATCGATGAGCTACTCGCCAACAACATCACGCCTTATGTGACCCTCTTCCATTGGGACCTTCCCGCGGCGCTGCCCGGAGGCTGGCAGTCGCGTGACACCTCCAAAGCCTTTGCGGACTACGCAGCTTTCATTGCCAGGCACCTTGGCGACAAAGTCCATCACTGGATGACCACGAATGAGTTGATCTGCTTCACGGACCTCGGCTACAAGGATGGCACCTTCGCTCCCGGTCTCAAATTGCCGCCTCGCGAAGTCAACCAGGTCCGTCACAACGGCATCCTCGCTCACGGCCTTGGTGTGCAAGCCATCCGCGCCAACAGCGCTTCCGGAACCCAGGTAGGCCTTGCGGAAAACGTCAACGTCTATGTTCCCGTCATTGAAAGTCACGAGCACATCGAAGCTGCCCAGCGTGCCACCCGAGAGAACGCCGCTCCCTTTCTCACCGCGATCATGGAAGGCAAATACATCGACAGCTTTCTTGAGCGCGAAGGCGCCAATGCGCCCCATGTGGAGGCTGGCGATTTCAAGGCCATCAGCTCCCCGCTCGACTTCGTTGGCCTCAATGTCTACTCAGGCGAGTACGTTCAGGCAGACGGCTCGCCGAAGGGCTACTCCATCGTTCCGCGCCCGAGTTCGTACCCGCACCTCGCCTCTCCCTGGATCGAAGTCACGCCCGAGTGCACCTACTGGACCATCCGCAACGTAACCGAGCTCTGGCATCCCGAGGCCATCTTCATTTCAGAGAACGGCTGCTCGTCAGACGACGTACCAAACGCCGCTGGAGAAATCGAAGACACGGATCGCGTGATGTACCTGAGAAATCACATAGCCAACGTTCACCGCGCCGCCGAGGAAGGCTATCCCATTCAGGGGTACTTCCTCTGGAGCCTGCTCGATAATTTCGAATGGGTTGACGGCTATAGCAAGCGATTCGGCATCCACTATGTCGACTTCAAAACGGAGAAGCGCACTCCCAAGCTGAGCGCCAAGTGGTATCGCGAAGTCATCGCACGCAACACAGTCGAATAAACAGTCCAGACCATGTTCGTTTACAGAGGCTCCAGCACCGCACAGGCGTAGTAGTCGATCGTCGCATCTAAAATTGCGCCGCCAATCTCTTCGCAATACGGCGAAACGTCTGTGCTGCCTCCGGCCAGCCCAGTCGTAACAGCGCTCTCACTTGCCCAGTTGCTTCCCAAAAAAATCTGCCATGTAGTGGTTCGCCTCAATCGCCTCTGGGAGCTTCGGGTCGTACCAGAAGGCGTGTGTCAACGCATCGAACACGATGAGCCGCGCCTCCACGCCAGCGTGCAGAAAAGCTCGATGCAGATTCGAAGTCCCACTCAACAGCACGTCGCGTCCGCTGGTCACAAACAGCGTCGGCGGGAGCCCGTGTAAATCTGCGTAGACAGGCGAAAGCACCGGGTCATGAAGGTCGGTTGTTGCCGCATAAGCATCCGGCGCTACGACGGCCGCCGGCGGATCCAGATGCCCCGACAGTCCGCGCAGCGCAAACAGCGCCGTGGAATCTCCATGCCGCGCAAAGTCACCATGCCCACTGAAGATTCCCAGCGCCGCCGGCATCGGCAGGCCCAGTTGCTTCAGCTTCACGGCCACTTCCGCCGTCAGAATCGCACCTGCCGACGTCCCATAGATCACAATGTGTTCGGGCTTGTACGTCTTCAGCAACTCCTTGTACACAGCAACGGAATCGTCAACCGCCGCGGGAAATGGATTCTCCGGCGCAAGCCGGTAGAGCACCGCAACCACCTTGATTCCCGCGTAACTTGCAATCGGAATCGACTCACTGAACGATCCAGAATCCGAATTGAAACCACCGCCATGCAAATTCAGCAACACCTTGTCGCGATTTGCCGCAGGCATCCCATCTGGCGTCACGATGTGCACCGGAACTCCGGCAATCTTGTCCTCGACAACCGTGTTCGGGCAGATCTGAGTCCAAGCGACGCGGGCGCGGGCTGTCGAGGCGTCCGTATGCGCGCGCCGATCGGCCAGCGACTCTGGCGGACCCTGGTCT
>Ga0302320_10015743_pt1 | contig 15507 bp, 11 predicted proteins | sample Bog_T0_3_FD_202130 | JGI IMG/M metagenome (GOLD analysis project Ga0302320, IMG submission 202130) | Peat permafrost microbial communities from Stordalen Mire near Abisko, Sweden - Bog_T0_3 | ecosystem: Environmental > Terrestrial > Soil > Wetlands > Peat | place: Sweden: Abisko, Stordalen Mire... | reverse complement strand
TGATATTGGCCGCAAAATCCTTAGAAGAACCTGTAAAATCGAGAGGTGAACAAATCCCTCGAAGAACTCCAGATGTCGCGAGAGGAACTGATCAAAAGCATCAGCCGGGAGGCCGGGAAGAAACTGAAGATGCTGCTGGAAGAAAAGCACATTTACCAGCAGGTCGTGATTGAAGGGAAGGCTCTTGTGTCGGCTTGGGCGGCAAAAGTGGAGTCTCATTGGGTCATCACCGAGGAAGGCGAATTCGATAAGGACTATTTCAGCCTGGGAGATAGGCAGGTCGAATTTGTGCGGCCGGGCATGGCGGCACAAGCCTCTCCGTCGCTAACCCTGATCATTGAGAATCCCAAGCTGTTCTGCATTACATGTGGAGAGCGGGAGGTATTCAGGCCAGTCTGGTATCAGGACGTGGTGAACGAGCTCAGGAAACCACGGACCTTCAGTTCTGCGCAGGAAGCAAAGAGCGCCTTGGATGGTTTCCAGCTTTTCTACCTCACCTTCCAGTGCCAACGGTGCCTCGGGAAACCTGAGAGCTTCATTGTTAGGCGCGATGGCTGGAAGTTGGGCCTCCACGGCCGCTCACCAATGGAACATGTCGACGTGCCGAAGTACATCCCAAAACAGGAGCGCGATCACTTTCGGGATGCGTTAATCGCGGTGCACGGCGGCAAGCCCTTGGCCGGGTTGTTCTATCTGCGCATGTTCATGGAACTATTCGCGCGCAGGGCGACGGGAGAGACCGGTAAGTGTTATGGGGATGAGCTGATGGAGGCCTATTACAAGATCCTGCCACCCGAGCACCGCGGCTCGCTGCCGAATTTCAAGGAATGGTACGGCAAACTCAGCGAGCCGGTGCATACCGGGAAAGCCGATGAAGTTCTGTTCGAGGAAGCCCGCGAAGCGCTTGACCGGCATTTTGACATGCGGCGCCTGTTCAAGATCTCGGAGGTTCCGCCGGCGCCGACCGCTCCGACGACTTGAAGCTCCTCCAACGAAAACATGCAACCGCGAGCACATGCAATAATAAGCCCATCAGCCGACAAACGATGATCAGCATCTGCCTCGACACGAATGCGTTCTACAACAATTGGCTCGCACGCGGAGAAGCCTTGCGCCTCCTCGCCGACTTCACCGCCAAGAAGGAAGCCTGTATCTACGTTTCAGAAATCACCGTGCAAGAACACAGCGCACACTACCGACAACAGGCACAAGGAATTGCACAAAAGGCCAAGGCTAGCCTCAGTGATTTCTCAAATCTCCTCTTAAACGGAAAGGTCCCCACCTTGCCAACATTGCAGGACCCGGCCACGTTCGAGCCAGCATTCCGCGAACGACTAGAGGATCTCGGATTCAATATCGTGCCCATTCCTTTGATCAACCACGCTACACTCGTTGCTCGTGACCTCGCACACGTAAGACCATTTGACAATAACGGCAAAGGATATAGAGACGCCCTACTCTGGCTTGGACTCCTCAACGCGATTAACTCGACGGCCACAAAACTTTTCTTTGTAACGAGCAACGCGAATGATTTCTGCAAGAGCGACAAATCCACTCCGAAAGAACTCCACTCGGATCTAGCGAAGGAACTTCAACAACGTGCACCAGGATGCACGGCGGCAGTGTACGCTTCACCGGGTGAACTCGTCGAGCACATCGTAAAGCCGCGACTCAAAGCCATCGCTGAAGACGAAGCAGCAACGCAAGAACTTCTAAAGCGAATCCAGTCCGACACCTACGAACATTTCACACTCGCGGACGTCGTCACCAACGGCCTCGACAACTTCAGTGGCATCGAAGCCACCGGTTCCTTCATCGTCGACGGCACACCCCTGGAAGAGCCCATCTCGGTGACAACGCTTGAAGGCGCGGAAAGTATCGAGGCGACCGCAGTGCTTCGGCTTGCTGACGATCGTTATGTTTGCGAAGGGACAGCAGAGGCGAGCGCTACGCTCGAAGGCTTCTTGGACAAGTTCGAAGCGTTCAATCAAGCCGAACTTGGAAATGTCCACATCACCGATCCGAACTGGAATGACCACTACGCCGAAGTAGAAGTAGCAAACGCCCCGGCGATCATCGCGTTCAGCTTCGAATTTGACCCGGTTGCAGGTGACATCTCAAGCTTCGAAATCACCAAGATTGAGAGTCCCTTCTAGCTCGTAAACCGTCATCCCACTGCGTAGCACAGCGCTAACAAATTGCCGTGCCCGCTCCTGGGCGATCACAGCCTTCGCACCAGCGAATCGGCGACGGGGTCCAGAAACGGCATTCGGGGAGATCACGAATCCCGCCGGGCCTTCGCCCGGTCGCGCGCTTCCCCCAACGCGACGTCAGGCCAGCGTCGACGGGCACCTCCGCGAGATGGGCGTTTTTCGTCCGAGTGGATTCCGGCAGAGCGTTACTAAACACTTCGCGACCAGGGAGGATGTATCGAGGATTCAGGTCGAGCGTACCGGCAGCCGCACCGTAAACGTCGCGCCGACGTTCAGTTCGCTGGTCACTTCGATACTTCCATGCTCCGCTTCCACGATGGTCCTACAGATGGCGAGGCCAAGACCGACGTGACCCTGTGCGCGAGAACGCGACTTGTCGACCCGGTAAAAGCGATCGAAAATGTGAGGAATATCGGCCGGCGCGATACCGATTCCGGTATCCGCGATACTCAGAATCGCCCAACCCCCAATGCTGGATGTGGAAATGCGCACTTCGCCGTTGGGCCGGTTATAGTCGATGGCATTACTGAGAAGGTTCGTAGTCAACTGCGTCAGCCGGTCCGGATTGCAGAACGTGGCCGCCGGCGCGAAGTCGAAGTGGATCTGGATTTCGCGTCCTGTGGCCAGCGGGCGCATCCGTTCCGCGGCCGTGCGGGCGGTCTCCATCAGGTCCACAGAACATCGCGGAAGCCCGTCATCGCCGTCGTCGGCACGCGCCAACGTCAGCAGCGATTCCATAAGCGCTCGCATTTGTTGGGCGGTTTCGAGACACGCCTCAACCGTTTCCCGGTATTCAGTGGGCCCACGCTCGCGCGACAAGGCCGTTTGCGTCTCCATGATGACCACCGTGAGCGGCGTGCGCAGTTCATGCGCGGCGTCGGCCGTGAACTGCCGCTGTTGGGCGAACGCCGCCTCCAGGCGGGCGAAAGTCGAATTCAGCACGCCGGCCAGAAGAGCTAATTCGTTGCCTCCATCGGCCACCGGCACACGCTCCGAGAGATTCCCCCCGGAAATGCGATTCGCGGCGGCGATGATCTGCTGGATGGGACGAATCGCGCGCCCAGTCAGCCACCATCCCACACCGAGCGCCAGCGCGAGCGCCGCACTCCCGGCGCCGAACAGCCCCAGCGCGAAAGTCTGCATCCCTTTCAGATCCGCCGCCACCGAGCGTCCGGCCAGAGCGCAATCGCCCAACCCGGAGCAATGGAACGTTTCGCGCCAACCCCGCCGCGTGCGCCAGTGCGTTAGAGTATCGCGCTCGAACAACGTGGGAGCCAACACATCCGGCGGCGCACCGGCCGAGCGCTTGAGCACCGCGCCGTCGCGGTACCAGAAGACGTAGTAATACGGAGCGGCGAACTGGCTCTCGGTGTCCGCGGAGAGCACCAGGTCCGTGGGCTTGGACGCCGCTGCCGGCGGAGCCGCACGCCGCACGGGTTCGCGAGCCGGTGGACCGGGCGCATCTATCGGCACATCGGAAGCCGGTCTGCGGCGCGGTCCATCCGGCGGCGGTCCTGGAGGTGGGCCTTTCGGGCGCGGCCCATCCGGCCGGGGTCCTGGAGGTGGACCCTTGGGTCGCTGTCCCGGAGGCGGCGGACCTTTCGGGCGCGCGGTCGACCGAGCCGTGTGTGGCTGCACCGGCGTCTCACCCGGTGGCCGCGGCGGACCGCCTTTCGAGAACGGCGCGTTGCGAATCGCGTTATTCAACGCCGCCAGCCGCGTCGTCAACTCCTCGTCGATGCGATTGACGCGGCTTACGCGTTCCAGTTGGTAGACCGCAATTCCGAATCCCGTCAGCACCAGAACCAGAAGCAGCGCGAGCCACACCTGCAAACGCCAGCGAAGCGAGCGTGGCAGCCAGCTAATCAATCGAGTACCCTTGCCCGCGCCGCGTCGCAATCAAACTCTGCCCTAGCTTCTTGCGGATCGCGAAGACGTGAACGTCCATGAGGTTGGAAAGCGTATCGTCATTCTCATCCATCAGGTGCTCGTACAGTTCGGTGCGCGAAACCACCTTGCCGCGATGCAGCGCGAGATACTCCAGAATGGAATACTCCCGCGCAGTCAGCGGGACCGGCTGGCCCGCGCGGGTGGCGGTGCGCGATCGCGTATCCACTACCACTTCGCCCAGCTCGATAAACGGCTGCGCCTGGCCGGTCGTCCGGCGGATCAGCGCTCGCAGCCGCGCGAGCAGCTCCGGCAAATCGAACGGCTTCACCAGGTAGTCGTCGGCCCCCAGATCCAGCCCGCGCACGCGATCCCGGCCGGCGTCGCGCGCGGTCAACATGAGCACCGGCGTGCGCTTGTCCACCCGCAGTCCCTCCAGCACGTGCCATCCGTCGAGCAGCGGCAGCATCACGTCGAGCACGACGCAGTCGTACTCGTAGGCCCGAGCTTTGAAGAGACCGTCCTCGCCGGTGGCGGCAGTATCCACCGCGTACCCCTCCTCGCGCAGCGCCTTGGCGAGGCTGTGCAACAGCCGGGGCTCGTCTTCCACTACCAGCAGTCTCATCGGGGGAACCCTCTACCTTATCCCGATTAGCCGTTGATAACCACCCGAAACCCCACCGAGTGGTATCCCGCCTCCGGCCCGCGCGTCTCTTGGCGATACAGGCTGCCCGCGCTCGAAAGGTGCGCATACCAGGAGCCGCCGCGGATCATTTTGCACTTGCCGTGTTCGGCGGCGCGGTTCACCTCGTCCGCCTGCTCGCGGCTGGGTCCCTGCGGATTGCGGCCGGCGTCCGCGAGCTTGAAATAATCCCGCATGTACCAGTCGACGCACCATTCCCAGGCGTTGCCGGCCATGTCGAAGCAGCCATATGCGCTCTTTCCCTGGGGGAACGCATCCACGGGCGTGGTGTATCCGCCGCGGTCCACCAGGGTGCGATATTCGGCAGTCCCGGTGAAATCGCGCCAGCCCGGCACCTGCCCGTCAGCCGTCACCTGCAGGCCGTATGTCCGCGCGCACAAGCCGTTGTAGTTGAGATTTCGCGGGTCGGCATGGTTCCCCCACGGATACCGGAAGCCTTGCGGACCGCGCGCCGCTTTCTCCCATTGCGCTTCGGTAGGCAAGGCCACCGCGCGGCCGCCTTCGCGGCTCTTCCACGCGCAGTATTTCTGCGCGTCGTTCCACGAGACCCACAGCACCGGATGGTTGGCCTTGTCTTCCGGGAAGGTTCCAGTACGCCAATATCGCGGCAGGCGTACACCGCCCGCCCCGTCCGCAAAAGCATGGTATTCCGCATTGGTCACCAGATACTTCGCCATATAAAATCCGTCCAGGTACACCCTATGCGCGCCCTGACCTTCGCCCATCGTAAAATCGCCGGCGGGTATTTCGACCATCCCCGCCGGGGCATCGGCGCGCGAAATCCGCTCACCCAATGCCGAGGCCAGTCCGCCTCCCACCACCGATCGTCGTGTGATCACCATCATCATTGCACCTTCAACAGCACACCCGATTGCGTCGACATCCCGTTGACCGTTGCCACAACCGTTTGATCGCCGCTCGCGATACTCGGGACCACCACGTTGATCTGATACAAGCCTTCCGAGGCCAGCCCGGCGAACGATACCGTGGCTGCCGTTCCGCCGATCATTACCGAGACGGTGTTCGTCGTGGCGTCCGCCCCTTGAAACACCAACCCCGGCGCGACCGAGGGGCTGGTGGGACCGAATCCCGTGCCGTAAAGTTCCAGTACGTCGCCGGGGTTCGCTGGAACGCTACCGGCGATGACGGTCCCATCCACGCGCACGGCCGCCACATAACCGGAGTTGGTGAAGAACGCCGGCGCCAATTGCTGCAACGTCGCCGTGACCGCCGAAGACGTGCCGTTGCCGTTGGTGACCGTCACCTTCACCGATCCCGAATTGGTATCGGCCGGCGCTTGCGCGTTGATTTGCGTGGGGCTGACGTAATCCACGAACGCCACCTGGCCGTCGATTTGTACGCTGACCCCGGCCAGTGCCGGCGGCAGGCTGCCGTTCACCAGATTGGCGGTCCCGGCCTGCTCGGTGGTCGACGCCAGATTCGATCCGAAGATGCTCACCCAAGACCCGGGCGCGATGCCGGCGCCATAACTGGCCGCATTCACCACTCCATTCGCCGAGATCGCCGGCGCGCTCACCGAAACGCTGCCGGCAGGCAGCAAGAGCCCGCCATTCACCAGCGTGAACGTCTTTCCGCCCAGCGCGCTATTGGCCGCGAGCGTGGCGTCGTAAGTGACCGTGTAGCCGTTGCCCGTGATGTTTGTGATGGTCGAACCGGAAATGCCGCTCGCGTCGCCGAGCGATGTCAGTGTGGAATTGGCAGTGACGTTCCACGAGCTGGTGGAATCGAGAGTCAACGCCGCGTTGCTGACCGCGCCGGTCAGCGTAGTGCCGCTTTGCAGGCTCGCCGACGCAGTGCTGGTGCTGTCTGCCACGATGTTTCCGGTCAACGTCTCAGTCATGGCGGTGAACTGCGCGGCGCCCGAAGTGACGGCATTCACGATGTTGCCGGAACTGGCTTTGAGGACCGCACCACCTTTGGCGGTGAAGGTCCCGCTGGCGCCCTGCGCGTAGAAGGCGTCACCCTTGGTCGCGGTCAGGGATCCGCCGTTGATTGTGGCGTAAGACGTTGCGCTGCCCTGGTTGAACGTCCTCACTCCGGCGGTGGTGCCTGTGAGGATGCTGTTATTGGCGACGACGGTGCCGCCTCCCGTGGTCACCGCGCCGACCTCGCCGGTGGAAGCCAACGTGGAATTGCTCACCGTAATTACGGTGGTGCTGCCGATGGCATAGATTCCGGGCGAGCCGCTCCCCGCGGTCGCCGCCGTCACGCCGGTGGCCGTGATAGTTCCCCCGCCGGCGTCGTTCGCCAGCGCAGCGCCGTTGCCCCCTTTGGTGGAAATCGTGACGTCGTTGAGAGTCACCGATCCGCCGTACGTTACCAGAACACCGTGCCCGAACTGGGCCGTGCACGAGATGGTCGTGCCGGTTGCCGAGACCGTGGCGCCACCAGCGGCCGCGAAGATGCCGTTGCCACCCACCCCGGTGGTGCTGATCGAGCCGCCGGTAATCGTCACGCTGCCACCCGTGGTTGCGGTATTGAGGCTGACCTCCACCCCATTGCCGATCTGGCCGCTGGTGGTGATGACGGGATTGCTCAAAGTCAAGATGCCTCCGCCGGCGGCGAAGACACCGAACTCATAGTCGCTGGACGCGGCGTAAGTCTGGCCGGATTGACTCGCGGATCCGCCGTTTAGGGAATAGGCCGCGGTATAGACACCGGTCGGGTTTTGAGGATTCCCACCTCCGGCAGGTTGGGTTTGAGCTTGCGCGGCGGGCATGAGAACGGCGGATATCGAGAGGGCCCACGCGGACAGTGATGGAAATCTGACGGTCATGGCAACAGAGTATCGTTTGCCGGATTAAGCTGAGGTTAAGCGAACGCCGCACTTTGATACTTTCACGTTTGTGATCGGGCCGGGAAAGGGCCGGTGAATCCGGCGGCAGCTCTGTCCGCACGGTCTCTACTTGAAGAATTGCCGAGATGGCGGCTGCGGCCCGCCATTTCTGTCGCGAAATCCCGTTCGCACCAACCCTCATCGCCGGAACGACTCCGCGTTCGCGGGGAACAGTTTCCTCCTGGAAATCGGCGGACGGGCGCATCGTCGAAGCATAATCTAATCTCGACTAAGCATGCATTAATAACCGCTGCCAGCGCGGCATGATCTTTCTTGTTTCGCTTAATCCTACCTTAATCGACAAACCCGTATTCTCGGAATTGACGGCGGAGTAACTGACGATCAGCCGCCAAAATTCCATGACCAAACTCCCTACCTCCTTTCAGACTCGGCCCCAGGCGCTGGCACTGCTGCCGGTGTCTAGGAAGGTCCAGGCGCGTGTGCCCCTGCGGTTGTGCACGTTTCTCTGGTTAATCAGAGTCTGCGCTGCTGCCACAGGCCCGGCTTGCACCTATAACCAGACCGCGAGCGCTGCCGTCGCCGGCGATCCCCGCTCTTTGGCGATGGCGGATCTGAACAAAGACGGAATCCTCGATATTGTCACCGGAAATCTTGACGGGAGTTCTGTCAGCGTGCTGATCGGGAAGGGAGACGGAACTTTTCGCACAGCGGTTAGTTATTCGGTCGGGGTGAATCCCTATCAGGTGGTCACGGGCGACTTCAATGGCGATGGCTACCTCGATATTGCGGCCGCGGACTTTGGCGGTCAGGAGGTCAGTGTTCTACTGGGCAACGGCGATGGAACGTTTGGTCCTACGGTCATATACCCCGCAGGCACTAAGCCCCGCGCTCTCGTGGCCGCCGATTTCAACGGCGACGGGCGTGTCGATCTCGCGGTCGCGAACTCCACCGCCATGAGCGTCAGCGTTCTCCTCGGCAACGGCAACGGTACGTTCAAGGGTAAGACGGACGTCTCCGCGGGCGGAACGCCGCACGGAATCGTTGCCGCTGATTTTAATGGCGACGGCAAGCTTGATCTGGCGATCGCCAACAATACTCCGAGCGGTACGGTAACGATTCTTCTCGGCAACGGATCCGGCGGATTTATCAATGCCGGTTCGATGAGTGTTGGCTCCAGCCCTTATGGAATCGCCACCACCGATTTCAATGGAGATGGACACGCGGACCTCGCGACGGCGAACTTCGGAGATTCCACGATCAGCGTCCTGCTGGGAAATGGCAACGGCACGTTTCAGTCCGCGATCACCTATCAAACCACGGGAGCGCCGGTCACGATCCGCGCAGCCGATGTGAATGGCGACGGGTTCGCCGATCTGCTTGCAACGGATTCAGGCTCCGGCATCCTGGATATCTTCCTTGGTAACGGCGACGGCAGTTTTGTTAAGGCGTCTTCGATCGCCGGGCTCCCGGGAGTCTACGATGTTGCGGTGGGAGACTTCGATTCGGACGGCGTTCCCGACCTTGTGGCGGCGGCAAGCGGCGCCAACGCCGTCGTCACGCTCCACGGAACCTGTATGGCTAACATTACCGGAGTGACGAACGCAGCCAGTGGCGTCGCCGGCATCGTGCCGGGCGGCTGGGTGACCCTATATGGGACAAATCTCGCTCAGACCACCTACATCGCGCAGGCCTCCGATTTCACCGCCAACTACCTTCCCGCGACGTTAAAGGGAGTCAGCGTCCAGATCGACGGCCACGCAGCGTTCGTGTATTTCGTCAGCCCTGGACAAATCAACGTAGTTGCGCCCGACGATACAAACACCGGCGCCGTCTCGGTCAGCGTGACCAACGCTTCCGGAACCTCGGCTATCTCGACCACGGCGCTATTCGCGGAACAGCCAGGCCTCTTCACTTCCGGAGGATATGCTCTCGCCGTCCGGTTTAGCGACGGCGCTATCCTGAGCGATACCAGTCTCACCACCGCACGCGCCGGGGATATTCTTGAGCTGTATGCCACCGGCCTCGGGCCGACATCGCCAGAGGCTTCCACGGGACTGGTATTTTCGGGGTCTTATCCGACTCAACTCGCGCCTGCTGTCATGATAGGCGCGCTTCCGGCGGTCGTTTCTTACAGCGGTCTGATCGGCGCGGGACTCTACCAGATGAATATAACGGTGCCCGACGGCGTCGCGACCGGCACGTCTCAGGTCAGCGTCTCCATAGGTGGGCAAACCGGCCAGACTGCTTTGTTGCGGACTCAAGGTAACTGACTCTATCGAGGTTGAAAAGTGAACAGACGAAGCGTGTTGCAATCCGGAATTGCATGGCTCGCGGCCAGCGGCGCGCGCGGTTTTGGACAGACGAGCATGAGACCGCCGGAAGACATGATTCACATCCCGGCGGGCGAATTCGTGATGGGCTCGCCACGCGGTGAGGTTTCCCAGCCGGCAGCCCGGGGAGGGCGGGCAATGGGCCCGGGCCGCGGCTCGCGAAGCGACACACGGCACAGCGTTCGCCTGGGTGAATTCTATATCGGCAGGAATCTTGTAACGAATGCCGAGTACAAGCTGTTTTGCGATGCCGCCGGCAGCCGGTACAAGCCAGGCGGCAACAGACGCGACAACGTTGTTGCAAGCTACTGGGATAGTCCGGATTTCAGCTGGGCCGAAAAGGCCAATCATCCGGTTTTGTTTGTCGGCTATAACCAAGTCACGGCCTACTGTCAGTGGGTCTCCGCTAAGGCTGGCTGGAACGTTACTCTGCCATCGGAAGCGCAATGGGAACGGGCTGCCCGCGGCCAGACGAAGACCGGCGAGGAATTCGAATATACGTGGGGAAACGAGACGAGCGCCGAGGACTATGAGAACCGATTGAACTATAACGTTCTCTGTGCGGTGAAGAATGGAATCAGCCGCAGCGTCGCAGGGAACACTTATCCTCATTGGCCATTCGTCGTGGAAAAGAGGCAGGGCTCCTCGATGGCGAGCAATTTCAAGGGAGTGGCTTACGGGGAGCAGGACGAAAGAACGCCGGATATTCAGGAGTCGAGTGACGAGGTCAAAGCCGTCTGGAGCAGGATTATGAGGCGCGGTGGCTACACCACACCCGTGGGGTCATACCCTCCTGGGCCGTCTGGATGTTTCGACATGGCAGGAAACGCGTTTGAAGGGACTCGCGACTTCTATACGATCGCGTGGTATCTGAAGTTGGCTGAAAAAACAGTCGATCCATGCGTGGACGACGTTAACATGTTGACTGACGAAGACCGGAAATCCGGTTCGGACGGAATGCAGGGCGGTCCCGGGGCAGGTGCCGGCGGGCGGCCCACCAAGGTGATCCGCGGCGGTTCGTGGTACGCCAATGAAGGATCCTGCAAGACTCACCGAAGAACGGAGACACGCGCCGCCGGGTCCGCCGGATATCACTCAGTCGGATTTCGCGTGGTCGCCACCATAAAGAGCAAAGCATAATCGGCGTCCACGATGGCGCGCGCGGGACAAATGGTGATTCCAGGAAATGTCGGCGTGCACGCCTCAAACCCGTGAGTAACGGCGTAGCGTTTACAAATCCAAGTCGACGAAGAGTCGCCATTCCGTCGAACTGGCCGCGCCAAACTCCCGAGATACGGGGTTGGGGGAAGCGTACGTCGCCCTCGCTCGCACGTTCGTTCCGCCCCCCCGTGGCCCGCGGCGCGTTCGAAACCGGCGACCGGCGGAGCCGGGCGCGTTACCGCGAACGACAGAACGAGCTCTACGGTTGTTCCCCTGTTCTTGGCCAGCAGCCGGGAGTGACCCACGAAATGCGGCGCTAGCACGTCGGCTTCGTCGTGCCGAGTCGCGTTCCGACGACGGAAGCCACGCGCGGCGCCGCACGACGTTCAGCGCCGCCCGCGCCCAGTTGTCGCACGGGCGTTCCGCCGCCGCGGCCGCGGCGCGTGCGAAGCCGCGGCCGGCGGCGCCGGGCGCGTTAGGCACTGGTTGTAAATTCGGCGGTTGCGTGCGAAAGGCAGTCGAGCTTACCTCGGGAGATCTGCCGCTGGTCCGGAATACCGGACTGAGGAACGAGCAATTGATCCTGACTGGGCGGCAGAAGTCAGTAGCGGGCGTATTAGTCCGGCAACGGACGAAGGCCCAGACGGTCCTCCGCAAGGAGCGTAAGCGGTGTGGCGATAGGCTGAGGGGCCATTGCACCGCGGCGCGCGCCAGTCCGACGTAGGCAGCGGGATATCAAAAGCTCAGCGCCCAGGAGCGGTGGTCTACAATTCTCTGAAAGTCCGGTGCCGCTTCTGTGCCCATCCGTTGCGCCGGGCATACCTCGCCGCGGCAATATGCAAACACTAAACCGCTCCCATCCGTGATGTTATTGGCCCGGAACGCTCGGGCCCTTGTAGGGCCGCACGCGATTCGCGCAACCTTTTGGCGATTTCGTGTTTTGATGGGTGAAAGAGGATTCCAAAGTGTACACGGCACGTTGGCCTGCGATTTTGCTGCTAGCTGTGGGTTGGAGCGCGCCTGCTGCCAATCTAGCGGTGGTCAATGCCGCCAGCTATTCCAATTCGCTCGCGCCGGCGGCCATCGCCACGGCGTTCGGTCCCGACCTGGCGGTAAGCTCCGGCGCGGGCACCACCGTAACGGTGCAGGACGGCACGGGTACAGCGCGAGCCGCGGCTCTCTTCTATGCTTATCCCCAGCAAATCGCCTTCGTAATTCCCGCTGGTACGGCGAACGGGCCCGCCACTGTGATTGTGACCAGCGGTGACGGAACCGTTTCCACGGACGCAGTGCAGATTTCTCATGTTGCACCGGGACTGTTCAGCGCCAACGCCAACGGTCAAGGTGTGGCAGCAGCCGTGGTCGTACAGGGCCAAAGCTATTTTCTGACCTACTCGTGTAGCTCGCCGCTGCTGAGTTGCACGGCCTTGAGAATCAATCTCAGCCAAACCGCTCAAACCGTGTTGGAATTGTATGGTACAGGAATCCGCGGCTACAATGCCGCGGGGGTCACCTGCACCGCCGGCGGCGTGTCGGTTCCGGTGTTGTACGCGGGTGCGCAAAGCCAATATCCGGGGCTGGACCAGGTAAACGTCTCGCTGCCAGCCAGCCTTGCCAGTCAAGGCCAACTGAATATCGTTCTGACGGTCGATGGCCAGGCGTCAAACACCGTAACGATCGATACCGGCCCGGCTCCGATCAGCGCCGGCTTCTTCGGCGTCACCGTGGGGCCGTTGCCCGGCGGTTCCTCCTGGCCCGTGCCGGTTCCCTTCGGCACATCAGGAAAGCCCGCGGGCGGTTCCTACTGGATCAACCTGGAACCGTCCAGCGGAACCTACAATTGGACACCGCTGGATAACGTTGTCAACAGCGCGCGAAACGCGGGCATCGCCAACATCATGTATGCCTTCTTCGAGACGCCTCAGTGGGCTTCCTCGAACCCCAACCAGAGTTGCTCGGCCACGGCAAGCTCGGGCGTCTCCGGATGCGCCGCGCCTCCGTCGAACATCGCGGACTGGAACAACTTTGTGACTGCCGTGGCTACAAGGTATAAGGGCAAGATCGAGTTTTACGAGCCGTGGAACGAGCCTGACGTCGCGTCGGAGTATTCCGGCACCATCCCCGAGATGGTCACGCTGGCTCAAAGTGCTTACCAGATCATCAAGTCGATCGATGCGAACGCGACGGTCCTGACGCCCTCCGTATCCGTTGGCGGGGTGCTCTCTGCCGATCCTCACTGCGGGTCCAGTACCTGCTGGCTCGCGGCATATCTCGCGGCAGGGGGAGGAGCTTACGCCGATGCGGTGGGCTTTCACGGGAAGGCTTGCGACTCGGGGACGGGCCTCTGTGTGGCGAATAACATTGCTTGTCCTTCCGATGCAATTCAGGAGTGTGCCGGCGCGCCTTTGATCAATCAGATCAACGATGCGAGAACGATCCTCGCGAACAACGGTCTATCCGGAAAGCCGCTGATCAATACCGAGGGCGGTTATGCCAGCTCGGTTGCCACGGGCGATCTTCCCAGCGCTTCGGCCGATCAACAGGCCGCATACGTCACGCGTTTCTTCATCATTCAGGCGAGCGAGGGCCTGCCGATTGCCGTCTGGTTCTCATGGCTGCAAGGGATTACAGGCTTCAGCTTTACCGGTTTCGGCACCACGGCCGCCGAAACGCAGAACAATCAGGCCTATCAGCAGGCCTACAAATGGCTTCTGGGTGCGACGATGAACGGGCCTTGCTCCGAGGGCCAGAATTCTGTCTGGACGTGCCCGCTGACACTAAGCAGCGGGCATACAGGCCTGATCGTGTGGAGCGACTCCGGATCGTCGTACACACCCGCTGGATCATACACATCGTACCTGGACCTGAAAGGAAACACGTTCTCCATCAGCGGATCGCTGACGCTAGGCATCCTGCCAATCCTGCTCGAATAAATTGCCGCGCGAACGCCGGCGCGGCGGCTCCGTCGTGCCGAGTTGCAACCGCCGACGAGCACAGTACGTCGCGTCGCTCGGGCGTTCCGCCCCCCGCGGCCGCGGCGCGTGCGAACCGCGGCCGGCGGAGCCGGACGCGTATGCGGGGACGACAGAACGCTCCCCACGGTTGCTCTCTTGCTCCCAGCCAAAAGCCGCGAGTAAGGCACGAAACGCGACGCCAGCACGTGGGTTCCGTCGTGCCGAGTTGCGTTCGTGAATCCGCCGGGACGAGGAGACGCGACTGCGGCCGCTGACGCGCACCGCACGTCGCGTCGCTCGGGCGTTCCGCCGCCGCGGCCGCGGCGCGTTCGAAACCGGCGGCCGGCGGAGCCGGACGCGTTTGCGCGGACCAATGAACGAGCTCAACGGTTGCTGCACTGAGCAGGCATTGCGTCGCGAACTGCGCCGCCAGCACGTCGGCTCCGTCGTGCCGGGTTTCGCCAGCACGTTCGTTCCGCCCCTGCGCCGCGGTGGCACTTACCGACGGTTCTCCCGTTCCCACCGCCCGATTGCTCGTTCCATGAGGTCTTCAATCGTGGCCTCGCGCTCGCCCTTCCGTTTAAGCTCAGCCCGCTCGAATTCTATTAGGCGGTCGATCTTGGCCTCGTCATACGTCACCTTTATTCGAAGGTTTTGCCTGAGTGTTTCTCGCTGGCCCGAACGTGGTGGCGGCGCAGACCGTGGAGACTCTGGTTTTGGCGACGTCCGCGGAGTTGCCGTAGGAGGTTGCGTTTGTATCTTGTTCGCATGAGACGAGGGCTTCTTGCGCGCCCAGGTCACAGCGACTATGGCTGCGACGAGGCAGACGGCCGCGAGAATCGCGGCCAGGAATATCTGAGGATTCGTCATCTTTTGCCGCGAGCCAGACCAAGGTTCGTGTTTACCCTCTCAAGACTATCACACGATACGCAGTTTTGCTCGTGGTTATTTTGCTCGTGCTCAATCAGCGTTGAGACGTGGGGTCGAGCAGAGAACTCCCAGCTCATTACGCCCGTTTCTTCCGGGCGCTGGGGCACGAAATCCGGACTTGCAGGACCGCGCGCAAACTGAGCCAGGAGGATATGATCTCGTTCGGCTTCAGCGTGCGCCACTGGCAAATGATGGAGGCAGGCCGTCCCATCACTGTTTTCACGCTACTGCGAGTCTGCGAGGCATTTGACGTCCCGGTGGAGCAACTCGTGGCGTCGGTGGCTCATCATCTTCGTAAGCGCAAGAAGGAAGACTAATGCGGAATTGAACTGCCGCGATTTGCGGCGGCGCGGACACCGCGGGTAGCACCGCCAGCGTCCCAGCTGCCGCACGTTCGTTCCGCCCCCGCGGCCGCGGCGCGTACGAACCGCGCCCGGCGAAGCCGGAGCAACTGGCTGCGACTGCGACGGCTGACATGCTGCAGTCGGCAAGCACGGTACGTCGCGTCGCT
>Ga0302320_10015742_pt1 | contig 15508 bp, 10 predicted proteins | sample Bog_T0_3_FD_202130 | JGI IMG/M metagenome (GOLD analysis project Ga0302320, IMG submission 202130) | Peat permafrost microbial communities from Stordalen Mire near Abisko, Sweden - Bog_T0_3 | ecosystem: Environmental > Terrestrial > Soil > Wetlands > Peat | place: Sweden: Abisko, Stordalen Mire... | reverse complement strand
CGCTCATGGGTGTGGTCCAGTTCATGTGCGCCCGCATTGGCATGGTTACGGGGGAGGGGCTCAACTCCATCTTCAAGAAGAAGTTTCCTCACTGGCTCGTCCTCGTCTTCTCCCTCGCCCTTCTCATTGCCAATTCCATCAACATCGGCGCCGATCTCTCCGGCATGGCCGATGCCGGCCAGCTCCTCACCCGCATCCCATCCCTTCTCCTCGTCTTCATATTCGGCGTCGGCATCACCATCGCCACCGTCCAGCTCCCATACCAGCGCATCGCGAACACCCTCAAGTGGCTCGCCCTCAGCCTCTTCGCCTACGTCATCGCAGCATTCGTCTCAAAGTCCGACTGGACCGGCGTCCTCCGCCATACCTTCATCCCAACGTGGCCCGCCAATAACGCCGCCTGGGGTATGCTGGTCGCCATCCTCGGCACCACCATCAGCCCATACCTCTTCTATTGGCAGGCCTCCGAGGAGACCGAGGAGGAAAAATCCAAGGGCCTTCGCACCGTCGCCAGCCGCCGCGGCGCCACCGGCTCAGAGATATGGAACCGTAAATTCGACGTCGGCATCGGCACCTTCTTCTCGAATCTGGTCATGTACTTCATCATCCTGACCACCGCCCTCACGCTCCATCGCAATGGCGTCACCAGGATCGATACCTCCACACAGGCCGCCCAGGCCCTTGGCCCGCTTGCCGGCCGCTTCGCCGCCCTTCTTTATACAGTAGGCCTCCTCGGGGTCGGTTTTCTCGCCATCCCCACCATGTCCGGCTCCGCCGCCTATGCCCTGGCAGAAACCTTCCACTGGAGGGAAGGCCTCGATTTGCCCCTCAAGCGCGCCCGCGCCTTCTACGGCGTCATCATCCTCTCCATGCTTATCGGCATCGGCCTCAATTTTGCCCACGTCAACCCCGTCCGCGCCCTCTACTGGACCGCAGTCATCAACGGCCTCGTAGCCCCATTCCTCATGGTTGCCATTCTCATCGTCGCCTCCGACCGCAAGCTCATGTGCGACCAGCCCAGCTCACTCCTGAGCCGCGTCATCGTGGGCATCACTACCGTATTCATGTTCGCCGCCGGCATCGGCATGTTCCTGTTTTAGAACCCGCTCCGCCGGCCTCCCATTACTTGAACTTGAACATGAACTTGAACCTCCCGCCTTCCTCCTGCCTCACTGTGAAGTGAAGGCCGCCTGCAGACTGCACTGGGATCCAGTCCCCGTGCAATGGCCGAGAAACCGACGTAGCCCAAAAGACAGCACGCAAACTCCCCTCGGCTACGGCCCGGGAATCCGCCGCCAGGCCTGCGCGACGCGCTACAACCGGTAGCGGCTCGAGGAATCGCCTCCGAGCATCCCAATCCGCCAGCGGGCTGAAAGTCCGCCCCGCGCAAAGCGCAGGCCTTCGGGCCTGCGTAACGCACCCGAATGCAAGCGGCCTGTAAGGTCGCCCGCGATCGCCGTTCGGCCAAAGCCCAGTGAATCAACCTACACGTTTGCCCAGAAGCGCCCACAGAACCGCTCCGCCCAGCAATCAAATTTCGGGAACACCGCGCGACACTTTGCGTCCGCCCCTGTGAATAAACTGGCATCATCGCCCAAGCCCGCCACGGGGGAGGAGGACTCTTCACAAGTTATTCACAACCATCCAAGCCCCTCATTCCCAATCCCATATCTATAACTTAGTACAATATATGTCATATAAAATGCCGCGGTGTTGCTGCCGATTCGTTGTGGAAATTAAATAAGGTTGCGGGCAACCAAATACGCAAGCCCTTGTCTGGTTGCCTTCCACCAGACGTTCCCATCGTCCGCGGTCCAGCAATACACCATTTCGGCGTCTTTCATTTCGTCCAAGAAGTGCTGGATGCGCCCTTCTTTCATTTTAAGAAGTCCAGCCATGGCCTCAACTGTGTGGAGTGCATCAAGTCGGCTTGCGATTTGAACGAGAATTTTCTGAGCCCCAACAGGCCATTCCCGTTCTTTTTTTTCTGGCGGGGGTACTGCGAAAAACTCTGGAGGCGGATTATTTCCGATATTCGCGCTGCGTTGCGCCATTTCCATAAGTTTTCGTTTCGATATTTCCGATGGAAGGTTCGCGATGTCCACCTCCGGGAATCGCTTGAGCTTATTAAGGACACCTCTACCCGCGTCGTTAATTTCCCAACGGTTTACGATAGGGCTGCCCTCGTCGTAAGCCATAAACACCAGTCCCTCCATGTGCATCGTATGCAGATGCCAGTTGATCGACGCGGCTGGAATACCGCCTGTCGCGGAAACCAATTCGACCAACTGTTTCTTCCTGTCTCTTGGCATCTCTACGGGGTAATCCAATTTGGCCAATTCCACCAAAATTTTAATGGCTTCTTCTGGCCACTCTTCTGGCTTTTTTGGATTGGAACTTTTGCCTTGTTTTTGCAATTCGGCGCACTTTTCAAGCAGTTCGTTGTAAACCGACTTAAACTCCTCATACTCCGTTTCGAGCGAATTATTTTGCTGTTCCAGCGCCGCGTTTTGCTCTTTCAGCGTTTTATTATCCTTCTGAAGCGCCGCTACCTCCTTTTCAAGGTCCGGCAGGCCGTATCCGTCCTCCATGGTCTTGGCCATTGCCTTCCAGAGAACCAAGTCATTCATCCACGTTCCCTTCGATGGCAACTCGTCCTCTTTCGCTGCTTCAAGCGTGTTGAAAACGCTTTGAAGCTGCGCCGATAGCAATAATTGGTCCGGCATATTTCTTGAAACCATCAATGAACACTGAAATACTGAGGCGTGGCAAATTCAAAACCGAAGAGCCAGGATGCGAATACGAGCGCGGCGGTGGCTGTCTTGGAACTGACCGGCTCCGATCCTGTGAAGGGAGAGGATTTGATTTCCGATCCGAAGCTCAAGAAGGCATTCAAGGACGCCAAAAAGCAGGCAAAGTCCAAGAAGCGTTAGCGGTCCAGCCATTCGGACAGCAGCCGATCCAACAGGCCGGAGAAGTTCCCCGCTCTAGCCTTGGCTTTGACCATGTTTTCCTCCGTAAGTGTGACCAATACAGGTTTCTTTCCTTGGGACGGTCGGCCAGCGCCCTCGCGCTTACCTCCGGCAGTTTTTTTCTTCATGTGAAAAAATATATACGAAATTCGTTGACCTGCAATGAAATCCTATATATAAATTCACGCATGGCAAACAAAAGACTCTCCCGCGAAAAGCAGGTTTACGTTTTGGCAGCCCTTTCCGAAGGGACGCCGATCAATGGTGTATGCCGGATGTTCAAGGTTGGGGTCCATACGGTTCTCCGGTTGATAGACGAGACCGGGGAGGCTCTGGCTGATTACATGGACCGCAATTTCCGCGACTTGCCATGCCAGCGCATCGAAATGGACGAGCAATGGCAGTATGTCGGCATCCATGGGCAGAGGATGGCGCAAAAGGAGAAGGAGCGGGGCGACTTTTGGCTATGGGCCGCGATTGATCCCGATACCAAGTTAATTTTCTCCCATCTCATTGGCACCCGCAAGAACAGCACGGGGACGGTATTCGTTGACGATGTTGCGAGGCGGGTCAAAGGCCCGGTCCAAATTGCCACGGATAAGAACCGCTCCTACGCTTGCAACATCCGGGGCGCATTCGGGCAGGAAGGCTACAGCTACGGCACGGACAGCAAAAATTTCGATGACCGTGATTGCGCCCCCGACTCTCAGCGCAAGAATGGGGTAGCGCCCATCGTTTCGAGTGAGCGGGAGGCGGTGATTGGAAACCCCGATCTAGCTACCGTTACGACCTCCCACATTGAGCGCGTGTTTTTGAGCGTCCGGCAGGAATGCACCCGGTTCACCCGGTTGACGCTTGGCTATTCGAAAGACCTCCACATGCACAAGCGGGCGGTAGCGCTCCATTTCGGCCTCTACAACCTCGTTCGCAAGCACAAGACGCTGGGAACAAGCCCGGCTGTCGCCGCTGGCATTGAAGCGAAGCGGTGGGGCTTGGAGGATGTGGTTGACCTCACGGCCAAATACATCGCCCGGAAAGAAGAGATGGCCTTCGAAATCGCCTTCGCGGAGGCGGGGCTATAATTTTCACAATGAAACGACAGCAACACCAATGCCGCACGTCGCTCCTCAGAGGATCGGGCGTTCGCCCGCGCCTTTGCCGAAGCGGGACTCTAATTTCCATACATGCAAACGGAACCAACACCAATAGAAGAGGAAAAGAGGGAGCCGGTGGTGATGGTGTCAGAATTTTAAAGGCACCCCTCTACGGGGACCCGTGAGCAGGCATAGAGGAAATCTCCGCCTGAATCCGCCGTGCATTCACGAACAGACACACTGTCATGATCCCAATCGGACACCGGAGATCCCAAGCCTGAAGAATCGTACACAGAAACACCCCCAAAATACCTAGCCAAAACATGACCTCCGACTTTACCCTTCTCGATTCGATTTGCTCGTTCGACGCGTTCATAAGCGATATTCCGCTACCATTCTACACCCGGCCATACCGGCTCTTCAAGCCCCACACTCCTGGATGGAACGTCAATCCCGCCAGAGGTCTTGAGGGGTGAAGTTCCCTCCAGTCCCCTCTGCACCCGTCCAGAAGACCTTGGAGGATCAATGCGCCTCTGGCCCCATTTCAAACACTCCCACCCCCGAATCCGCTTTCCTCCAGTTTATTGCGCCTGCAAGATATCCTCCTCAAACGCCGTCTCTCAGCCGAACCGGTCCAGTAGCTCGACTCGCCCAACCTCTCTTCGCAAATCTCTCATGCCAACCGACCCCTCGTCCGCCTCTGAGCGCCCAATCCTTTGCAACGAAGTCCACTTCCGGGAGGACGATCCCCACTACGACCGTTTCCAGAAGCTCATCCCCGCCTTCGGCCGCGGCAAACTTAACCCCCAGACCGTAGCCCGCATCATCTTCCGCACCGGCCTCGACGTCGCGGAGGCCCTCATCCTCGAGGCCGAGATGGCCGTCCCGGCTCCCGCCTCCATCCCCCACGAGCAATTCGAGCTCTGGGACGAGTTCCTCGCCCAGGCCAAGGACGGCGCCGGCCACGCCTGATCCCAAACTTCGCCTCCCGCACCCCGGACACGGCGCAGCGAGGGAGATTTGGATCCTTTTTAGTTCTTTTGTTCCCTTCATGCCCCTCAATTCCCCTGCCCCGGAGTGTATATTTATAGGAAATATTTCTTTGCAAGCTGCTCAGTAATGTACATACTGCAGCCATGAAGTCCCAGTTTACCACCAAAAACCCTTCGTCGGGCCGTATTCTCGCCCCTCTCGTCCCCTCACCCGCCAATGTCCGCACCTCCATCGTACCACGATATAAATTCAAACCAATTCAAACCCGTTCAAACCAAATTTTTCCATTTTTGCTGTTAATTCCGAGAATTCGCCCCGGCCATTCCCCTCCTCGATCAAGCCCAATCAAGGCTAATCAAGCTAAGGGATTATCTCCCATCCTCCGATACGCCCGCCTCCCCATCCGTGAAATCCGTGTAATCCGTGGTCCCATTCGCCCTCCGCGGTTCTGCCCCCTACTCCAACAACCCCACAATCTCCTCCGTGCTCAACCCGCCCATCACCGGTTCCTCGCTTTCAATAGCCTCCAGCAGGCCCCGTTTCGTCTCTTGAAGCTTCAATATCTTCTCCTCAACCGTCCCGCGCGTGATCAGCTTGTACGCCGTCACGACCTTCTCCTGTCCGATTCGGTGCGCCCTGTCCGTCGCCTGCGCCTCGACTGCCGGATTCCACCACGGATCGAAATGCACCACCGTATCCGCCCCGGTCAGGTTCAAGCCCACCCCTCCCGCCTTCAGGCTGATCAGGAACACCGGTACCTGCGGGTCATCCTGGAACCGGTCCACCACCCGCATCCGCTCCTTCGTCTGCCCGTCCAGGTAGCAGTACGGGATCTCCTCGGCGTCAAGCGCCGTCTTCATCAGTTGCAGCATCGTGACAAACTGGCTGAAAATCAGCACCCGGTGCCCGCCGTCGATTGCCTCCCGCAGCAGCTCATCCAGCAGTTCCAGCTTCGCCGACGCCTCCTCCTGCTTCAGCTCCGGCATCCCCAGCAGCCGCAGGTCGCAGCACGCCTGGCGCAGCCGCAGCAGCGCCGTCAGCATCAGCATCCGCCCCTTGTTCCGGTCCTTCACCCCGGTCAACTCGGTTATCTGCCTCCGGCTCTCTCGCAGCAGCTTTTCGTACACTTCGGTCTGCTGCGCTGTCATCGTGCAATAAACAACTTGCTCCAGTTTTTCCGGCAATTCCTTATAAACTTCCCGCTTCGTACGCCGCAGCAAAAACGGCCGGATTCGCTTCCCAAGGCGCGATTTCACCGCCCCCGCTTCCCCTTGCACAATCGGCTGTTCGTATCGCTCCTTGAAATCAGCCCGGCTCCCCAGGTATCCCGGCATCACGAAGTTCATGATCGACCACAGGTCCCGCACGGAGTTCTCCAGCGGCGTCCCCGTCAGCACCAGCCGGTGCCGCGCTTTCAGCCCCATCGCCGCTTGCGCGTTTTGCGTGTCCGGGTTTTTGATGTGCTGCGCTTCGTCCAGGATGATCGCCCGGAACTCGATCCCTCCATACCGCTCCGCGTCCCGCCGCAGCAGCGGGTAGCTTGTGATCGCCATGTCGATCTCTGCCAGTCCGGCCATCCGCGCATGCCGTTCGGGCCCATCCAGCGCCATCACCCGCAGCCCGGGCGTGAATTTCGCCGCCTCCCGCACCCAGTTCTGCACCAGCGACGACGGGCAGACGATCAGCGACACCCCGCCCGATTCCCCGCTCTTGAGTCCCTCCAGGAACGTCAGTGCCTGGAGCGTCTTCCCGAGCCCCATCTCGTCCGCAAGGATTCCGCCGAACCCGTTCCGGGCCAGGAAATGCATCCAATAGACCCCCTGCTTCTGGTACGCCCGCAAGATCGCCTCCAGCCTTCCGAGCGGCACCGGCGCGATGGCATCCGGCTGCAATTGCTGCCGGGTCCATTTCCGCCATTCCGGTTCCTCGGCGAGCGTCGTCCCCTCCCCCAGCACACCGGCCAGGTAGCCGGCATGGGCCCGGTTAATCCGGTAGGTCCCCGGCCGCGGCTGTTTCGGGTCGCAATCCGCCAACGCCTCCCCAAGTTCATCCAGGATGTGGGGATCGAACACCGCGATCCCGCCATTCTTCATTCGCACATGGTTTTGCCCCATCTGCAGCAGCCGCTGGATCTCCGCGCTGGAAAAGGTCTGCCCCTCCGGCGTCCCCAGCGAGACCGAGAGCTCGAACCAATTCTCGCCGGACCCCTGCACCTCCACCCGGGGCCGTACTTGGGCGATGGTCTCGTTGATGTTCGTAAATCGCGCCCCCAGTTCCACCTTCCACGCGCTCTCCAGTGCCGGCAGCGTTCCGCCCAGAAACCGCAGGATGGCGCGTTCCCCTTTCAGTACCATCCCCCCTTGTGCGTCAGGGGTGGAAAAGCCCGCCTCCCTCAGTTTTTCAAGCGCCGACCGTTCGCCCTCGCTGTTCCGGCCGCGCCAGCCCCCCGACTCCTCCCGGTACCGGAACCCTTCTCGCGCCCCTTCCTGCTCCCCTGCCCTCAGCACACGGTCGCCATAACGGACTTGAAGCTTCGCCGCCATATGATTGAGCGACCCTTCGAGTTGCAGGACAAATTGCGGCCGCCCCGGCGCCAGCCGCGTCTCCCGCTGGATGGTCTCCTCCGGCGAGCCCGATTCCTCTCCGACCTGTGCCAGCAGTTCCGTCGTATCGATGGGCTTGCCTCGCCCCAGCGTCACCCGAGGATGACCTTTGAGCGCCTCGAGGACCGCCCGGCACTTCGCCCTGTTCAGGTTCATCATTCCGGGGAGTTGGCTCCCGTTTATGGCTCGTAACTGCTGGATCGCTTGAAAGTCGTAAGTCGTGACTCGATATATTCCATTTGGATCGAGTGCGTGGGCCAAGATTCGCCGGCCGCCGGTCTCGATTTCGGCGCCGAGCACCACGGAATCTTTTTCCCATCCAGACGTAAATGTCGGCGCAATAATCACATGGAGAATTGCTTGCTTACCTTCATCCAGAGAGAACTTCGGGGCTGCCTCCTCGACGGGGGCGGCTTCGATAGTCCCCTCCCCTCCCCGGCCCGTTGGAACATCGGCGCCCTTCAGGAAGGCTAGCCCAACTGCCACCGAATGCGCGCAAACCATCCCCCGCTCCCGCGAAATCCGGCAGGTGCAGAGGTTCTCGATATTGGTCCGCGTCACGATCCGCAGGCCCGCCCGGTACTCCTTCACCCCGTCGCGGACCGTGCCGCGCAGCATGGGGGGCTCGAAGGTTGCGCCGGTCACCTTCCCCGCCTCCCGGAGGCCCTTCGCCTCCTTCAGCACCTGCCAGCCGCCGGCGTCACTCAGGAAGCGTTCCGTGATCTCTACGGGGGCGGTGGGATTCGGCACAAAATGGATTCAATCCGTGGTTCCAAATGCTTGGCAATTCGATAGTGTCGCAGGTTTTCCCCGGACCACAGATTAAATGAAGACCGTAGCTGTTGCCAACCAGAAGGGCGGAGTCGGAAAGACCACCACCTCCGTCAATCTTGCCGCCTGCCTGGCGGCCCTCGGGCAGCGGGTGCTCCTCATCGACCTCGATCCCCAGGCCAATGCCTCGAGCGCTTTCTCCCTCGATTGCCTGGACGGCTGCTCGGTTTACGGCCCACTTATCGGCCAGCGCAGTATCCTCGATTGCATCGTCCCCACGCGCTACGATCACCTCTTCCTGGTCCCCGCCGATCTCGACCTCGCCGGCGCGGAGATCGAGGTGGCCCGCTTCGACGATCATCTCACCCGGCTCAGGACCGCGCTCGACCCGCTGCGGCAGGATCAGCCGTTCGACTGGGTGCTGCTCGATTGCCCCCCTTCCCTCGGCATCCTCATGACCAACGCCCTCGCCGCCGCCGACGAATTGTTAGTCCCGATCCAGTGCGAATACTTCGCCCTCGAGGGCCTCTCAAAGATCGTCCGCGTCATCGAGCAGATCCGCGACAGCGGCGCCAACCCGGACCTCACCCTCGCCGGCATCCTCATGACGATGTACGCCCGCACGAACCTGGCACAGCAAGTCATCGAGGAAGTGCGCAAACATTTCGCCGAAGCCGCCTACGAGACCGTCATTCCCCGCAGCATCCGCCTCGGCGAAGCCCCCAGCTTCGGCAAATCGATCATCGACTACGACCCCAACGGCGCCGGCGCCCAAGCCTACCGCACCCTGGCCGAGGAATTCCTCCGTCGTCATTGAACTATCTTAACCAATCCAACGGATTGCGGCCCGACCAGCGCGCCAGCGTGGACTTGAACCTGAACTTGCACTTGAACATGAACCCTTCGCCTCCCCCGGCCACGGATGGGATCACGGTCGATAAGGATTGACCAGGGCCAATTCTTCCTTTTACTGCCCGCCCCACAGGCGCATACTGGAAGATACTAACCTGCCGACGAATCTCTCGCGCGGTTCACCGTCAGGATTGGCAAAAATCAAAAGAAAGGAAACTTCCATGAATCCCCCGTTCAAACTCGCCATTGCGATTGTTGCCGCTGCCGTAATTTCAATGCTGTTGTCGCCAACCACGACGAAAGCCCAGTCCAACACGGCCACCGGGACCAATGCGCTCCACAGCATCGGCACCGGAGTGGACAACACCGCGGACGGTCTTAACGCCCTCTACTCAGACGTAACTGGGGGTTTTAATACGGCCACCGGCTTCAACGCGCTTTTTAATAACAAAGCCGGCTACAATACCGCCGATGGGCAGGGGGCGCTCTTCACCAACACCGTAGGAACTGACAATACAGCCGTCGGATTTTGGGCCCTGCATCTCAACACCACCGGGACCGCAAACACGGCGGTTGGCTATGAGGCACTTTACAACTGCACGACCGACTTCGAGGAAACAGCCACCGGATATCAGGCCCTATACAATGAGACCACGGCGGGAAACTTTGCCGGTTTTATCCTTCCCCTCAAAAATGTCGCCAACGGATACCAGGCCCTTTACATGAACACATCCGGCGTCAGCAACACAGCCAGTGGCTATCAGGCGCTCTACGGGAACACATACGGGGCGCAAAACACAGCGATTGGCGCCCAGGCAATGAATGACAACCAGACAGGCACTGACAACACCGCCGTAGGATGGGATGCGCTTGAATTAAATACAACCGGAAATTATAATACGGGATGCGGGGCACAAGCGCTGGCAGCGAATGAATCCGGCAATGGCAATACGGCCATGGGCTCGGGATCTCTCTTCTCCGACCAGAACTCCAGCGCGAACACAGCCGTCGGATACTTCGCACTCAACGCCGACACGAGCGGGAGCAACAACATGGCCATCGGCTGGAATGCGCTCAGTGCAAACGACACTGGTTACTTCAACACCGCCGGCGGGGCCAGCGCCCTTGCAGCGAACAATGGCGGCGGTGGAAACACCGCCTTCGGCTATTCCGCGCTTACGTCCAATACGACGGCATCCGATAACACAGCCATCGGGGATTACGCGCTTTACCAATCCACGGGCAACAACGACACGGGGCTTGGTGTCCTTGCCGGCTCCAATCTTACCGCCGGCAACAACAATATCTATATCTGCAACCAGGGAGCCGCCAGCGAGAGCAACACCATCCGCATCGGCAATGGATATGGCGGCAATCAAACGGCCGCGTACATCGCGGGAATCTACGGTGAAACCGTGGGATTGACCGGGGAATACGTCGTGATCAACGCAAACGGCCAACTAGGAACCACGGCCGGCACGATTACCGGCATTAATCCCAATAGGCTGAACAACGCCATCGCCAACCTTGAAGAGCGTAACACAAAACTGGAAGCCGACATTGCCTCGCAACGCAAAGCACTCGCCTTGCAGGAGCAGATCAACGCTCAACAGCAGAAGGAAATCTCCACGCTGACCGCCAGTTTGAAGGAACAGGCGTCGCTGTTGCAAAAGGTGTGTACCCAGTTGCAACTGAACAAATCCGCACCGGAGGTGGTGTCTAACAATTAACCACCTCCATCCAGCCATCCACCTACCATGTACGCCCGGACGAACTTGGCTCAGCAAGCGATAACGGAAGGGCGCACCCAATATAAGGCGGCGCTACCGCTCGACCCAACGATGAAGCCCCGTTATGATTGTCCCGCATTTTCTACGGCGGCGGCAGTTGGAATCGGCCCGCAACGATGCCGGGCACGGTGATGGCCTCGTCCAATTCCTCCCAGCGGAGGGCGCGGCCGTTCAGTTCGACCTGAACCTTGCCCAATTGTTCGTCCGAAGCACCCGCCAGGATTCGAAACCGATCCGCGGGAAATCCGACAAGCCGCCCGTCATGCAACTCGACATAGACCATCCTTCCCTCGGTCCAGGCCCGCAGGGCGGCCGGCTCGACAGTTGTGGTGTTCGTCAAATGCGATCCTGTATCCACCAATTTATCGCTCCCCTTTGGGGCTTGTTCAGTCTTGGGGCTCCTTACCCAGGGCTTCGCCCGGCTCTGCCGTCTCGCCCGCCCACCGGCCTCCAACTGATCCCCTCCTCCTCGCTGGGCCGGTTTATTTCGGGCCTTTGGCCCTTCGGAAGTTGCCGATTCGCAACACCGTGGGCATTGCGGGGCCCGTCAAAACTCAGCACCCGCTTGAGCCTGAACCTGAATCCGCCTAAGGACGTGCCTGCCTTAGGTACTGCTTCATTATGAAACATCCCCCCGCCCACGTATCCCATCCGGCCCCAACGTCGATCGCACGGATTGCCTTGCGCATCGCCCTCGCTGCATTCCTCCCCCTTTCGGCCTGCGCCGCTCCGGCACTTGCCGAATCCCCAGCCCCTGACATGCCAATTGATCGTCACGCCCTGGTCAGCCGGCATGACATCGAGGTGCGGGGGATTGATCCCATGGGGGCGATGGCGGTTGGCAACGGGGAATTCGCCTTCAATTTCGATGTGACCGGCCTGCAAAGTTTCCCGGACTATTACGCAAAGACGATGCCGATTGGCATCCTGAGCACGTGGGGCTGGCACAGCTTTCCCAATCCAAACCGGTACAGCCTGGCTGGGTTCAAGATGAAGACGATCCCGAAATACAATCGGCAGTTTGTCTATCCCGCCTCGGGCACCAGCCATCCCAGCCCGGACGCGGCTTACCTGCGCGCAAACCCGAACCGGATCGGCCTCGGGCGCATCGGTCTCGAAATGACGGGGACCAATGGCGCGCCGGTGGCGATCACGGACCTGCAGAACATCGACGAGAAGCTGGACCTCTGGACCGGCATCCTGAGCAGCTCCTTCCAGGTGGACGGCGTCCCGGTGCATGTCGAGACGGCGGCTCACCCCGATCGCGATGAAGTGGCCGTAAGGATCGAGTCGCCGCTGATCGCCGCGGGGCGCCTCAAGGTGCGGTTGGCATTTCCGTATGCATCCACTTCCTTCGGGCCGGATTACCAGGACTGGACTCACCCCGAGCTGCACCAGACCGTGATGACCCCCCGGGGAGCGACCGGCGCCGATTTTGACAGGACTGTGGATGCAACCCATTATGATGTCCGGGCGCTTTGGTCGCCGGGCGCGACCCTCGTGGAAACGGGGACACACCAATACCTTTTGAGCAGTGGTACGGATCGCATCGAACTGACGGCATGGTTTTCTCCAAAGCCGATTCCATCGGCCCCGGACAGCGTTGCCGCCGTGCAAGCGGCTTCGCGGGACCATTGGCGGAAATATTGGACGAGCGGGGGCGTGATCGACCTGTCAGGCAATGCCGATCCCCGCGCGGCCGAGCTGGAGCGGCGCATCGTCCTTTCGCAGTATGTCATGGCTGTGCACGACGCCGGCTCGCTGCCGCCGCAGGAGACCGGGCTTGGGGTGAATTCGTGGTACGGGAAGTTTCACATGGAGATGTACTGGTGGCATGCGGCGCATTGGGCTCTCTGGGGCCATCCGGAAATCCTCGAAAAGAGCCTCGATAATCTTACGCCGATGATGCCGCCCAGCCGTGCCATGGCGAAGCTGGAAGGATGCAAGGGAGTCAAGTGGCCGAAGATGACGGACCCGAGCGGCACCGAGAGCCCCTCCGGGATCGGCCCGGCTCTGGTCTGGCAGCAGCCGCATCCCATCTACCTTGCGGAGCTGGTCTGGCGGGCGCGGAGGAATCGCGCGACGCTGGAACGTTACAAGGACATCGTCTTTGAAACGGCGGACTACATGGCCACCTTCGTCGATTACGATCCCGCCCGGAAACAGTACGTGCTCGGTCCGGGGATCAACTCGGCCGATGAAAAACACACTGATTACGTCCACAACCTGAACCCGACCATGGAGCTGGCCTACTGGAAGTGGGCGCTTGAGACGGCCCGCCAATGGCGCGCGCGCCTGGGCATGGCTCCGGACCCGCTCTGGGACAAGGTGATCCAGAACATGGCGCCGCCCACGGTCCGCAATGGGATCTATCCGGCGATGGAGTTACCGGTGGAAACCAAGCCGTCCACGATGACGACCTTCATGGATGGGGCGCTGCCGGGCAGGGGCATCGACAAGGAGGCGATGCGCAACACGCTGCACCAGGTGGCCCACGCGGACCAGCCGCAGGCGAGCGTGACCTGGGGCACGGCGATGATGGCAATGTGCGCGGCCCGTCTCGGCGAGCCGGACCTGGCGGTGCAGTTGCTGGCCGGGCCGTACACAGTGAATCCCTTCCGGACGTCCGGGTACACGATCCGCCGCCCGGATCAAACGCCGATGTATATGCCGGCAAATGGGGGCTGGCTGTCGGCCGCGGCGATGATGGCGGCCGGGTGGGATGGCAGCACCGGCCACGCGCCGGGGTTCCCGAAAAGCTGGAAGGTGCGGTATGAAGGGGTGCTGCCGATGCCGTGATGGGGGTAACAAGGCTTCCGGCGGACTTACTGATCCGGTAACATTCGAACCGTACCCATGCCCCAGTTTGAGCTAGTCTGCTTTGTCCTGATGCTGGTCGCCGCGCTGGATGTGGTGGCTGGCAGGATGCGCCTCCCCTACCCTGTCCTGATGGTATTGAGCGGGCTGGCGCTCGGGTTGATCCCGGGGCTACCGCAAGTGGCCATTGCGCCGGAGCTGGTGCTGCCGATCTTCCTGCCGCCGCTGCTGTTTCCCGCGGCGTTCCTGACCTCCTTCCATGACTTCCAGACCAACCTGCGCCCGATCCTGCTGCTGGCGGTGGGTCTGGTGCTGCTGACCATTGTGGTGGTCGCCCAGGTGGCGCACTCCTTTGTGTCCGATCTTTCCTGGCCGGCGGCGTTTGTGCTTGGGGCCATCGTCTCAACCCCGGATGCGATTGCCGCCACTGCCGTCTTCAAAAGCCTGGAAGTGCCCCGGCGCATCGTGACGATCCTGGAGGGAGAAAGCCTGGTGAACGACACGGTCGCCCTGGTGGCCTACCGGTTCGCCACCGTCGCGGTAATCACGGGGCAGTTCTCGGCCCCGGCCGCGGCCATGCAGTTGCCGCTGGTAGCGCTCGGCGGGGCGGCCATCGGCGGGGTGGTGGGGCTGGCGGTCGACTGGATCCTGCGCCGGATCGACGATCCGCCCGTGCAGGTGACCATCTCCCTGCTCGCGCCGTTCCTGGCCTATCTGCCGGCCGACCGTGTAGGTGCCTCGGGAGCGCTGGCGATCGTGACGGCCGGGCTTTTCGTCGGGTGGCGATTGCCGCGGATGGTTACGGCCCGCACCCGGCTGGACATGGCTGCGTTCTGGCAAATGCTGATTTATCTGCTCAATGGGATCATGTTCGTTTTCATCGGCCTCCAGCTCCCGCAGGTGATGGAGGGCCTGAAGCATAAGTCCATGGCCAGGCTGGTCATGGAGGCCGGGATTGTAAGTGCGGCAGTGATCGGGGTCCGCTTTCTCTGGGTCTTTCCCGCGGCTTATTTGCCCAGGTTCCTTTTCAAGAAGATCCGCGACCGCGATCCCTACCCGGATTGGCGCCACCTCGTGATAATCGCCTGGTCCGGGATGCGCGGGGTGGATTCTCTCGCGACGGCGCTTGCATTGCCTTTCATCACCGGCGCGGGAGGGCCCTTCCCCGGGCGCGATACGATCATATTCATCGCATTCGTGGTGATCCTGGTCACGCTGGTGGCGCAGGGTCTGACCCTGCCGCTGCTGATCCGTCTACTTGCCGTGAAAGGGGACGGGAATGCGGATCGAGAGGAGTACATTGCGCGGCAGGCGGCAAACCAGGCGGCGCTGGCCTACCTGGAAAATCTGGAGGAATCGGAGCCGGAGCACCGTGACCAACTGGAGCTACTCCAGGCGCAATATCACGAGCGGCTCGCGCAACTGGAATCCAGCACAGACGGCGCTGGTGTGCCGATCAACGATGAGGACCGGCCGGCATCGCCCTTCCACCAACTGGCCCTTCAGGCCCTGGGTGTGGAGCGGGAGGCGCTGGTCAGCCTGCGCAACAAGCACCGGATCAACGACGAGACGTTGCGCGTGGTGCAACGGGACGTGGACCTCGCGGAGACGCGCCT
>Ga0302320_10015740_pt1 | contig 15509 bp, 10 predicted proteins | sample Bog_T0_3_FD_202130 | JGI IMG/M metagenome (GOLD analysis project Ga0302320, IMG submission 202130) | Peat permafrost microbial communities from Stordalen Mire near Abisko, Sweden - Bog_T0_3 | ecosystem: Environmental > Terrestrial > Soil > Wetlands > Peat | place: Sweden: Abisko, Stordalen Mire... | reverse complement strand
CGACTAGTTCGTCGTAAAGTTTGGCAATCTCTTTATAGAACTCATTATTGACAACCTCTACAGAGAAACGAGCTAGCAAGTCATCTATGTCCTTTACCACACCTTTGCTAATAAGAAATTTGTGTGGCGTTGCTGTTTTAACATTTTTACCAAGAATATATGAATAGCGTCTTGGGTTAGAGAAGGTATTAACTACTTTGCCTTTTTTAAGTTCTTGCGCTGTAGTCATTAGAGAGAATCGCCAGGCATCTGAAGATTTAGAGTAAAAAATAACGAGTGCATTATATACACCCGTTTCTTTCATTAACTTAAAACCATCTAACGCAAGACCCACACGCTTGTCATTACTCCCTCTATGCTCAAGCTCAAACACTGCCAATTCAAGTTCGCTACTTTCTCCGAGCTTGAAGGCGCTATTAATTTGTTTTGTGTTTGTGGTATTTAGTGGTCTCTTGTCAGATTTAAAGTCAGGCAAAAAGTCCCCAATGAACTCAATTAATGCATCTCTGTTATATGGGTTTTTAATTATTTCTGGGCTCATGTACGAAGTTCCTCAGTTAGCACAATAACTTCGCCTTCGTTTTCAAGCCTTTCAGCACGTTCTTTTATAGCCTGTATGTAGTGAACTGGGAATTGATCTTTAAGCTGTTCTAAGACTGCGGCTAGATCTTCAGGATTTCCATCTTTAAACCTAAGCTGGGCTATGTCTTTTAGTTCGCCCTCGCTTAGGTCATCGTAATTCCTGATTATGTCCTCAAGATCCTTGCAAAAATCTTTTGACGGAGAGAAGTTCTCCCTTAAGTACTTCAAATTTGTCAGTGCATCTGCACGTCTTCCTCTAACAGATGGTTGCTCATGGTTAGCAAACAGTTTATCCCTTAGCATGATAAAAATGTGGTCTAGGGAAGCATCCGCTTTAACTCCTTTTTCCGAAGGTTCAGCAACGAAATGGTTGATAGCAGTTTCAACGGATACAATTTGAGGATCTTGACCGGTTTCAGCCAAAGCAAAAATAACGTGATCACCTTTTTTGGCGAAAGCTATCGTAAGTGCACTTGGTCGGCCAATTCTTACTAAGCGAGAGCGTTCGTTAATCTCCATTACTTCTTTTAGGAAGGCTTTATCGTTACGCACGGTGTCATATGCTTCTCGATGCTTAATATCCCACGATTCTTGCTCGATTTCCCCCTCGGCGTTCTTAAGCTCATCGCGGAAGAAGCTCTTTAGCTCTTCGTCATTAGTTAGGGTCTTAGTATCATTGCCAATTACATTATTAATAAGTTTAATCTTCAGTGTTGAGATCTGTTTTATACCTATCTCTGACTCACCTACGGCAGTCGGGAAACAGTTATAAATGTATATATCGTCAAAAACCTTTTTGTTAATACGATTTATACGGCCAATTCTTTGGATTACTCGTGTTGGGTTATACGGAATGTCATAATTGATAATTATTCCTGCTCTGTGCAAGTTGAATCCTTCACTTAAAGCATCAGTTGCTATCAATATATCGTAGTCATCAGTTTGTTTATCATCAGATAGCCCGGCATCAAAGTTTTGCCGAATTATGTTTTTCATATGAGCGGTACCTACTTTGGCCGTGTAGCTTAATACACGATCAAAGCCACGCTTAGTGAATTCTTTTTGCAGATAGTCAGTCGTATCTGCATATGCAGAAAATATAACAATTTTCCTATTCTTATTTTCGCTTATAAGCTTCTTGACCTGTCCAGCTACTCCATCAAGCTTTGGATCAATGTCTAATGATGCACTACCAAACCATTCGTCATAAATAGACTGGAGTAATGCACGATCGGCTTTTACTGATTCAATATACTCTGCGTCAAACAATTCCTTCTCAACCGTTAGCAAGCCGTTCTTGTTAAAGTTTTCAAAATCAGCATCATTTGTGACATCGTCAACAGCTTCAGAAAAATTATCGCTAGTATTATCTTCAAACACGTCCGGGTCTGGTATATCTCCCTTTTTCATGATTGGTACTCGCCCAGCCTCATCCCACCAGCGGACTATAATATCATTAGAACGTATCATTTTTTCTAGAGTTGTTTTAAATGCAAACTTTGAGCTTTCAAATCGGGTTACAAGAAGCTTGCGCATAAACTTTGAAAGGTTCACCTGGGCAGTTTTTAGTGTTGTATCATCAAAAAATTCACCATACTTCTCAACAAATATCTTGTCATCTTTCAAATAGCTTGTGGGCTTATATCTTGCACCGATAAAGCCCTCATCTCCATCATCACCGGTTATTTGATTGAGTGTTTTACTATATAGATTAGCTAGTGGGCCTAGGTCATAATCAAGTAGTTCTGGGCCAACCACGTTCGCAAAATCAATGTGTTGCCTTTTAAGGTCATCTCGATACCTGGTGAGCCTTCTAAGGTCCAGTCTTGAACGGCGAATGACTACCATCTCAATTAGGCGCCTGAGTTCTGATGAAATTGCTAAAGCCTTATCGTCAATCTCGTCTTGGCCACCTTTGTTCCTTCTTAGTTTCTGTAATTGTTTATATTGATCGATTAGATCTCTAAACCTTAAACTAAGATTATCTACTGAACGGATTGTTGAACGACTTGGTGTTTGAAATAGCTTCAATAGAGCAAACACATCTTCAGGACGGTTATTGAACGGAGTCGCTGTGAGTAGAATAACTTTGTTTTCGGGGTGAGATCTTACGACTTGGTGGAGCAGTTTGTAGTCGTCTGTATCTTCGTTTCTATATCGATGCGCCTCATCAATAATAAATAATGTAGGCCGCGAAGCCTTGGAATAGTGTTCATAAACCTCCGCTATCTTACCGGTACTGAATACTCGAGCACCGCGTAGATTGAATTGTTCCTGATAATCTTCCCATTGAGGTTTAAGATGGGGTGGTGCAATAACGACTACTGGAAGGTCTAAGTTATATGCTATTGCAGAGCCTATGATACTTTTCCCTAACCCTACAACGTCAGCAACAAGAACGCCGTCATATTTTTGGACACGATCAATACCCATCTTGATAGCATCTAGTTGGTACTCTAGATTAGAGAATTGTCCATCCGTTATGTCTTTAGGGGTTCGGATATCACTGTCCATCTCTTTCCCAAATAACTCATGAAGAATACGAATATATACTTTATATGGTTCTGGAACAGAATGTATCCAAAGGCGCTTCTCAATATCCTTAATGAAACTGTCATCACTTTCCATTGTTTTGATATCTATCGTCTCGGCATCGTCCCAAAGGTTATCAAAATGATTTTTGTGCTTAGTGAACGTTTCGTTATCTCTATATACATCATCAAGTTCACCTTGGCCTTGGAGTCCTTGATATGTGAAGTTGCTAGAACCAAATATTCCAGTGCCTAATGTTTCCGAACCTGGTTTATTATGAAACATATAGTCTTTAGCGTGATTCTGGTGTTTATTGCATAGTTTTATCTCAAGACTTCCATCCCTGAGTTTGTCCTCAAATATTTTATATGCAGATTGATCGTCAGTATCGTCGTGCAAGGCAGACTTATTAAAAAATTCTACAAAACCTTCGGTGTATAGTTGCTTCTGTTTATTGCGAGTCGGTCGACTACCTCTAGGCTCATACTTATCAAGGCTAAAATCAGGGTTCTGTTTGGCCTCCGCCATCATCACACCCATTTCAGCCGGGTCAATATATTTGCCAACCAATATACGCATCTTTTTATCTTTAAGTTCTTTGGCTATTAGCTTAAACCCCGAGAAATAGAAAAAGGCAGTTAAAATATCAACCCGGTCGGCCGATGGAAGCGCATTCTTGAGTGCCCCAACCATAGTTCTTTCTTTATTTTCAATTAAACTCATTAATTTACATTCTACCCTTGATCTACAGACGTGTCTATCTAACAGCACCAAGGACTATTATGGTTATGTTATAAAATATAGTTGACACACTAACTATTTAGTGCTATTTATTAAAACATTAGGAGGAAATGAAATGCGTAAACGTGCAAGTATCAAGTTCTTCTCACTCTACACGGCCTTAGGCCTGCCCTTCGTACTCACTCATTTCGCCTTTGCTGCTGACATCAGCAGTGTCGACAGCTTTATACAAAGCCTAATCCAAGTCTTAGCAGGACTAGCCGGTCTCATAGCGACCGGCTTTTTTGTGATAGGCGGCTTTACTTATATAACCAGTTCAGGCAATCCGGAACATTTAGACAAAGCTAAACGTACCCTCTTCTACTCAGGCCTCGGCTTGGTGATAACCATCGGAGCCGTCGTCATCAGTAGTATCGTGACAACGCTAGCAACTAACGCATTCGGAAAATAAACATATGATTCACGCGGTCATTTACCTCCCCCAAATGGCCGCCACCACCTCATCGGCCTCTGCGGTCATGAAGTCTTATGTCGATCCGTTGATGATATCTTTGTGCGTGCTAGCATCAGCGGCTTGTGCCTTTTTCTTAATTAACGGCGCCTACCATTACATGACTAGTGCCGGTAAACCGGATAAACTAGCCCATGCTAAAAAAGTTATTATCAATGCTCTGATTGGTCTGGTTATTATTTTGAGTGCCGGTACAATGACTGCCATCCTGAATAGTGCTTACCAAAGTAGCACTAATACTGCCACCCAAAGCATGCCCTCCCTACAACCCGTTGCCACACCGCCTGATTCAGACGGCCTGGTGGACGTGCTTATAAAAGCTATTACCGGCCTATTCCAGAAGCTTATCTCAACCGCCGCCGAGCCGTTCTTGGCAGCTCTAAATTACTTTACTAAAGGCACTCCACTAATGGCCGATAATTCCAGCGTCTTTAATATCTGGCTGGTGACTGTGGCTATTGCTGATGTGCTATTTGTGTTAGTCGTCGCTTTGCTTGGTTTCCATGTGATGAGCTCAGCAACCTTAGGCTTAGAAGAGCTGGAATTAAAAACTCTGTTGCCACAAATTGCCCTAGCTTTTCTGCTGATCAATATATCCATCTTTATGATTGATATGGTTATCGATCTGTCTAACGCTATGATCCATGCTCTATCAGTGGCGTTCCCAGTAACGACGGTTTGGTCATCGTTAACTACCGTAGTCCAGCAATCGGCCGGTATGGGACTAGCGGCATTACTTATTATGGTTGCCTTCTTAGTATTTGCTGTAATCCTGCTAGTTTATTATGTCGGCCGACTGGTGACCCTATATCTCGGCGCCATTTTATCTCCCTTGATAATACTGCTGTGGATGCTACCAAGTTTCAAGGATTTTGTCTGGGCAGCAGTTAAGGTTTATCTGACTACAATTTTCGTGTTATTTGTCCATGTCATCATATTGCTTCTTGCAGCTTCAATATTTACCGGCATGATCAGTGGCAGTCCGGATAAATCGCTCGATCCGATCATGGCAACAGTAGTTGGTGTAGCTACACTAGTTGCATTACTAAAAACTCAAGGCGTCATGATGCAGCTGTCCTATGTCAGTATCGGCCCTAAAGCTATCCGTAAATTAGGCAGCCAATTCGTCAATAGCGTTTCTTATGCAACTTCCAAAATGAAGTCTAGTACACCTAAAACACCATCTCCAGAGGAAGCTGCATGAAAACTACTACCGTCCCAGCACAGGTCACCACTATTGAAGATAAAATTGCCGGTAACTTAAGTTTGTTACAAGTATTTTTGCTGGCAGCTCCAGTACTAATTACCGGCCTGATGTTTATTATCTTCCCACCGTTCATGAAGTTTTCAATCTATAAATTTGTTATAAGCGGCTTGCTGCTGATTGTATTCTGGATCCTGTCTCTGCGTATTAGAGGTAAAGTACTGCTAAACTGGCTAGTTGTCATAGTCCACTATAATCTGCGCCCCAAATACTACATCTTTAATAAAAATGATGTTTATCTGCGCGAAGATCAGGCAGCTACTAACTTGAGCTCAATAAAGACTAAGGATAGTAAAGTTCGCTTCATTGCCAAAAAAGCTTCAATCAAGCGGCTGACGATTACGGAAAGAGATCACTTGGAAAAGCTGATGGCTGCAAGAGGTGCATCTTTAAGTTTTATGACCACCAGGAGAGGAGGATTAAGTGTTCGCATTACAGAAATCGAACAGGAAAATTAGCTCCCGTCAGCAGATAGATATTAAGGGCGTCCGGGACGGTATATTACTGCTGCCGGGTAACCAGTACCGGGTTGTACTAGCTATTACATCAATTAACTTCGAGCTGAAAAGCGAAGCCGAACAGGATGCTCTTATTGAAACTTACCAAAGCTTCTTAAACTCCCTGGCTTGTCCATTGCAAATACTGGTTAGGATCAGAAAGCTGGATATGGATAAGTATATTGATAATTTCAAAGTACGACTTAAGGAAGAGACTGAAGACATCTATAAGCTGGAGATTCGTAATTATACCGACTTTGTCCGATCGTTAATCGCCAACAACAATATCCTAGCTAGGAATTTCTTCGTAGTAATTCCGTTTGCAGGTAAGGATTCAGATTTTGAAGTGGCTAAAGAACAGCTAGTCTTAAATAGCGATATTATCGCTAAAGGCTTGGCCAGGCTCGGCATGCATAGCCGCTTACTCTCTTCCTTAGAAATACTGGATCTGTTTTACAGCTTCTATAACCCCGGCGAAGTTAAAAGCCAGCCAATAACCAATCAAACATTAGAACTGCTTAACAGGAGTTACCTATGAACATTCTGACTAAATATAAGGCTCAAAAAACTAAGAATCAAAAAGAGCTGCAACTGTCGCTGGGCGAACAGGACTACATGGATATCCTGTCTTATTCCGGACTGGAAGAGCAGCCCAGCTACTTAGTCATTGATGATAAGTATGTCAGGTCGCTGTTTATATCCGGTTATCCGTTCGTTGCTTCATCAGGCTGGCTAAATACCCTGATCAACTTCAATCATAATGCTGATATTTCCTACCATATCGTGGAAGTTGATGCTAATCTGGCACTACCTAAGCTGCACCGCAAAATTACCGAGTTGGAATCGACTAAACGGTCAATGATGAGATCGGGCCGGATTATTGGATCGGAAATCACCGATCCGCTGGAATCAGCCATCGGCCTTCGGGATAAGATCCAGCGCGGCCAGGAAAAGTTGTTCCAGGTATCGATTTATATAACTATTACAGCCGATTCTCTTAGTGAGCTGGAAAAGATTACCAAACTGCTAGCTACAGTTCTGTCGGCTAGGCTGTTTTATATCAAAGTTGCCCGCTACCAGCAATTGGAAGGTTTACAGTCAGTATTGCCTAGAGGCGAGGATATCCTAAACCAGAAGCGAAATCTGGACAGCTCCTCAGCTGCCTTAACATTTCCTTTCATGTCATCAGAACTAGTCCAAGAAGACGGCATTCTATACGGCGTCAACAAATCTAATAACTCGCTGGTTATACTTGACCGCTTCTCTCTGCACAATGCCAATAGCATCGTCTTTGCCCAAAGCGGCAGTGGCAAGAGCTACGCTACCAAAGTCGAGATACTGCGCCAGCTGATGCAAGGTACAAAAGTCATCGTGATCGATCCGGAGCGGGAGTATAAAAGGCTGGCAGAATCGGTTAATGGCACATATATAAAGTTATCAGCTAAGTCCAAAGAGAAGATTAATCCCTTTGATCTGTCGGTTACTTCCCACGACAAGACCGACCTATCCGAACATGCTCAAGACCTGATTGAAGTGATTGCCCTGATGGCTGAAGGATTGTCTTCGACTGAAAAAGCCGCCGTTGATAAAGCTATCCTCTCCATGTACCAAAAAGCCGGAGATACTTCACCACTGCTTTCAGATCTGTACAAAGAGTTACAGATTCAAGGCCAAATCAAGCTGTATGAAAGATTGGAGAAATATATCTCCGGATCTCTTGCCAATGTCTTTAATGCCCAGACTAATATCGAGCTGTCTAACCGCTTAGTCATTTTCGATATTAAAGATCTGCCGGAATCCTTGCGCCAAATCATGATGTTGATCATCTCCAACTTTGTCTCCAACCAGGTTAAGTCTTCTTTGGAAAAGCGCTTGCTCATAATCGACGAGGGTTGGTTGCTGCTGGAACACGAGGAAAGTGCCCGTTTTGTGGCTGGACTTGTCCGCCGGGCCCGCAAGTATTACTTAGGCGTCTCAATCATCTCCCAACAAGCCAATGATTTCCTCAAGAGTGATTATGGCCGGGCAATCGCTTCCCAGAGTAGTCTTCGGATTCTAATGCGCCAGGATACTACCACTATAAAAAATGTGGTTTCAGAGTTTCATTTAAGTGAGTATGAGGAAAACTTCCTATTAACCTGCGACAAAGGCGAAGCCCTGATAATCGCCGATCAGAATCATGTAGCCGTCAAAGTCGTCGCTTCCGACAAGGAACATCCGCTCATAACAACTAACCCGGCAGAACTGTATCACTTATGAACCCATTACTATTCATGAAAACCGCCTCGTCAATAAAGACCGAGGTTATCATCGTCATATGCGTAGTAGTCGGCCTGTTTTTCATGCCTCTTGTAGTCATAGCCTCTGCTGGTAATCTGGCATCACTAGCTGTGCACGAACTATTTGACGGGCCGGTGGTAGCCAGCGATACCTATGATTATGGCTACTGTACCTATTGGGCGGCACTAAGACGTATGCAAGTTGGCCACCCTATACCCAATTCTTGGGGAAACGCCAATACCTGGGGCATCCGGGCGGCCGCCGATGGCTACGTAGTTGACCATACCCCCTCCGTTGGAGCCATTATGCAGACCGATGCTTATGAATGGGGACATGTGGCATATGTTGAAAGCGTTAATTCCTCGAACGGTAGCTGGACTATCTCAGAGATGAACTGGATTGGCTGGGACGAGGTAGATAATCGGACTTTGCCATCTGTGGAGGATTTGTTCTATTACTTTATCCACTAAGGATTTTATGCCAAATACTATTATTACTCACTGGCTGCACATATTAACGAGAATCTTACCGGTTCTAATTCTTGTAATTGGGATAGCCATAACACTAGCGTTGGTGGCCGTCTTTATTCTTAAGTTATTAGCCCTGCGTCGTCAGATCAATCAACCAAGCGTTTGCATGGAACTGACGCCGCCGGCTTTTAATGACCGTGCAATATCGGCTACCGAACAGCTATTCAGTGTTTTATGGGGTTTGGGCATGTCGCAGTCCATAAAAGAACGCTTACTCCTACGCCGAAACAGTTTCTCGCTGGAAATAATATCTACCAAAGCTTCCGGAATCCGCTACCTCATTAGAGCCGCTGAAAGCCAGGTTGACGCCCTGGAGCACACAATCCATGCCTATTTGCCAGAAGTAGTACTGTCTCATGTCGATGACTATATGAAGGGAGTAAAACTAAAAGAAACCAAAGTGGCGGCATTCCGGCAAACCGAGCACTTTGCCTATCCGCTAGCCAACCATGGGCAGCTGGAAAAATATGACCCGGTAGCCTACCTGACAAGTGCGATGACTAAATTGAACGAATTAGATCTAGTTGCTTTTCAGCTAGTTATTAAACCTCGGCGCGTCAGGGAAGCCGAAATCTTAAGCCATAAGATCTTAAATAATGCTGACTTACTACCAAAACTAAAGGGTAATCATCAATACCTACAAAAACTGACGACTATAATTAATAAATTCTTTCTTGGGATCATCAATCTTACCTCAGAAGGGTTTAATGGTACCTCCAGGGCCGATTACAGCCAGTTCAATAACCAGCGTCAGGTTGCCCAACATCTGAAGCCAGAACGAACTATAAGTGTTTTTGAACAGCAGCTTATAGACTCGATTAACCAAAAACTCGCCCTGCCGCTGTTTATGGCAGATATCCGTGTTCTTATAAGCGGTAATGATATATATGAAACCAATAAGAGGCTTAAAAGCGTCTCTTCGGCCATAAGCATGTTCAATGTGCCCAAATACCAGAAATTGAAGCCAAACCGGTCGGATTTTGGTTGGATAAGAACCTACCGGCAGTTTGCTTATACAAAAAGGTTATCTTCTAATTTTAAGACCTCCAATCTGCTTTCTTCCTCGGAAGTCTCCGGTTTCTATCATTTCCCAAATTCCATAACCGCCAAGACAGATAATGTAGTTAAGTCCCTTAGCCGAACCTTGCCGGCAACTATATCGCTCAAAAATGGTACGAAGCTTGATGTTGTGCTGGGTATTAATAAGCACCACGGATCGACAACTCAAATCGGTTTAACTGCTGATGAGCGCCAGCGTCATGTCTATATTATAGGGGGAACTGGTAGTGGCAAGACGACAATGCTTTTATATGCCATTATCCAGGATGTTACTAATGGCAAGGGCGTAGCTGTCATTGATCCCCATGGAGACCTGGCCGAAGACATTCTCAGACATATACCGGAAGACCGGATTAATGACGTAATATACATGGATCCGAGTGATTTGGACCATCCGATTGGGCTTAACCTGCTAGAGTTGCCTGATGGTTTAACCGGTAATGAACTGCTCAACGAAAAAGACAGGATTACTGAGGCCACAGTCTCAGTCATGCGCAAGATATTTTCTGATGATGACTCCGGCGGGCACCGGGTGGAATATATACTACGCAATACCGTTCAAACGGCCCTAACGATTGAAGGCGCTACCCTTTTTACGATATTCAAGCTGCTTAATGATAATAGTTACCGAAGAAAGATCGTGAATGGCCTGGATGATGAGGATCTGAAGAATTTTTGGTCTAATGAGGTCGGCAAGGCCGGTAGTTTTCAAAAGGTCAAAATGGCAGCCGGTATCACAGCTAAAATCGGACGATTCCTGTTCTCGGCCTCGGCCCGTCGGATCCTGGAACAACCAAAATCCACTATCGATTTTGATGATATTTTGAACTCTGGCAAAATCATGATCTGTAATTTCTCTAAAGGTCTGCTTGGTGAAGATACTTCTACCCTGTTCGGTACTACTATACTGGCTAAACTTCAGATGGCTGCACTTAAGCGGGAACGTATTAAGCAGATCGATAGGAGGCCTTTCTATCTCTATGTTGATGAATTCCAGAACTTTGCCGCCATGAGTTTTATGCAAATGCTATCGGAGGCCAGGAAATATAAGCTGTTCTTAACAATGGCCGAGCAATCTACCTCCCAGCAGGAGCAACAAAGATTAGTAGAAATCATCCTGGCTAATGTTGGCACAGTTATTTGTTTTAGATCAGGTAGTCCGGCCGATGAGAAGTTCATACTCCCATTATTTGCACCATATATTAGTAGTGGCGAGATTGCCTATCTGCCTGCCTATAACTTTTATATTCGGATCGCGGCTGTGCATGCCCAGGAGCCTATGTCAGGCATAACTGTAGTGTCGGACGACGGTAATGCTGAGATTACCAAACGGGTTATAGAAACATCAAGAAAGAAAAATGTTGCGGAAAAGATTGAAGTTCCCCAAGAAGATCATGCCGTTGATGGCTCATCTCTCCCTAAGAAATGTATAAAGAAATCTGATGGAACAGAGCCGTCTAAATTACAGAAGTCTATAAGGTAAAACTGAGGGCATTGGTAGCTATAAAAATCTTATGTAATAAAGTTGCCTCTAACACCTTAATAGTGTATAGTAATATAAACATTACAATAATTGGAGGGAGATGGAGAAAATGTGCCCTTCAAGTTATTTAAATCTCTGACTGACTTTGTCATAGAACAGTTCATGATCTTCCGTCGAGCTTTAGCTATTCTTGCTATTGTAATTATTATTTCATTGATTACGCAGGGATGGAGCGATGGCACATTTAAAGACCTGTGGCGCGATATTCAACCACAAAATCAGACATATACGGAGCTATCTTTTAATAATGTATCAAGTCTCCCGACTGCGATACCTAGCAATAAAGAAATAGAGTTTTCATTTACTATCCATAATGTTGAAGGTAAGTCGGTCAATTATCCCTATGTCATCATTAACCAAATAGATGGGATTAACGACGTTCTAAAAAAAGGGTCCGTTTATCTTACAGATAATGGTAGTATTTCAGTTTCAGAGTTTATTTCCCTAACTAATTTAAATAAGCAAAAAGTATTCGTTAGTCTGCCAAATCAAAAAGAGTCAATTTACTTCATTTTAAACGGATCTAATTCATGAAAGATAACTTGCCCCTTATCAGTGTAGTAGTTTGCAGCCATAATGGCGGTCAATTAATAGCTGATGCGCTAAAAGCTATAAAAGCCCAAAAATGGCAAGGCGAATTAGAGATTATTGTTGTCGATGACGGCTCAACTGATGATACGTATAAGATTGCTAAATCATTAGCTGATATTAAAGTTATTAGAAACAGAAAAAATATCGGGCTGGCGGCCTCACGCAATAAAGGTATCAGAGCAGCCAAGGGAGAGATTATTGCATTTACAGATGATGATTGCCGTCCGCAACCGACCTGGATATCACAGATATATGCCGGATATAAAAATGACAATATACTTGGAGTCGGTGGACCTTTAACAACTGATGATGACCAGAGTATAACGCTCAGATATTTAAAGCATAATCCACCTTTTACTCCTTTTGAAAATAGTACGCTTAAATCGAAAAATTTATTTCAGCGATTCGGAATTTACCTAAAAAACCTAACTGGCTTCGGTCATAAACCGAAGAACAATCGGCGATCCGTATTTGCCCTTATTGGCGGAAATATGTCTTTCAGAAAGTCGGCATTATTGAAGGTAGGACTGTTTGACGAAAGGTTTCGGTTTGGAGGAGAGGATGTAGATATTTGCATTAGACTCAACAAACTACAGAATGACTGCCTTTGGTTTATGCCTAGAGCTAAAATCAATCATCAATTAGATAGCCACCTGCGCGATACCCTAAGACGCAGTAAAAACTCGTGGGGAATCGGCCTAGCCCGCTTATCAAAGAAGCATGATGATTTTAAAATTCTTCCATATCCATTCCCGATAATTATTTTACTATCGTTATTATTAGGGATCATCAACCCATGGCTCTTATTTACCCCTTTTGTTTTAATACTTTTTGTATATTCAGTTGGTTTAAGAGTTGCTTTGCGAAAACTTAGGGGTAGCGTTGAACCACTTCTATATGGTTACATTCAGTTTCTCCAAGAATTATATTGCAACATCGGGTATGTAATCGGCTTGTATAAGTTTAGAAAGACATTCAAAACCGAGACTGTATCAAAAATATTATCGACAAAGATAGAAGGGCTAGAACCAAAGTCAAAAATATTTGGGAGCGTTTTTGACTTTACCATCAGACAAGATAAAAATGCAGATTACGAAGCCGGTATCAAAAATAATTATTTTTACTTAGAAGGCGGCATCTTAGCCGGCTTAATCGGTTTATTAGTCTGGAGCTCATTCCTTGGTAATTCGGTAACTCATTTGCCGGCGGCTATATTAGCTGTATTGATCCCGGGTTATATTCTCATGCGTGGTTCTGGTGTGGAAAGATCACACCGCTACCCATTAATGCTCAAGATGGCATTTATGAGTGTATTTGGGCTGTTGTGGTTAATATTAGTCGGCCTGTTTACAGACGTTATATACCCTGTTTTTGGTTTATCGCATCCTTTGACTAGCAACTGGCTGATCATAACTTTTGCATTAGCCACATTTTTATTGATACCTTGGGCTCTCAGATATAAAAATGCCGACAATAAAATAATTATAATTCAAAAGAATTGGGATTCAATCGTACTATACAGTCTATTATCACTGGAACTTATTTGCAGTTTTTGTGGTGCTAGATTATTAAATAACGGGCACACGAACATACTGGTCATAATGGCTATATTACTAGGAGTAATAAGCATAGTGCTGGTGATATTCAAACAAAAGCAATTGCCAAAACATATGTTGCCACTGGTGTTATTCTCATTAAGTCTTGCTAGTGTTTGGTCATACTCATTGCGTAGTAATTATGTATTTGGATGGGATATCCAGCAAGAGTTGCGCTTGTTTGAGCATACAATTATGACCGGCAAGTGGGCACTGGGGGCTAAACACTCTCAATATGATGCAATGTTAAGCATCACAGTGCTTCCGGCGACGATATCAACTTTAGCCAAAATCAGTGGGGTAACGATATATAAGTTCTTAGTCCCGATATTTTATAGCCTTGTCCCGGTATTTCTATTTTATACATTTAAACAATTCGTAAAATCATGGGTTTCTTTTATAGCTGCTGCATTGATTATTACTCAGACATTTTATGCCAACATTTTGTCTCATGCAGTCAGACAAGAGATTGCATTTCTGTTCTTGGCTGGCATGTTTTATTTGCTCTTTGAGAGAAAAATACCCAAAAGGGGTAAAAATTTATTGCTGGGCTTTATGATGGTTGGGATAGTAATCTCCCATTACACGACCACATATTTAGCAATTTTTTATCTTAGCGCGAGTTATATAATTAGCCGCATAATATTTTATTTATGGGATCGTCATAGAAAATCGAACTTAGTAACTCATAAAACTTACCTTCCAGGCTGGATTGTAATATTTATGATTTTATCGATGCTTATATGGTATGGCCCTGCAACTCATTCCAGTGGGTTTGTTAATAAAATTACCAGTAGACATCATGATTACACCAGTGTTATAAAAAGTGCCGAAAATGGGTTTAATAAAATCGCCACTAGAAAAACCGGAACACCTGAGTCGACCACAGTGTATTTACTGACCATTGGACAACAGTACCACCAACAGCACGGAAGTTTTACTTATTATTCCGGTGTTACTAATAGTAGTATCCATCTTCTCCCGCAAATTCTTTTAAAACCGAAGAGTGCACTAATTAAAAAACCCACTTATGGACTTGGCTATTTATTAACTTACGGCTGGTGGGTACTCGCAATATCCGGGACTGTAATCTTATTCTTCATTGCTTGGAAAAAACATGAACACCGAAAACTTGAATATGCACTACTGGGCTCATTCGGTATAGTCAGTGTGGTTGGCTTGGAAATAATACCGGTACTTCTTAAATATTACAGTGCTGAACGTATTGAAGAACAAATATTGATGTTAGTTGCCTTACCTTCAATAGTCATGTCTGTCTGGCTATTGAGGCGATATTTTTCGGTGTTGACATCAAAAATCATAATTACAGTAGCAATTTGCGGCACATTTATTTTTATATCAGGTTTAGCAACCCAGATAGTGGGCGGTATACCGTTTGCGAATCTTAATAATACCGGTCAAGATTTTAACAATTTCTATATTCGCAACACAGACATAGCGGCCGGACAATGGCTGGTAAATAACAACCCGTCGGACAAACCTGTATACGTTGATAGTTATAGCATGCTACATCTAAACACCGTTTATACGGCGGCCCACGGTCAACTTAATGCGGTGACCCCGGAGACGATTAGTCAAGAGGGTTTTGTATACGCCGATTACACAAATGCGGTTTTAGGAATAGCCACAACAGCGGTCAACAACAAGCAATACAATTATCAATTCCCAACTGCTTTTCTTCAGCAGCATAAGAATTTAGTATATACAAACAGATATGCGGAAGTATATAAATAGCAATTAATATGTCAGAATGAAAGCATTAT
>Ga0302320_10015739_pt1 | contig 15509 bp, 11 predicted proteins | sample Bog_T0_3_FD_202130 | JGI IMG/M metagenome (GOLD analysis project Ga0302320, IMG submission 202130) | Peat permafrost microbial communities from Stordalen Mire near Abisko, Sweden - Bog_T0_3 | ecosystem: Environmental > Terrestrial > Soil > Wetlands > Peat | place: Sweden: Abisko, Stordalen Mire... | reverse complement strand
CAAATACTCCCGTCACATCCGCAGCGGGCCGGGCAGAACCGTTCATCGTTGCCATACTGATTCTCTTTCCCGCCCTGCTCACTAATTGCGGTCACACAAGATGTCTCAGTCATGTTGGCACAGAGGGGGCACGTCGAGCGGTTTTCTCGCGGCCCATGCGATAACCACGATTCACTACCTCATTCGGAAAGAGCTGGGTGACGCGAGAGCACGGAGAATTATCGCAGCGATCCTGCGGGTCTTCGGTATTGCCGCTGTAGATGGCGCGGTCATCCAGGAGGCGCTGAAACTTTCTCTTGCCGACTTTGAGGACTCCGTGACCGTGGCAGCGGCGCGACTGGCTGGATGCCAGTTCATTGTCACCCGCGACCCGAAGGGATTTCGCGGATCCGCGCCAAGATCGCTCACGCCAGAAGCGCTACTACCGATTCTGCTGGCGGAATGAACCCTTAAATCGAGAAAGCTCCCTCCGACGTCACCGAAGGAGGGAGCTTCTTCTCAATCATCAACACAGATGACAGAGTGAGCCGAGCAGACCGAAATTTACCGGGTCAGCCGCGTCTCGGGGTGCTCTTGCTCGTGGTCGTGAAGTTGCTGGTTCTTCGACCCTTGCTCCTGCCGTTTCTTCTCTGGTTGATTCTTCTTCTGGTTCTGCTTATTTTTAGTGTTCATACGTGGAACACTCCTTTCCTTACCTTAGATACCATGCGGAGATGAAAACGGTGCAAAAGATTTAATACAGGACGTAGTGCGCGGTACCAGGAAGGACAGATCGGAAATCTGTTCCCACCGATATATAATGCCCTCGGTATGAAAACTCTTTTACTTCTGTTAGCCGCTTCTTTGGCTTACGCCGCTCCCGCCTTGCGCATCTATGTGATCGACGTGGAGGGGGGAGGCTCCACCCTGATAGTGGCGCCCTCCGGGCAATCCATGTTGATCGACTCCGGCAGCCCTGGGCCCGCCGCCGCCCGCGATTCGAGCCGCATCGCCGCCGCCATGAAAGACGCCGGGCTGACGAAAATCGATTATCTGTTCACCACCCACTACGACGGCGATCACGTGGGCGGCGCGCCCGCAGCTAACCAGATCGCCCACTTCGAGCGCTTCTTCGACCATGGCGAGATCGATCCAAAATGGGAGCAGAACAGGGGTTGGGAGGAGCACTACAAGGACTACGTGGCGCTCACTACCGGCAAACGCACCATCCTGAAAGCCGGCGATCAGGTTCCGCTCAAAGGCACGCGGGTCGACGTCGTCGCGTCGGCGGGTCAAGTGATCGCCAAGCCCATCAATCACGGCGGTCAGCCCAATCCTTTCTGTAAAGATGCGCAGAATAATGTGAACAAGACCGAAAATTCGCAGAGCACGGGCGTGCTGCTTTCCTTCGGCAAGTTCACCTTTCTTGATGTGGGCGACCTGACATGGGACAAGGAGATGGACCTCGCGTGCCCCAACAACAAGCTGGGAAAGATCTCGCTGATGCTGGCGACGCACCACGGTTTCTTTAACGATATGTCGGGAGCGCCGGCGTTTCTCTGGGCCGTCCAGCCGCAGGTCATAATCGCCAATAACGGCCCGCGCAAGGGCATGGCGGCGTCCGCCTACGACAAGATCGAGAAGGTGCAAGGGCTCGAAGGGCTGTGGCAGTCGCACCTGGCGCTGGCCTCGGATAAGGAGCACAACACCAGCGACGACATGATCGCCAACATGGAGGCGACGCCCGATTGCAAGGGCAACTGGATTCGCGTGGACGTGCAGCAAAACGGCGGCTACACCGTGACAAACGGCCGGAATAACTTCAGCAAGACGTACCATGCTCGCTGAAACAAGGGCGTTTACTCCCCAACTTTAGTCGAGTTTTATGGGGGCTGAAATCTGATAGAGTGAGGGGGATGATGGCAAGGCTCTGCGTGTATCTGGCGGCGGTCTCGTTCCCGGTGCTGTCCTTCGGGGCTACAGGATTTGAGGCCACGGTGCAGCCGTTTCTGGCAAAGAACTGTTACGGATGCCACAGCGCCAAGGTGATGACCAGCGGCCTCAACCTCGAGGCCTTTACGAGCGCCGATTCCGTGACGCAGAACCGGGACCGCTGGGAGACTATCCTCGCCAAACTTTCCTCCGGCCAGATGCCGCCGAAGAGCATGCCCCGGCCGGATGCCGCCGAACTGAAAGCCGTCACGAACTGGATTCAGGGTGAGTTCGATCGCGCCGACCGCAATGCCAAACCGGACCCCGGACGCGTCACCGCGCGCCGCTTGAATCGCGCCGAATATAACAACACCATCCACGATCTGCTGGGAGTGGATTTTCAGCCCGCCGACGATTTTCCGCAGGACGATTCCGGCTACGGTTTCGACAACAACGGCGATGTGCTTTCGCTCTCCGTCGTGCAAATGGAGAAGTACCTGGCGGCGGCTGAAGTGGTGGCGCGCACTGCGGTTTACGGGGTTCAATCGACCAAGCCTGTTACGGCGCGGTATCAGCCCGCGGGCCGGCGGCGTCCTGGCGATTTCGACAATCTTTTCTTCAATACGCATCCCTGGCTGTCCGTCACCAACTACGACGAAACGGGACTGACGATGCCCAACGCATTTCACGTGATGCATCGGTTCCCCGCCACGGGAGATTATGTGATTCGCGCTATGCCAGACAACGGCGCTCGGCCGCCAGGATCCGAAGCTCTGGAAATGGCCGTGTTCGTCGATGGCAAACAGATGGGCATTACGTCGATCGATGGCCCACTTGAAGGCAGGATGCAGGAGTTTCCACTGCGGATCACGGAAGGCGAGCATTGGATCGCGGTCGGATTCCCTCGGCAGTTTGAAGGCTTGCCGGTTTTGTATGGCGCTAAGAATCCGTCGAAGCGTCCGGTACCTCCGCCTCGTGCAGGTCGTGGTGGACGTGGTCCGGGTTTAGGTGGTGCGCCGGGTGGTGGCGGGGGTACGGTGGGTCCGGATGGCAAAACACTTCCTCCAGTCACTTCGCTGATTGCTCCGGGTGCCGCGCCTGGCGTTGTGTCGGCCTCTGTCGGAGGCCGAGGTGGCCGTGGCGGTGGAGCGGCAGCCGCAGCCAACGACGATTCTGTCAGCAACGTTTTCTTCACGCCCCCGGGAGCGCCTCCGGGGACACGGCTTTCACGGCCCGACAATATGGGGATCCAGTCGATCGAGATCGGTGGACCGCGCAATCCCGATGTCCATCCGTCCGCGGACAGCCTGAAGAAGATCTTCATTTGCGGTCAATATAAAGGTGCGCATCCTGCGGGTTGCGATCGGCAGATTGTCAGTCATCTGGCGCGGCTGGCTTACCGGCGGCCGGTCACACCGGCGGAAGTCGATCAGTTGATGAAGCACGTGACGCGCGCTCGTCAGCGCGGGGACTCTTTCGAAGACCAGATTGTGGTGGCCATTGAAGCCATGTTGGTTTCGCCGAATTTCCTGTTCCGCATCGAAAAGGATCCGCCGGCCGCCAAAGTGATTCGCACCGCCAGCACCGCCGCCCCGCAATCGTATCCGCTGAACGATTACGATCTGGCTTCGCGGCTTTCCTATTTCCTGTGGTCGAGCATGCCGGACGATGAGTTGCTGCGCGTGGCGGGGCAGGGAACTCTGCGCCGTCCGGACGTGCTGATGGCCCAGACGCGGCGCATGTTGAAGGATCCGAAGATCGACCGGCTCGTCGAAAATTTCGGCGGTCAGTGGCTGCAGTTCCGCGCGCTCGAATCGCATCAGCCGGATTTTTACAAGTTCCCGCTGTGGGACAACTACCTGCGGATCTCGGCTACTAAAGAGACGGAGCTGTTCTTCGAAAATATCATCGCGCAGGATCGCTCCATTACCGATTTCCTCGACGCCGATTACACTTTTGTGAATGAGTATCTGGCCGAATTCTACGGCATGCACGATGTAAAGGGGACGGAGTTTCGCAAGGTCAGTCTGGCCGGTACGCCCCGGCGCGGCGTGCTGGGACAGGTGAGCGTTCTGACGGCTTCCTCGTACGGGAATCGGACCTCGGTGGTGCTGCGCGGCAAGTGGATTCTGGAGAACCTGTTGAACGCGCCGCCGCCTCCTCCTCCACCGAACGTGCCGGATCTGGATCAGGCCAAAGTGAGCGAAGATGCGACGCTGCGGCAGCGCATGGAAGTGCATCGCGCCAATGCGGTCTGTGCGTCGTGCCACAGCAAGATGGACCCGCTGGGTTTTGGCCTCGAGAATTTCGATGCCATCGGCAGTTGGCGCGACAAAGACGGCAAATCGCCCATCGATGCTACCGGAACGCTTCCGAATGGCCGAACATTCAACGGCCCGGTGGAATTGGCGGCCGTACTGAGTTCGCAGAAAGACGCCTTCGCCCAGTGCCTGACGGAAAAAATGCTGACGTTTGCACTGGGGCGCGGGCTGGAGCCGGCGGATCGGCTGGAAGTGAAGAAGATTACGGCCGGCGTGGAAGCGTCAGATTACAAATTTTCGAGCGTAGTGCTGGGGATTGTAAAAAGTTTACCGTTCGAGATGCGGGATCGAAGTACATTGAATAGTAGCCCAGTAAATAGTAAAGGAAGCCAGATATGATCGTCACCAAAAAGCACCTGTCGAGGAGAACCATGCTGCGCGGGCTCGGCGCCTGTATCGGGCTGCCGATGCTCGATTCCATGGTGCCGGCGTTTGCCGCGCCCAGCCGCGTGGGGAGCGGTGAAAAAGCCGTGCGGTCGGTGTTCGTTTACGTGCCCAACGGTATGACCATGCGCGACTGGTCTCCCACCACGGCGGGCGCGAACTGGGAAGCTACTCCCATCCTGAAGGCCTTCGAGCCCTGGCGCCAGGACATGTTCGTCCTGTCCGGCATGATGGACCATAACGGCAACGCGCTCGGCGATGGCGGCGGCGACCATGCCCGCGCGGGCGGAAGCTTCCTGACCGGCGTGCATCCCAAACGCACCGCTGGCAAGGACATTCACGTGGGCATCTCGGTGGATCAGGTGGCCGCCAATGCCATCGGCCATAAGACAAAGTTGAAGTCGCTCGAACTGGGCTGCGAAGACGCGCGCACCGTGGGCAACTGCGATTCGGGCTACAGCTGCGCGTACAGCAACAGCCTTTCGTGGACCGGGCCTTCCACGCCGAATCCTCCCGAGACCAATCCGCGCGCCGTGTTTGAACGCCTCTTCGGCAGCGACGATATCACTCTTCCGCCGGAGATTCGCGCCAAACGCATTGCCGACCGCGAGAGCATTCTCGACTCGGTGCAGGATCAGGTGCACTCCATCCTCGGCACGGTGGGTGGGGCGGATCGCCGCAAGATGGACGAATATCTCACGGCCGTTCGCGAAATCGAAACCCGCATCCAGAGCGCCGAAAAGAATAACGTGATCGAGGTGCAGCCGGGATTCGAGAAACCCGAAGGTATTCCGTTCGAGTTCGGGCCTTACGCGACCATGATGTTCGATCTGGCGGCGATGGCGTTCAAGTCGGATCTGACGCGCGTGGTGACAGTTGTGCTGGGTCGGGAAGGCAGTCTCAGGACTTACAACGAAGTCGGCGTTCCAGACGGCCACCATCCGTTGTCGCACCACGGCAACCGCACCGAATCGCTCGACAAGCTGTCGAAGATCAATCAATATCACGTACAGCTTTTCTCGCAATTCATCGGGCAGCTGAAGACTTCTCAGGACGGCGATGGCACGCTGCTTGACCACAGCATGGTGCTCTATGGCAGCGGTCTCAGCGACAGTAACCGCCATCTGCATGAGAATCTGCCGATTCTGTTGTTCGGACGTGGCGATGGCAGCCTGAAGCCGGGGCGTCATATTGTTTATGACAAGCCCGTTCCGATGACGAATCTGTATCTGACCATGCTGGACCGCATGGATGTGAAGCCCGAGAGCATTGGGGATTCGACCGGCAAGGTCGAACACTTAACAGACATTTAAGGTGGGGCAGATCGGAAATCTGCCCCACTTGGCTCAATCTGCGTCATTTCACACTGCGGTTATCCGACTTAACGTTGACGTGATTCGTTTGTAATATGGCCCATTACGTGTGCCTTACGGAGGCATGCCGGCCACTGCATCCCAAGTCAACACCCTCCTCGCCGAACTGAAAGAACTGCGCGAAGCCTGCCTCGCGATGGAACACGAATTTGGCGCCTCCGTCGCCGAGGCCTGCCCCGAATCGCGCCGCAGCGTTCAGAACCTCCTCCACTACCTCGCTTTGCGCAAGCACGATTTGCGCGATATCCAATCGCAGCTGGCTGCTCTCGGCCTCTCGTCGCTGGGACGCAGCGAATCGAGCGCGCTGGCTGGACTCGAAGCCGTCATAGCCGTCCTTGAGAAGCTCGCCGGAGCCCCGGGTCCCGATCCCTCGCCGCATGCGGCCCGCGTGGCTTTCAAGACGGGACCGGCCATCCTCGCGAAACACGCCGATCTGCTCCTCGGGACTGCCCCCAAAGGCCGCGCCGTGCGCATCATGGTCACCATGCCTTCCGAAGCCGCCGAATCCTATGAACTGGTGAAGAGCCTGGTCGAGGCGGGGATGGACGTGATGCGCGTGAACTGCGCCCACGATACCGAGCGCGAGTGGGGACAGATGATTGCCAACATGCGCCGCGCCAATCAGGAAGCTGGAAAACATTGCAAAGTGGCGATGGACCTGGCGGGCCCCAAGCTGCGCACCGGTCCCATCCACCGCGGATATCATGTAGTGCGCTGGAAGGTGGGCCGGGATGCGCGCGGCGCCGTGATCGCCCCTGCCCGCATCGCCCTGGCCAGCGGGCACGCGAGCCCGAAATTGCCGCTGGACGCCGACGTCGTGCTTCCTGTGCCCGAAACCCTGCTGCGCGCCGCGCGTCTCGGCAATACCGTGCACGTCAGAAACAGCAGCGGGAAGGATCGCGAGCTTACGGTGATTCACAAGGCCGATCACGTCTGTATTTGTACCTGCGAACAAGGCGCATGGGTGCTCAGCCGCGCTCTGCTGTCGCTTCGGCGCGACGGCAAGGAGATCGCTGTCGGCCACGTCGGCGACCTTCCCTTCGTTGAGGAGCCCATTCGTCTGCACCCACGCGATTTACTCGTGCTCACCAAAGACGAAAAACCAAAGCCACATATCGAGCCGTCGCAGCGCGATCTGTCGCACATCTCCTGCACGCTTCCCGAAGTTTTCACCACCGCGCTGGCCGGCCAGCCAATTTTCTTCGACGATGGCAAGATCGAAGGCCGCATCCGCGAGGTGCATCCGGACCATATTCTGGTCGAGATCGTGCACACCGGCGCAGGCGAGGCGAAGCTTGGTTCGGCCAAAGGCATCAATCTCCCGGAGACCGATTTCGGCATTGGCGCCATGACGGAAAAAAACCGGCGCGATCTCGATTTTGTCGCCGAACATGCCGATATCGTGGGCCTGTCCTTCGTGCGCCGCCCGGAGGATGTGCTGGATCTGCTGCAGGAGTTGGCCGCGCGCGGCAAGAGCGAACTGGGTGTGATTCTCAAGATCGAAAGCCGCCCGGGATTCGATCAACTTCCGCTCATCATGCTGGCGGCACTGCACCATCATCCGGTGGGGATCATGGTGGCGCGCGGCGATCTGGCCATCGAAGTGGGCTTCGAGCGCCTTGCCGAGATCCAGGAGGAAATACTGTGGCTCAGCGAGGCTGCGCATATCCCGGTGATCTGGGCGACGCAGGTGCTCGAAACCCTGGCGAAGACGGGCATCCCTTCGCGTGCCGAAGTCACCGATGCCGCCATGGGCGTGCGCGCCGAATGCGTGATGCTGAACAAGGGCGAGCATATTGTCGACGCTGTCCTGTTCCTCGATCATGTGCTGCATCGCATGCAGGCGCATCAGTTGAAAAAGCGCTCCATGTTCCGGCGTCTGGCCGTGGCACAAGTGGACCATGCTATGGCCGGCGCGACGTAGTGCCTGCGTGATAGATTCTTACCTATGCATTTTGGAAAGGCTCTTCTCGCCCTCGCAAGCGTGGCCATGGCCCAGACCCCTGCGCCGGCGCCACCGCCCGCGCCCTTCGTCACGCACCAGTTGGGGCCGAACCTCTATTGGATTTCAGGCGGTGGCGGCAACAGCGGAGTCATCATCGGCAAGAAGGGCGTGATCGTCATCGATGCCAAGACGACCCTCGCAGGCGGCAAGGAACTGCTCGACGATATCGCCAAAATTACTCCGAAACCGGTAACCACCGTTATTGAAACGCACAGCGACAGCGATCACATAATCGGCGTGTCCGCGTTTCCGAAAGGTGTCGCCATCATCGCCACGGAGAACACTAAGAAGGAAGAAGAAGCCGCGCGCGCCGCCGGCCGGAGCGCCCTTCCCGCCGACTATCTGCCGACGCAGGTCCTGTCGAAGAACCAGCAAATCCTGAAAATCGACGGCGTCAGGCTGGATCTTTTCCACTGGGCGCCCGCGCATACCAGCGGCGATCTGGTGGTCTATCTGCCTGCCGATAAGGTCGTCTTCACCGGTGATCTCATCTCGCCGGAACAGCCCGACCCCATCATCCACCCCGAGAAGAACGGCTCGTCGGAAGGATGGATCACTTCGATGACGGCAATGGCATCCCTCAACTCGGATCGTTTTGTGCCGGGGCATGGCGAGGTGCAGACAAAGGCCGCTATTAAAAAGGGACTGGATGCCGCGAAGGCCAAGCGGGAGAAGATCAAAGCCCTGGTGGCGCAGGGCAAGTCGCTCGATGAGATCAGGGTTGCGGTAGGCGACCCGCCCGCGAGGGGACGGATTATCACGTTTACCGAAGTCGTTTACCGGGAACTCACAAAGAAAAGCTGAAAGCCGACTGACTCCAAAAGCGTTATCCTCTAGAGAAAGGAGGGCCGCATGATCCGTCTCATCTGCTGCCTTTTGGCGGCCCTGACGGCCTCGGCGTCGACGCAGCCCGCCAATAATACCTGGACGGCCGTTCGAGGTTCCTACAGAACCGACGCGACCGTATCGCACGAAGGGAAGCGGTCGTTGCGTGTCGAGCCGGGCGCCGCCAGTGGGGTTACCAGTACCGACGCGTGCATTCGCTCCAAGCCGATCGCGCTCACCATCGGAAAGACTTACGAACTTAGCGGGTGGGTGCGTACGAGGGATCTCACTGTGCGGGATACGGACCGCTCGCCCATAGCTATCGGCGCCGCTTTGTCGATGGCGTCGATGCCTTTCGACGTCCACTCAGCCTCGCTCGGAGGAACGCGCGACTGGACCCGGCTCTCGCTCCGATTCGTGGCCAGTCGCGCCGAGGACAGCATTCTGTTGACAGCCGGAAGCGGTGGGACATTTCACGGCCGAGCCTGGTTCGAAGGGGTGAGCGTCGATGAAGTGTCCGACGCCGGCAACTGGCCTGCGCCCGATGCGGTGCGCACATTTGGACCCGCCTATCGATATCCGGCAGCAGGCTGGATCTATCTGCATATCGAAGGAAAGCCCTATGATCGCGGCTACCAGCACGGCTACCTGATGTCGAAGGAAATTCCGGAATATCTCGCCCGCTGCGAGTTCGATCTGGCCGGTAAATCCGATGCACACACGTGGGACGCGTATAGAACCACGGCCAATGCGCTTTTTCTGCGCGGCTTCGATCGCGAAATTCTTGAAGAGATGCGCGGGATTGCCGACGGCGCCAACGCGGCCGGAGCTAAATGGCAGGGGCGCAAACTCGGTCTGTTGGACATTGTGCTGGCTAATACTGAGGTGGAATTGGGCCAACTCGCCGAAGCCATGCCCATGACGCCCACGGGTATTGAAGGCACTGCGTTCGTCCCTCCTCCCTATGCGCCGCCGGCCAGGCCAAAATCGGATTCGTCGCTCGAGCATTGCAGCGCGTTCGCCGCCACCGGGGCCGCCACGCGCGATGGAAAGATGGTGATCGGGCACGTTACATGGTGGCCGCTCACGCTGGCCGAACAGACCAACGTGATGCTGGATATCAAACCGGAGAACGGCCATCGCCTGTTAATGCAGAGCTATCCCGGCGGGATCGAGAGCGGCACCGACTGGTATCAGAACGATGCCGGGATGGTCCTGACGGAGACCACCATCCGGCAGACGCCGTTCAATCCGCAGGGTACGCCGGTGGCGTTTCGCGCGCGCATGGCCATCCAGTACAGCGCCAATATCGAGGAAATGGTGGCCGCGCTGGGCAACCGGAATAATGGCCTGTACACCAATGAGTGGCTGATGGGCGACGCCAAAAACGACGAGATCGCCATGTACGAACTGGGCACCCGCCACGCGCAGCTGTGGCGCAGTTTGAAGAACGAATGGTTCGGGGGGACGACTGGTTTGTACTGGGGAAATAATAACGCGAAGGATCTCGCGGTAAAGATGGAATATCTGCCCGACCCGCACGGAGCGCCGGAATTTATTCCCTTCGTCCCCACTATTCGCGATCTTACCTGGCAGGATCTATATTCCAAATACAAGGGAAAAATCGACCCGCAGTTTGCTTTTAATGCGTTTGACAGCGGGCCGCTGGTGAGCGGCTCCACGATGGATGCGAAGGTGACGGACTCAGCGCTGGCAAAACAGATGATGGTGTGGGCGAATTTCGGACGGCCCAATCAGAGCGTGTGGGATGCTCCATCGAGCGACGGGCCGAATCAGGGCCTTTATCCCGCGCAATATCATCTGTTCAGCGCGGACCCGGGCGAGGCACTCAGGAATTCGGTAGTAGAGAACGAGAAAACCCGCATGGCAGCGCCCGAGAAGCCCGAGGAGCCGAAGAAGGCCGCGCCGCTTTCGTATAAAAACCGGACGGATCAGTTGTGGAAAGGCTGGATTCTGCCGGCCACCGATGCCGATACCTGGTTTGTGGCAGGCTCGGCCGCCTACTATCGTCTGCTGCAGTCGCCGGATGTTGCGAAGGCAATGGATGCGGAGCGCATTCGATATCGTGGGCTGAAACTTGCTCCGGATAATACGCTGAATCGGTTTCGACTCGACGAAGTCCGTGGTGTGCTGTTTCTCGATGCGCTGCGTTTGAAGATGCACGACGAACAGTTTCTGAAACTGATGTCTGGGTACTTCACCGCCAATACGACTAAGACCGTGACTGCGCAATCGTTTCTCGACACGGCGAGCGTTTCATTCGAATTGCCCGATTCCGGCGATGGACCGGCATATCTTACGGCCGATATCGGGCGCTCCTCGCTCTTGCCGGCCGCGGTTATTGTCTATGGAACAACGGGCGAAGCGGGCACCAATCGGTATGCCGCCGAGCGCGAACAATCGAGGCTGCGCGAACGGTCACAGCGCGAAGTTCCGATTTACAAGGATTTTGAGGCCACGGATGCGCTGCTGGCTCACCGCGACGTAATTTTTATCGGACGGCCGGAAACCAATTCGGCGCTCGCCGCATGGTCGGAAAAGATCGGCCTCGAGTATCGGGCCGGCATTTTCAGAATCGAGGGGAAACCGTATGCCTCGGAGCGCAACGCGATCGTATTCGCCGCGAAAAATCCGCTGGATGCCGCTCACATGGTTCTGGTCTATGCGGGCAACAGTCCTTTGGCCACGGCGCAATCGTTGAACGCTGCGCCCGCGAATGCTCCGTGGGTCGTTCTTGAAGACGGCAAGCCCACGGGTCCTTCCGCCGCGCCCAAAGATTAATTCAAAAATACAGTGGGCAGATCGGAAATCTGCCCCACCAGCGATTCGAGGCGGTGGGCGATCTGAAGGGCTACGTCTTCGCGCCATGGGGCGGCGGCGATCTGCACGCCGATCGGCAAACCGCCGCTCGACGTTCCGCAACGAACCACGGCGGCGGGCCAGCCTGTCAGGTTGAACGTCATGGTGTAGCTGAAGCCGGGGAAAACGCTGTCGTCGATTGACATGCCGTGTGGGACGGCAGGCTGCGCGGCGACGGGCGACAGAATGGCATCGTAGCCGGCGAGAAACGCGCGCATCTCAGCGCGAAAACGATCCAGTTCGGCCCAGTACCGTGCGAAGCCCTTGAGGTCGGTTCGATAAGGTTCGAGCTTGTTAAGCCAGCCTTCGAGGAGCGGATGGGTCCGATCGCTGCCGATGGAGCGGAGAAATTCACGCAGGCCGTCGCCGCCATCCGGTCCAATGAATTTCATTTCGAGGTCGTAGCTTTGTTCAACGCAGAACGGCCGGTTCTCTTCCACAATGAGGCCGTCCGATGCGAGCGCATTCGCGGCAGCGCGAACGGTGCGGACCGTGTCGGTATCGGCGGGCATAATGCCGTTATTCGTGAAAAACGCGATGCGAGGGGAATCGATGGGGCCGAATTGACGTCCGCCCTCACCCGTCAGGATCGGCATCATGGCGATGAGATCTTCTACCCTGCGCGCCATGGGGCCGATCTGCCACAGCATCTCGATCCAGCCCCCGGCGGGTGGAACATGGCCTTCTCGCGGCAGGCATCCCGAACCAGGCTTCAGGCTGGCAATTCCGCAATAGTGCGCGGGCAGACGGACGCTCCCGGCGGCATCGCTGCCCAGGCCAAAGGGCGATCCACAGGCGGCAATCAGAGCCGCTTCGCCGCCACTCGATCCACCGGACGTGCGTGAAAGATCGTAAGGATTGTTGGTGCGCCCGAAAATGAGGTTGTCGCTCTCGAAGGCGAAGAGGAGGTCGGGAAGGTTGGTGCGGGCAATCGGAATGGCGCCGGCCTGGCGCAGCCGCGCGACCAGAGTCGCGTCGCGCTTGGAAGGCGCGCGTCGGCCATATCCCAGCGTTCCGGCTGAGCATACCGTCCCTTCCACTTCAATGGAATCTTTAACGGAAAAAGGCACGCCGGAGAGCGGCCCATCCACATCGTGAGAGGCCGAGGGCGGCAGAACTTCGATCACGGCATTCAGCGCCGGATTGACTTCCTCGATGCGCGCGAGATGCGCGGCAATCAATTCGGCCGAAGAGATTTCTCCTTCGCGAATCAAACGGGCCTGCGCGATGCCGGAGAGCGTCAGAATTTCGTTCATGGTTCGAGAAAAGGATAACCCACGCAGAACAACCAGCTCCCCGCTGTGAAAGAATACCGCTGAGGTGTCGAATTGAATCGCCGAAATTTTTCGCGAACTGTGGTGGGCGCGGCCGCTGTAATTTCCGTGTGGGCGCAGAAGAAGCGGGATCTGTCGATCGGCCACACCGGTCTGACCTGGATTCCGTTGGGGGGGCGTCCCGGCGCAGGGCCCGTGGGGAATCCGATGACCAGCCCGCAGTACGTGGATGCGGCCATCCGCGACATCTCGTCGCTGGGCTTCGCGGGAATCGAATTGTTCGGCAATCAGATCGAAGCCATGGAGGCTCACGGTGGCATCGGCACACTGCTTCAACAACACAACCTGGAACTGATCTCGGCGTATTGCGGCACTAATCTGACCGACCCCGACCAGCGCAAAGACTCCCTGGGAAAGACGCTGAGCTGGGCGCGCCTGGTCCGGAAATATGGCGGCAGAGTGGTTGTTATCGGGCCGAATGGGGTCAAGCGCGAGGGCTACGACTTCAATGCGCATAAGGCGAATATCGTCGCCACGCTCAATGAAGCGGGGAAGGCGATCGCCGATCTGGGGCTTACGGCGGTGCTCCACCAGCACACCGGCACCTGCGTGGAATCGCGCGATGAGACCTATGCGGTGATGCACGCCGTCGATACCCGATATGTGAAGTTCGGGCCCGACATCGGCCAACTGCAGAAGGGCGGTTCCGACCCGGTGCAGGTAGTGAAGGACTTTCTGCCTCTCGTGCAACACATGCATCTGAAGGATTACGTGGGCGGGGAGAATTTCCTCGGCTATTGCCCGCTCGGCCAGGGCAAGGTGAATATTCCGGCCATCCTCGACATGATGGACGGCAGGAAGACGGATGGCCGCGTGATGGTGGAGCTCGATTCGCCGCCGCCCCAGGTTATGCCGGCTATCGAGACGGCGAAGATCGCCAAGGCATACCTGCAGAAGCAGGGAGTTATTTTCAGGGCTTAAGGTGCCCGGTGGGGCAGATTTCCGATCTGCCTGCTGAAGTTTTCAGCGCGTTCCGCCGATAAGACAAGCGGGATGATTTCGTTACGTAAACACATCGAAAACTATCGGGACAATCTGGACGAGCCCGCACTGGCCGCATTTCGCAACGTGCTGCTCGCCATAGGAAAATGCGGAGAACGTGCCGTACCCGGCCTGGGCCTCGGGATCGACCGGAAAATGGACGAGCTCCAGGGAGGTCTGGTACCGCCGGTCACCAGTGGTCTCTTGACCTGCATGAGCCAGCAAGTGGAATCGGAACTCTCCGGATGGGCGGGCCGCGTTCTCGAACACCACAACGATATCGAGCGGGAACTGACGGAAATCATCGGCGTGGTGGCCCGGGCGGCGGAGTCGGTCAGCGAGCGCGATCAGAAATTCGCCCTTGAAATGGGCGATCATGTGGGACGCCTCGGTTCCATAGCCGAGGTGAACGATCTTGCGCTGGTGCGGCGGTCCGTGGTCGAGAGCACGCGCGCCCTGAAAGCCTGTGTGGAGAAGATGGCGGAGGAGAGCAAAACCGCACTCCTCGAGTTAACCGTTCAGGTAAAGGATTACCGCGGCAGGCTCGAAGAAGCGGAGCGCATTTCGGCGACGGATCTGTTAACGGAGGTGGCCAGCCGCCGCGAATTCGAGAGACATTTGGCCGCGAGGGTGATACAGGGGAATCCTTTTTGCCTCATTATGGTCGATCTGAACGATTTCAAAGCCGTTAACGATCGTTTCGGACATCTCGCCGGCGACGATCTGCTGAAGCAATTTGCGGTGGAGCTGAGAGCTCAGTTCGCGACCCCCGACATGGTGGGCCGCTGGGGAGGAGACGAGTTCGTCGCCATAGCCGCCGGCCTTCTGAAAGACGGAGAAGAAAAGGCCGAACGAATTCGCAAATGGGCGCTGGGAGAATACAAAGTCAACGAGGGTGCACGCCTGGTGAAGATCCGCGTCGGGGCGTCCATCGGCGTGGTTCAGTGGGACGGCGCGGAGACTGGCCTCGAACTCCTCTCGCGCGCCGACCAGCGAGTTTATCTTGGAAAAAACTCCGGGGCAGGCAAGAAAACCGGGTGATTCATGCGTCGTCCCGCCCTGGTCGTTTACCGAATTTCCAGAGGATTTGGCGCAGGATTCCGAGCAACAGCGGGGCGTCGTGCCGGCCGATGCGCAGACGCCGGATCCAGCGCCGGACCTTCTGATCCGTGGATACGGCGGTGATGCGGTTGGTATAGCCCGATTCTTTCAGAACCTCGAGGAGCTTCAGCGCAATCTGCTCTGCGTCGGCGCCCGATACCGGCTCAAATGGCGACCGCGCCGGTTCCGTATTGTCCCGAATGAACTCGTAAAGACAAACTGCAACAGCCTGACCCAGATTCATCGATGGCGTTTCCGGCGCTGTGGGAATATGCAGCAGGGTATGGCAGAAGCTCATGTCGTCGTTCGATAACCCGAACTTCTCCGAGCCGAACAGGATGGCCACGCGTCCCTGATGCGCGCGGATCTGCGACATCCCGTTCTCCAGCCTTTC
>Ga0302320_10015738_pt1 | contig 15509 bp, 15 predicted proteins | sample Bog_T0_3_FD_202130 | JGI IMG/M metagenome (GOLD analysis project Ga0302320, IMG submission 202130) | Peat permafrost microbial communities from Stordalen Mire near Abisko, Sweden - Bog_T0_3 | ecosystem: Environmental > Terrestrial > Soil > Wetlands > Peat | place: Sweden: Abisko, Stordalen Mire... | reverse complement strand
CTTCTTCGTGGGCTTTCTCTTCGGCGGCTTTGCGCTCGGTCTGGAGGGCGCGCAGCTCATCCATATTCTTCTTGAGGGTGCGGTTGATGCGCGATTCGTAGAGGGTGATGTTGAGGATGTCTTTGGAGCTGCGCATGAAGGTGGTGGCTTCACTGAGGAGAACGTCGGCCTGAGGCGCGCCGGAATCGATCTGATTTTTGGGGTAGGTGTGGCCGAGGGCGAAGATGCCGTCATCGATGGAGCGGATGCGATTGAGGCGCCAGTAGCTGTGGGCGACGAGGTGGGCGAGCTGGAGTTCGAGGGGGCCGTCGGGGCTGAGGCGGGCGATGATGGGGTCGCAAAAGGCGTCGAGTTCGCGGCGATTGTCGTCGGTCATGATGGAGACCTGGCCGGTGAGGCCGTGGCGTAGGCCGTTGAGGCGGATCTTCTGTTTGCCCTCTTCCGTCCGGGGACCGGTCGATTTCTGAGCGTTGGCGTCGTTGGCGCGGAGCTGACGTTCGGAGAGGAGCTTTTTGATCTTTTCGAGGTTGGCGCTGCCCGCGCTCATCGCCGGGGCCGGGGAGCGGGCCGCATGGCGCTTCCTCGAATTCTTCACCGTCAATATCCGCAACAAAAACACGCGGGCGGCCTATGCGCGGGCCGCTGCTGCGTTCCTGCGCTGGTGCGAAGGGCAGGGGATTGGCGAACTCGGGCGCGTCCAGCCGGTGCATGTGGCCGCGTACATCGAACGGCTGCAAAGCGAACGGTCGGCTCCCACGGTCAAGCAACATCTGGCGTGTATCCGGATGCTGTTCGACTGGCTAGTAACGGGGCCGGTGATGCCGACGAACCCGGCGCACTCTGTTCGGGGGCCGCGTCATTCGGTCAGCAAAGGTTCAACGCCTGTGCTGCCCTCCGAGGAAGCAACGGCGCTCCTAACGGGCATGGAGGTTGTTCGTCAAGGGCGTCCAATGCCTTGAGTTCGTCCACGTCCTGGAAATGGCAGCTCTGCAATCGCGCGTTCACGCGTTCAACCAGCTCCGGCTTACGAATTTCAAGGTTCATTCTTTGGCCCTCCTTTCTCTTAGGCTACATCGTGACGGCGAGGTTATACGCGCCCTTGGTACGATCAGACCGAATGGAACTCGCAAATCGCGTTCAGGTTGAGGAATTGCCCGAAGGGGCATTTCTGGCCACTTCCGAAGAGGTTCCTGGATTGGTTGCCCAGGGCCGGACCGTGGCCGAAGCGCTCGATATTGCTCACGATGTCGCGCGGAAGCTGATCGAAGCTCGCCGCCGTTAGACGCCGAATGGGTGCGTCCGAGGTGGATTCGGTTGCAGCCCAGGCGTCCTCGAATATCCGGCTGCGAGATTGACTCCATTCGAGGGACACGCTACGGTGATTTCATGGATGTCACCTTTCAGATCCCGGATGAACTGGTGAGCACCGTGACGTCTACGGCCGACTTGCCACGCCGCGCTTTGGAAGCCTTCGCGCTGGAAGAACTCCGGGCTGGACGCATCACGGAACCGCAACTCTGCGAGATGCTCGGCCTCGCCCGTATCCAGTTGGATGGCTTTCTTAAGTCTCACGGCGTGTTCGAGGAATACACGCTCGAGGATTTTGAGGAAGAGCGAAGAGCGCTGAAAGAACTGGGTCTGTAAGCCCGTGCGGCTGGTAATCGCCGATACCGGTCCCGTCAATTACCTGGTCCAGATCGACTGCATCGACCTTCTGCCGCGGATTTTTGAACGAGTGGTGCTGCCCGCCGCCGTTCAGACTGAACTCTCCAGCCCACTTGCGCCGCCGTCCGTTCAGCTTTGGATCGCCGATTCTCCCGCCTGGCTGGAGATCGCACAGACGCCGGCAGTAACTCTTTCAACCGGAATTCACAAAGGTGAAGAGGCGGCAATCGCTCTCGCCGTCACCATGCACGCAGACCTGCTGTTAATGGACGACCGCAGGGCATGCGCGCAGCCAAACAGCAAGGGCTTCGCGTCACCGGTACGCTCGGCCTGCTCGATCTTGCCGCCGAGCGCGGCCTGGTTGATTTTGCCGGTGCAATCCGCAAGCTGGAAGGCACAAGTTTTCGGCGACCTGATGCGCTCTTGCAGGCGATGCTCGACAAACATAACAGGCTGGACAGATCGTGATCGCGATCCGCGCGAGAGTGGGCACCCTCGAAAAACATGGGCCGGCGGTCCAGTGGATTGGTACTTACTCGTGAAGGCCGATTACCAATCGGCCGCAGGTTACCAACCTGCCCCACCTTGCACCCGCCCAGGGAATAATAGTTACGCAGATGTCAAATCAGAATAAAATCGCTTTGGTTACCGGTGCGGGGAGCGGAGTGGGACGCGCGGTCAGTCTGGCGCTGCAGGGCGCGGGATATTCGGTGGTGCTGGCGGGACGGCGCGGCGAGGAGTTGGAGAAGACTGCTGCAGCGGCGGCTCCGTCGGGAGGAAAGATGCTGGCCGTGCCCGCGGATATCGGCAGGCCGGATGCGGTGAAGGCGCTGTTTCAGAAGGCGCGCGAGGCTTTTGGCCGTCTGGATCTGCTGTTCAATAATGCGGGCGCCGGCACTCCGCCAATCCCGATGGAGGATCTGACGTACGAACAGTGGAGCGCGGTGCTGGCCGTGAATCTGACCGGGGCGTTTCTCTGCTCCCAGGAAGCCATTCGGATGATGAAGGCGCAGACGCCGCGGGGTGGCAGGATCATCAATAATGGATCGATCTCGGCGCACACACCGCGCCCGCATTCAGCTCCTTACACGTCGACGAAGCACGCTATTACGGGGCTTACGAAATCGATCTCGCTCGATTGCCGACAGTTTGAGATCTGTTGTGGACAGATCGATATTGGTAATGCGGAAACGGAGATGACGGCGCGGATGACGTCGGGAGTTCTGCAGGCCAATGGAACGCTTGCGCCGGAGCCGAGGATGGATGTTAAGAATGTGGCGGACGCGGTGCTTTACATGGCGAGTCTGCCGCTGGATGCGAACGTTCTGTTTATGACGGTGATGGCGAATACGATGCCGTTTGTGGGACGGGGATGAGGAACGGGCTCGTCGATCGGTTGACACCCGTGGAGGCCGATTACCAATCGGCTTAACAACCTGCCCACATGGCGCGGGCAGATCGGAAATCTGCCCCGCCGGTCCGGCTTCTTCCTAATCTGAAACCGTCATCGTGGGCCCGGTCTGCTGCGACGCCTCGCGCGCATGCATCACCACCAGTGCCGCCAACTCGTAAAAATCCTTAGCCGAGGCATCCTCCGGGCCCAAGGTGGCGATCGGATGTCCGGTATCCCCGCCGATCCGCACACGAGGGTCGAGCGGCAAAGCGCCCAGAAAATTGACGTGCATGTCCGTAGCCGTGCGCCGGCCCCCACCGGTGCTGAACACGTCGATGCGCTCATTGCAATGCGGGCACTGCAGATAACTCATGTTCTCCACAATCCCCAGCAGCGGCACGCGCACCTGCTCGAACATATGCACCGCCTTGCGCGCATCTTCGAGGGAAACGTCCGACGGCGTCGTCACGATCACCGCGCCGGTTACCGGAGCCGTCTGAATCAGGGAAAGCTGCACGTCGCCCGTTCCCGGAGGCAGATCGATCACCAGATAATCCAGTTCCCCCCAATCCACGCCGCGCAAAAACTGCTGGATCACGCTGTGCAGCATCGGTCCGCGCCATACCAAAGGTTTGTCGCCCGGGTTTAAAAAACCCATCGACATCAGCTTCACGCCATATTGTTCGAGCGGCTGAATGCGCTCACCGATGGCGCCCGGCGTCTGATTGGCGCCCATCATCAGGGGGACGTTCGGGCCATACACATCGGCATCCAGCAAACCGGTCCGGTAACCCAGCCGCCCCAGCGCGATGGCCAGGTTCACTGCCACGGTTGTCTTACCCACTCCACCCTTGCCGCTGCCCACGGCGATCAGATTCGTAACGCCGGCGATGGGCAGCTTGGGCTGCATCTGTTGTCCAGGACTCATGTGCTTCCCATCTTACTGTGAAGCAGCGCTTAGGCCTGCCTCACAGCATCAGCTGCCCGCCATTCACCTCAATCGTCTCGCCCACGATGTAACTGGCCGCGGATGAAGCCAGGAACGCAATCACCGCAGCGCATTCCATCGCCGTTCCCACACGCCCCAAAGGAATCCCCGCAACAAAATTCTTAATCATTTCCGGAGTCGAAAAAACCTCGTGGAAGGGAGTGTCGATCACTCCCGGAGACACCGCGTTCACGCGAACCCCACCAGCAGCCAGTTCCTTAGCCAGCCCCTTCGTAAACGTAATCAAACCGCCCTTGGCCGTGGCGTAAGCCATAGCGCCGGGACCGCCCCCGTTGCGCCCGGCAATGGAAACGATGTTGATAATCGCCCCGCTCCTGCGCTCGACCATCGAAGGCGCCACCATCTGCGAGCACAATACGGCGCTCTTCAGATTCAGGTCCATGATGTCGTCCCAGCGCTCTTCCGTGATCTGCGCCAGACGCTGCCGCTCCACGAGGGACCCGGCGTTATTAACCAGCACATCGATGGGACCCAACTCGCCAACTGTGCGATCCACCGCCGCCCGAATCTCGTCCTTTTTACGGACATCGGCGCGGATGGCGAGGGCATCGCGCACCGCAAGCGCCCCCGCCTCGTTGTTGTGGTACGTGATGGCAACGCGCGCCCCAAGGTCCGCCATCACGGCCGCCGTAGCCGCGCCGATGCCCGACGACCCGCCCGTAATCAGAGCGACTTTGCCGGTCAGATCCAAATAGTTCTTCATCGTTCCACCATCTCATGGCGCCTGGTGGGGCAGATTTCCAATCTGCCCGCCGCTCTTCCGGGCAAGTTCCGCGGCAAGGGCAGATCGGAAATCTGCCCCACCGGGCACCGATATCCTGACCATATGCCGGAACATCGCTACCAAACCAGGCTCCAATGGACGGGTAACACGGGCACTGGCACCAGCCACTACACCGCCTACACCCGCAACCACGAAATCTCATCGCCCAGCAAACTGGCCCCGATTCCAGGCTCCTCCGACCCCCACTTCCGCGGCGATGGGACCCGCTACAATCCCGAGGAACTCCTCGTCGCCAGCCTCTCCGCCTGCCACATGCTGTCGTATCTGCACCGCTGCGCCGTCAACGGCATCGTGGTCACGGCCTATGAGGATTACGCCGAGGGGAGCATGGTCGAAACACCCGACGGCGGGGGCCATTTCACCGGCGTCGTGCTGCGCCCCAGCGTCACCATCGCCCCTGGTTCCGACCCCGCAATGGCCCTGCAGATGCACGACGAAGCCGCCCGCCTCTGCTTCATCGCCAGTTCCGTCCGCTTCCCGGTCAGCCACCAGCCCAAAATAAAAGTACGCTGATTCGCCCACGCCACTCCAATTTTTCCAAACTGTAATGAATCCGCTTCCCGCTACACGTGTTAGCATCAACTGTATCTTTTCCTGGAGGGTTCAAAAAACATGGCGACCGCGGCAGCACAGCCCCTGGCGGCTGAAATAGATCAACTTTGCATTAACACCATACGCACGTTATCGATGGACGCAGTCCAGCAAGCCAATTCCGGGCACCCCGGCACGGCTATGGCGCTTGCCCCAGTCATCTATAACCTGTGGCAGAATTATCTGCGCTTCGATCCGGCGGATCCCATCTGGCCCAATCGCGACCGCTTCGTCCTCTCGGTCGGCCACGCCTCCATGCTGCTCTATTCCACCCTTCACCTGGCAGGCGTCAAGGCGGTCAATCCGCAGTATGAGCAACTGGGCCACTCCAGTGTTTCGCTCGACGACATCCGCAACTTCCGTCAGCTCGACAGCAAATGTCCGGGTCATCCCGAGTACCGTTGGACCTCCGGCATCGAAACCACCACCGGCCCCCTTGGCCAAGGCGTGGCGACCAGCGTCGGCATGGCGCTCGCCGGCAAGTGGATGGCCGCTCACTTCAACCGCCCCGAATTCGAGATGTTCGATTACGATGTCTACGCGATCTGCGGTGACGGCTGCATGATGGAGGGCGTATCGAGCGAAGCCGCCTCCCTCGCCGGCCACCTTCGGCTCTCCAACCTCTGCTGGATTTACGACAACAACAAGATCACCATCGAAGGCAATACCGACTGGGCTTTCTCGGACGACGTGGCTACGCGCTTCATCGCTTACGGCTGGAACGTCACGCGCGTGGGCGACGCCAACGACGCAGCCATGCTCTCGCGCGCTTTCGATACCGTCAAACACAGCACGGACCGCCCGACTCTCATCATTGTGGATAGCCATATCGCCTACGGAGCACCCCACAAACAGGACACCAGCGCCGCCCACGGCGAGCCTCTCGGCGAAGAAGAAATCAAGCTCACCAAACGCAACTACGGCTGGCCCGAAGAGGCGAAGTTCCTCGTTCCCGACGGCGTTTACGCGCGTTTTCAGGATGTGATGGGCAAGCGCGGCCACGCTCTGCGGGACGCCTGGATGGCGAAGTTCGAAGCCTACAAAGCGGCGTACCCGGAGCTCGCCGATCATCTCTACAAAATGCAGCATCGCGAGAATCCCGACGGCTGGGATAAGGACATCCCCTTGTTTCCCGCCGATCCCAAGGGCGTGGCCGGACGCGACGCCTCGGCGAAGGTTGAGAATGCCATCGCGAAGAATGTTCCCTGGCTGGTCGGCGGTTCGGCCGATCTCGCCCCGTCGACCAAGACGCGCCTCACTTTCGAAGGCGCCGGCGATTTCACGGCGAAAAGCTACGGTGGACGCAACCTGCACTTCGGCATTCGTGAACACGCCATGGGCTCGCTGCTCAATGGTATGGCGCTTTCGAAGATCCGTGCGTTCGGCTCGGGCTTCCTGATTTTCAGCGATTTCTGCCGCCCCTCCATCCGCCTCAGCGCCTTGATGGAACTGCCCGTCACTTACATTTTTACCCACGATTCCATCGGCGTCGGCGAAGACGGACCCACCCACCAGCCGGTCGAGCAGTTGATCTCCCTGCGCGCCATTCCTGGCCTGATCACGCTGCGCCCCGGCGATGCCAATGAAGTGGCCGAGGCCTGGCGCGTCATTATGAAAACGCAGCGCGAACCGGTCTGCCTGATTCTCTCGCGCCAGAACATGCCGACTCTCGACCGCACCAAATTCGCCGCCGCTTCCGGACTCGCCAAAGGGGCCTATACCCTGACGCCCGGCAGTGGGACCCCCGACGTAATCCTCATCGGCACCGGGACCGAAGTCGGTCTCTGCGTGGATGCGTGGGAACGGCTCGTCAAAGATGGAGTGAACGCGCGCGTAGTGAGTATCCCCTCATGGGAGCTGTTCGCGCACCAGAGCCAGGAGTACCGCGACAGCGTGCTGCCTCCGTCCGTTAAGGCGCGCGTCTCAGTGGAGCAAGCGTCCACATTTGGCTGGGCCAAGTACGCCGAACGCAATATCGGCATGCAGACTTTCGGAGCCTCCGCGCCACTTAAGGAACTGCAGAAGAAATTCGGCTTCACGCCCGACGCGGTGGTAAACGCCGCCAAAGAAGAGATCAAGAAGTTCGCGTAGGTCCGGTGGGGCAGATTTCCGATCTGCCCTCTTCCTTTCTTGAGAAAGCACTGGAAAACCGCCAATCCTCTGGACACGTGACCAGCCCGGCCCGAACTGGATTCCACTCAACGTACCGGCTGATCCGGCCCAACTCGGCCGAATCCCGAACCCAATGGTCATAACCTTCTTCCTGCCAGAATCGAAGGCCAGTGCGGCCGAGGATCAAGTTGGCGCGCCGGGCGCTGACTTTCTTGATAGCCCGAGTAATGTTGCGCAGAGGCTGAAGCGGCTGTAACAAAACGTGAACATGATTCGACATAACGACCCAAGCCAGTAACTCACAAAGCTTCCACTGGTCCTGAGCCAGTACGAGCGTTTCCACAACACACGAGGCGACAGCCGAGTCGGCTAGCCACGCCGGCCCCACGCGAGCCAAATCCAACTGCCGATCCAAAGCCGAGAACCGCTGCCCTTCAGTAGCACCCTGGGCTACAAGAAACGCGGGATGGCGAGGTAATGACCCCTCCAGCCGCCAGGTCAGAAACAACGCCGCCCCCTCCGGCGACCAATGCGGCAACTTCCGTAAATAAAAACTCACGTGAAGATAGTGACTTTGGCCAAAGAATTTCTCAGGGCAGATCGGAAATCTGCCCCACCCCACATATAAAATCGGAAGGGAGAATCTCGTGCCGACAACCGAATACCTGACCCTGGAAAACCTCGCCATCAACACCATCCGCATGCTCTCGGCCGACGCCGTGCAGAATGCCAACTCAGGACATCCCGGCATGCCCATGGGCGCCGCCGCCATGGCTTACACACTCTGGACAAAGTTCCTCAAACACAATCCCAAAGATCCGCACTTTTTCGATCGCGACCGCTTCATTCTCTCCGCCGGACACGGCTCCATGCTCCTCTACAGCCTGCTCCATCTCACCGGCTACGACCTGCCTCTCGACGAACTCAAGCGCTTCCGCCAATGGGGCAGCGAAACGCCCGGCCATCCCGAGCGCAACCACACTCCGGGCGTCGAAGTAGCCACCGGACCCCTCGGCCAGGGTCTCAGCAACTCCGTGGGCATGGCTATTGCCGAAGCCTGGCTCGCCGCACGCTATAACAAGCCCGGCCACACTATCGTCGACCACCACACTTACACTATTTGCGGCGATGGCGACCTGATGGAAGGCATCACCCAGGAAGCCTCCTCGCTGGCCGGACACCTGCGCCTCGGCAAACTCATCGCGCTTTACGATCAGAACCACATCACCCTCGCCGGCGCCACCAGCCTCACCTTCACCGAAGACGTGCAGAAGCGCTTCGACGCCTACGGCTGGCATACACGCGTCGTGGAAGACGGTAACGACGTGGAAGATCTCACGGCCGCCATCGAAGAAGCGCGCGCCGAAAAATATCGCCCCTCCATCCTGCTCGTCCACACACACATCGGCTACGGCAGTCCGAAGAAGCAGGACAATTTCTCGTCGCACGGCAGCCCGCTCGGCGACGACGAACTCCTCGCCACCAAGAAGGCGCTCGGCTGGCCCTCCACCGAAAAATTTTTCCTGCCTCAGGAGTCCGTCGACTTCTTCCGCCAGGCTATCGGCAAAGGTGAGAAGGCGCAGGAGGAATGGAAGCTGCGCCTCGACGCCTACAAGGCCGCCTATCCAGCCGAAGGAGCGGAATTCGAAATGATCGCCGCCGGCAAGCTGCCCGACGACTGGGCCGCCGACATCCCCAAATGGAAGCCCTCCGATAAATCGATTGCTACTCGAGTGGCTGGGGGCGAAGTCCTCAACGCGCTTGCCAAGCGCATCCCTAATATCATCGGCGGCTCGGCCGATCTCAACCCCTCCACCAACACGGCGCTCAAAGGCCTCGGCGATTTTCAACCCCCGGAGGAAGGCGGTCCCGGAGCCCTCGGAGCAGTGGGCGGAGTCTGGGGCTACGCCGGGCGCAACGTTGCCTTTGGAGTTCGCGAACATGCGATGGGGGCCGCCGTCAACGGCATGGCCGCGCATGGCGGAATACTCCCCTTCAGCGCCACGTTCTTCGTCTTCTCCGACTACATGAAGCCGGCTATACGTCTGGGCGCGCTGATGAAAATCAAGGTCTTCTACGTTTTCACCCACGACAGTATCGGCGTAGGCGAGGACGGTCCCACCCATGAGCCGGTCGAACAGCTCGCCGGTGTTCGCTCCATCCCCGGCCTCACGGTAATTCGCCCCGCCGATCCGACTGAGACCGCCGAAGCATGGGCCTGGGCCGTACAGCACGATGGACCCACGCTCTTCGTCCTGACCCGCCAGAACGTGCCACATCTCGACCGTGCCAATTCCAAAGACGCAGGCGTCGCCAAAGGAGCCTACATTCTGTCCGAAGCCGAAGGGGGGACACCCGAGCTGATTCTCATCGGCACCGGCTCCGAAGTGGGGCTTTGCGTTAAGGCGCAGAAGAAGCTCAAGGGGTATGGGGTCACGGCGCGCATCGTGAGCATGCCCAGCATGAATCTTTTCGACGCCCAGGACGCGGCTTATAAAGAAAGCGTGCTCCCGAAGTCGGTAAAGAAGCGCGTGACGGTGGAAGCCGCGACTACATTTGGATGGGATCGCTACGCCGGAGACGAAGGCCGCACCATCGGCCTCGAGCGCTACGGAGCCTCCGCCCCCGGCGACGAGATCATGAAGCACCTGGGCTTCACGGTTGGGAACGTAACCGCGAACGCCCTGAGTTTGCTGGGCAAGGAAGAAGAAGCCAGGAAGGAAGCGATGTCCGAAGAGACTGCCTTCACAGGCCCAACCTTAGGCCACCAGGGGCACTCGTAAGAAAACCTGGCCTTCCCTCATGGAAGGCCAACGCCCAGTGGCCCGGTGGGACAGATTTCCGATCTGTCCGCGTCTTTGCTGGGCGAGTTCCGAGGGTTTCCGGAGGCGCCTCCGGGCAGATCGGAAATCTGCCCCACCTGTTTACTGGATTCGCGAAATCGCCTTCAGCTCCTTGGCCTGCGCCAGCGAGCGGTAGAGATCGCGCACGGAGAAAAGAACCAAGCCGTCGTGCCGCAGACGATAATCCCCGCCCTGATTCGCTCGCTGACAATCTTCATGCGGCTATCTTCAGAATAGCGTCGGCAAAGTCGGTGCAAGACGCCCGAGACCTGAAATCACGCCGCCGCCATCTTTTGCAGAGTCGATGATGGACTGCGTTCGTCGCGCGATTTGCCCCCTTCGTCGGCCTTTGCCGCGCTTGATCGGAAAACCGGGGACGCAGCCTTCCGCTTCCCCGTAGTGTCGTAGTCGGAGGCAACACAAACAATGTTCTGCAAACGACTTATTCTGGCCGCCGTCGCTATCGCCCCGCTGTGGGCCGGTCAATTCGACGTCTCGGTTCGCAACGATTTCTTCGCCGGCTTCCTGGGCGACAACGCCGCTCTCGAACGAGCCATGCAGGCTTCGGCCGGAGAGCCTTCACCCGAGGCCATGGCCTGGCACGGTGGGGGGCTGATGGTTCTCTCGGGGCGGGAATTTCAAAAGGGTAATTACGCCGCCGGCGGTGAGCTCTGGTCGAAGGCGATCGCTGAAATGGATAAAGCCGGAGCCCTCGAACCCGATAACCCCGCCGTTCTGATTCCCCGAGCGGCCGTGTGGTTCGCCGCGTCGCGTCAGGTTCCGCCCGAACGCGCTGTCCCGCTGATCGGGAAAGCTATCGCGGATTACGAACACGTGTACGAGATGCAGAAGACGTATTTCGACACGCTCGATATCCACATGCGGAGCGAACTGCTCTTCGGGCTGGCGGACGGATACGCGCGCGTCGGCAATGCGGAGAAGGCTCGCTTCTACTTCGAAAAACTGGCGGCCCTCGGGCCCGCGTCGGGGCATCTCGAACAAGCCCGGCAATACGCGAACGGCGAGCGCTACACGGTGCAAGGGATCGGCTGCGTGGGTTGTCATGCCTCCGGCGCTACGGCAGGAAAGTAAACTGAGGCTTGGTGATGCATAAACACTGGCGATTGGCGCTTCAGACCGCAGGTTGGTGCGTCGGTCTGGGCGCTATCCCCGGGATCGTCGAATACCTGTTCGCAGGTTCGACGCCGCGCCAGCTCGCTCTCGATGTGCTGTTCGGGAGCGTCTATGCGACGTGCATCGGCGTTCCCTGTTGGGCCGTATCGCGCAAGGCCCTGTGTATTCTGGAAGGCCGTTCAGCGGCCCTGCGCATCGCCGCGGGGCTGGCGCTGCTCGCGGTCTTCGGCGTGGCAGGCTGCATTTCCGCCAATCTGATCCTGTTTGCCCTGCACCTGATCCGTTCCGCCGATCTGGGCCCCACCATCGCCGCATCCCTGAAAGTATGCCTGCTCATGACCTTCACCGGCGGGGTATTGACGATGATAGTCGTCATTTTGCGGGATCGGCTGGAAGCCGCGAAAGAAGAACTGCACCGGCGCCAGGTGGCGGAGGAGCGGCAACGCAAGGTGGCGGCGGAAGCCCGTTTCGCATCGCTTGAATCGCGCATTCACCCGCACTTTCTGTTCAATACTCTGAATTCGATTTCGGCCCTCGTGCGCGAGGACCCTGCGGAGGCCGAGCGCACCATCGAAAGGCTGGCGGCACTGTTGCGTTTCTCCCTCGACAGCGAGGTGGCGGGTGTTGTAGCTCTCAGCGAGGAACTGCGCATCGCGCGGGATTATCTCGAGATCGAAAAGGTGCGCTTCGGCGCGCGGCTGAGATACCGCATCGAAGCAACTGAAGACGCGAACTCGCAGATGGTGCCTGCGCTCTCTGTGCAGACCCTCGTCGAAAACAGCGTGAAGTTCGCCGTGGGGGGCAGGCGCGAGGGCGCCGAGATCGTCGTTTCGGCGGCGGTTCACCGCGGCAGATTGCGCGTCGAGGTGTCGGATGACGGCCCGGGCTTCGAACCACTGTCGTGCCGGAAGCCGGGGCACGGGCTCGATCTTCTGGAGCAGCGCCTTGCCAGCCTGTTCGGATCGTCGGCATCGCTCGAAGTAAGCGCCGCCGGAGGACGGACGCTGGTGGCGATTTCCGTATCCGCATGATCCGCGTGTGGCTGGTTGACGATGAGCAACTGGCGCTGCAGCGGCTCTCGCGCATGTTGCTCGAGACCGGGCGCGTGCGCGTCGAGGGGATGAGCGGCGATCCGATTGAGGCGCTGGGGCGTCTGCGCGAGACTGCCGTGGACGCAGTTTTTCTCGATATCGAGATGCCGGGGTGTAACGGTTTCGAACTGCTTCGCCTCCTTGGCGATGTGAGCGCCGGAGACGTGAGACCCGCGGTCGTTTTCACCACCGCTTACGATCGCTACGCAGTGCGTGCCTTTGAGGCTAACGGGACCGATTACCTGCTTAAGCCGGTCACCCACGAGGCGCTCGAACGGGCTCTGGCGAAGATCGAAAAGAACCGGCCGGCGGATAAAGAAGCCTTTCAGTCCATGCTCGCCCGGCTTAACGCCGCGTTGGCGCAGGTGGGGCGGCAATACCCGCGGCGCATTCCCTCGAAGCTGGGCGATCGCGTTCAATTTGTGGACCTCGATATAGTCACCCACTTTTTCGCCGAGGGCAAGCTGACTTACGCCGCCACTCCGGGGAAGAATTTTGTGGTGGACGATTCGATTGTGCAACTCGAAGCCAGGCTCGACCCGGCGCAGTTTGTGCGCATTCATCGCGGGTATCTGGTGAACCTCGCAGCGGTGGCGGAGGTTGCCTCGTGGTTCCACGGGAAGATGGTAGCGCGGCTGAACGACGCCGCCAGGACGGAACTGCCCATCGCGCGGGATCGGCTCAGGAATCTGAAGGAAAGGCTCGGATTCTGAAATGACGCCAGGACGGTTTCTGAACACGATTTAATCGGCCAACCGCGTGTGCCCGCGCAACTTCTCCGCCTGGACTCGGGGTTAACCGGACAGGAGAGAACTAAAATGCGGATCGGTACGGTGGTTCAGGGCCTGGCCCTCGGCCTCTTGTTAATGGCGGAGCCGGTGGTTTCGAAGGCGCAGATCGGGATCGGAATTTCCATTCGTATCGGGCCGCCGGTTCTGCCCGTGTACGTGCAGCCTCCCTGCCCCGTCGACGGCTACCTCTGGGCGCCCGGCTATTGGGCCTATGGGCCGGACGGTTACTACTGGGTGCCTGGAGTCTGGGTGGCTCCGCCGCGTCCCGGCTTGCTGTGGACGCCCGGTTACTGGGGCTTCGCGGGCGGTCTCTATGGCTGGCATGCCGGTTACTGGGGTCCGCACATCGGGTTCTATGGGGGCGTTAATTACGGCTTTGGATATACGGGGGTGGGATTCATCGGCGGCGCGTGGGCGGGCAACGTCTTCCGCTATAACACCGCGGTTCTGAACGTAAACACCACGGTCGTCCACAACACTTATATCGATCGCACCGTGATCCGCAACACCACGGTCGTAAACCGCGCCAGTTTCAACGGACCGGGCGGCGTCGTCGCTCAACCGCGGCCGGAAGAGCGTCTAGCCGAGCGCGATTCGCATGTGGCCGCTACGCCGAATCAGCTGTCGCATGAGCACTCGGCAAGCCTCGACCGCCGGCAGTTCGCTTCGGTGAACGATGGACATCCCGCGGCGGCGGCTATGGCAAGGCCCGGCGGCCAGCAGTTCGGTGAGCGCGGTGCTGGCGTAACCGCGCCACGGCCCAACGCCCCGCCCGCAAAGCACATGAATGTGGCCCTGGAACATCCCGCTGCCCGTCCGCCTCAGCCTCAGCCGCATCCGGCGGCCAGACCAGCGGCCGAACACAACAAACCCGCCGGGGAACACGGCAAGCCCGAGAGACCCTGATAAGAGAGATGCAGCCAGGGAACGGGGGCAGACAATTTGTCGTCTGCCTCTTTTCTATCCCGCGCGTCACCGTCAAACCGCCGATCTGAAGTCTGCCGAGATCCGCGCCTCGGTTAATCGCCGCACTTCATCGACAAGTCTTGTCGCTGCCAGCCGCTCGAACAGAACGTCCCTCAATGTCATTCCGTGAATCGCCAGCACCCGCGTAAAGTCCAGATCCTTCGGCCGTCCCGCCACATACTTCGCGATCGCCAGATCGTGGGACTCAAGGCACCAGCCTCTGCCCGGATCGGTATTCTCGCCGGCTACGGCAATCAGGCGGTCGCGCCAGCCTTCAGGAAGAACTGCCGTAGTATCGTCCACGCCGTGAGCGTAGTATCCGAAAGTCCGCTCAAACGGCGACCCCTCTCCAATCGAGCCGTCGATCAGATCGCCTCTCTCCGGATGCTTCAGCGGATAAACATCGGCTTCACGGGACACCAGCAATTCCGGAGGGGCTGAGGGGAACTGGCCCAGAATGGCCTGGCTCCCAATGACCACGATGTCACGCACGCCGGCAATAGCGGCCGATGCGCGGATCACATGCTCAAGCTGTTGACGGGTCATGCCGCTGCGTCCGGTTCGAAGCGCGCGTAAACCGCCCAGCGCTCTTTTGGCTCCAGCACACCCGCAAACGGAGAACACTGCCGCAGAGCGGTCATTGGTTCCCCCTCCTGCTCAATCAGCCGCAGAACATCCTCCAGCGGGCCATCGAGAATGCGCCTCCATTCATCGAGATAAGGCGTCGACCGGCCCGCCGTCGCGGCCCATCGCTCCAGGTTCTCGCGGGCAATACCGATCAGCGAAGGCTGCGCCCGCAGTTTTTCCGCAATGGCGTGGTGCAGCGCCAGGCTGCGTCGATCGATGCGCTCATGACCCTGTGGCGACACACCCATTGCTTTCGTCCTGCTGCTATTATCCCAGCGCCTGCCTGGCGCGTGTATCGACGCTGTTATCCTTAGGTGTCAACGTTCAGGCTGCCCGGTTACCGGGTGCTTCTCTGCCAGTCGGAAACCGCTCGCGCGAACGTTGCAACGGCCGATGCCCGATGCACGGAAGCACTGAACGCAATCGATGAAGCATTTCACTGAACTCAATCTTTGCTCCGCACTGCGGAACAACCTCGCTAAAAACGAATTCGTCACTCCCAC
>Ga0302320_10015736_pt1 | contig 15510 bp, 14 predicted proteins | sample Bog_T0_3_FD_202130 | JGI IMG/M metagenome (GOLD analysis project Ga0302320, IMG submission 202130) | Peat permafrost microbial communities from Stordalen Mire near Abisko, Sweden - Bog_T0_3 | ecosystem: Environmental > Terrestrial > Soil > Wetlands > Peat | place: Sweden: Abisko, Stordalen Mire... | reverse complement strand
GGGCTCCACTTTCCGTTCCAGGTCATGAAGAAGCTGGTTAGCGGAAACCCCTGTTCGACCGCAGGAATCCACCTGCGGTAGTCGTAGTCTCCCGGCGGGTCCTTGGGGGCATGGGGGCCGAATTCCCCAAAGCCGAAGGGCTTGCCCAGTCTGGCCAAGGCGCCGTAGCCCCAGACATGAAGCCTGTCCACGTTGTCCGTGTAGGCGTCCAGCCCGACGATATCCACGGTATCGCCTCCCGGGTAGTAGTCCCCAGCCTTGGGCCCCATGTTGGGGCTGTAGATCCAAATGAGGTTGTCCAGCCCCTTGGACCTCGTGAGGTAGTAAAAGGTGTACCGCCAAAGCCGCTTGAAATCCTCCGGAGGCTTCTTCCCCCACCAGAACCAGGCGCCATTCATCTCATGGAAGGGCCGCCAAAGCACCACCACGCCCTCCTGTTGGAGTTCATGAAGGCCGGCCGCCACCAAGTCCAGTTCCCCGTTCCAGGCTGCGTTTTCCGGCGACCCGGGCACCAGCAGGCCGGAAAGGTTGACGTTTCTGTCCCGAAGACCTCCGCCGCGGGTGGAATCCAGCGGGTTGCGCAGGTGCACGCTCACCTCCACCAGCCCGCCCGCCCGCCAGTACGCAAGCGCCACGCGGTTCGCTGTAGCCGAATCAATCGTCCCATCATCGAAGTTCCTGTAGTCCACGCCGATGTAGGCCGGCCAATGCCCCGTCTGCTGATAGGTCGCTTCCGGCAGTGCCAGGGTCGCCTTTGGAGCAAAGGCCGTGAATTCTCCTGACAGGATCTTCCGGTCTGTGCGGCTCGAAAGTCCCTGGATGTAGGCCAGGATTTCACGCGCCTTCGCATTGGCCTGCGGGTTCGAGATATCAGCCCTTCCCGATGCACCGCCGGTCAGCAGGGCCAAAGTTACGATCAGAAGGAAACGAGGGGAAGGTACGGCCACGATGGGTGCAACGTGTGCGCATCGCCCGCATAGTCAAAAGCTTCCCGGTCCGAAAATCTCCAGGCCCGAATCCCCGATCATGTTCATTTTCCCTTGAACTTCGCCCGGCATCCTCTCTCATCCCACCCGGATGAAGTCCGCCGCCCAGCCACTTATCGAAGCAGCTTCCGACCCTGCAGAAAGCACCGCCGTTGCAGCCGGATTTGAGAAAGAGTGCATCGAGCTTTTTACCGAGGCCGTGGCGGCCTTTGGAGCGCCTCCGTCGCTTGGGCAGATTTACGGTGTGATCTTCGCGTCGCCACAACCCCTGAGCTTTACCGACATCTTCGAGCGGTTGGGGATCAGCAAAGGGTCCGTCAGCCAGGGCCTCCAGACGCTTCGTTCCCTCGGGGCTGTCCGGTCTGTTGCCGCGGAGGACACCCGTCGGGAGTACTTTGTGGCCGAGATCGGCTTGCGCCGGCTTGTGGACGGGGCCCTCCGCGAACGCATCGGCCCGCTTGTGTCGGCCGCCCCGGCTCGGATTGTCCGCCTCCAGCGGCTGGCCCAACGCGACCTGCCCGACAAAACTTTCTATCTTGGACAGGTTGAGCAGATCGAGACATGGCGGCGCCGGATCACGATGGCTCTGCCCTTGCTCAGCGTCCTGCTCGGCCGGACCAAGCGCAGACGATAGTTTCCGGGGACCTCCACGACCGCGTTCAGCCGGGCCCAAGTCGCTCCAGGGAAGCGACGGGGCGAAGCCTTGGGCAGCCCCTTTCCAGGCGTGAATCCAAATAAGACCTCCCCTCCCAAGGGGACCTTCCGTCGGCGCTCGGCGATCATCCAGCTCGTTGCGGGATACGTCAATATTGGCGTATTCATAGTCCAAGGCATAGCGCTTGTGCCATTGTATCTTGAGTACATAGGAGCGCATATGTATGGACTATGGCTGGCGACGGGAGGAATCACCTACTGGCTGGGAATGCTGGACTTGGGTGTCGCGACAGTCATGGGGCAAAGGATTGCAGCGGCCTTTGCGAGCAAGGACAACGACGGGATTTGCCGGTATTATTACAACGGCATGGTGATCCAGTCGGGCACAGTCCTTGCGCTTATGGTCCTTGCGACGGCGGGAGTCTGGGTGTTGCCGCATGTCCTAAGGGTCAGTCCGGCTGAGGCGCATGCGGTGCGGATCGCGATGTTTCTGGCGTCGGCCTCGCTGGGCCTGACGATGGTCAGCAGCGGCCAAAAGAACACCGCCGACGCCCTTCAGCATCCGCTCCTGCCGTCGCTGATGAACATCTTTGGAAGACTGGCAACGATTGGCGTGACCTTGGTCGCCCTGCATCAACGCTGGGGAGTCTACGCCATACCCTTCGGAATGTTTGCGGGAGCCGCGGTCACCTTCGGCGGCGACCTTCCCTATGTCTTTTGGCTGGTGGGCAGGACGGGCGGCGCCAGGCGGCTGGATCGGGCCGCCCTTGCGGACATGTCCGGATTGATCTTGCCACTTAGCTTCGGGAAGGCCGGAGACGCCCTGGTCGGCCAAATTGAGCCAACCCTGATCGCATTCTCGCTGACTCCGGAGATCGCGGTCATGTGGTCAGTCACGAAGCGGGCGGCGGATATCATCCTGGTCATCCTGGACAACGGCGTTGGCGCGATCAGGGCGAGCTTTGCGCACCTGTACGCCGAGGGAGACCTGGGCAAGGCCAGGGGCATACTCAATAAGTTTGTTACGGTATGCTTCTTCTCCATGGTCGTGATGCTTGCGGTCTACTGTTCCATCAACCACTCGTTCATTCACCTCTGGGTCGGAGAGAGGCAGTTTGCCGGGACGAGGGTGATCGTGCTCCTGGTTCCTGCGATGATAGCGCTGCACTTCACCAGCTCTTTGAGCACTCTGCTCGGAGCCACGGGCGACTTTGCAGTGTCCTCGTGCTTTACCGCGGCGGAGGCGGTTGTCAGGGTTGTGCTCATGACGGTCCTGCTGCCCCGACTTGGCATGCCAGGACTGCTCCTTGCGACCATTGTCGGCGCCGGAGCCACCGCAGTCGTGTTTGCCGTCCGCCTGACAAGGCGCGTCGGCGGGGGCCGGCAATGGGTCAGGGCGTCGGCAAGAAAAGGGGCGGCCGGTGCCGCCATCCTGGTTCCGGCGATCCTCCTTGGAGTGCTTTGGAAAGCCCATGGATGGGTCAGCCTATTTGTCGCCGGGGCCTTGGTTTGTGCCTGTGCATCCGTCTTGAGCATGGCATTTGACCAGACAGTCAGGCGGATGGCGGCCCGGCAGGTTGCCCGCTTTGCCGGGTGGAAAGGGGCGAAGGGAGCATGAAAGTTCGCCCCGTTCTGCGCAGGGCTGCGGGTGCCGCAGCGAGGAGGCTGCCACTTGGGCCGCTCCTGAAGGCAACGGGTGCCGGCGCCCCGTTGGTATGCTTCCAACATTTGGTCAGTGACGAGTTCGTTGCCCACGTGCGACCGCTGTACCGTTACTGCTCGGTGGCTGAGTTCGAGAGGGACCTTGAGTACCTGCTCAAGCATTTCGTGCCGATCCAAGTGGAGCAATTGCTGCTTTGGATCCGCGGCGAAGGGAAGCTTCCGGAACGGGCGTTCCTGCTCACTTTCGACGACGGCCTTCGTGAGGTGGCTGAGGTTGTCGCGCCGATCTTGATCCGGAAGGGGGTGCCGGCGGCGGTGTTTGTGAACTCGGCGTTCCTGGACAACAAGGAGCTGTTCTTCAGGTTCAAGGCTGCGCTCATCCTCCGACGGCTCGGGAAGGGGGGCGTAACCAAGGGGGAGGAGGAGGGTCTTCGAAAAATCTTTGCGCCGTACGGCGGCTTCGAAGGCGACATGCGACGGAATTTCAGGGCGATTCCCTATGCGCGAAGGGCCTTGCTGGAGGAAATCGCCCATGTTCTGGAGATCGATTTCCAGCAGTACCTGCGCGACGCCAAGCCTTTCATGTCCAGCGACCAGGTCTCCAGCCTGCAGGAGGGTGGATTTTCCGTGGGCAGCCACAGCATCGACCATCCCGACTATGCTGAACTGACCCCGGAAGAGCAGATCAGGCAGACCAGCGAGGATTTGGATGCGTTGGTCTCCCGATTTTCCCTGAAACGCAGGCTGTTCGCCTTTCCATTCGGAGCGAAGGGGGTGGGAAGCCGGTTTTATGAATCCGCAGCCCAGACCATGCATATCGATGCGATTTTTGGGACCGGCGGGTGGTTTCACGACATCGGAAGGCGTTTGGTAAACCGGATTTCCCTGGATGGGGAGCGACCGCCCCCCCGAGCGCACCTGACGCAGACGCTTGGGCTGGACTGGCTTCGGAAGATCGGCGGATGAGACGCGCATGCAGCGGAAAACCATTCTCTACATCCAGCACGCTGCCAGAATGGGCGGGGCCCCCATGAGTCTGCTCTACCTGGCCGGAGGCATTGACCAAAGCAGGTTCCGGCCGGTCATTGCCCTGATCTCGCCCACGCCGGAGCTTCGGGATCTTTACGAAAGCCACGGGATCGAGGTCGTCGAGGCGCCTGGGATCACCACGTTTGAGCATACTACCGCGCTTTGGGCGACCGTCTTCCAACCGAGATCCCTCCTCGTGCTTTTCAAGAGCATCGTCCGCTTTCGGCGGACCCTCCAATTGACCCAGGATCTTGTGGATCGGGTGCGCCCGGACATCGTTCATCTGAACTCCGTGGTCCTTGCGCCCTCGGCCATCGCGTTGCGCGCGGCCGGGATTCCAGTCGTTTGGCATGTCAGGGAGGCCACTGTCCGCGGAATCTTCGGGCTGAGGACGCGGTGGCTGCGGAACCAGCTGAGTGCAATCCCGGCGGAGATCATCTTCCTGTCCGAGTATGACCATCAACGGTGGATTGGCGGCAGGCGCGGGATCGTGCTTCCAAATTTCGTAACCTCCCTGGATGGAAATCCATCCGTTCCCTCCGCGCCCGGCGCATCCCCGCCGGACGCGAAGGGCCCTCCGGTCATTCTGTTCCTGGGCGGGTTCCTCAAGATCAAGGGCACTCACGTCCTGGTGAGCGCCCTTCACCAGTTGAAGATGCAGGGGGTTGAATTTCGCTGCATCCTTGCCGGTCCCATGCGCACCCCGGCAAGCAGGAGATGGAAGCAGAGGATCAGGGACCTCGCGACACGGGCGGGACACCGCGACTATGAGGGCAGGGTCCGTGCCCAGATCCACCGGCTGGGCCTTGGCCCGGATGTGACCATCCTTCCCTTTACGACGGACACCCCGGGCCTTTTCCGCAGCGCATCGGTTCTAGCGTTTCCTTCGACCCGGCCGCACTTCGCAAGGCCTGTCATGGAAGCCGCGTGCTATGGTGTCCCGGTCGTGGCGTCGCGGATCGGAGGGGTCATGGATCTGGTTGACGACGGGGCAACGGGCATCCTGGTTGAACCGGGTGACGTTGGCGGACTCGCAAGGGGCCTCGGGAGGCTGCTCACCGAGCCTGGAACCGCGGCGGCGTTCGGGTCGGCCGCCCGCCGGAAGGCCGCCAAGGACTTCGATGCCTCGAAAATCCTGGAGACCATAAACTCATTGTACGAGAGGCTGGCCCCATCCGCTCCCTCCAATCCCGCAACCGCCGGCCACCCGGGGTCCTTGCCCCTTGACGCCGGATGTGCGTGAACAAATCCTGTCCGGGCCCGTTTCCATGATTGATTCTCACTACAAGATCGCTGCCTCCTATGAGGCGCCCGTGAACCGGCCTGCGCGCCGGTACTTCATGATCGGGTTGATGGCTGCGGTCCTCCTCGTTGGAGGCGCCCAGATCCCGATCGTCGGGACAGCGTTTGTGCTGGACTTCATGATTCCAATCGCGGCAATCACCCTGCTCGCCCTCGATGCGGGGGCGAGGGCATGCTTTGTCGCAAGGTTGCCGCTCTTTGCCGTCGCATTGTGCTTCCTGGTTGCGTTCACGGCATCGGATCTTTTCAACGGCATAGGATCCCAATGGTTGCTGCGGGGCCTCGGCAGGAACGTGGCGTGCCTTGAGAGCATCATCCTCGGCACGATCCTCCTCGGAAGATTCGGGCTGAAGTTGTTCCTGCTGGTGCTGACGTTGGTCCTGTTGTCCCTTCCTTGTTACATGCTGCTGAGCAGGTCCCCGGATGTCCGGGACCCGATCCAGTTGTTCAAGTTCTATAATGGAACGGCCGCCATCATTCCGATTCTTGCGCTGACAAGGAAGCACAGGAGGCTGAACGCGCTTTCATTCTTTGTATTTGCGATCTTTTTGTTCACCACGATTGAGTTTCGATCGGGCGCCGCCATCGCAGCGTGCATCGGCATCTGGACACTGGCGCTGCCCTATTTTTCCAAGGTAAAGCCGTGGATCGCAGGTATTACGCTGCTTGTCCTGCTGCCCGTCACCATCAACGCGGCACTGGGATGGGCAAAGGCCCTGGTCATCGACGATCCGGACCGGATCCTTCAAATGGATCTTTCGAACTCGATTCGAAGCGAGATGGCCCTCGACGCCATTTCAAAGATTGCCGCGCGTCCGATCAACGGGTACGGCAGCTGGCAGCATGTGCTGCTGTTCACGTCTGAGACGGAGATCTTCCGGGGCGCCATGCAGGGCGTGCACTCCATCCCCCTGCAACTCGGCTTTGAATACGGGTTGGCCGGCCTGCTGCTCTCGGTGGTTGTTGCCGTGTTGCTGATACGGGTCCTCTCGAGAATCACCTATTGGGCGGGGGCGTTGACCCAGGTTCCGCAGGGTCTCCTCCCGCTTTGTGTGTACGTTCTCGTAGTCTTCACGAACGATTTCCTTTTTGGCGCGATCATGGGATTCGACCGTTTCACGTTTGGGCTTGGGCTTGCCTTTCTTGTTTGGATTGACAGCGCAATTGTCCAGGCAAGCAGGCACCGCCACTTGCAATACACGGCACCATGGTGACCAATTTGATCCGGCTGGCGGCGGCATGCCTTTGCCACCCGAGACACGCCTGGAGGCGGGTTTGCGGCGGCGTCAATTTCAGCATCGCGACGCGTCTGGAGGACCTGAAGAGGAGGGGCCTGCTCAAGGACGGGGGCGTCATCCTCGACGTAGGGGCTTTTGACGGTGCATTCAGCGTGGCGTGCGCCTCGGTGTTCCCGAGGGCGGACATTTGGAGCTTTGAGCCGTCCCGGGAGACATTTAAGAAGCTTCAGGCGAACACCCGGGGACATAAGAATATCCATCCTGTAAACGCGGCAGTTGGGGAAAGGAAGGGTGAGGTTCAGCTTTCGACCGGAAAAATGATGCAAACAAACTCCCTTTTGCCGATTGGGGAGGAGCATCTTCGGGCATGGCCGGAGAGCGAGCGGAGTGGATTTGAAACGGTCGAAATGCTGACCCTGGACGGATTCTCCAAAGACAAGGATTGGACGGGGAATATCTTTCTAAAGGCCGATGTCCAGGGATACGAGCTGTCCGTGCTCGACGGGGCGAGCCAGCTGCTGCTCCGGGTCGGGGTGCTGCAGCTCGAATGCTCGTTTGCAGCCTTGTATGAGGGAGCCCCGCTTTTCCCCGAGGTCTTGCGATCCATGGACGGCCGCGGCTACGGGGTGGTGGAGGTGTCGGAGCTGCTGGCTCCCGGACCGAAGGAGTGTGCACTCTCCTGTGACGTGCTCTTCGCGCGCAAACCGCAGCCCGTAACCGGGCCCCAGCAGCCCGCTCGCGCATGATCATCATCACCCCTACCTTGGGGGCATCAAGGTTCCTCGACGAGACCGTCAGATCGTGCGAAGCAAACGCGCCAGGCGCCCTGCATGTGCTGTGCAGTCCGGCCGGGCAATGTCAGGATCTCATGGGTAGATATCCAAGATGCCAGGTGGTTCCAGAGGGGAGGACGGAAGTCGGAGTTTATGGAGCCTTGAATCATGTGCTAAGGATGTTCTGGGGCCATACCGGGTGGTTCTCCTATATCAATGATGATGACGTTCTGATGCCTGGGTTCGCACGGGCGGTCGAAATGGCAAAGGCGTCCCGGTCGATTGACATCATTTACGGGCAGGTGGAAATGATCACCAGGGAAGGAATGCCCATCACCCGGATTTCCGTTGCCAGAAAATCCTGGCACATTGGGCACTACTTTCGCACTGGAGTCGTCCCGTTCACCCAGCAGGGCACCCTGATCCGGGCATCGATGGTCAAGCAGCTTGGGGGGCTTGACACGCGCTACAGGCTTCTCGCGGACACCGACTTCTTTCAGCGAGCCTTCAATGCCAGGGCAAGGTTTGCGTTTCTTGATGCAGTCGTTGCGCAGTACCGCATCAGGCACGGGCAGCTATCGAGCGATTTGAAGGCGCAGGCAGCTGAGTTGCGGGAGATGCTTGGATACTACCCGCCGCCATCCTTGCGGTGGTTCAGCAGATTTGTTGTCGGCTGCCTGGGCGGATTTGGGAACCGTGAAGTCTTTGCGAGCCGTCTTGCGGCAAACGGGCGCCTTCGACTGAAGGTGATCCTGCCGGAGTTTCAGAAACAGTGAGGATCCCCGGAAAGTCCATCCTGGTCTTTGTGCTGCCCCGGCGGATGAGGCCGCATCTGCTGCGGCGCTTCTTCGGCGCCCAGATCGGGCCCGGCTGCCTGATCGGTCGTTCGCTGTTTCTGTGCGGGAGGATGTCCCTCGGCGCCGGTGCGAAGATCGGCAGCGGCAATGTGATCGGCCCGGTCCGGGCGCTTACCCTCCAAGATGGGGCGGAGATTGGGAATCTGAACTGGATCGCATCCCTGGCGGAGGAAGCCACAAGCCATTTCGGGCAACCTCGGTTCCCGGAACTCGTCCTCAAGCGCGAGAGCGCCCTGACAAACAGGCACTATATTGACTGTCAGGACCAAATCACGATCGGGGAGTTCTCGACCGTGGCCGGCATCCGCTCGACCGTGTGGACCCATGAGATCGACATTGGGGCAGGTCGACAAAAAACCCAGCCCGTGAGCATCGGTGCCTATTGCTTCATCGGAAGCAACGTGACCATCACTGCCGGATCAGCGGTTGGAGACAGGATCGTGGTGGGCGCCGGATCGGTCATCACCAAGCGACTTGATGGGGGGCCGGCATTGTATGCCGGAACACCGGCCCGTTATGTAAAGGCCCTCCCTGGAGATGCCGGTTACTTTGCCAGGACCCGGGGCAAGGTACTCTAACGTCATGAAGAAGGCGGTGTTCATATTATCGCTTCCACGGGCGGGATCCACGCTTTTGCTCCGGATGCTCTTGAGGCATCCGGATGTCAGGGGAATGAGCGAAGGGTGGTTCCTGCTTCCTGCATTTTTCGCCGCGAGGCGGCACGGAACATTTTCCGTATACCGCCACGACTACAGCTCCCGGGCCATTGCCGAGATGATCGCGGCGATGCCGTCCGGCCGCCAAGACATGTATGATGCCGTTCGTGCGTATGCGGAAGTGCTCTACGACCGGATCGGGGGCGGTGCGACCCACGTTGTCGACAAGACGCCGCCCTACAGTTTGATTGTCGGAGAGCTGATGGAGACGTTTCCCGACGCGTATTTCATTTTCCTCTGGCGAGACCCGGTGTCCGTGATCAGTTCCTTCATCAATGTGGATCCACGGAAGCGGTTTACGGTCGAAAACATCCGTGCCGAGCTCTACGGAGGGCTTGCGCGCCTGTGTCAGGAGTCGAGGCGGACCGACAGGCGCATCCTGAACGTGAAGTACGAGGATCTGAGCGTGGATGGGGAGGCGGTCCTGAAAAGGATATCGGGATTCCTTGGCCTCCGGGAGGACGCGGAGCTGGCTGGCCTGGCCGAGGTTTCCGTTCCCGGAACCCTCGGGGACCCCGGGGCCCTCAGGACATCAGGCGCGGTTATTGGCGGACGGGACGGGGGCAGGGCGGGCGCCCTTCGGAGCATCATCAGGAAGCGTTTCATGCTTTCGTATCTCGACTGGATCGGCAAGGAACGGCTTTTCCAGATGGGATATGATCTCGCTGCCCTGAAGGAGGAAGTTCGCTCGGTCAAGGCGTCGCTCCGCTTCCTCCCAGGCGACTGTGGCAGGCTGGTCTATCCCAAGCTGAACAGCCTGCTCCTCCTGACCGCAATCCGGGCGAATGTGCGTGATGCCATTCGTGGATGTGCTTTGTATAATGTGGATTAACGCGCCGCCCGGCCCTCGATTAGGGGGCGAAATAATGGGTCACTTAATGCCCTCCACATACAGCGATCCCGGTTTGTACTCGGCACCGTCCTGGGCATCGAGGTTGTCGGAGAGAAAAGCCGCGGACAGGCTGCGATTCCATGCCGCAATTTCGACGCGCGAAAACCCGCGACTTCGCAACATTTCGGGCAGGCTGATCGCATCAAATGTCCAGAAATGTCGGTCGCCCAATTTGTCGTAGGATTGGCCGCCGAGAAGTTCCTTGATGAGTTTCTTCAACCGTTGCGCCAGGGTCGGCGGCGGATCCCTGCGGTCAAGAAGTTGCAACAGCTCATAATTTAGCAGGGGTCGAACCCATTGTTGCACCTCAGGGCGGCCTTGCGCCATTTTCAGGAATTCAAGTTTCTGGCCTCCAGGCGCCGTCCTGGTCATTTGGTCGAGCAGCTGGATCGTATGCCAGCGATGTCTGACCGGGTCGCCGCGGTTCTCTTTCGCGCTGGCGAGGTAGATTCGAGCGTTGTACTCAAGATCGGGGACTGAAATCCGAAGCACGCCCCCCGGGCGCAGGCATCGATGGAGTTCCCCGAGCAATGCGTCCACGCGCCCGAGGGGAAAGTGGTCCAGGACGTGGGACGTGTACACCAAGTCGAAGGTGTCTGGCCCGTATGGCAGGGGCCTTCGCAAATCAACCCGCCTGACCGACGCCTGCAAATGGGAAAAGTCTGTGTTCTCCCAGGACGGGTCGCGGACAAACCGCGGGCCGCAACCCAAGTTCAACTTACGAGGCGTGGCACCAGTCGCCATGTTGGTAAAAAGCATGGCGCGTGCGTCCCGCCTGTGGCAAGTTGGTTTGGATGACAAGGGTGGCCAATAGGGCATTTTTGGGGGTTCGCGGAGGCGCGACCGCAACTCAAGTGACTTTTTGGAGGAGGATCTCATAATTTCATTGAGCTGATGCACATTCGACACATCCAGACCCTGTTCTCCCCCGAGCATGGTGGACCGCTTCACTCCCTGACGAACTACTGTGTCCATCAGGTTGCCCTCGGCCACCAGGTGAGTCTCCGGGTGCTGGAGGGATTTCCGGGGACCTCGGCCGCCGTCCGGCCCTCGTGGGCCGTCGATCAGAGGGTCTTTTCGGTGAGTTGGCCGAGCAAGCTCGGCTATTCGCGTGAATTCAGGGCGTCGCTTGCCAAGGACACCCAACCTGACCTGTTCCACATTCACGGTTCCTGGCATATTGCCCTGGCGGATGCCGCGCGGAGCGCCGCACGGGAGGGGATCCCGTATCTCCTTGAGCCCATGGGTTCTTATTCCAAGTACGAGTTTGGGCGTAAGCCGCTACGCAAGGCGCTTTTCAGGCGCCTCTTCCAGGATCGGATTCTTCAGAACGCCGCCTGTCTCCATGTCAATTCAAGGCCCGAGGGGCTGTTCCTTCGCTCCCTTGGGATTCGTTCGCCAATCGCAGTCCTGCCGGTCGGAGTGGACATCGGCCGGTTCGCCGAGGAGCTCGGGGCAAAACCGGCCGACTGGCCGGTGGAGGAGGGCCTGCCTTTCGTGCTGTTCCTGTCGAGGATTCACCCGACCAAGGGGGTCGACATGCTGTTGAGGGCCTGGTCAGGACTGAAGGAGAGGTTTCCAGGCTGGCATCTCGTCGTAGCGGGTACAGGCGATGAGGATCATGTCCGCATGTACAGGAAGCTGGCCCGCGAAGAGGGACTCGATTCGACGTGCTTTTTTGTTGGGAGCCTCAGCGAGGCCGGCAAGGTTTGGGCCATGCACAACGCGAAGGTCTATGTTCTGCCGAGCCGCCAGGAGAATTTTGGCAATGTGGTTGCCGAGGCGCTGGCCTGCGGGACTCCCGTGTTGACCACAACCTCGACGCCCTGGCTCCCGAGCGTCGATGGCAAGTGCGGATGGGTCTGCCCGGCGGACACACCTTCGATCTCCTCGGCCCTTGCCGAGGCGATATCCGCCCCGGAAAGCCGGAGGGCCGCGTTTGGCGCCGCTGGAAAGGCGCTGGCCTCGGCCAATTTCTCGATCGACCGCGTGGTCGGGAATCTGGACCGCGTTTGCAAATGGGCCGCCGGGGGCCAATGTCCGGCCGACTTGCTCGTCTGAATGAACCCGCTTTTGTCACTTGCCCGTGGGCTGAAGCTGTTGGCTGAACCGTCGGCCTGGCGTTACATGCTGGGCACCCGGTGCCGGTCCGTGGCTTCCTACCGGATCTGCAAGGCGGTCGGGCGGATCGAGCCCGGGTTTGGTACTGTGATCGACGTGGGAGCCAACCAAGGCCAGTTTGCGCTGGCGGCCGCATGGTGCTTCCCAAAGGCGCGGGTGTTTTCCTTTGAGCCTGTTCCCGCCACGGTGGAGGTGTTGAGGGAAAATATCCGGCGAAATCCGAGGGTCACGGTCTGCCCTGTTGCCCTGGGCGCAGCCAATGGCGAATTGGGTTTCTTCGAGAGCGCCTACTCGCATGCCAGTTCGGCCCTGCCGGTGCACGAAAACCAGAGACAGATCTGGCCGGAGACGGCAAAGGTCCATGAGATCAAGGTGCCTGTTTGCAGGTTGGATTCCTGGGACTTTCAGGGGTCGCTGGCAGGGCCGGTTCTTCTCAAGCTGGATGTTCAGGGCTATGAGCGAGAGGTCCTGAAGGGAGCCGAAAACCTGCTGTCCAAGGTCGACTATCTGGTGTTCGAGGCCTCTTTTGTCCGTCTTTACGAAGGCGAGCCGCTTTTTGAGGAGATGCACGAGTTTGTGAAGGGACTTGGCTTTGGGATCGTCGGCCCGGTCGGCATGTTGGAAGGAAACGACGGACAGATCCTCCAGATGGACATGCTGTACCAACGGTCGCGTCATTAAACGGTCGAGAATTCCGGGGTGTCGGTCTATGGACCGAGGGAGCTTTTCCAAGATGTTTTCCAATCGATTTCGCGGCCTGGTAAACCTGCATACTGCGGCGGTTCTTGTCTTTTCCATGCTGCTGTTCTGGGTGTACGCCCATGTGGAGCGGCTGCTGCCGTTCGTTCCACTAGGGTCCGGCCTTTCCCTGACGCCGTACCTCGTGTGCGTGGCTGTGGGCGTCCTTTTCAGTGCAAGCTACCTGAGACACATCTCCGGCCGCTACCACGAATTGAATTGGGTGGATGCCGTGCGGCTGACGACCCGCCAGGTGCTCTACATGTCGGCTGCGATCTTCGCGTTCATGTTCGCCTACAAGGACCGGAGCATGAGCCGCATCTTTGTAGGCAGCTACATGGCCTTCGCTTGGGTCGTGCTGCTTAACCTCAACCGGCGGCTGCCGAAGATGCTCTCCAACCTTGCCTTTGAGCAGGGGCACAAGGCTCCGACGATCTTCGTCGGGAGCCGCCAGGGCCTGACGAAGCTCAAGTCGTGGACGGCATCCCGGGAACTCCTCGGCCTGCGGCCGCTCGGGTTGGTGTCGGACCTGGAGCCGCCCGGAAGGAACGAGAACCTGCCTTTGCTTGGTGGGCTGGCGGACCTGCCGCGGCTTATCGACCAGATGGGGGCCTCGCAGGTGATCGTGCTGGAGATCCCGCGAACACGCGTGGAGGGACTCTTTCTTCTGGAGACCTGCCAGGAGAAGGGGTGCCGCCTCCTGATCTACAGCAATCTGGCCGAGCAATTGCGCCACCCGCTTGTGACGGTCCTAGAGCAGGGGCACCAGTTCTACATGCTCCAGGAGGAGCCGCTGGAAGACCCTGTGAACCGGATTTTCAAGAGGATGTTCGATCTGGCAATCTCGGTGCCGGTGGTTGTCCTCCTTCTTCCGGCACTGATGGCCCTGGTTTGGCTGGCCCAGCTGGTGCAGTCCCGGGGGAGCCTTTTCTTCATTCAGAGCCGGACAGGTTACGGCCAGCGGGAATTCAAGATCATCAAGTTTAGAACGATGCACGAACCCAAGGCCGCGGCGAATCGCGAGGCGGAACAGGCGAAGCGGGACGATGATCGGATCTACGGGATCGGCAGGCTGCTTCGTCGGACCAGCCTCGACGAGATCCCCCAGTTTCTGAATGTGCTGCGGGGCGAGATGAGCGTGGTCGGGCCGCGGCCCCATATGGTCGCACATGACAAAAAGTTCAGCATGTCGATGAAAGCCTATAGGACGCGGTTTTTTGCAAAGCCGGGCATCACGGGTTTGGCGCAATGCAACGGCCTGCGCGGGGAGATCACCGAGCCCGCGCTTTTGGAGCAACGAGTCCGTTTCGACATCACCTATGTCAGCGAATGGTCGTTGCTCCTCGACATTCAGCTGGTGATCAAGACATTCCGGGTGCTGTTATTTCCGCCCAAGACAGCCTATTGATGGGAAAAACCGAAAGGCCGAGACGGGGGCTTTGGCTCTGGGCCGTGCTGCTTCCGGCCTTTGTCTTGGCCCTTTCCGCGGGGATCCAGGGAAGACATTTGTCCCACAAGATAACCAAACCCGCCAACGAGTCCCTTGCAGAGCTGGTGCCGACTGCGCTCGCCGGGTGGAGCGGCCAGGACGTGCCGCTGGGTGCGACCGAGTATCTTGCGGGCGAGGCAAAAAAGACACTGGACTACGATGACATGGTGAACCGCGAGTATGTGCGCGGGACCGTCACGTTCGGGGTTTACGTTGCATATTGGACCCCCGGCAAAGTGCCCTATCAGGTGGTGGCCGTGCACACTCCGGATTGCTGTTGGATTTCGAACGGATGGGAGTGCCTCGACATGAGGTTTCAACAACGGGAGGCCTTTTCAGGGGGAGCATTGAAGCCTGCAGAGTGGCGCCTCTTCAAGCCGCCCGACGGCGGACCCCCGACCTACGTGCTTTTCTGGCAGTTGGTCGATGGCCGGCTTTTCGACTATGGGCGGCGCTTCAACGCCATCACCAGCCCTTCCATGCAATGGAAGGTAAAGGAGCAGCAGTTGCTCCACGGCAACGGCGAGCAGTATTTCATCAGGCTGACCAGCAGTGTGCCGTTTGAGGATCTGTCTAGCGACCCGGGCTTTGACGAAGTCCTGGCCAGTTTGGCGAAGCTGGGGTTGGCGGCTAAGGAAGATTAAGCCCGGATTTCCCAGATTGGCATGACGGATGCTGAGCTTAGATATGCGCAACAAATTGGAGCTTAACGCTATAAAAACCTTTGAGACCAAGAAAATAGGGAATCCCATGGGTGCGACGAGATTCGAGCCCTTAAGGCTGACCTTTGACCGACGTCTGGCGTTGGAATTTCACGGCGCGAAGATCTCCTCCGACGCCGGATTGCTTGCCTATAGAGAGATGGACGAGGTGCTTGGCCTGACTGTCATGAGCCAGGGTTTGTTTAACGACTCGCGTACAGGAAAAAATACACAACATTCGTTGGTCGCCTTGATTCGCCAGTCTATATATAGCCGACTTGCCGGCTACGAAGATACCAACGACGCCGAGCGCCTCTCGGTCGATCCGATCATGAGGCGCGTTGTCGGAGGA
>Ga0302320_10015735_pt1 | contig 15513 bp, 16 predicted proteins | sample Bog_T0_3_FD_202130 | JGI IMG/M metagenome (GOLD analysis project Ga0302320, IMG submission 202130) | Peat permafrost microbial communities from Stordalen Mire near Abisko, Sweden - Bog_T0_3 | ecosystem: Environmental > Terrestrial > Soil > Wetlands > Peat | place: Sweden: Abisko, Stordalen Mire... | reverse complement strand
TGCCGCTGCGCAAATGGTGCGGACTGGAAAACGTCATCACGATGTCGCACATGGACAAGGTCGCCAAGCTAACGCTCGTGAGCGGCCTCATCATTGCTTATATTTACGCCATCGAATTTTTTATCGCATGGTATAGCGGCGATCCTTACGAACGCTGGGTGTTCAGCCACCGGCTGTTCGGCCACACTTACTGGTTCATGGGCTGGATTCTGATGGTCGTCAACGTGGGTGTTACTCAACTGCTCTGGTTCAAAAAAATCCGCGCGAACCTGACAGCGTTGTTCATCATCGGCCTGCTGATCAACTGCGGCATGTGGACGGAACGCTTCGTCATCGTGGTCGGCTCGCTGTATCAGGATTTTCTGCCGGCGAACTGGGGCAAATATATTCCCACGATCTGGGACGTGCTGCTTTACGTCGGCTCGCTCGGCGCGTTCTTCATGATGTATCTGCTGTTTGTGAAATACCTGCCGTTCATTGCCATTTCGGAAGTGAAGGGCGCGACGCCGCAGGGCAACCCGCATCATCCGCTCGGCGGCGCGAAAGGAGAGCAGCCATGAGCGTCAAGCCCTATGGCATCCTTGCTGAATTTGATTCGCCGGCGGCGATTTTGTCCGCCGCCGAAAAAGTCCGCGACGCCGGTTACTCGCGCTGGGACGTCTTCACGCCATTTCCGATTCACGGCATGGACAAGGTGATGAACCTGAAAAACTCCCTCGTTGGGTGGGTGGCGCTGGCCGGTGGCGCGTTCATGTTTCTGAACGTCGTCGGTCTGATCTGGTTCGCCAACGCGTTTGATTATCCGCTCATCGTCGGCGGCAAGCCGATGTTCAGCGTGCCGATGACGTTCGTGCCGGCCTACATTTTGATGATCATGGGCGGCGCGGTCGGCGCGCTCATCGGAATGTTTGCCTTCAACGAACTGCCACGTTTCCACAATCCGCTTTTCACCAGCGAACGCTTTAAACTGGTGTCGCGCGACAAGTTTTTCCTGCTCGTCGGCGCGCTGGATGAGAAATTTTCCGAAATCGAAACCCGCAAGCTGCTCGAGTCCATCGGCGGCGCGCACATCGAAATCATCGAGGACTGATGCGCTATCTCCTCTACATACTTTTGGTGATTGTCGCGATTGCGGCGGCGGCGTTCACGATTTTCGGGATCCCCGGCCACCTGTCACGCAAGCCGCCGCTGGAAGTTTTCCCCGACATGGACCGGCAGGCAAAACTCCGCCCAGCCCAGCCGAATGACTTTTTCACGAACGGTCTCAGTTCGCAATTGCCGCCGGCCGGCACGGTTGTTCGCAGCGCGCCGGTGGCGACGGTGAATGGTCCGGTTTATTCCTACCAGGACGTTCCGCTCAACACCGGTCTTGTCACCGGCACCACGAATTTTGTCGCCACCAATCCGCTGATCGTGGACGTCGCCGTCCTTCAACGCGGTCGCGAGCAGTTTGATATTTATTGCGCGCCGTGTCATGGCCGGCTCGGTGACGGCAACGGCATCACCAAAAAAATCGGCGTCATGCCCGCCGTGGCGAATTTGCACGACCAGCGCATCGTGGTCATGGCCGACGGCGAGATTTTCAACACCGTCACGCACGGCAAAGGATTGATGGGCGCGTATGGCCCGCTGATGACCGCGCCGGACCGCTGGGCCGCCATCGCCTATCTGCGCGCCTTGCAATTGAGCTGGCTCGGCTCGCCGGACGAATTGACGGCGGAACAACGCGCCGCACTGACCAAATGACCATGAGTTCCCATAACGAAAAAACTCATTTGCCGCCGCCGCTGGACTTGTTCCTGTGGTCGAAGCTGCCCGCCGTCCTGATGGTGCTGGGCGGCGTGTTGTGCGTTGCCGGATTCGGAATTGGCATTGTTGGAAGTGGAACTGGACTTCAGGTCTTCGGTCTCTCCTGGCTGCTGGCGTTTATGTTTTATTTGAGCCTTGCGCTGGGCGCGCTGTTCCTGGTGATGGTGCATCACCTGACCGACGCCGGCTGGTCGGTGGGCATCCGCCGGTTTTGCGAACACCTCGCGTCGCTAATTTTTCCGTGGCTGGCGATTTTGTTTCTGCCGGTCCTGCTGCTCGCGCCAAAAATTTATTGCTGGCTGTCGCTGCCGGCCACCAACGAACTCATCCGCGCCCGCTGGCCGGTGTTCACTTGCGCCGGGTTCGTGGTCGTGTCCGCGCTGCTGTTCGGCGTGTGGTGGCTGCTTACGTCGCGCCTGCGCTACTGGTCGCTGCGTCAGGACGTGACCGGCGATGCGCTCTGCACGCGCCGGCTGCGGTTTCATTCCGGCTGGGGCATCGTGGCGTTCGCGGCCACGCTCACCGGCGCATCGGTGTTCTGGATGCAGTCGGTGCAATACCAGTCCTTCTCCGCGATGTATGGCGTCTACTTTTTCTCGAACTGCGCGTGGATCGCGCTGGCGACGGTCTATGTTATTGCCGCCCTGCTGCAACGGCAGCGCCTCCTGGCTGGCCTGCTGTCGGAAAATTATTTCTATTTCATCGGCGTGCTGTTTTTCGCGTTCACCGTGTTTTCCGCTTATACCGAGTTTGCGCAATACTTTGTCGTCTGGAACGCGAACATGCCGGAGGAGACGTTCTGGTATCTCATCCGCGAAAAAAGCGCGTGGTGGTGCCTGAGCATGATTTTGATCTTCGGAAAATTTTTCGTGCCGTTCTTCGTGATGCTGCCGGTCAAGGCCAAGATCAGCTTCAAAATCATGCTGCCCATTTGCGTTTGGGCGTGGCTGATGCAATTCGGCGACCTCGCGTTCAACATTCTGCCCGCGCTGCCCGGCTGGCATTTTCCGCTCAAGATGCTCTGGCTGCCGTTCGGCTGCCTGGCATTCATGGGCGGATTTCTGGGCTGGGTGTTTGTGAACAAATTCAAGAGCCATCCGCCGTATCCGCAAAAGGACCCGCGCCTGATCGAGGCGATTGGCTATCATCACCTCGACTGTGAGGAAGTGTCCGGCGCGGCGCCAACCACCGGAGGTCAGCGATGAATCCTGAAACCGACAACAAGATCGTCTGGCATTTCGGCATCAATTTCGTCGTCGCGTGCCTGCTGTTTGTGGCGCTGGTCACCATCGTGAAATTTTCCGTGTCGGTGCCGGCGGTCAACGCCGACCGTGCCGCCGTTCGCGCCAAGGCGCTGGCCGACATCCGTGCGGCGGAAGCCACCGCGCTGTCCACGCCCGGCTGGATTGATCAAGACCGCAACATAGTGCGCCTGCCGATTGACACCGCGTTGCAACTGGCCGCGAAGGCCGCGCAGAATCCCGCCGCCGCCCGCGCCGATTTGATTGCGCGCGCCGCGAAAGCCGCCGCGCCTGCGCCGAAGACGGCCCCGAAACCCAGTGCTTTTGAATGACCGTGAACGAAACACAAACAAATAAAATTGACGCCTCCTGCCGCGTGCCCTTGCTCGTGCTGTTTGGCGGTGCGGCGGCGTGGCTCGTCGTCGGCTCGCTGCTCGCGCTGCTGGCCTCGCTCACGTTCCACATGCCGGACAAATTTGGCGACTGCCCGTGGGGAACCTACGGGCACCTCCAGCCGGCCGCCGATGACGCGCTGCTTTACGGTTTTTGCATTCCCGCCGGACTCGGCGTTGCGCTCTGGATTTTTGCGCGGCTTGGCCAGACGCCGTTGCGCGGCGCGCTGGTTCCCGTCGTCGCGGCGCATCTCTGGCATCTTGGCGTGCTCGTCGGGCTGGTCGGAATCTTCGTCGGCGACAGCACCGGTTTTGCGTGGCTGGAATTTCCGCGCGGCGGTTCGGCGCTGTTGTTCTTCTCGTATCTACTGCTCGGCTTGTGGGCGCTGATGAATTTTTCGGGCCGTCGTGACAGCGGCATGTTTCCGTCGCATTGGTTTCTGGTCGCGGCGCTGTTCCTGTTCCCGTGGATTTATTCGGCCGCCAACATTTTGATCGTCGGCTGGCCGGTGCGCGGCGTGGTGCAGGCCGTCATCGCGTGGTGGTTTGGCAACAACCTCGTCTTCGTCTGGACGAGCCTCGTCGGTCTCGGCACGGCGTTTTATTTCCTGCCGAAATTCAGCGGCCGCCCGTTGCAGACTTATTTCTACGCGCTGTTCGCGTTCTGGACGCTGCTTTTCTTCGGCTCCATGCGCGGCGTTCCGTCCGGCGCTCCCGTGCCGGCGTGGCTGCCGACGTTGAGTTCGTTAAACTCGCTGATGCTGATTATTCCCGTCATCGCCATCGTAATCATCGGCTGGAAAACGGTCGTGGGCGCGGCGGGTCAGGAATGCAAGGGCGGCTCGTTCTGCATGGTGAAATTCGGCTTCGTCGCTTTCATCCTGTCGGCGCTCCTGTTGATTGCGCAGTCTTGTCCGGTGATTGGCCGGCTGACCCAGTTCACCTGGTTTGGCCCGGCGCAGACGCAGTTGCAGCTCTACGGTTTCTTTGCCATCACGATGTTCGGCGCGATTTATCACATCCTGCCGCGCGCGGTCGGGATTGAATTTGCCTTCCCGAAACTCATCCGCGTGCAGCACTGGCTCGCCATGCTCGGCATTTTTATTCTGGTCGCGTCGCTGGCCGTCGGTGGCGTGGAGCAGGGGATGAAGTTGAACGATCCCGCCGTCGCGTTTGGCGATTCGACCAAGGCGATGCTGATGTTTCTGCGCGTGAGCACGACGGGCCTGCTGTTCATCCTGCTGGCCAACCTGCTGTTCGCGCTGAACATTTTTGTGATGATTCTCGCCTGGAAATGGTCGCTGGTTAAAACCGTTTTCGCTTTCGTGATTTCACCGTTGAACAAGGCGGAGGTGAAGGCGTGAAAAACGGTTTTGTCATTTTCCTCGCGGCGTTCGCCATGATCTTTACTTCGTGGAGCGCGTTCGTCCTTGGACCGCAGTTGCAACTGGGGCGCGAGAAGCAGGTGCCGGTGTTGAATTCCACCGAGGTGTATCCGCGCAGCCGGCACGGCGAGGCCAATCAAGGATTGCAGGTTTATCGTGCGAATGGTTGCGCCGCGTGTCACACCGAACAGGTGCAGCAGGATGGCGTGGCGTGCGAGGTGGTGCTTTCCTCGGCTGGTAAAAATCCGGCGGCCATTTCCAATCTGCTGGCCACCCTGAACCTCCGTGGCCTCAGTCAGGCAGATGCGCAGGCGGTTTCCGACAAGATCGCCGCCGGCGGCGGCAAGGTGGAAACGCACATTGTGGCAGTTGGCCCGGACATCGCGCGCGGCTGGGGTTTGCGCCACAGCGTCGCGGAGGATTTTCTTTACGACAATGTCGTGCAACTGGGCAGCCTCCGCATTGGACCAGATCTGGCTGGTGTCGGCACACGATTGCCGGACGCGAACTGGCAGTTGCTGCATCTTTACGCGCCGAAAAGCGTGGTGAAGGATTCGCTGATGCCGCCGTTCCGCTATTTGTTTGAAACCCGGAAAATCGGCGACGCTCCTTCTGCGGACGCGTTGAATTTGCCACAAGGTTTCACGCCGCCCGCCGGCTACGAAGTCGTGCCGAAGCCGGAAGCCAAAGAACTCGTGGCGTATCTGTTGAGCCTGCACGCCGACGTGCCGTTGTATGACGCGCCGTTCACACCGGTCGTTGTTGCCAAGCCATGAGCGATCCGGTGATTTCAACCTCCTCCGAACCCACGGCGGCACGCTCGTTGGCACCGATGTGGATTCTGGTTCTGACGCTGATCCTGTTGTTCCTGGGGGCGGTTTATTTTGACCGGCACAGCGGCTGGTTCGACCAACAAGTTTATTCGCCGTATGCCAGCGCCGCGATGCTGGATTCCTACCAGCCAAAGTCTGGTGCAGCGGCTGCGGCGGCGCAGGGCAAGCGGGTTTACGAACAGGTCTGCGGCCTCTGTCACGGTGTGGACGGTTTAGGCAAGCCCGGTCAGGCACCGCCGCTGGCGGGTTCGGATTGGGTCATTGCCAAAGGTCACAACCGGCTCGCGCACATTCCACTCGCGGGCATCAACGGGCCGATTACAGTCGGCGGCAAAAACTGGAACCTCGGCATGGCGGCGATGGGTGCGGCATTATCCGACGCCGACCTCGCGGCGGTGCTGACCTACATCCGCAGTTCGTGGGGCAACCAGGCCGGCGAAGTCACGGCGGATGACATCAAGACCATCCGCGCCGGCCTCGTCCGTCCGCAGCCGATGTCACTCGACCAGTTGATGGCCATGCCGGAATGATTTCCTCCGCCTTCGGGAAGAGTGAGATCCAACGGGAGCGAACGGAGGAAACAGAGGCTGCAAAGCAAAACTCAGCTGGGCGGCCATGCGGCGCATCGGCCTCCGCAGCAATTCGTGGATGAACTGGCTTTACCGGATCCTGTTTTGATGAATCCAACGCCCGTAATTTCTTGTTTTGGTTCTTCAGGTGCGTGACAATGGGATTAAAGCTGGCCGGGCGGTGAATTGAGTCCGCCTTCACGCAATCAGACGTATCGCAAGGTAAATGAAGTTCAAAATAAAAATCAGTTTGTTTCTGTTTGCAGTCCTGACCCTTCTCGGCGGCTGCGCCGTCGGGCCGAATTACCAGCGTCCTGCTGTGAACACCCCGGAGGAATTTCGTTTCGCCGACAGCCAGACCACGAACTCACTCGGCGACCTGCCGTGGTGGCAGGTGTTCCAGGATCCGGTGTTGCAAGGGTTGATTGGCACGGCGATCACGAACAACTACGATCTCAAGCAGGCAGTCGCCCGCGTGGAGCAGGCGCGGGAGCAGTCGGCGGTGGCCAACTCGGCGTTCTTTCCACAGATCGGTTACGGCGGCGACATTGGGCACGGCGGCAACTCGCTTTACAACACCCCCGCGCCTTCGGCGAACAGTTCGACGTTAAGCTCCGCGCAGCTCACGCTCAGCGCCGCGTGGGAAATAGATCTTTGGGGCCGCATCCGCCGTTCGAGCGAGGCCGCCCGCGCGCAGTATCTCGCCACGGATGAAGCTCGGCGCGGCGTAATGATCACGCTGGTGAGCCAGGTGGCCACCGCCTATTTCCAGCTTCTGCAACTGGACCAGCAACTGGCCATCCAGCGCGCCGCCACCAATGCTTATGCCAGCAGCTACCGCATTTTCAACGACCGGTTGTTCAACGGCGTCGCCTCCAAGCTCGAAACCGACCGCGCCGCCGCCGCGCTGGCCAACGCTGCCGCGCTCATCCCGCAGTTTGAGATTGAGATCGCGACCACGGAGAATCAACTCAATGTTTTGCTCGGACGCAGTCCTGGCCCGATCGCCCGCAACTCACTGACCAACCAGCCGCAACTGACGCCGGAGATTCCCGCCGGGTTGCCGAGTGAACTGTTGCGCCGCCGGCCCGACGTGCTCGGTGCGGAACAGTCCTTGATCGCGGCCAACGCGAACATCGGCGTCAACGTGGCGAACTTTTTCCCGCAGATCGGCCTCACGACATTTCTGGGCCGGGCCAGTCCCGAACTTTCATCCTTCACCGGTGGCGCGGGGAACTTGTGGGATTTGGGCGGCACCATGTCCGGCCCGGTATTCCAAGGCGGTGCGCTGCGTGCGCAATATCGAGCGTCGAAGGCGAAATTTGACGAATCGAAGGCCGCCTACCAGCAAACCATATTGACGGCGTTCCAGGAAGTTTCCGACGCGCTCATCACGCGGCAGAAACTCGCCGAGGAATATGCCTATGACGGACAGGCGGCGGTGGCGCTGGCGGAATCGGTTGACCTGGCCACGCAGCGCTATCTGAACGGCAAGTCCAGCTACTATGAAGTTCTGGAGGCCCAGCAGCAGCTCTATCCGACCCAGCAGCAGCAGATCCAGACGCAGGTCGGTGAACTGCTCGCGGTGGTGCAGCTCTACCAGGCGCTCGGCGGCGGCTGGCAGACTCCGGGCCGGTGAGGCAATTCCCTGCTGAAAAACGACGGCACCTGCAAGGGCCGCACGCACGCACGCACTCGCGCCGGCGACGTTGGAACAGTTGCAGGCTCACCCGCAGCATGTGGATCGCCGACAATTCACGTTGAGCCGCTTTTGGGGAAACATAAAAGCCGCTGCCGAACGAAATCAAATCAGTTAATCGCTTTCTTGGAATAATTTTCTTGTTTTTCTTATTGAGGCTGTTTTAATGGAATAAGTAAACTGCAAAGGGACTCTTATGAAATCACTTTACTCTTTCTCGAATCTTTTCCTCGGTCTTTCCCTTGTCGCGCTGGTCGCGGGCTGCGCCACGGAATCCCATCAGGCGATGCCGACGGAATCCGTCGCCTCGGCGGGCACGGCCTATAACGGCCCCAGGAGAGCGCTTGTCGTCGGGATGTTCGACAACCGCTCGTCTTATCTGCGCGGTGTCTTCTCCGATGGCGTGGACCGGCTGGGCGGACAGGCCAAGACGATTCTTATCACCGACCTCCAGCAGACCGGTCGGTTCACCGTCATGGACCGCGACAACATGGAAGCAGTGACCAACGAAGCCGCCTTCAGCGGCCAGAAGCTCGACATCAAGGGCGCTAAATACATCATCACCGGCGACGTCACGGAATTCGGGCGCAAGGAGGTCGGCGACGTCGAACTGTTCGGCATCCTCGGCAGCGGCAAGCAGCAGGTGGCCTATTCCAAGGTGAGCCTGAACGTGGTGAACGTGGCCACCACCGAGGTGGTTTATTCCGTGCAGGGTGCCGGCCAGTATCAGTTGAGCGACCGCGAAGTCATCGGCTTCGGCGGCACCTCCGGTTACGACTCCACGCTGAACGGCAAGGTGCTGGACCTGTCCATCCGCGAGGCAGTCAACAAACTGGTGACGGCGCTCGAGCAGGGCCAGTGGAAACTCGAATAAGTTCATGAAACTTTTATCCACAGGCCGGTGGCTGGGTGGCCTCGCGTTGTTGTTGGCGGGCTGTCAGTCACCCAAGACCATTTATTATTGGGGCCATTATGAGCCGGTGGTCTATGCCCAGTATCAGCCCGGCAAGAACCAGCCGGAAAAATTGTCCGCGCTGCTGGAGCAGGACGAACAAAAGGCCGCCTCAAAGAACCAGCCCCTGCCGCCCGGTTTCCATGCCCAGCTCGGTTATCTTTATGCCCAGGAAGGCAAATCCGACCTCGCGCGCCAGCAATACCTTTTGGAGAAACAGCAGTTCCCGGAATCCGCCGTGTTCATGGACCGGTTCCTGAACATCAAAACCAATGGTGTTCCGCTCGTCAGCACCAACACCGCCACCAAAAATGAAACGACTCATTGACACGACCCTGCCGTGGCTGGCCTTGATAACCCTTGGGCTGCTGACGGGCTGCGCGTCCAAGCCCTACGACTACACCAATTACCGGGCCTGTCCGCCGCGATCCATCCTCGTCTTGCCGCCGTTGAACAACACGACGGACATGGGCGCCACCTACGGCTATCTTTCCACGGTCAGTTTTCCCATCGCCGAACGGGGTTACTATGTGTTTCCCGTGGCCGTGGTGGATCAGGTGATGAAGGAGAACGGGCTGCCCACCGCCGGCGAGATGCAACAGGTCTCGCTCCAGAAAATCCATGAAATCATCGGGGCGAATGCCGTCCTTTACACCACCATCACCCAATACGGCTCCAAGTATCAGGTGCTCTCTAGCACCACGATGGTGGCCGCCGAGGGCAGGCTGGTTGACGTGAAGACCGGCACTGTGTTGTGGGTAGGCAAGGTGAACCTCTCCCAGGGCACCAGCAGCGGCAACCTCCTGGTGGATCTTGTGGCCACGCCATTCGAACAGGCCATCAACCAGTCCACCGACCAGGCGCACGGACTGTGTGTCGGGGCCAATGCGGTTCTGTTTAACACCAAGGATCACGGACTGCTGACCGGACCATATTTTCCCCAGGACCAGAAGCCGTGACCCGACACGCCCCCGTGCTAGCCGCACTGGCCTGCGCTTGGCGGCGGCTGGCAGACTCCGGGCCGGTGAAATGTTGAATCAAATCTTCGCGTTCGAGAAATAATTTGCCGGCGATACATTCGGGCCGCTTCCGATTCCGGGAGCGGCCCGCTTTTTATTGCCACCAAAAAAAGTTGACAGACATGGGCGATAAAATTAAAACAAAACACCTTATTCATTTAACCAAACATCATTATGAACAAATTCATGCTTAATCTCTCACTGGGTTGCGCCATTGCGGCGACTTTGTTTGCCAGCCGCCCCGTTCATGCCGGGGAAAATGCCTTCGAGGCGGTTCACGATGGTGTCGAGGCCTATATCTACGGTTATCCGCTGATCACCATGGAAATGACGCGGCGCGTGATGACGAATGTCCGCGAGCCGGAAGGCACGCGTGCGCCCATGGGCCAGTTCGTCCGCGCGCTCACCTATCCGGACGCCAGCTTTCGCGACGTAACTGCGCCGAATGCGGACACGCTCTACACCACGGCATGGATTGATGTGAGTAAGGAGCCGTGGATATTGAGCCTGCCGGATGCGAACGACCGGTATTATCTCTTTCCGATGCTGGACGGCTGGACGGATGTGTTTCAGGTGCCCGGCAAACGCACCACCGGCCCCGGCTGGAAGGGCACGCTGCCTGACGGCGTGGTGGAATACAAGTCGCCCACGAGCATCGTCTGGTTGCTGGGACGAATCTATTGCACCGGCACACCGGAAGATTACGATGCCGTCCACAAATTGCAGGACGAAATTTCCGTGGTGCCGCTGAGTTCCTACGGCAAGCCCTACACGCCACCGCCGGCCGAAGTGGATGCCTCGACGGACATGAAGACGGCCGTGCGCGAACAGGTCAACAAGTTGAGCATGGATGATTATTTCAACCTGCTGGCGAAATTGATGCAGGACAATCCGCCGAATGCCGCCGACAAGCCGATGCTCAAGAAGATGGCCAAGCTCGGCATCGTGCCTGGCCAGCCGTTTGATGGCAGCAAGCTGCGGCCGGCGGCCAGGGAGGCGTTCTCCGAAGTGCCGTCCATCGCGAACGAGAAAATCATGCTCTACCTGAAGGAGTCAATCATCACCGGCGACATGAAGCTTGAGCACGGCTGGGCCTTCTCGCCCAAACTCGGCGTTTACGGCACGAACTACATCCTGCGCGCGCTCGTCACCGCCATCGGCCTGGGCGCGAATCGCGGACAGGATGCCATCTATCCCACGTCCGAAGGCCCCAATGTGCTCGAATCCTACAACGGCGCGCACAAGTATGTGATGCACTTCGACAAGGGCCAGTTGCCGCCGGCGCAGGGGTTCTGGTCGGTCACGATGTATGACGCGAATTATTTCTTCGTGGACAATCCGCTGAACCGTTACAGCATCAGCGCCCGGCAGAACCTCAAGGCCAACGCCGATGGCTCGGTGGATCTTTACATCCAGCACGATTCGCCCGGTGCGGACAAGGAAAGCAACTGGCTGCCCGCGCCGGCGGACAAGTTCATCCTCATGATGCGGCTCTATTGGCCCAGCGAAAAAGATCCGTCCATTCTGGACGGCTCCTGGGTGATTCCGGCGGCGCAGAAAGTGAATTGACCTTTTTGTAAAGCACGCGGGCCGCTTCCGTTGTCGGGAGCGGCCCGTTTTTGTTGATGAAAAAGGTTGCCGGGCGATGGGACGGCCATTCTTTTTAAGGGAATTGCTTGGTGCCGTGAAAATCCATCGCCCGGTCTGCGTCTGGACGAGGCCAGCCGCAAATTTTACCGTCACATGGACATCACGGTCACAACCGCGCTCCAGGAACTGCAGAGCGTGGAGCCGCCGATGGCCTGCGCGCGCGCCGAGTAATTTTTCCCCGGCACGGTGTTGGGAATGACGATGTTTTTGGTGTTGGGGAATATGCCCAGGTCAATCATCGGGCCGTCGGCGACTGCATATTGCACATGATACGCCCTGGCGTTGGCCACCGCCCCGATGTCCACGGTGAGCTGGCAGGTCACGGAATTGTCGAGACCCACCACCGGCGTGGCCAGGGGCGACTGGGGATTTTTGCCCGGAAGGATGATGTCGAAACCCGACGAGAGCACGTCCGATGCATTGGTCAGTCCAAGGCTTTGGATGTAGCCGGCGGTCTGGCGCAGGGCCGCGATCACCGCATCCCGCGCTTCGCTGAACGCGGCGGTGTCAATCTCGCCGCCCACATTGGACGCCGCGAGCTTGGCTTGATAATCCGTCACCAGCGCCTGCAAATCGGCATACTTGACCGGCAGGTTGGGGAACAGCGCATTGTTTTTAAGACAGACCAGCAGCAGGATGAGAAAACTGTTGAGCTGGTCGTTGGTGAATCCGGCAAATCCCAAGGAGATGCGGACATGGTTGTTTTTTTTATATTATTATTTCCTTTCTCCCTTAAAAAACAACCGGCAGAACCACGAGGCCTGACCGTCCAAGCAGGTAAACACATAAGCCTAAGTTGTGCCAACCGGAGGCGATATTGTGAAATATTTCACAATAAGCCAGACTGGCGGATGAAAAACCGCGCAATTTGGGTTCCCGTCCGGCCCGCCAACCGACGGCTGGCTGGCTGGTCAGTGGGGCAAAAGACTTGGTTTTAAGGCAAAACGACAAGGTTTTATCGTCACGGGTATTGCCTTTGCACTGGCTGGTATTGCCTTCGCCGCAACAGGAATCGCGCCCGCCACCAGGGGCAGTGCTTCCGAGATGAATGGAATTGCTTATGCAACCAAAGGCATTGCCGCCGTTGCCAAGGGGATTGACGCCGTTCCGGCGGGAATGGCCGCCGAAAAAAAGGATCGGCTTCCGCCATAAATGGAATTGCCTTTGCGGCCCGGCCAAGTGCCTGGGCAACGATGGGGATTGCCGCCGGAATCAAGGGATTGGCTGTTGCGACCAAAGGAATTGCCGCCGGAAAAAACTCAATCGCCGCCGTCACGGAACCAAGTCCCTTTGTGGCAAAACCGGGCGGATTGTCCAATGCTGGGATGCACGAGTGGACACGTGTGTCCAGATTGGAGGCAATAACCGAGTTTTTGGTGACGTTTCAGGATTGCGGCGGTAGCAGCTGTCTATTCATTGCCACCGAGACACAGAGACGCAGAGCTGCCAATAACAAAAACTCCCTCGCCAAACATCAGCCATCCCCGCCGCGATGATGAACCGCAAGGTTGACACGAATTTCACGAATTAACGCGGATTAGATGGCAGGCCGGGCTTCGGCTGCGCTGAAGGCGCTGCGGACTTGAGCCGTTTGGGAAACGGTGAAAGGAATTTGCCGGAGGCGAAGGCCCGTGAGGGCCGAGCGAATGGGAATGAGCGAGTCCAATCAGCCCGGTGTTGTTGGTGGCCGGCTGCCAAGCCTGGCCCGTCCGACGCGGCCGGCCGGTTTACGTCAGGAATGGCTGCGGTAACGGCGCGGGAAAACGACGCGGAACGTTGTGCCTGTTTCCGCCGAGCTGGCGATTTCCAGACTTGCGTCGAGCAATTCGCACAGGCGTTTCACGATCGAAAGCCCGATGCCTTCTCCGGGCTGGTTTTGGGCGGCCCTGGTTCTGAAAGCCGTGTCTCCGGGCGCGGCCAGCACTTGCGAGGTTTCGCCCTTGATGGCGGCGGACTTCTCATCCGATTCCTTCGCGCTCGCGGTGGCCTCCTGCAGGCCGGCCTTCAGCGGTTCGCTCGCGGCAGACATCATTCCCGGCCCGGTGTCCTTCACCATCAGCCACCAATTCTCCTTCTCCTCGCCCCAGCTCACGGTGACGCCGCCGTCTTCGGTATATTTGAGGGCGTTGACCAAAAGATTTTTCGCCACGCGCCGGACTTTGTCGGCATCGCGCTCGACGGCCAGGCGGGTCGGGCCTTCCGTTTTCAGAAACAGGTGGCGGGCGACGGCGAAGGGCTGGTTGCTGTCGCACAGTTCCTGGATCAAGGTGCCCGCATCAAATCCAGCAATCTCCCGGTTTTCCTGACCCGCCTCCAGGCGCGCCAGGTCCATCAATTCACCGAGCATCGAGGTCAGCCCCTGCACGGCCCGCTGGAGGAAGGCCGCTGCTTCCGCCCGGTCGGTTTCCACCATGCCGGTCCGGCTGGCCTGCGTCGCCGCCATGCTGACGCCGAGCACGTCGCTGTTCAGATCGTGGACCGCCTGATGGAGGAGCGCGGCCCGGCGCTGTTCGAGTTCATCCACCGTGGCCAGTGCGTTCATCAGGTCCACCGCCCGGCCCGCGGCCTCCGCCTGTTGCATGCGCTCGTATTGGGCGGCGCTCTCGCTGATGGTGTCGTTGATCAGGTGGAGCAACTGGCGACGCGCCTCCAGCAACGTCGCCGGCTCCAGTTCTGGGTGCGTGGCGACGAGGTTGCCCAGTTCCTCAAACACGCAAAACTGGAGATGCCCGCACTCGCTGACCAGTTCCTTCAACCGGTAACCCTGCTGCCAGCGATGCAATCCGTGCTTCACCCTTTCTTCCTTTTTTTCAACGTCGGCCGCCTGGGCGTCCGTTCCGCCCGGCCGGGAGCGCAGCTTGTGTTCATAAGCGTCGAGGATGGGGGGAATGTGATCGAGGAATTGCCCGATCGTGAGTGCGCGGCCGGTCATTTGTTCGGGATCAGCGCGATCCAGCTTCCGCCAGGCCACGAGAATGGCTTATGTAAGAGCTGTTCTCACTGTTAATCGGGGCAACCAAACTACCATCGTAGAAATCAAGCTCCACATTTGGATTTCTTGACATCAAGCGAAATCCCTGAACTTGTTGCTTGTCCTCGGCATGAAAACTTAGAAAAAGGCGGCGCTTGTTTGGATGATAGGTTAGCTTACGACGATAGGGTAGTGGGCTACTTTCGTTTTGAATTTCCGTTTCGGGTTTGACTGCGTTAAGTTTGGGCATGATTAAACCGAAGAAAGCCCGCAAGGGAGATGCAGTTCAAGTGGCGCACAGCGTCTTCGCGGACGTGATAAAACTGTCCGAGAAGCAGATTAAAGCCCCCACCAAGTCGGCCAGCAAGCCGCGCCGGAAATAGAGCTTACGAATTAAATTCTTCCGGCGACATTTTACCCAACACGTCGGCAATTTTATTCCAGCCAGTTCTGCTCACGATATAAGTTCTTGGTGTTATGGTGGTGATGAAGCCTGACTTGATGCCATTCCCAATGTCCCTTGGAAAATTTGACGGCCTTGAATCTTTCGCTTCAACAAAACGGTTTTCAATATCTGCGCTTCTCCAACTATCAACCTCCTCCTTTGATTCGTGAAACGCCCCCATCAATAGAATCTTTTCGGGATATGTATCCCACTTGATTTTGTTGAGGACTTCCGCTGCCGAATGTTTGCCAAGCCACGCCTTGACCACAACACTGCGTTCGCCAGTTTGGTTGACTGGCGATAAAATAGACGGCTGCGGTTCTGTAAACACACTTGGCAGTTGAGCCGCTGTCGGCGTAACAGCTTCATCCGATTTGTGCTTGGTAATAAAAGTCAATAGCTCCACAAGCGCGTCATCTTTTAGAACCGCCTGCATTTGCATTGATGGGTGTTCAAAGCGTAATTTAATGCTCATGTCTGCATTAAACCATAAAATACATTTAGTGTCAAATGATTTTTAATAAAGAAAGAAGAAGAAAAGACTTGTA
>Ga0302320_10015734_pt1 | contig 15513 bp, 14 predicted proteins | sample Bog_T0_3_FD_202130 | JGI IMG/M metagenome (GOLD analysis project Ga0302320, IMG submission 202130) | Peat permafrost microbial communities from Stordalen Mire near Abisko, Sweden - Bog_T0_3 | ecosystem: Environmental > Terrestrial > Soil > Wetlands > Peat | place: Sweden: Abisko, Stordalen Mire... | reverse complement strand
CGCCGAGGCGGTGGAAAAGCTGTTGCCGGGCCGTGTCCGCGTGGTGCCGCTGCCGTTGGCGATCGCGCCGCCGGCGCCGTCCGCGCTGGACCGCAGTGCGTTCGGCCTGCCGGACAACGCCGTCGTGGTCCTGGTCTCGTTCAACCTGGCGTCGTCGCTGGAGCGCAAGAATCCGTACGCGGCTATCGCGGCGTTCCGGGCGGCGTTCGGTGACCGGCCCGACCGGCTGCTGGTGCTGAAAGTGGGCAACCCCGGCCATTTTCCGTCCGAGTTCGCGGCGTTGGCCCAGGCCGCCGCCGCCGCGCCGAACATACGGTTGGAAACCCGCGTCCTGCCCAAGGCGGACAACGCTGCGCTGACCGCTTCGGCCGACATCGTGCTGTCACTGCATCGCAGCGAAGGCTTCGGCCTTGTCCCGGCGGAGGCGATGCTGCTCGGCAAGCCCGTCATCGCCACCGGCTGGTCGGGAAACATGGATTTCATGGATGCCGAATCCGCCGCCCTGGTGGGCTACCGGCTGGTGCCGGCGCGCGATCCGCGCGGCGTCTACGAGGTCGCCGGCGCGGTCTGGGCGGAGCCTGATCAGGCCGACGCCGTCGCCCATCTGCGCCGCCTTGCGGACGATGCGGCCGCCCGGCACGCGCTGGGCCAGCGCGCGCGCGCGGCGGCGGCATCACGGCTCGGCGTCGCCGCCCTGGCCGAGGCCGTACGCGGCCTAGGCTTGCCGCTGCCGCCCGATCGGGCCAGCGTGGAGCAACCGTAATCGCGTCGTTACCGCACCGGCTGGACGGGGCCATCCCGTTGGGCCAAAGTCGTACGGCGAACGGAGCGATTTGCCGGTAACGTCCCGTCCGCCAGCTAAGCAAGGCGACATCGATGACCAGCACCTTCCGTTCGCTTCTGACCGCCTGTCTGATGCTCTGGGCCATCCCGGCCCTGGCCCAGCACGCCACGCCGGAGCAGGCGCACGCGCTGCTCGACCGCGCCGTGGCCACGGTGCAGAAGGACGGCCCGGAGAAAGCGTTCGCCGAATTCGACGACCCCGCCGCCGGCTTCGTGGCCGGGGAGCTGTATGTATTCGTGCTGGACCTTCAGGGCGTCTATCACGCCTCTGGCGCCAATCCGCGGCTGGTCGGCACCAACGTCTATGACGTGACCGATGTCGAAGGCAAACCGCTGTTTCGCGAGATGATCGCCCGCGCCAAGAGCTCCGGGCATGGCGAGGTGGACTATGTCTGGCTGGACCGGAGCGACAACAAGGTCGAGCGGAAGCGCAGCCTGGTCCAGCGCGTCGGCGATTATGTCGTCGGCGTCGGCTACTACCTGAAGCTGGATTAGCGACCCGCGACTGGCGCCCGGGGCGACCCGAGCGCCGTTACGCCTGAACGCCCCGGTCTCGCACCGCCGCCAGCGCGACATCGCCGCGCAAGGGTTCGGACAATGCGTCGGCCTCCGCGTCGGTGAACACGCGGCTGCGCGTCAGAAACCGTACGCCCTCCGGTGCTTCCAGCGAGAAGCCGGAGCCGCGCCCCTTCACCACGTCGATAATCAACTGGGTGTGCCGCCAGTAGTCGAACTGCGCGCCGCCCATGAAGAACGGGCATCGGGCGATGAACCCCAGCAGCACGTCCGCCGCGCCGATGCGGAACTCGCCCTCCGTGTAGCACATCGGCGCCGACCCGTCGCAGCAGCCGCCCGACTGGTGGAACAGCAGGGGGCCGTGGGCCGCACGCAGCCGGGCTATCAGGCCGGCGGCTTCGTCGGTGACGCAGACACGGGGCGGCATCCGTCCCTCCCTTCGATACGGCCGCCCAACGCGACGCGCTTTATGTCGTTAAGATGGGGACTGAATGCTCCGGCCGGTAGACGTGCCGCAGGCAGGCTGTATCCTCCGGGTTCGCTGGAGGCCAACCATGGGCCGACCATGGCAGTCCTTCTGTGCAGTTGTTCCCGATCGCAATCGAGACAATCGATGGTCACCGAGGCGCGCAGCTATTGGCGTTCCGGCGTGGCTGATGCTTTCGCCAGCCTTGCACCACCGGAGTATGTGAGCGCCCCAAGCACCGCCGCGACCAGCAGCAACGCCGGCACGTCGCCCAGCAAATGCCCCATATGCGCGCCGGGACTGAAGGACTGGACCGTCATGATGAGCGCGTGCACCACACTCGACCAAATCGTGAAGTCGATCAGCGATCGATGTGCTGCAGGGTCGCGCGACGCACGGATCAGGAATATTCCGAGCGTCGCGTAAATACCCACTATCATCAAGAAATACTGCGAGGCGGCAGGCGGGCCGTCATGCCAGGCCCAGCCCGACGGCCAGACGATCGCAAGCGGATAGACCAGGCAGAACACAACGCCGAATGCAGCGAGCGCGATCTGCAACAGTTTGAGGCGGGACATTGCATTCCTCCTTTCTCATCGCGCGCCGAAGCTGTAGGTCCTCGGTCTCGGTGACAATGCTCCGTCGCTGTTCCCTGACGTTCCTTATGTAGACGGCCCGACCATCTTTGCCGGATCGACAACGCGGTCGAACTCCGCCTCGCTGACGAAGCCGAGTTCCAGCGCCGCCTGCTTCAGCGTCAGGTCCTTGTCCATCGCGTGATGCGCAATCTGCGACGCCTTGTCGTAGCCGATCACCGGCGCCAGCGCTGTTACCAGCATCAGCGAACGATCGACATGCTCCTTGATGCGCTTCAGATTTGGGCGCGTCGCCTCGATCAGGAACCGGCGGAAATTCGTGCAACCGTCGGTCATGAGCGTGATCGAGTGCATGACGTTGTAGATCATCAGCGGCTTGTAGACGTTCATCTCCAGATAGCCGCCGGCGCCGCCAAAGCCGACCGCGACGTCGTTCGCCATCACCTGGACGGCGATCATGGTCAGCGCCTCGACCTGCGTCGGGTTTACTTTGCCCGGCATGATGGACGATCCGGGCTCGTTCTCGGGAATCGCCAGCTCCGCGAAGCCGGCGCGCGGACCGCAGGCCAGCAGCCGGATGTCGTTGGCAATCTTGTAGAGTGACACGGCCAACGTGCGAAACGTGCCGGACAGTTGCACCAGCGCGTCGTGCGAGCCCTGCACGGTGAACTTGTTCGGCGCGGTGACAAACGGCAGGCCGGTGAGCTTCGCGATCTCCGCCGCCGCCGCTTCGGCGAAGCCGTGCGCCGCGTTGATGCCGGTGCCCACAGCGGTGCCGCCGAGCGCCAGCCGGTACACGCCCTTCAGCGCGTCGCCCAGCCGCGCGATATCGTCGCCGAGCATGTCCACATAGCCGGAGAACTCCTGCCCGAGGGTGATCGGCGTCGCATCCTGCATGTGGGTGCGGCCGATCTTGACGATGTCCTTCCATGCGACGGCCTTGGCCGCGATTGCGTCGCGCAGCGCGGTGACCGCCGGCAGTAGCCGTCCCGTCACGCCTAAGGCGGCTGCGATGTACATCGCCGAGGGGAATGTGTCGTTCGACGATTGCGACATGTTCACGTGGTCGTTCGGATGCACCGGCGTCTTGCTGCCCAGCGCCGTGCCGGCGAGCTGGCAACTGCGGTTGGACACGACCTCATTGATGTTCATGTTGAACTGCGTGCCGCTGCCGGTCATCCAGACGTGCAGCGGGAACATCTCCTGGTGCTGGCCGGCGAGGATCTCGTCGCACACATGCACGATCAGCCGGTGGACGGGCCCGCTAAGCTGGCCGCCCGTGTGGTTGGCGTTGGCCGCGGCTTTTTTCAGGATGGCGTAGGCTGTGACCATCTCGCGCGGCATCAGGTCCGTGCCGATGCTGAAATGCTCCAGCGAGCGCTGCGTCTGCGCCCCCCACAGCTTGTCGGCCGCGACCTCCACCACGCCCAGGCTGTCGGTTTCCCTGCGAACGTCGCTCATGCGCGTTGCTCCCCCGGGTGGCGTTGTCCTCGCATCGAGCCCCCGTACGCTGCGTCGCAGCGAGCGGTCAGCCGCAATCACATTGCGGTCACGCGCGCGTCGCTGTCCGAAGCTTACTGTGCGGCTGCGAACGGCCCCTTGTCCTGTCGGCAAACCGTGCCTTCGGGCGGCAGGGTGCCCCCAATCAGATAATCGCTTTCATACTGGCTTGCGCACGAGCTTGGGTTCAGCAGCGCGGTATGACCGTAGCCTTCGACCGTCAGCAGCCGCGCTTTCGCCAGCTCCCTCGCCATCGCCACCGAGTTTCGATACGGCGTGGACACATCGTGCGTATTGCCGATCACCAGGATTGCGTTGGCGGTTGGCCGATCCCACGGACCGCTGTACCGGTCGGTCGCCTTCGCTTGCCAACTCGCGCAGGGGGAGTCCAGCCACAGATCAACCAATCCGATCGGCCCGAAACTGGCAGAAACAAATCGGTCCAACGACCGGAACAGTTCGGGCGGACGAGGATTGGGACTGTCCCCGCATTGCACCGCCGATCCCTGCTGGTCGCTGGCGTATTTCTTGTCGTCTCGCGCCGATGCAGGCGCAGGCTTTGCCCCGGGATCGGTTGCCGCGGCGAACGAAACGGCCGCCGGGATCACCGCCTTCGGATCGGTGTTGTTCCACAGCTCTTCCAGCAATGTCGCGGCCTCGCCCCAACCGCCGAAGCCGGGTTCGGCGCGCGTGGTAAACAGCAACCCGTGCACGCCCGTTAACAGCCCGGCGTAGGTGACTTTCTTGCCGTGATAGGTCGCCGGCGAGCGCCACACCCGTTGCAGCAGGGTTTCGAACTTCGCGTGCGTCCCTTCGGCGTCGCCGGTCGAAAACGGACAGGACACGGCGCCGGCTGCGCCGCACTGATCGAGGAATGCGGTCAGCGATTCAGCCGACCCCTGGGCGCTGCCGAACCGCATCCCATCGCTGATGGCAGCCTGGTCGTAACCGCCATTGGTCCATCCGATCGGATCGATGTTGCCATCCAGGATCAGCGCGCGGATGTGATCCGGAAACAAATTGGCGTACACCGCGCCGAGATACGTACCGTAGGAAATGCCCAGATAGTTCATCGTCTTCTCGCCCACCGCCTGGCGCAGAAGATCCATGTCGCGCGCCGAGTCCGTCGTCGAGACGTGCGACAGCAGCGTTCCATTTCGCTGCTTGCAGATGCGGGCGAACTTCGCAAAGCGGTCGTTCCAGGCTGCGATCTCGGCGTCGCCGACCGGAAACCAGCGCGATGGCACGCCGGAAAAGAACTTTGCCTCGTCCGCCTTGGTCGCGAAGCACTGCATGGCGGTGCTTCGCCCAATCCCGCGCGGGTCCCAGCTTACGATATCAAACCGGGCCTGCACGGGTGCGGGAAACAGCGCAAGCCACGCCGGCAAGTCGTCGGTGCCTGCCCCGCCTGGCCCCCCAGGGTTGAAGAACAGCGTCCCGATGCGGTTGCCGGGCTCGGCCGCTTGATGGCGGATCACGGCCAGCTCGATCTCGCCGGCGGCAGGGTGCGCATAGTCGAGCGGCACCTTCACCGTGGCGCAATCGAAACCAGTCGCGGCGTCACACGGTTTCCAGTGCGGGGGAGGGATCTGAAGCGACGCCTGGGCAAGCGCCGAATGGGCGGCGAGCGGCACGATCAGGCATGCCGCAACAACGGACGCCACGAACAGACGGCAATTGATTCTGCGCATGACCCACTCCCCGCCGATTCGTTGTTCGCGACGGTAGAGAGTGATCCGTTGATCCGACATGCCGTTATTCTATCACGTTTCCGTGAGCAGCCCTCTCCGGCGGCCTCCGGGCGCCCGCTTCGGTTGGCAGTTTCGTGCGAAATCTTTTCGCGCCGGTCTCGGTTCCATGCCATTCTGGTGAGGTCCACGGTCCCCCTTGTGCGAGGCTCGGCTCCCATGACGATAGCGCCAAAACGAATCGGTTTGCTCACCAGCGGCGGTGATTGCGCCGGACTGAACGCCATCATGCGGGCGGTGGTCTTGCGCTCGGCGGTCCTCGGCTGGGACGTGATCGGCGTGCTGTATGGCACGCTTGGCCTGTTGACCGATCCGCCGCAGGTCCGGCCGCTGCTGCCGCACCATGTGGATACCGTGATGATGCGGCAGGGTGGCACCATTCTGGGGACGACCAACAAGGGCGACCCGTTCGCCTATCCGATGCCCGACGGCAGCAAGAAAGACCGCTCCGAGGAGATCATCGCGAATTTCCGCGATCTGGGTTGCGACGCGCTGATCGGCATCGGCGGCGACGGCAGCCTGGCCATCCTCCGCCGCCTGGCGCAGCAGGGCGGCATCCCGCTGATCTGCGTGCCGAAGACGATCGACAATGACGTCGGCATGACCGAGACCGCGGTCGGCTTCGACACCGCCGTTTCGGTCGCGACCGAGGCGCTGGATCGACTGCAGCCAACCGCCGCCAGCCACGACCGGATCATGGTGCTGGAGGTCATGGGCCGCGGCGCCGGGCATATCGCGCTCGCCGCCGGGATCGCCGGCGGGGCGGACGTGATCCTGGTGCCGGAGATCCCCTACGACATCCAGGTTGTCGCCGCGCATCTGCGGGAAATCCACCGGCGCGGTCGGAATTTCGGGCTCGTTGTGGTCTCGGAGGCGGTGCGCACGAAGGACGGCGCGGAGGTGGTCAACGTGCTGCACGGTGGCGAGATCCGCCTGGGCGGCGTGGGCCACCTGATCGGGGCGCAGATCTCGGAACTGTGCCAGGCCGAGACGCGGGTGACGGTGCTGGGTCATGTCCAACGCGGGGGCCAGCCGAGCGCCTGGGATCGGCTGATGGCGGCGGCGTTCGGCGTGCATGCGGTGGATTTGCTCAACGCGGGCAAATCCGACCGGATGGTGGCGTGGTCGCAACGCGGCGTGACCGACGTGCCGATCGCCGAAGCCCTCAAGTCGCCGCATCCGGTCGAGGTCAACGGATCGTTGGTGCGTGTTGCGCGGGGCTTGGGGATTTGCCTGGGGGATTGGACCGGGTAAGCGCGCGTCACGGCGCGACGAGGTCGTCGGCGCCGCCTTTATAAGTGCGGCACTGCGATCCGTAGAAGAATGGCACGAGCCCCCTCCGGCACCGGCACCGGGCGCTGGTTCGCCCGATTGACAAACACGTGCACGAAGTGCCCCTCGGCCGCCGCCACGTCATCGTCGTTACGAAAGATACCGATCTCGTAACGCACCGAGCTGCCGCCGATGCGTCCCACCCGAATGCCGACGTTGATCCGGTCCGGAAACGCCACCGAACTGTGATAGCGGCATTGCACTTCGGCCACGACGCAGTGCACCGCCCCCTCCAGCAGATCGATGCCGTTGCTGAGTTCGAAGTTGGTCACCGCGGTGTCGAAATACGAAAAGTACACGGCATTGTTGACGTGCCGGAACACGTCATTGTCCATCCAGCGCGTCGTGATGGCGTTGAACCATTTGTAGTCGGCTCGCCGGCCGGGAGGATGGCGGCTCATGTGTCCCGCTCTGCTGCTGTGCAATACGGCCATAACAGCCGGTTTGGCGCGCGGCGTCCATAAGCCGCAGCGGGCGGGTCGCAGCGTTCCCCGGTCGTTGCGCCACGCGGCGCCCCCGCGCTACAGGCGCTAAGGTTGTTGCAGGAGAACCGCGTGCTCGATTCGCTGCCGCGCCGAAGCGTCTGGTCGGTCGCCGCCGGTGCCGTCGCCGCCTTCGCCTTCCGGCCACATCCGGCCGCCGCGCATGCCCGCATCCAGGAAAGCCAGCCGCCGATCGGCGGCAGCGTGCCGGCCGGCCACGTCGTGCTGGTGTTCCGCTACAACAGCCGGATCGACCGCGGCCGGTCCCGGCTCACGCTGAACCGCCCGGACCGGACCCAGGCGGTCCTGACGATCGAGCCGGAGGGACCGCCGGACGTGCTCAGCGCTGCCGTGGACCTGGCACCGGGAGACTATGTCGTGCGTTGGCAGGTGTTGGCGGTCGATGGCCACATCACCCGCGGCGACGTCCCGTTCACGGCAACCGGTCCCTGACAGTGTCTCTGCTCGTCGATCTGTTTGGCTATCTTTCGATCGTTCTGCACGGCCTGACCATCGTGGCGCAGTCCGTGGCGCTGGGCAGCGTGCTGTTCATCGCCTTGCTGGCGCAGCCGCTCGCGCCGCGTCTCGGCGCCGTCGGCCCCGGGATCGAGCGCGGCGCCGCGCGCATCGCGGGCTGGAGCGCCATTGGCCTCATCCTCGCCGAGAGTCTGGCGCTGGCGCTGCAGACGGCGGTGCTGGTCGATACCGTCGATCTCAGCGTACCGGACGTGCTGGGCGCCAATTTCGCCATCGCCAGCCTGGTTCGGATCGTGGCGTCCGGGCTGATCGCGCTGCTCCTGTTCGCCCGCCTGCGCCACCCGCCGATCTACCCGCTGTTGGGGCTGGCCGCGATCGTCGTCGTGGCCGCCACGTTCACGACCCATGCCGCCGCGCGGCTCGACAACCGGGCGCCCCTGTTGCTGGTCGAATTCCTGCACCAGTCGGGCGCGGCGGTCTGGATCGGCGGGCTGCCGTGTTTCCTGCTCGCGCTGGCGCAGGTCCGCGGCGGCGAGGCCGCGATGGTGGTCGGCGAGCGCTACTCCCGCATGTCGATGGCCGGCGTGGCCTGCATCCTGGCCAGCGGCATCATCATGGCCGCGTTCTATGTCGGCGATGTGGAGGGCCTGTACGGCACCGCCTATGGCGTGATGGTCGGCGGCAAGATCGCGATGTTCCTGATGCTGCTGGGCCTTGGCGCCGGCAACTTCCTGCTGATCCGCCAGCTTCGCGCCCACCCGGCGATGCCGATCATCCGGCTCCGCCGTTTCGCCGAGGCCGAATTCGGCATCGGCATCGCGATCTTCTTTGCCGCCGCCTCGCTGACCTCCGTGCCCCCGGCGGTGGACCTGTTGCAGGACCGCGTCTCCTGGCAGGACATCGTCGCGCGCAACACGCCGCAATGGCCGCGCCTGATGCCGCCGGACCGCGACACGCTCGCCGTGCCGGCGTTGCAGGCGAAGCTTGACTCCGAAACCGCGCGGCAAGGTGGGGCGCGGCAATGGGCGGTGGTGCCCGGCTCGGGCGAGTTTCCGCCGCGCAACGCCGCCGACATCGCGTGGTCGGAGAACAATCACCATTGGGCCGGACTGCTGGTTGCAGCCGTCGGGATTCTGGCGCTGCTGAACCAGGCCGGCCTGCGCTGGGCGCGTCACTGGCCGCTGCTGTTCCTGCTGCTCGGCGGGTTCCTGTTCTTCCGCTCCGACCCGGAGATGTGGCCGGGCGGCAGTATTCCGTTCTGGGATTCGCTGCGCGACGTGGAGGTGCTGCAGCACAAATCGCTGGTGCTGCTGGTCTCGGTGCTCGCCATCGTCGAGTGGCGGGTGCGCGCCACACGCTGGAACAACCGGGTTGCCGTGCTGGTGTTTCCGCTGCTGTGCGCGGTTGGCGGGACCTTGCTGCTGACGCACAGCCACGCGATTTCGAACATCAAGGACCAGCTTCTGATCGAAGTGACCCACACGCCGCTGGCGCTGGCCGGGATCGTCGCCGGCTGGGCTCGTTGGTTGGAATTGCGCCTCGACCCGGAGGCCAATCCCGTCGCCATCCGCGTCGCGGGCTGGATCTGGCCGGCCTGTATCCTGTTCTGCGGCCTGGTGTTGCTGGACTATCGCGAGTCCTGATCCCAGCGCCGGCCTACCGCAGCGCCGCAGCCACATCGTGGAACAGCCGCGCGGGCAGGCCGCCGCCGAGCACGCCCTTCATCGGCCGGTTGTCGTCGTTCCCGAGCCAGACGCCGATGACGACGCCGTCGACGCACCCGATGAACCAGGCATCGCGGAAATCCTGCGTGGTGCCCGTCTTGCCGGCAACCACATGGCCGGGCAGGGCGGCCGCCCGCCCGGTGCCGCGCGCCACCACCGCTGCCATCATCCGCGCCATCATTGCCGCCTTGTCGGGATCGAGCACGGGCTGCGCCGCCGCATGGCCGACCGACGTGGCCCGGGTACCGGCGCGGACGGCGTCAACGCCGTAAGGCACCACCAGCCGGCCCTCGTTGAAGATGGCCGCATAGGCCGCGCTCATTTCGAGCAACCCGACCTCGCCGGTGCCGAGCGCCAGCGACGCGTCGTCCGGCAGCCGGTCCGTGATCCCCAGCCGCGCCGCCAGCCGTGCGACCACGCGCGGGCCGCCAGCCTGTAGCAGTAGCCGGACCGAGGCGGTGTTGCTGGACTGAGCCAGCGCCTCCTCCAACGTGATGTCGCCGGCAAAGCGGTGCTCGAAATTGGTCGGGCTCCAGTTGCCGATGCGCAGCGGCCCGTCCAGCACCGTGTCGTCCGGGCCGAGACCCTTTTCCAGCGCGGCCAGCCAGACGAACGGCTTGAACGCGGACCCCGGCTGGCGCCGCGCCAGAACCGCCCGGTTGTAGGAGCTCTGCCGGTAATCCCGACCGCCAACCATGGCGCGAACCGCGCCGCTGGCCGCGTCCAGCACCACGATGGCGCCCTGGCTTGCGCTCGCGGTCACCCCCGGTCCGTCAAGCAGCGCCACCAGCCGCGCTTCGGCGGCGGCTTGCAGCCGCGCATCCATCGTGGTCCGAAGCGTCGCGTCGGCGTCGGGCGGCAGCAGCGTCTGCGCCTGATCGGCGACCCAGTCGGCATACCAGCCCGGCGCGATCGGCGGCGACGGCGGAAATGCGATCTGCTGCGCCGCCTGCTGCGCCTGCGCCGCGGTGATCGCGCCGGTCTCCGCCATTGCCGCCAGCACCTCCTTGGCACGCGCGGCGGCCGCGGCCGGGTTGGTGCGGGGATTGAAGCGCGAAGGCGCGCGAGGCAGCCCGGCCAGCACGGCCGCCTGCCACAGCGTCACCCGCCGGGCGGAGACACCGAAATACATCCGCGCGGCGGCGTCCATCCCCCACGCGCCGGAGCCGAGATAGACACGGTTCAGCCAAATCTCCAGGATTTCGCGCTTGCTGAAGCTTTGCTCAAGCCAGAGCGTCAGCAGCAGCTCCTGCACCTTGCGGCGGAAGGTGCGGGCGTTGGTGAGGAACAGGTTCTTCGCCACCTGCTGCGTCAGGGTCGAGCCGCCCTGCACCACATGGCCGGCGCGCAGATTGGCCCAGGCGGCGCGCGCCAGGCCAAGCGCGTCGATCCCCGGATGGTGCCAGAAGCGGCGGTCCTCGACCGCGACCGCGGCGGCGGGCAGGTATGCCGGCATATCGGCCAGGCGCAGCTTGTCGCCGACCATATCGCCGAAGGTGGCGATCACCCGGCCGGTGCGGTCTTCCAGCGTCAGGCTGGGGCGGCGCGTGGCGTCAAGCGCGGACTCCGGACGCGGCAGATCGCGGGCGAACCAGAGCAGCAGCAGGCCGAATGCCAGCGTACCCCAGATCGCCGCGATGATCGTCCAGCGGATGACATGCACGCCGCGGCGCCGTGTGGCTCGCGGCGGGCTGCCGGGCGGCTGTCGCGCTGGCGGCGCGGCACGATCAACCACGGCGCGATCGACCGCGGAGGGACGTCGCGACGGCGGCCGGGTGACGGGCAGGGCAGGCTGAGGCGGGCGGGGCATCCGGACCATGGCAGGGCGCGGCGCGCGCCAGGAATAAGGCGCAGTGTTATGGATTGTCGCCGCGCCGGGGAAGGGTTTCCCGCGGATCGGCTGCTTGCCGCTAAGGCGCGCGCCGCGCACAGTCGCCCCGACCTGCGAAACGAGGGCCACCATGAAAGGTCTGTTTCCTGATGCGGTGGGCGGGCTCGCCGCCGTGTTCCAGCGCGTGGCGCGGCCGGACGATCCGCCGGTGGCGGTGCAGGAGCAGCCGGAGATCGCGCCCGACGCGCTGCCCGGTCTGCTGGCGGGCTACGACTTCGTGCTGGACGACCACACGCCCATGCCGACCGAGGCGATGCGGGCCTGTCCGAACCTGAAACACATCGTGTTCCTCGGCACCGGCGCGCGCAGCTACATGGACCCGGAGGCGCTCGCCGCGCTCGGGATCACCGTCCATACCATCAAGGGCTATGGCGACACCGCCGTGGCCGAGCACGCCATCGCGCTGATGTGGGCGGCGGCACGGGACATCGCCGGCATGGACCGCGCGATCCGCGCCGGCGATTGGCCGCGCACCGAGGGGCAGCAGCTGACCGGCAAGACGATCGGCCTGCTGGGCTTTGGCGGCATCGCCGCCGAGGTGGCGCGGATCGCGCTTGGCTCGGGCATGCGCGTGCTGGCCTGGAACCGCACGCCGAAGTCGGCCCCGGGCGTGGCGTTTGTCGCGCTCGATACCCTGCTGGCGGAAAGCCACGTTCTGTCGGTGCACCTGTTGCTGACCGATGAGACGCGCGGCTTGCTGGACGCGGAGCGGGTCGGCCGCATGCGCCCGGGGGCGATCCTGGTGAACACAGCCCGCGCCGCGATCGTGGATGAGGCGGCGATGATCGCCGCGCTGCAATCCGGCCACCTGCGTCATGCCGCGCTGGATGTGTTCGCCACGGAGCCGTTGCCGGCCGGGCACGCGCTGACGCGGCTGGAGAACGTGACCCTGACGGCTCACAGCGCCTTCCGCACGCCGGAAGCGAGCGAGACGCTGATCCGGCGCGCATTGGATATCGCCAAAGGACTTGCGGAGGCGTAGTTGTCCCGTCAGCCAGATTGTGATGCCCACGGAACCGGGAACCGGGCCGCGCAGGGCGCGCGACTGTCCGCTTATCGACCGCGGCGGCGAAAGCACTTGGGTAGTAACGGGGGTTTATATGACTCAACCGGTAGCTGTTTGGGCGACTTCTATTGGCCCTTCACATGATCACCGGTCCGTTATGCTGCTGCTGCGAGTGAACGCCATCCTTGGTTCGGTAAGCCACAGGTGATGGTTCGAGGTTGTTGTTGGGCCTGTTGCCCGACACAAAATGACAGTTTATGCTTGGTTGCCATTGAAAGGAGTGCGTGAAATGTCGCTTGTTGGGGCCGCTCAGGGGATCATCGGGACCGCGGTTGTTACGCTCCTGTTCTATGGTGCGTACCGGGGGTTTATGTGGCAGATGGGAAAGGTCGCTGCCATGCAGCATAGAGTTACCGTGTCTCGTCAAGCGGCGGCACCGTCGGTGGTTGAACCACCGCCCGCCTAGTGACACTGGGCTGCGGCGCATGGCACACTGGATTGCTGCGCGGGCGTGGCGAAACTGGTAAACGCAACGGGCTTAAAACCCGTTACCCATTGAGGGTTTGCGGGTTCGACCCCCGCCGCCCGCAGGCTGTATTGTCGGCCGCGGCGCGGGATGTTGGGCGAGCCGGCCAGAGAGTATCTGTCCGGCGGGACTGCATTGTGAGTGAGCGGATGCGTCTCGTTACAGCGGCCGGGTTATTGCTGCTCAGCCTTCTGGCTGCGTGCTCAAGCGCCGCGCCGCCCGGGACGCCAGGCTCCGTGGCAACGCATATCAATGGCGAGTCCGGATGGTCGGTGCGTGTTGGCGGCGGCCGCTAGCCGCGGGACCATCCCGACCGGCGGGGCCTATGGGCTGCTAGCACGCATTTCCGCGGAAGTTGAACGAGCGCACGACGCCTCCCGCAACGACGAAGGTCGTCTCGCACAGCAGATCCACGACCTCCGGCGGAAAACCCACGCCAGACCCGTAGCCGTACCACCCGTAAGGCCACGGACCCCAAGGGCCGTAACCGGGTAAGACGGTTGTGCTCCGCTGATCATAGGCGAGGTATTTCGTTCCGCTGACCTCGTAGCTGCGGGAGGGCACGCCCATCGCCTGGATCAGTGTCTGTTCCGATTGCCCGATCAGCGGCGCAAGTTTCGCCTGTCGTTGCGCGAGCGTGTTCACGCATCCGGCAAGCAGCACGACCAGAAGCGGCAGCGCGACACGCATATCCAGCCACCCATGGGCCGATGACGGTCCGGACATAGGAGTTCCGCGCAGCGCTGACCACTGTAACCGGCAGCGTGGGATTGGTAAGCGCATGCGCCCTCACCACCGTCGCGACCCGCACGCCGAGCGGCGGACTCCGCTGGGAGAGGGGCGCCGCGCTGCGCTTGGGGAAATGTCGTGTTGCCCAAAAATCTGCTTGCCGCGGCAGACGGCCGCGTCGCGCGGCTGGTCAGCGCGGCGTCAGCCGGGTCGCGGCAAGCAAGCCACCCCCGGCCGCCAGCAGCACGACGATCACCGCCATGCCGGCGCGCTGCGAGTGGGTCGCCGCGGTGATCAGCCCCAGCGCCGCCGGGCCGATGAACCCGGTCACCCGGCCCGACAGCGCATACAGCCCGAACTGCGCGTTGCGGTCGTCGGCCGGCGCTATCCGCGCCATCAGGCTGCGGCTGGCGGCCTGCGCCGGGCCGACGAACACACCCAGCCCGAGCGCCACCAGCCAGAACTCCGACGCGGTGCGGGCCAGCAGGACCAGGCTGCCTAGCGCGGTCAGGCATGCCAGCGCGGTCAGCACGGTGGTCTTGGCGCCGATCCGGTCCTCCAGGAAGGCGAACGACAGCGCGCCGACGCCGGCCGTCACATTCAGCGCGATCCCGAGCAGTAGCACCTGCTTCGCGTCCATCCCGAACGCGCCGGCGGCGAAGATAGCGCCGAAGCTGAACAGCGTGGTCAGACCGTCGCTGTACAGCATGCGGGCGAGCAGGAACCGCACCAGCCCGGGCTGCGCCGCCGCCCGCCGCAGCGCGCCGCCGAATGCGGCCAGGCCCTCGCGCAGCGCCACGCGCCAGGCGCGCCGCGGTCCGCGGTCCGGCACCGCCACCATCACCGGCCAGCCGAACAGAAGCAGCCAGCCGGCGGCGAACAGGGCTGTGGCGCGGACCGGCTCGGCCTGGCCGCGATCGAGGCCGAACAGCGGCGGGTCCGGGTTGATCAGCAGCACCAGGCACAACGACAGGCAGACCAGCCCGCCGGCATAGCCGGCGCCCCAGGCCAATCCGGACACGCGGCCGATCCGGCCGGGACCGGCCACCTCGGGCAGCATGGCGTTGTAGAAGACGGTGGCGATTTCGTAGGCGACCGTGGCCGTCGCGACCAGCACCAGCGCGAGCGTCGCATCCTCGTGCGCCGGGCGGACAAACCACAGGCATGCCGTGGCGGCCGCCATGACCAGGGTGAACGCCGTCAGCATGCCCCGGCGCCGTCCGCCGCGATCGGCGATCGCGCCGAGCGGCGCCGCGGCCAGCGCAATCAGCAAGCCGGCGATCGCCTGCGCCGCCGCCCATTGCGCGGTGCCGGTGGCCGGGTCGGTCGCCACGGCCCGCACGAAATAGGTCGCGATGACGAAGGTGGAGACCACCGTGTTGAATGCGCTGTAGGCCCAGTCGTACAGGCACCAGGCAAACAGAACCGCGCGCGGACCGGCCGTCACGGCGGATGGTCCGGACCGCGTCCGGTGCCTGTCTGGATCGGCCGGAAGGCACGTTCGGAGCGGATCACGGCGACGGAGGTCCGGTTCTGCACGGTCGCGCCATTGAAGCATCGGTGGCGATGCGTTGACTATCGTGCCGTACGGGAATGCGCGTGCCCGGGCGGCGCGGGCACGATCATTCCGAGACGGACCAAACCCCCGTGACGGAATACGCGGGAGCGCGCCAACGC
>Ga0302320_10015733_pt1 | contig 15515 bp, 8 predicted proteins | sample Bog_T0_3_FD_202130 | JGI IMG/M metagenome (GOLD analysis project Ga0302320, IMG submission 202130) | Peat permafrost microbial communities from Stordalen Mire near Abisko, Sweden - Bog_T0_3 | ecosystem: Environmental > Terrestrial > Soil > Wetlands > Peat | place: Sweden: Abisko, Stordalen Mire... | reverse complement strand
ATCGATCATTACCAAAACTGGCCGCTGCTGACGACCGCAGTGAGCGATGCGACGGGATTTGCGCAACTGCTGACGGGCAAATTCGGGTTTGAAAACGCGGTGCCTCCGCTGACGGAGAAAAATGCAACGCGGAGCGCGATCGATTCGCTGATCGACGACGATCTGCGGAGCCGGCTGCAGCCGGAGGATTCGCTGATCATCTTCTTCGCGGGACACGGGACCACACGCAACGACAAGATCGGGGATGTGACGCGGTCGGTTGGGTTCATTGTTCCGGTGGATGCGCGGCCGCCGGGGGCGAGCGAACACTGGAGCGATTATCTGAACGTGGAGGAGCTGCTGCGGACGATCAGCACGCTGCCGCCCCAGCACATCCTGGTGATTCTTGACAGCTGTCACAGCGGGATGGCACTGGGGAGCAAATTCTCCAGCAGCCGCGACGATACGCGGTTTCAGAAAGACATGCTGCAGAAGGTGAGCCGGAAGGTCATCACGAGCGCGCTGGGGGACCAGGTGGCGGCGGACCGGGGGCCGGTAGCGGATCATTCGCTGTTTACGGGGATGATGATCGAGGGGCTGACGTCGGGGAAGGCGGACACGTTCGGAACGGGGTTCGTGACGGCGAGCCAGCTGGGGACGTATGCGCAGCACGAAGTGGCGGCAGCAAAGGAATCGAAGCAGACGCCGGCGTTCGGGTCGTTCGATCTGGATCAGGGAGGGGAGCTGATCATCCACCTCGGGGCGGGACCGAGCACGACAAAGACGGACGGCGTGAATCCGGCGACGACGCTGACGAAGTACGAGACAAACGAAGTGGCGCGGATGCGACAGGAGGGGCGGCAATACTGGCGAGCCGACGATCCTCTGAAGAATTTTCCGGCGGCGCGCAGCGGGGCGTTGAAGCTGTGTGATGGCGGCGAGGGATGGGGCTGTCTGCAGGCGGCGCGGAGTTTTCGCACAGGATTGGGCGGGGGAATGGACTATCCCAGGGCTCTTAACCTGGCCCAGGAGGCATGCCAGGCAAAGGTGACCGGCGCCTGCGTGGTGCTCGCGGGTTTGTATGAGACAGGGGAGACGATCGAGCCCGATCGACAGAGCGCCAGCCGGCTGCTGCAGGATGCGTGTACCCAGGGAGAGCTGGAGGGCTGTATCCAGCTGGGCAACATATATGCAAAAGGACGTGGCGGGGCTCCGGATTATGCGAAGGCAAAGGAGCTGTTCACGCGCGCGTGCGACGGCGGCGCGAACATGGGCTGCAACAACCTGGGCGCAATCTATGAATCGGGATGGGGCGTACCGCGGGATTACGGCGAGGCGTTGCAGATTTGGCAAAAGGCTTGTGCCGGGGGCAACACGAAGAGCTGCGAGAACGTAGGGCGAATCTATCTCAGAGGCGAGGGGGTGGCGAAGGATCCAGCGCAGGCGGTGAGTCCTCTCCGGAAGGCCTGCTCGGGAGGGTTGATGGATGCGTGCAGCGATCTGGGCTGGCTGTACGAGAGCGGAGAGGGGGTGGCGAAGGACGGATCGCAGGCGGAGACGCTCTACAAAACGGCTTGCGATGGCGGATCAACGGTGGGCTGCCGGAACCTTGGAGTCCTGTTGAAGGCGGGCGATGGCGTGCCGCGGGACGACGCGCAGGCGGTGGTTTATTTCCGGAAGTCCTGCGACACGAGCGACGAAGGCATTATGGGGTGCAACAACCTGGCCACGATGTACGAGACGGGACGCGGGGTACAGCAGGACCTGCGCGAGGCGTTGCGGCTTTACCGCAGGGCATGCGATGGGGGGCAAATCCTGGGCTGCAGGAATGCGGGCTACCTGTTCCTGGGAGGACGCGGAACCGTGAAGGATGCCGGAGAAGCGGCGAGGCTGTTCCGGCAGGCATGCACAGGCGGCGATACGCAGGGATGCCTGGAACTGGGGGTTTTGCAGCAGAACGGGCAGGGCGTGCCGAAGAATGAAACGGCAGCAGTCGCGCAGTATCGCAAGGCCTGTGACGGGGGCGATCAGCGCGGGTGTGTGGCGGTGGGATTGATGATGCAGAACGGGCTGGGCGTGGCGAAGGATCCGAGTGGGGCACTGGATTTGCTGCGGAAGGCGTGCGATGCGGGAGCGATGATCGGCTGCACGCGGCTGGGGTACACGTATTTCGCGGGAACAGGCGTGACGAAGGACGATGTGCAGGCGGTCAGCTACTACCGCAAGGCTTGCGATGGCGGAGACATGGTCGGGTGTACGCAGCTGGCCTATTCGTATCTGGAGGGCGTTGGGGTGACGAAGGATATCAACCAGGCGATTGCACTGAACAAGAAGGCCTGCGATAACCGCGCGGTTGCCGGCTGCACGACGCTGGCGTTCATTTACGGAACGGGCGCCGGGGTTCCGAAGGATGATGCGGAGGCGGCGGAGTACAGCCGCAAGGGATGCGATGGCGGAAATCTGACGGCGTGCATCAATCTGGCGGTGCATTACTACATGGGCCGTGGCACGCCGAAGGACGTAGCGCAGGCGGTAGCTCTCGACAGCAAAGCCTGTGGGGGAGGGGAGCCGTTCGGATGCACCAGCCTGGCGTCGACGGAATTTCTGGTCCGGCAGGGGCTGGGCGATGCGAAGGATGACGAGCGGCTGGCCGGCGAAAGCAGGAAGGCCTGTGACGCAGGGGGAATCACGGCGTGCGCCAATCTGGCACTCCTGCTGCATAACGGATTGGGAGTGGCGCAGGACGACACCGCAGCGCTGGCTCTGTTTCGAAAGGCGTGCGACGGAGGAGAGATGATCGGCTGCATGTATCTCGGCTCCGCCTATGCCTACGCGATGGGGGTACCGAAGGACGATGCACAGTCGGCCAGTTTCTATCGGAAGGCGTGCGATGGCGGGAACCGGGCGAGCTGCACTGCGCTCGGATACGAGTATCAATACGGCTTTGGGGTGCCGAAGGATGCGCAGCAGGCATTTGCCTGGTTTAGCAAGGCGTGCGACGGTGGACAGCTGACTGGGTGCCACAATGTTGCGCTGTTTTACGAAAACGGCGAGGGAGTTCCGCGGGATCCGGACCAGGCGGCGAGCTTTTTCCGGAAGGCGTGCCAGGGCGGGGACACCACGGCGTGCGAGGACCTTAAAGACAGGGAATAGGGAAGAGGAAGTAGGGAGTAGGCAGTAGCCGAAAGACGAAGCGCGCGGCGGTTGGACGGTTGGTTATTCGCCGGCTATTTTCTCCAACTGTGCGATGTGGTTGAGGTCGTGGCCGGCCATGGTTTCGACGAGGGTGGCGAAGGTCATGGTGCCGCGTTCGGGGTGCGTGACGGGCTTTGCAGCGTGGGTTGGCAGGGCGGATTGGATCAGGAGCAGGTTCCAGCGACGGACGGCGGCGAAGGTGACGAGCGCGTCGGTGGCGGGGATGGAGGCGTAGTGGGCAGCCCACTTGTCCTGATCGAAGGGCTGAATGATGTGGTGGTCTTCGGCGAGGGTCTGACGAAGGCGAAAGGCGAAGACGGATTCGCAGTCGGCGAGGTGGCAGAAGATGTCGCGGGGGCTCCACTTGCCAGGCGCGGGCGGCGTGGCGAGGCGGGCGGGGCCGATGGAGTGGGCAAGGTTGTGGAGACGGTTGGTCGTGGCCTCGAGAACGGTGAAAGGGGGGGCGCCGTTGAGGAATTTTGCGTAGGGATTGACGGTGTCAGCAGCGGGCATGGTGGGCTCCTACTCAAGGTTGCGTGTCGAGTTCGTGGACGCGACGATGGACGAATTCGCGGATGATGCGGACGGTGGCTCGAATTTGCAGGGGTTCCAATGTACGGGTGGGCAGGGAATCGTCGTAACGAAACTCGACTGCGTAGTCAACGAGCTCCTTCAGGGGGACCGGAGTGGCGGGCAGGATTTCGCCTGAGTCCTGAAGCTGTTGTTGTAGCAGTTCGAGGTCGTGGGTTCTCAGGTAACGAATTGCCTTTTCAGCAAGGAGTGCCTTCAGCAGCTTTTCAATTGCCTGCTGCGGATGAAATCCCAGAATCGCGTGAGGGATGCCGTCAAGTTGGGTGGCCCGCTCATCCTCCGCAGATTTTCGCAACAGTATCGCAGCTTGGGGATCCATACACTCCTTTCCGATAGAGGACCACTCCTTCTTCGGCTATGTCGTGGTGCACGCTGTTGATGGACCTGCGCATCCGTTCGTGAATCGCCTCGTTGGTCATAATGAGGTCGACGGACATGCGCAAGCCGTATACAGCCCTCCAGAGGGCTGAACGAGGGGGGGGCATCGCTGTCCGGAAGGATAACCGCAAGATCGAGATCGCTGTCTTCCCGCGCCGTGCCTCTGGCGCGCGATCCGAAAGCGACAATCTTTACGGGATTCGGCGGCGGCGATGAGGCGCTGGAGAGCGGTCCAGACCTTCTCCTCGGTCACGGCCCAGGAGAGGTCTCCGGTTTGCGGGCTGGTGGTCATGGTGATTCCGGGTCAGTATTCCACACGGGCTGGGGGATTTGAAAGGAGCGGGGAAGACGGTTAATATAGGTACAGACGAGTTTGTCCGGTGACCTGAGTGTGCGGGCCGGAGAGATGAGTGGGCGCGAGCCCACTTTTTATTTGCGCAATTTTCGAGTAAGAGGCAGATCCCTGGACTCGCTTCGCTTGCTCAGGATGACACATCGATCAGTATGGCGTTCGACGCGGAACAGATTCGGGTGGTAGGGCAAAGGGTGGCGGCATCGCACGGGCTCGACGTGGTCGAGATCGAGTTTTCGGGCGGAGCGAAGCACCGGACGTTGCGGGTCTTTATCGAGAAGAACGCGGAAGAGCGGCGGAAGCTGGCCGAGACAGCATGGTCTGAGAGTTTTGACGGTGCTTCGAACCCGGGTCTCAAAATCGAGACCCGGGCCAGCCAAGCTCCCGCGGGAATCGATCACCTGGCGGGGGTGACGCACGAAGATTGCGTAGCGTTCAGCCGGGACTTCGGGACGGTTCTGGATGTCGAGGATCTGATTCCGGGGAGCGAGTACACGCTGGAGGTTTCGTCGCCGGGGCTGGATCGAAAGCTCAAAGGCATCGAGGATTTCCGGCGATTTCAGGGAATGCTAGCGAAGGTGCAGACGTTCGAGCCAGTAGCAGGCAACCGGCATTGGCAGGGACGGGTCACAGAGGTGGATGACGCGACCGTGAAGCTGACGCGTCAGGGCACCGGGCCGCGGGCGCCGGGAGCCGGGAGGAAGAAGAGCTCAGAGCGCAGAGCTCAGGGCTCAGGAAAAGAAGATGCCGCTGAGATTGAGATTGCGCTGAGCAATATTGAGAAGGCGCAACTGGTACCGGAGTTCTAAGAGCAGGCAATAGGGAACAGGCAACAGGGAATAGAAAACCGAACGGCGAGCGAAGAAGCGGTCAGCTGAGAGACGGTCAGCTAAGAAGCGGTTAGCGATGGACCGGTTACGAAAAGAAAACTGAATTTGTAATACGAACAGAGAGAGAAACAGATGGCGAGTGTACTTTACGAGAGCATTGAGGCGTTGAGCCGGGATAAGGGGATCGACGCGCAGATCGTGATTACGGCGGTCGAGGACGCGATTGCGCTCGCGACGCGCAAGTATTACAAGACGCAGGAAAACATGCGCGCGGAGCTCGATAAGGATTCGGGTGAGATCCGGGCTTATGTCTTCAAGACAGTGGTCGAAACGCCGGAGCAGATCGAAGATCCGGTGAACCAGATCACGCTTGAAGAGGCAAAAGCGCTGGCCCCGGAGGTCGAGGCGGGCGGCGAGATTCGTTATTACAAACCGACCGATGTGCTGGGGCGGATCGCCGCGCAAATGGCGAAGCAAGTGATCTTCCAGAAGGTGCGAGAGGCGGAGCGGGACACGGTCTTCAACGAGTACGCGCATCGCGTGGGCGAGGTACTGAACGCGACGGTGAAGCGCGTGGAGCTGCAGGACGTGATCTTCGACCTGGGCAAGGCGGAGGCGCGCATGCCGCGGCGGGAGCAATCGCGTCTGGAGCAGTTTGCGGTGGGCGAGCGGGTGCGGGTGGTGCTGCAGCGGGTGGATCGGGCCTCGCGCGGGCCGCAGGTGATCGTATCGCGGGCGGCGCCGGAGCTGGTGCAGAACCTGTTCCAGAGCGAGGTGCCGGAAATCTATGACGGCACGGTGATGATCCGCGCCATTGCGCGTGAGGCGGGCGAGCGGACGAAGATCGCAGTGATGTCGCGGGACAAGGACGTCGATCCGGTGGGCGCGTGCGTGGGCATGAAGGGCATGCGGGTGCAGTCGATTATTCGCGAGCTGCGCGGGGAGAAGATCGACATTATCGAGTTCAGCGAGGAGATCACGACGTTTGCGGAGAAGGCGCTGCAGCCGGCGAAGGTGAGCCGGGTGAGCATCGCCGATCTGGAAGACAAGCAGCTGGAAGTGATTGTGGATGACACGCAGCTGTCCCTGGCCATTGGCAAGAAGGGGCAGAATGTGCGGCTGGCGGCGAAGCTGCTGGGCTGGAAAATCGATATCAAGAGCGAGGAAGAGAAGCGGCAGGAAGTCGAACAGCAGATGCAGGCGATGGCGGGGGCAACCGCTACGCCGATCGAGCAAGTGAGCGAGTTGGGCGATTCGATCATCCAAAAGCTGGTAGCGGCCGGAATCACGACGGTGGAAGCGCTGGCCGATATGACGCCGGAGCAACTGGAAGAGATTCCGGGAATCGGCGAAAAAACTTTGGAGAAGATCAGCGTGGCGGTTCGACACTATTTTGGCGAATACGAGGAAGGCGAGGAGCGGCCAGTGGAAGCACTGGCGGCTTCTGCTGAAGGCGGCTCCGAGACAGCGGCGGAAACCAGCGCGGAGGCAGCGGAGCGGAAGGGCGAGGAGGCATCGCTCGACGAAGAGATCGATGCGCTCCAGCAGGACCTGACGCAAAGCGAGGAGGAGCCGGAGAGCGAAGACGGCTCGGGCCGGATCAACGACGAAATCGCGGAAGAGCGCATCGCAGAGATGACCGAAGATGGGTCGGCGCTCGATGGGGAGGGCGCGGAGTCGCTGGTTCCGGGACGCGAGGACACCAGCGAGTTGCTGGCCGAGCACCAGGTTCATCCGGAGGTGGACGGGGATGAGGCGGTGATCGAGGACAGCGTCGAGGAAGTGAAGGACGAAGAAAACAGCCGGTAGCCCGTAGCCGGTAGCGGGGAGCGGGTAGCGAAAGAGCGGTTAGCGAAAAGCCGGTTAGCGAAAAGCCGGGTAGGGAAAAACCGGTGGGGAGCGGGGAATCAGCCGCGAGCCAGCCGTTTTTCAGGGATAATGAAAGAGACTGTCAGACCCACAAGTCAGGAGTTTTTATGAAGGACTAAGGACAGTGGGAGTTGAGAAACAACACGGGGACGGATGAGCACAGTTCGAATCAATGAATTAGCGCGGGAGCTGGAAGTCAAGAGCAAGGCGATTCTGGACGCTCTCACGGAAGTCGGCGTAACGGAGAAGAAGACGCATTCGAGCTCCATCGAAGTGGATGAAGCCGAGCGTGTGCGCACGCATATTTTAAAGGCGCGCGGCGGCAGCCATAGTGCGGCAGCACGGCACGAAGCTGAGGCCAAACCGAAGATTGACTGGTCGCGGGTGTCGAAGCCAGGCGACGCGGCGAAGGCGATCCTCGAGAGCCGACACCAGGAAACGCATCCGGCTCCGGCTGCGCGCACGGCGCCGCCTGCGGTGGTGGCCAATGCCGCGACAGCGTCGCGTCCTGCAGCGACAACGGTTGCCGCTGCGGTTCCGGCCGCAACAGCGCCGAAGCCAGCGGCGAGTGCAACGACAATAGCACCGCCAGCAACGGCGCAGCCAGCGGCTGAGGCGAAGCCCGCGCCAAGGATGATTGTTCCGCAGCCGCGCCAGGCGCCGAAGGTGGTGGTCGCACCTCCGTTGGCGAGCAGTCAACGGGCGGGAGGGCCGGTGGTTGCGGCACCGCCGCAGATACCGGCCATCGCTTCGCGTCCGCCGCAGGGCCCTGTTGTCGCCAAGCCGCCGATTGCCGTAGCGGGTACAACGCCGGCGACGGACGGCCGGGCAGTCGCTGCTTCAGCGCAGATGGTTGCGGCGAAGCCTGTAGCGCCGACACAAGTTGCGACAGTCGTGGCGGCCACTTCGACTGTGCCAGGACCGGTGGTGGCGGCAGCAGCGCAGGCAGCGAGCGCCGCAGAAGATGCTGCGGCGAAGGTTGTGGCCGCATCTCCCTCGGCTGAGGCGCCAGCGGCACCCAGCGCGCCCGTGCCACGGCGCATGATCATGCCGCAAACGGGTCCGAGGCCGGTTTACAGTGCGCCGCCTCCAGCGCCGGTTGCAGCGGCGACTCCTGGGCAGAACATGCCGGGGCAGAATCCTGGAGGGATTCAGCGGGGCAGGCCGATCTTCGACCGCCGCCCCACTGGAGGTCCAGGTGGGCCCGGAGGTCCGCGGCCGGGGATGGGCGGACCGGGGCAGGCGCCGGGAGGAAGACGGCCGATGCATCCGACGCGTTCTGCGCCAAGCGGAGCGCCGGGAATGGGGCAGCGTCCAGGGATGGGCGCGCGGCCAGGATTTGGAGCAAGGCCGGGCTTTGGCCAACGGCCTGGGATGGGAACGGGCGCGGCACTGCCGCCGCCGGGTGAAGCGCCCCGGCCACAGCGGCCTGGACCCAGAGGCCGCGGACGGCCACGGTACGAGAAGAGCAAAGAAGGTCCGATGAAGGGCTTTGCTCCGCCGTCGCGGATGACAGCGCAGGTTCCAACGGGACCGGTGCCGATTACGCGGACGATCACGGTGACAGAAGGGGTCAGCGTGAAGGACCTGGCGGAGAAGCTCGAGATTCGCGGCAAGGATCTGATCGCGACGCTGCTGATGAAGGGCGTATTTGTCACCGTCAACCAGACGCTCGATGGGGAGCTGGTGAAGGAAGTGGCGGCGCAGTTCGGGGCCGACGTGCAGATGATCAGCTTCGAGGATTCGATGGCGAACGAAGCCATGGAAAGCATCCTCGCGACCGAGAATCCGGACGAGCTGGAAGTGACGCGGCCGCCGGTGGTAACGGTGATGGGTCACGTCGACCACGGCAAGACTTCGCTGCTGGATGCGATCCGCGAGACGGATGTGGCGGGCGGCGAGGCGGGTGGAATCACGCAGCATATCGGCGCTTACAAGGTGAAGATCGGCAAGGCGGATTCGCCAGCATTTGGGCGGGAGATCGTCTTCCTCGATACGCCGGGTCACGAGGCGTTTACGCGGATGCGCGCGCGGGGAGCGAAGGTCACGGACATCGTGGTGATCGTAGTGGCGGCAGATGACGGCGTGATGCCGCAGACGCTCGAAGCGATAGATCATGCGAAGGCGGCGAATGTGCCGATCATTGTGGCGGTGAACAAGATCGATAAGCCTGAAGCGCAGCCGGACCGGGTGAAGAAGCAGCTGGGCGATCGCGGGCTGGTTCCTGAAGAATGGGGCGGCAGCACGGTGTTCGTCGATGTATCGGCGAAGAAGCGGATCAATCTGGATCTTCTGCTGGAGATGATTTGTCTGGTGGCGGATATTCAGGCGCTGAAGGCGACGCCGGAGCGTTCGGCCGTAGGCACGGTGATCGAAGCGAAGCTGGATCGCGGACGCGGTGCAGTAGCGACGGTGCTGGTGCAGAACGGCACGCTGAAGAACCAGGACAACTTCGTGGTCGGGAACACGTTCGGGAAGATTCGCGCGATGTTCGACGATCGCGGCCGGACGGTGGAGACGGCAGGACCGTCTACGCCCGTGGAGATTGTGGGACTGGAAGGTATGCCGGACGCCGGGGACACGTTCCTGGTGGTCAGCGATCGCGATAAGGCGCGGGGCATCGGGCAGTATCGCAAGGGACGCGAGCGCGAAGCGCAGCTGGCGAAGTCGTCGCGGGTCACGCTGGAAGGCCTGGCGGATTCGATCAAGGCGGCGGGTGTGAAAGAGCTGCCGCTGATCCTGAAGGGCGACGTGACTGGGTCCGTAGAAGTGCTGGCCGATTCGCTGCAGAAGATGTCGACCGAAAAGGTGCGCATCAAGGTGATCCATTCCGGAGTGGGCGCGATTACAGAGAGCGATGTGCTGCTGGCTTCGGCGTCGAACGCGATCATCATCGGGTTCAATGTGCGGCCGGAACGCAAGGTAGCCGATCTGGCGGAGCAGGAAGAAGTAGAGATCCGGCTGCACTCGATCATTTACGAGCTGCAGGACGAAATCACCAAGGCGATGCTGGGCCTGCTGGAGCCGGTGTACCGCGAGAACTTCCTGGGACGCGCGGAGGTGCTGAACGTCTTCCGCATTCCGAAGGTGGGAACGATTGCGGGATGCAGGGTAACGGACGGCATCCTGCGGCGCGATTCCGAAGTGCGGCTGATGCGCGATGGCGCACAGGTGTACAAGGGGAAGCTGACCTCTCTAAAGCGCTTCAAGGACGATGCGAAAGAAGTGACGAATGGGATGGAGTGCGGCGTCGGTATCTCGAACTTCACCGACATTAAGGTGGGCGATACCGTTGAGGCGTTCGTGACGGAGCAGATGGCAGCGGAGCTGACGGCGTCTTAAAAGCAGGCAATAGCGAACAGGCAATAGGGAATAGGGAACAGGCAACAGGCAAATAGGGAAGCAGGCGAAAGGGCAGCCCGTAGCTTGAAGCCGGGAGCCTGTAAATCGAAAGCGCTCGGCGGTTGCCGGGCGCTTTTTGCTTGTGAGATGCGCGTGACCGGCGCCAGCGTTCACCTCCGCCCTTAGGTGGAAGCTAAATCCAACCCTGAGACGCATGACAACGGTGTTAACGGCACCCTAGGCTCTTGTTCGAAGTCCCCGCAGATCAGGTTCCTCGTTCCCCGGCCCCGGTGCCGCGAGTGTGCCCTTCTGCCACTACATATTTTTTTTTTTGGAGACAGACCCATGCACTGCAGGCTTGCGGTCCTTCGGAGACGCCTGTGGCTCTCTCTGGCCGGGCTCATCGTGCTTTCAACAGTCCCGCTTGCGGCCCAGAGGATTGAAGACGGAATCCTGCTGCCGAAGCAGAGGGTTGCCACCGGCGTGATGTACAGCCATGACTCCTGGAACCATTACTGGGAAGGTGCGCTCAACCGTACCAACGGCAACCTGGGGACGGTAACCACGCAGAACGCGACTTATGCGGGGATCTTCGGCCCGATGCGCAATCTGAATGCGTTTGTCCTGGTTCCCTACGTCTGGACGCACACCAGCCAGGGCGTTCTGCACCCGCAAAGCGGTTTTCAGGACCTGACCCTCGCGGTGAAGTATCAGGCGGTGCGGCTGCCGCTGGGCGATATCGGAGAACTGCATGGGATCGCGGTGGTTTCCGGTTCGCTGCCCATGACCAACTACGAACCCGACGACCAGCCGCTCTCCATCGGCAACCACAGCAGGACGATTGCCCCGCGAGCCACCGTGAATCTGCGCATGTGGGACCGCCTCTACGCGGATGCGACGGCAGCGTACGTCTTCCGCGACACCGTCAAGCTCGACCGGCCGTACTACTACACTAACGGGCAATATGTCCTGAGCAATCAGGTGCCGATGCCCAACCAGTTGCAGTACACGGTCTCAGGCGGCTACTTTCACCGCGATCTGCTGTTGGTCGGCGAATTTATTCAGCAGCAAACGCGCGGGGGCGGCGACATCCGCCGCCAGGACATGCCCTTCATTTCCAACCGCGTGAATTTCTCGCGCTACGGCGCCCGCGCTCAGGTCCCGATTCCCTATCTGCATAACCTGCAGGCCTGGTTCGCGTTCGACAAAACCTATGACGGCCGCAACGTGGGTGAATCCGACACCTTCACGTCGGCCGTGATGTATTCAGTTCCGCTCAGGAGGTTTGGCAGGCAATGAACAGGAAGCTCGCGAAACAGTCTCTTTCCCTTGTAGGCCTGATGGCCGTGACGGCTGGAAGCCTTGTGTCGTGCAAGTCGACGATTTCGACTGAGCAGTTACCGGTACAGGTGCTGCCCACGGCCGATGCCAACGCGGGAACGTGGAAGATGGTGCTGCTGACCGGTCCAACTCAGATCGCTGTCGCGGTGCCCGCGGCCACGAGCGACCCTTCGTACCTGGCGGAGCTGAGCGCGATCAAGGCCGCGCAGGCCACCCTCACCGATGCGCAGCGCGCGAATATTGAGTACTGGAGCTCCGGTGGAGCCCTTCGCTGGAACGAGATTCTGCGCGAGCAGGTGGCGGCCGCCGATCTGCCACCGGCGCCCAATCCGGATGGAAGCTACCCGAGTCCGGACCCGAACAATCCTTTTGCGGATCCCCGCTATCCGTTCAGCAATCCTCCCTATGCCGCGCGCGCCTACGCTTACGTCTCCGCCGCGCAATACGACGCGCTCAAGGTGGCGTGGTACTACAAATTTCTTTATAACCGTCAGTCGCCCTACATGGTCGACAGCGGTATCCAGTCGCTGCTGCCGAAGACGGGCGTGCCTTCGTATCCATCAGAAGACGCGGTGGAAGCGGGCGTGAACCTGGCCATGCTCTCGCTGCTGTTCCCGACCGCGGCGACCGAGCTGAACCAGGACGCCCAGAACCAGCAGCAGGCCGCATTGCTGTCAGGACGGGCGACTTCGAGCGATATAGCCGCAGGAGTCGCGATCGGCCAGGCAGTCGCCGCATTGTTCAAGGCGCGTGCAGCCAGCGACGGCATGAAGGCGGCGAGCGGCAATGCCGCGGAATGGGCCAGCCTGGCCGCGGCTGCGACAGCCCGCGGCGAAGTCCCCTGGCTCAGCCAGGATATTCCCGCGCGTCCTCCCATGCTCCCTCTGTTCGGCAACGTGAAGCCATGGATCATCACCCCGGCAGACGTTGTTAACGTGCGGCCAGGGCCGCCTCCCTCCACGCACTCCCCGCAGTTCCAGCAGGAAACCGCCGAGGTGAAAAATGCGGTTGCCAACATCACCCGCGATCAGCTCGCCACGGTCTACAAGTGGGCCGACGGCGTCAGCACTCCCACGCCTTCAGGCCACTGGAACTACATCGCCGTGCCCTACATCGTGACGGCGCAATACAGCGAAGTGCGAACCGCGCGGGCCTTTGCCCTGGTGAATCTGACCATGGAGAATGCCGCCATCGGTTGCTGGGACGCCAAGTATTACTACTTCAATCCCCGCCCGACACAGACCGATCCCTCCATCAAAACTGAAATCGCCATCCCGAATTTCCCCTCGTATGTTTCCGGGCACTCGGTGTTCTCCGGGGCGGCGGCCGATGTCCTCTCGTACCTGTTCCCGAATGGCGCGCAGTACTTTGCCGCTCAGGCCCAGGAAGCGGCCTTGTCGCGGCTATACGGAGGTATTCATTACCGGTCGGATATTCAGGTGGGCCTCGATCACGGCAAAAGCATTGGCGATTTCACGATTGTCTTTGCGCAGTCGGACGGAGCGAACTGATCCCGCTGACGTCCGTTCGTCCCGCTTCCAGCCGCTCACTAATTCCATCTGCCCCGCTAACCAGGCGGAGGAGGCATCAGGTCCCCGTGTGCACGCCGTCGACGCCAACGACGTCTCGGAAAACAGAGAGCAGGCAACAGCAAATAGAAGAAGCCGGGGCGAAAGCCGGGCGCTTTTTGTTGGGGCGGGGGGGGCCGGCTCTTATTCTTCGCGGAGCAGGAGAAGCGGATTGAGGGAGAGCGCGCGTTGGGCGGGAATCCAGGTAGCTACCAGGCCGAGCAACGCCATGGCCACGACTACGCCGGCCAGCACCAGCGGGTCGCGGGGCGTTGCGCCGTAGACGATGGAGGCCAGGACACGGGTAGCGAGAAGACCGAGGATCAATCCTGCCGTTGAGCCAACGGCGAGCAACTTGATGGCGCGGCCCAGTGCCGTCTGCAACACTTCTGAGCGCTGCGCGCCGAGAGCCATGCGAATGCCCAGTTCGCGGAGACGCTTGCTCACCGAGTAGGCCGCCATGCCGAAGATGCCGGTAATGGAGAGCATAGCGCCCATGACGCCGAGGATGCCCAACGACGCAGTCGCCATGCGCGGGGCAAAGAGAGCGACGCTCATCTCCTGGTCCCAGGTCTGGGTGAACACCGGGAGGCCGGCATCGAGATCGCGCATTTTGCTGCGGATGGCCTCGGTGAGCTGCTGGGGATCGCGGCTGGAGCGCACCACCAGCCACGTATCGTTGCGAGGAGATTGCAGGATGGGAAGAAACATGGCGAGCTGCGGTTCTTCAGCGAGGTTGGCGGTATATTTTCCGTCCTGTGCGATGCCGATCACCTGCACGCGGGTTCCATCGGAGAGTTTGAAGTAGCTGCCGATGGCGTTGGTGACGGAGCCGAAGATTCTGCGCGCAAATTCCTGATTGATGACAGCCACGAGGGGCGCGGTGTTGTCGTCATTTTGGGTGAAAGTCCTGCCTGCCAACATAGCTGTCTCCGCTGCGTGGAGATAATCGGGAGATATCTCGTACTGGATAGCCTGAGCCGCGGCATTCGACGGCCTGAGGTCGACAGTTTTTTCCGTAAAGACATATGAGGGGGTCCAGCCCATGTGCAGGGGGGGAGTGTCGATCAATCCCACCTGAGTTACACCGGGAATGGCCGCGGCCGCATCGATGATGCGCTTTTGCATCGGGGGCGTTTTATCGGGGCTGTAGCCTGCCATGGCCAGATCGGTTTCGACCAGCATGGCATTGCGTGGCTCAAAGCCGAAGTTGGTGTGCAGAGAGCGGAGCAGCCCGCGGACCGCGACCATCGAAGAGGTCACAAGTACGGCGCAGAGGGCAATTTGCACGACCAGCAAAAAATCGCGGACGGTGATGCGGTGTCCGAGTCTGGCGCTGGAACCGGCTTTGACGATTTCCCAGGGATTGGCGCGAAGGACCTGCCGGATGGGGACGGCGCCGAAGAGGAGTCCGCTGACGAAACTCAGGAGCACAGCGAATCCGTAAACTGTGGCGTCGGGGGTGACGGGAAAACTCATGGGGAATTGGGGGAAGGGCTTCCAGGAGCTCAGCCAGTGCAGGAGCCAAACACTGCCCCACAGGCCAGCGGCGCCGCCGACAAGGGAGATCAGGAGAGCCTCGGTGAAGAGTTGGCGGAGGATGCGGGTGCGGCTCGATCCGAGGGAAAGGCGCAGAGCGACCTCGCGGGCGCGATCGGCAGCGCGCGCGGCAAAGAGGCTGCCGAGGTTGGCACACGCAGCGAGGAGGATCAATCCCGCCAGCATGGTCAGGCCGGTCAGGAATGCCCGCACTGCGGGAGCGAAGAAGTCGCCATGCAGGCCAGGGCGGACGAGGGAAAAGGTGCTTTGATCGTCTTCTTTGGGATAGGTCTTGTGCAGCCATGCGCCGATGGAGCTGAGATCGGCAGCCGCCTGGGCTGGGGTGACGCCGGGCTTGAGATGGCCGAGGACTTCAAAGACCCAGCGGGTTCCGCGGTCGTTGAAGTAGTTCGAGCCGTCTACCTGCCCACTGTTGACGATTGGCACGAAGAAGTCCGGAGAGAAAAACAACAGAGTGCCGCGGAAGCCGGGCGGGGCAACACCGATGACGGTGAAGGGGTGCTTGTTGAG
>Ga0302320_10015731_pt1 | contig 15515 bp, 18 predicted proteins | sample Bog_T0_3_FD_202130 | JGI IMG/M metagenome (GOLD analysis project Ga0302320, IMG submission 202130) | Peat permafrost microbial communities from Stordalen Mire near Abisko, Sweden - Bog_T0_3 | ecosystem: Environmental > Terrestrial > Soil > Wetlands > Peat | place: Sweden: Abisko, Stordalen Mire... | reverse complement strand
GTGTCTTGTTCCAGAAGAAAAACATGCCAGGTGAGCTGGACTGGAGAGAGTTTTTGTCCTTGCGTTTAGTGCACTAAAATTCATGATTTGTAGTGTAAAAGCAATTTGATGCCTTCGGATACTGCATTCCGAGATGTGACCATTCTCCTTGGTGAAGGGTGATCCAGTGGCGGTCGAGCGACCATGAATCCTTCCTCTTTCCCTTTCGACTATTCGCCAAAGCTTCTCGAATCGATTCTGAACGTCGGGGCCGATTATATCTGCGTCAAGAATGTGGCCGGCCTCTATGTCTACGTCAACGAATTGCACGCCACGCTCTATAACGCGAAGCCCCAGGACATGATCGGCAAGACGGCGGCGCAATGGATGGGCCAGGACCAGTTTGACCGATGGCAAGTGGAGGACGTGGCCATTATCAAAGAGGGACGCACCCGGCATTTTCAGCCCCACTCACGAACTACCGGCGATGGCCGCGTTCGTTGGTTCGATTCAGTGAAGATTCCGTTCACCGATGAGCAGAGTGGTCAGCAACTTTTACTGGTCATTCACCGGGACATTACCCACCTCAAGGAAGCCGAGCAGGAGAGAAACGCGTTGCGCGACCACGCGGCCCAGACGGATAAGAGACTGCAAAGTATCCTGAGAAACTCCCTTGATTCGATTACCTGTTACGAGGCGGTGCGCAATGAGAGCGGCAAGATTTACGATTTCCGGCTCACCCTGGTTAACCCCGCAGCGGAAAAGAGGCTCGGAGAACCGGCGGCAAGCCTGGTGGGCAAATCCCTGGTAAAAACTTTTCCCCACCTTATCGCCAACGGTCTCTATTATAAGTTCGTTTCGGTGGTCGATACGGGGCAGGCAATCGAAATGGATTATGCCTCGCCTCGAACGGAACCTCCCCGCTGGTATCGCCTGGCAGCCGTCAAGCAGGACGATGGACTGGTTGTCTTCTTCACCGACATCAACGACCGGAAAGCAGCCGAACAGGCGGTTCTCGAGGCGAAAGACCGGGCGGAGTCAGCCGACCGGGCGAAGGGGGCGTTCCTGGCCACGATTACGCATGAGCTCCGGACGCCGATGAACGGCATCCTTGGTTTCACCAACCTGCTTCTCGACACCAAGATCGATGCCGACCAGCGTGATTATCTGGACACCATCCGGCGGAGTGGGAAATCGCTGCTGACCCTGATTGATGAGCTGCTGGATCTCTCCAAGATCGAGGCGGGCAAGCTTGAACTTGAGATCCATGAATTCGTTCTGCGCGACTGCCTGCGGGACGCCCTGGCGCTGTTCACCCCGGAGGCCAAGAAGAAAAATTTACAGTTGCAAGTAACCATTCCCGATGATGTGCCGTCGACCATCGTCGCGGATCCAACGAGGCTGCGGCAGGTCGTGGTCAACCTGTTGAGTAACGCCCTTAAATTCACCACCAAAGGCCGGATTGATTTTAACCTGCGTCTTGACTCGGGAGCGGCGCAAGGAGACGCGATCGTATTTGAAGTCCGCGACACCGGGATTGGCATGGCCCCTGAGGTCCTCAAGCGTCTCTTTCAGCCCTTCGAACAGGGTGATTCCTCGGTCACGCGCCGGTATGGCGGAACGGGTCTCGGTTTGGTGATTTGCAAGCGGTTGATCGAACTGATGAAGGGGGAAATCGAGGTTAATTCTGTGCCGGGCCAGGGAAGTATTTTCCGATTTTACCTGCCCTACCAGGTTCCGGAGCGGGTGCCCTCGACCAAGACCCGCCGCCTGATTGCGACCACGTCGCGGCTGAAATTATCCCAAACCACAACCCTGTCCGGAGCCGGCCGGGATTTACGCATTCTGGTGGCTGAGGATAACTCGGTGAACATGCGGGTGGCCCAACTCATACTCGAACGATTGGGGTACAGGGCCGACGCCGTGACCAACGGCCTCGAGTGCCTCGAAGCGGTGCAGCAGGAATCCTACGATGTCATTTTTATGGACATGCAGATGCTCGAGATGGATGGCGTCGAATGCACCCGCCGGATCCGCTCGATGGATTTGCCCATCTATATTGTCGCGATGACGGCCGATGCCCGGAGCATGGCCCGGGATCAGTGCCTGGCGGCCGGGATGAACGATTACATCACCAAGCCGCTTTCCCAGGCTGAAATGCGCCGCGTCCTCAAGCAGGCCCTCACCCGCTGATTTTCCGGACAGTTACCAGGGCCCTGAGTCTGGTTTCGCGCCTGGTATCCGCTGCGAGACAACCGTGACCACCATCGCATTCACCAAAGTTTAACCGAAAACGAACATCGCGATACTTACAAGCGAACCGCAGAGGCCATTTGCTGAGCTACAGGGAAAAGCACGCTGTTTTCAAGGTGAATGTGGCGGTGCAAATCCTCCTCCAATTCGTGCAGGCCCGCAAAGAGCGCACGATAGGTGTTGCAGGCAGCCGCCGGGGGCTGGAAACCGTGGGTTAGCTCGCGCATTCGCGCCAATGCTGCGCCCGCGTCATCGTGCTCATGCATCATGCAGGCGATGGGACCGTCCGGGGGCATGGGTATTGATTCATTCCGACTCAGAGCCGCAATAATCGGAAAAAGAATCTGCTCCTCTTTCAGGATGTGCGTACTCAGTTCGTTCTCCATCCCGCCGAATACCTGAAAGACCTCCACCAGCGCAGGCGTATGACCGCCGTGGACCTGCGCCACCCTTTCGGCCATCTTATGCAGACGGGGGAGCTCGCGACGCAGATAATCGTGATGAGTTGTGACGATATAATCGATCAATTCGCACGGCGGCAGTTCGGCCGGATTTGTCGCCGAGGCTGCTTTATCCGCCAGTTCCGCTTCCAATTGCTCTACGATGGTATCGGAAGCAATCCCTTTCCGCTGGCAGGCTTCAAGCAAGGTCCGGCTGCCCTGGCAGCAAAAATCAATATTGGCCGCCTGAAAAACGCGGGAGCGTCCGGGACGTTCCGCAACGAGTTCTCCAACCGTCCGTTCAAGGATTGAGGTTCCTGTGGGTGAGAAAACGATTTGTGAGTGGTTCATAAAGGTAAGCTGAGTTTATTGGGGGATTAATCGGGGTAAAATGAGGGTCCATTCTTTATGGGTTGTTCCCCTGTCATCGTTGCTGGCGGCTTCCATGTGACGACAGTGAAGAAAACGAGGCTGGGCCGGGCTTTTTGATTTCGATCTCCGGCGCTTTCCTGAAACCATCCAGCCAGTGGCGCAGGCTCATGACGGGATGTTCCCACATCATGCGTGGCCCGGCGTAGCGCATCACCACCTTGACTTGCTCGCGTCGTGCGGGTTGATAACAATGCACCGGGCAATTCGCGCAGGTCGGCTTTTCCGCGCCGAACCGGCAGCGTTCCAAGCGTATGTGGGCGTAGTCCAAAAACTGTTGGCATTCGGCACAAATTCCATTCGTCGAAGCATGGTGGTTCCGGCAGTAAATGCGAACCATCGCCTCCATCGTTTCCCATTCGCGATTCATTCGCTTGCTGGCGAAGGCCGCCGGCCTGGGTTCCTGAATGGATTTTGCAGCAGTCACTTTCATGCCGTTATTTTTGCACATCGATGGTGAGACGCTTTGATGCAAGTCAAGGTTTTGACTGATTCACAACGATGAAAGAAAATCGAAAATTGATTGACCCAGGTCAAATCTACTTTCGTTGAAACGGGCGATGATTGTTCGACAGGAGAAAAAAATATCATGAATGGCGACAACTCCAGCTCCCTCGCACCGAAACAACCGACCGCCGTGGTCTATGCCTGTTCCGGCTGCTCCGATGCCGGTGAAATCGCCGACCGTGTCGCGCGCCGGATCGCGGGCAAAGGCGTGGCAGAAATGTCCTGTATCGCCGGTATTGGGGGACGCGTCAAATGCCTGGTCTTAAAGGCGGAAAAAGCGGAACATATTCTGGTGATTGACGGCTGCCCGCTGAATTGCGCTGCGCATGCGCTTACGCTCGCCGGCTTTCAGAAATTCGATCATCTCGAACTGCACAATATCGGCATTCGCAAAGGTTCGTGCCCGGTAACAGAGGAATGTATTGCGTCCGGGGTCGAGGCGGCCAGGAAACTTCTAGCGGGCAGAACTTTGCCGTAATCGTCCGGCACCCTACCCTTGGCAATGAAGATATTTATGAAACCTCGCGAGCGTTGATGAAACCTATTAATCATTGAGTATGCTTCCGCTCAACCAATTCAGGCGTTTCGACGTCCGTGATCTCATCCGCCAGGGAATTGAACCGTTCCCGAATATCCGCAAACGGGTGGATGCGCTCAAACCGGACCAGGGGCTCATCCTTGTCGCGCCTTTTTTGCCGTCGCCGCTGATCGAAAAACTGACCAGCGAAGGATTCGATTCAAAAATCGAGCGCGGCCGGGATGGCGACTGGATTGTTTACTTGTGGCGCGAGACTGCTTGAATGATCGTCTTCATGTCCACCCCGCTGGCCGGATTCAAAAAAATCGCCGTGGCGAATACGCTGCGAAGCTGTCAGCTGTTCACCGGACTGCCATCATCGGATTTGGAAAAGATTGCGGATGTCACGGTATTGAGATCGCTGGAGAAGGATGATTACCTCTTTCACGAGGGAGCTCCGGCGATCGGGTTTTACGTCGTGCAACGTGGCGCGGTAAACGTCCATCGCGTCAACGCCGCGGGCAAGGAGCAAATCATCCACATTTTCCGTGCGGGTGAATCGTTCGCCGAGGCGACGCTGGCGACGGCAGCCTGCTATCCCGCCGATGCGCGCGCGCTGGAGCCGTCGCAGGTGTTGCTGGTGCAAAAGGACGGGATTCTCGCGCTGGTCAAGCGTCAGCCGGAACTTGCCCTGCGGATGCTCGGCTCGATGAGCAGCCATTTGCGCGTCCTTATTGCCCAACTCGAAGACCTCACGCTCAAGGACGTAGAGACGCGGCTCGCCAACTGGTTGATCAAGCGTTGTCCAAATCCACAGAGCGGGTCACCGGCACAAATCGAGCTGACCATGACCAAGCGCGTGCTGGCAGCGGAACTCGGCACGGTAAGCGAAACTTTTTCCCGTACGCTTGCCAAGCTCCGCGAGCAAAAGCTCGTCGCGGTCCAGGGCAAAACGGTCACCGTGCTTTCTCCGGTCAAATTAAGCGCCCTACTGCTGCGCAATTTGGGCGGAACGATTTAGCTTTTGATTCCCGGCTCCCGCTGATGCCTCCGGCATCAGGAAGATGGGAATGTCGAGAAACCTTGATCCAAGTCAAAGCGGGACAACCGCCGGAACGGCTAAAAAGGAGGTGCACTAACCAACAACTCCAACCATCTAGAAAATTACCACTATGTTTTGCTTTCAATGTGAACAGACCTCAAGAGGAACCGGCTGCACGACGGTCGGGACCTGCGGCAAGAGCGACCAAACCGCCTGCCTGCAGGACCTGGTCGTCCACGTCACCAAGGGAGTCGCTCAATATGCAGCGCGGGCCGCCCGGCTGGGCGCACCGGTCCAGAAAATCGACCGGTTTATCCTCGAAGCACTTTTTGTCACCGTAACGAACGTGAATTTCGATGACCTGGCCCTGGAGAAGGTTATTCATCGGGCCGTCGCCATGCGCGATGCCGCGAAGGCACTCTACGAAGCTGCCGCAAAAAAGGCCGGGACGACGCCGGAGGTGCTGAAAGGCGCGGCGGCGTGGGTACCCGCCCGCGACCTGGAAGGGCTGGCTCGACAAGGCGAGTTGGTCTCGGTCCTTTACGGGCGCGACCAATTCGGCCCGGATGTCAGCGGTTTGCAGGAGTTGCTCATCTATGGGCTGAAAGGCGCGGCGGCTTACGCCGATCACGCCCTGGTGCTCGGTTATGAGTCGGAACCAGCTTACACGTTTTTCCGGGACGCCCTGTGCTACCTCGCCGATGGCGACCTGACGGTCGATGGTCTTCTGGGCTATTGTCTGCGTTGCGGCGAGGTGAACCTGGGCGTCATGGAACTGCTCGACGGTGCCCACACCAGCACCTATGGCCATCCTGTCCCGACTCCCGTTCGCATCGAGCCCCTCAAGGGCAAGGCGATCCTCGTTTCCGGGCACGATCTCAAGGACCTGGAAAAACTCCTCATCCAGACGGAGGGCAAGGGCATCAACATCTACACCCATGGCGAGATGTTACCGGGCCATGGCTACCCCAAGCTGAAGGCCTATAAGCATCTCGTCGGCAATTACGGCGGCGCGTGGCAGGACCAGAAAGTCGAATTCGCACACTTTCCGGGTGCGATCCTGATGACGACCAATTGCATCCAGGAACCGCAGGAGAGTTACAACGGACGGATCTTCACCTCCGGTCACGTCGGCTGGCCCGGCGTAACGCATATCACCGATGGGGACTTCACTCCCGTCATCGAAGCGGCGCTGGCCGCGCCCGGTTTCACGGAAGAGGGGCCGGACAAAACCATTCTCACCGGCTTCGGACATAACGCCGTGCTGAGCGTGGCCGATAAAGTGGTGGCTGGCGTCAAAAACGGCGCGATCAAACACTTTTTCCTCGTCGGCGGTTGCGATGGGGCCAAGGTCGGTCGCGATTATTATACCGAGTTTGCCGAGGCGATCCCCAAGGATTGCATCATCCTCACGCTGGCTTGCGGCAAGTATCGCTTCAACAAACTCGACTTTGGCGACATCGGCGGCATTCCCCGGTTGCTCGATATCGGGCAGTGCAACGATGCCTATTCCGCCATCCAGATCGCGGTGGCTCTTTCCAAGGCGTTCGGCTGCGGCGTGAATGATTTGCCCCTCTCGTTTGTGCTCTCGTGGTATGAACAAAAGGCCGTGGCGATTCTGCTCACCCTGCTGCATCTTGGCATCCGCAATATGCGCCTGGGCCCAACGCTGCCCGCCTTCGTGACTCCCAACGTGCTCAAGGTGCTGTCGGACAAATTCAATCTCATGCTCATCGGAACTGCCGAGGGTGACCTGAAGTCGATCCTCAAGCTGGCTGCCTGAAGTACCAGCCAGCTTGTCGGTTTAGACCACGCCCTTGGGGAGAACTCACCCAGGCCCAGTCCACAATTGAGCGGGAAACAGGAGGGGCCGAGTTACCGGCCGGCTTCGTCCAGGCGCGAACACTGTTTGCAGAGCGGACGATTATCGGTGCCGTAACGGTGATGCTTTTTTCCGACCATGCCGCCGTCCAGGCACGAGGTATTGTCGTGATGGACTTCGATATCGTCCGGGCGCTCTTTTCGTTCCATCGAGAACCAGGGGCTTGTTTTCATAGGGTGGTGCCGGGGTTGGCCGGTTGGTTGAATGAGGATGAAGGGTAGCCTGAATAACCCGAAGGTGCCATGGGGTGTTCACCCCATGGGCGGAAACAAAGGGCAGGCCGTAGATCGTCGGCCACTCCTCAGGATACCGAAACCGGCAGACAAAGCCATGAAACAACTTACTTATCTTTCCGTGCCCTGCCGGCGGCGCGGGTTCCGGTGAAGGCTACGGAATCCGCACGAGCTGAATCCGGCTGTGATCGGTCGTGCCCAAATTATAGTGAGCGGCGCTTTGGATCATCCGGCCGGCAGCCCCGATCGGGGGGACATTCATGACCCGGCGCATCCGCTCAAGCCGGGGCAAGGCCAGGGAATCGATGGCCACCGGATCGCGACCGACATAAAGCGCGCCCGGGTTCTCGCAGAAGAGTGGATTGAAACGGGGGCCGCCGGCGCACTGGGCCGTCAATGCGTCGAGAATATGGACCACTACTTTTCGCCGGATGAAGTCTTGATCGAGAATCTCGCAGAGGGCCGGGTCGCCGTAGGAGGGTGGCCCTTGAAAACGCCGGTTATTGTCCGTGCAGCCGAGCGCCAGGCTGCTGAGGCAGCCATTGATGCCCGTGAAACGGTTATCGGTCAGGACCGGGACATTGATGATCTTCGTACACGTTTTGGTCACAAATTTGGTGTAAAAGGAGCGGTTGGGAATCCGGCTCGAGCCGGGATCGAAGCTCCGGTTAAAGTAAAAGTCGCCCCAGATCAAGCGACCCAGGATTCCGTTGCTATAGTAAACATCGGGATCGTAGTTATTGTCCGGGACCACGGAGGCGATGGCGGGTTGGCTGGCGCTCGCGCTCCGCAACGCGTAGCCCGCCGGGCGCATCTGGTCCTGAAACTTGTCCCAGATGATGATTTGTCCCGGCGGCACGCCCGCGCTTTGCAACCCATCCGTGATCGCCTGGACGAGCGAATGATGGGTGCAGAGCGCCGGGCCGCCGATCGTGGTGATCTTGATGCCGACGATGTCTTGCGGCGTGATGCCCAGGCGCGTCCACGCCGTCCCGATATCGGATGCGCTGGTCAGCTTGAGCAGTGCCGCGTTGACCATTTGCTTCACCTGCACCGGATCGGCTTTGAATTCGTTAATGGCCCCGGGACGCTCCACCAAAATAACCGGAGAAAGCGGTAACGCTGCGGCGGCATGTTTCGAGCCCTCCGTTTGTGCGTCCAGATGGAGTGCACCGGTTAAAAGCAAGAGGAGGCTGAAAAAAACGAGACGGGAAAAGTTTCGGCCAAGGTGCGGGAATATCATGCTGCCTTTCACTCTTTCGACTGCCGGTCAAAGCGCCAGCAAAAACTGGCGGGCACCCGGGACCACGGCAGGTCCCGCCAGGCACTGCCAAGGCGACACCGGAGCCATGCGCTCAAGTGAGCCAAAACTATCCAGGCTGGCCGGGAAGGGGGTCGCGATCTTCCACCGTGCGGTGCCGACGCATTGAGGGATGTCACCAGAGATCGGGGCGGCAAATGTGGGATCTTTGGTCCTCAAAATGGGCTTTGTTGCTTTGCAATGGAACTGCAAATACATTGCAAATGGCATGCGTCAATGGATCCTAGCGAGGAGCCTGATAGATACAATTCGTTGCAGCAAAGTGTGTTATGGGGCTGTCGGCCATATTGGCATTGCCTATGCAAAGGGATGGGTATGCATACTTCCAAGAAAAAAGTCCTCTTCATCACGTTACGAAGCTGGTGGCTGGGCGTCTCCCGCCTTCCCGGGGGATTGCGCGAGGCCGGTTTTGCGGTTGCGGCGTGGTGCCCGACGGAGTCTTTCCTGGCGCGGACCGACGCCGTGGAACGCCATTTCCCGTGGAAGGGCCACGAGGAATGGACGCCGCGGCTGCGCGAGATTGTGGCGGAATGGCAGCCCGATATCATCATCCCCGGCGATGAAACCATCGCCGTCTATTTGCGCACGCTCGCGGCCCAATCGCCCTTGCTTCACCCGAAGAATGCGCAGCTCCGCCAGATCCTTCGCCGGTCGCTGGGCAACCCCAAAACCACCCGGGCCCTGGACGGCAAGATCGCCTTTCAACGCCTGGCCCGAAGCCTCGGGGTGCGCACCCCGGATGACCGGCCCGTGGCCGATTTCGCATCGGCCCTTGCCGTCGCGGAGGAACTCCGCTATCCGGTCGTGCTCAAGGACGAGTTTGCCGCCGGGGGTGTCGGCGTGAAGGTCTGCCGCGATGCCGAAGAGCTGAGCGCCGGTTGGGACGAACTCGAAAGTGTCCGTCGTTCCCCGGTCACTCTGCGGGACAAGCTCCGCCAGATGCTCGATACCCTCCGGGGGAAGGCGCCGCACGGCCGGTCGCTCCAGAAATTCATCCAGGGAAAGCCGGCCTTCCATGCGGTCGCCGCCTGGGAGGGCCGGCGTCTCGCCGGGGTCACCGCCCGGGTTGAAGTCACCGATCCCCCGGGCACGGGCCCGAGTTGTGTGGTGCGGCTTTGCGAAAACAGCGAGATCTCGACCGCCTGCGCCCGGATTATCCGGGCCACGGGCATGTCCGGCTTTGCCGGTTTCGATTTCATGATCGAAGACAAGACCGGCCGGGCCTACATCCTCGAGTGCAATCCCCGTCCCACCCCGGTGTCCCATCTGGGCGGGCTCATCGACAACGATCTCTGCACCGCCTTCCATGCCGCCGTCGAGAACCGCCCGGCGACTCCAACGCCCCGGACCGTCAGAACCGCCGGGCAAGTGGTCGCCTTTTATCCCCAGGAAGTGCTGCGCGATCCGCAGAGCCCCTACCTCGCCACGGCCCACCTCGATATCCCGTGGGACGATGCCTCGCTCATGGCCGCGTTGCGGGAGCGCTATCCCGACCTGCCCCGGAGCACGGATCTGGCGGAGATCGGTGAACTTGAGGAGGAGGCACCTCAACCCCGCTGGATGCCGACGGGCAGGGCGTTGGTCCTGGCTTGAGGCGGGGAATGCAGAGTGTGACATAGAGGGCGTCGAGGTGGGATGTTTCGATAGGCCGAAAGTCCACGCCAATCCGTCGTCTGCCATCAGGCTATTTTGGTTCCGTGTGGTTTGACGTGAGCAAGGATCCAATCCCGGGTCTCGCTATCGAGATCGACGACCGGGAGAATTACGAATTGGGATTGGGAGAAGAATACCATCCAGAAATCAGGGAAACGCCGTATCTCACGAATGGTGCTCCAAGACAGGTTCGATGAGCCGACGTCGGAGGTCATGCGAAAACTTGCTTCGCCGGGTTTGAAAGTGGCCTCGGGATTGTGCATTCGCCGGTAGCGCGAAAGTGATGCGTTGTATTGGTAAAAGTAAATGGCGACCGGGAAGATTATGCCCAAGGCGAGCCCTGATCCAAAAACTCCGACAATCCAGGAGCGATCGCCGGTGGCGATTAGATAAATCAGCGAGCTCAGCGATAGGGCCAGAGCGATCCAGTAGCGCCATCCCGTAAGGCGGAGCCAGTAGGCAGTCACAGCCCTACGAATAAGATCTTCGGAATAATGTAGCGTGATGGATTTCATAGCCGCTGCTCTCGCTGATGGTTTAAGCAAACAAGAGGGGTCAGCCAAGGAGATACCTCCAAACATGGAGTGAATAGAGTATCGCAACGGGCATGGGAGTCAGTTCTTCGCCCAATCGAGGTAAAGGCCGAGGAGTAGGACCAGAAAGCCGCCGAGGGCGGCGCCGCCGGAGATGGTCCAGATGCCGCGATAGATGATGAGTTTGAGTTCGCGCACATCGGAGACGAGGCCCTGGGTTTGCAGGCTCGGATCGCCGAAGAGGGCGCGGGACTGGCGGGCCATCTCCTGCTCGATGCGCTCCAGGCGCAGCAGTTTTTCGCCCTCGATGGGATGGTCCATCGCGGCGCGGGCGGTCGTCGGGTCGAGGCGGCCCGATTCGGTCATCTGCGACAAGCCTTCTTTCACGTCGTCGGTGCTCATGGCGATCTCCTGTGCTCCCCCTACGAGGAAAAGGTGACGAAGAGGTTGATGCGGCCGCCGGTGGGCGTACGCGTGGCGGTGTAGGCGCGGACCTGGGCCGTGGTCTTGCCGGAAGGCAGGGCCGGGCCGGCGGCAAAGAACGCCGCCACTTGCGCGCTGGTCAGCGTCACCTGCTCGGTCACGTTGGCGCTGTTGACCGTGGCAAAGCGGACGTTGAGATTCGTGCCGTAGAGCGAAACACTCGCCACATCGGCCGCGGTCTTTCCCGCGACAAGAGATGGCACGGCGGCGACCAGCGCGTCGAACTGGGTTTCGGTGATCGCCCCGGAGGCCGAGGGCGGAGGCACAGGCGCCAGCACGAGCTGGGCGAAGGCCGGGAGGGTGAGGGCCGGGGCCAGGGAGGCCAGGGTGACAAGGAGGGGGATGGTTTTGATCATGGGTTTCTTTCGTGGGTGGGGGTTGGTTGGGTTAGTAAAGGTGTTGGATGGAAGCGCCGTAGTCGTAAGAAATGGTCCCGGCGCCCGAGACCACGGTATTGATCGAGACGGCGTAACCGCCCTGCGCCCGGATATCGACGGGGGAGATGAACGCGACGCCGGTGGACGAGACGACCGCCGACAGATTGAGGGTGCGTGCCGTGGCCGTTTCGTCGGTGTAGGTCACCTGCATCTGCACCGTGTCGCCCGCCACGGCCCGGGTGGTGAGGAAGCCGCCCACGCGCAGGGTTTCCTCCGACGTGCCGGGGGTGTAGGTGACGATGCCGGAGACGGACGCGGCGCTGTTGCCATTGCCCGTTGACAGCGGCGCGGGCGCAAAGGAACCGGCCGCATAACCGGCATCGGCAAAGTGGTTGGAGCCGTCGACGGTGATAAAATCACCCGCCGCCATGCCGCCCGCCGGGCCTTGGGCCAGGCCCGCCGTGAACCCCGCCGCCGTGCTGGTGTTGCCGGAGAGATCGAGACCGGAGCCGTCGCCGTTCGATTGCAGAAAATCGCCGTTGGCCCCGTTGACGGTGTAGCCGGAGAAAAAACCGGTGAAGCTGCTTCCCGTATAGGCGGACGACCCGGCCACATCGCCGCCGGCGTCCATGATTTGTCCGCCCGGCCCATAGACGCCATAGGACGTATGGAGGTCGTTGGCGGTGACGGAGCCAGCCACGTTCAGGTTGCTGCCGCCGTCCAGGGCCGCGAGTCCGTTGGCGGAATTGACCGCATTTTGCGCGGCGGCGATGACGCCCGCATCGAACGTAACCGCGCCCACGGCGTCGAGGTTGGCGCTCCAGGCCTCGGTCACATGGCCGAGACCCTCGAAGGTCAGCACCCCGCCGCTCCCGTTGACCGGCGCGGAGAAATCGAGGACGCCGGAGGTGATCGCAAGATAAGGATAACCGCCCGCATTCGTCCCGATGGTGAGGCCGCTTCCACCGCCCGGGGCCACCCACGAGCGGACGCCCGCGGCAGTCGAACTGAGCACGTCCCCATCCGCTGCCGGATCACCCAGGGCCGGCTCAAAAAGCGCGGTGACGGCAGCGGGAAGCGTAACGGTATAGCCGCTGAGATCGAGCAGGCCGGTGCCGCCGGTGAGGCTGGCCTGCGCTGTCCCGGCCGGCAGGTTCAGGGTAAAGCCCGAGAGATCGAGCGCCCCAGTGCCGCCGGTGAGATTCACTTGCGCCGCCCCGGCGGGCAGCGTCAGGGTGAGACCGGAGAGATCGAGTGCGCCGGAGTTCGCGGCGATCGCGGCCAGCGTCGCGCTGTAGGGCTGCACCGACGACCCGAGGCCGGAGGCATAGAGCACCGTTCCGCCCGCGCCGAAGGCAATCGTCGCGCCATCGGTCCCGGTCAGGGTCAGCGTGTTCGAGGCGCTGAACGTCTTCCCGGTTGCGATGCTGAGGGAACCGCCCCCGGTGACGTAAGCCTTGAGCTGGGTCGCCGTGCAATTCTGCTGTGCGGCGGCCTGCCAGTCGAAGAAGAGATCGCCACCCTGCACGGTGGAGACCGTGGGATAGGTTGTCACGTTGCCCGCCCGGACCGGGCCGGCCAGGAGCAACGCGCCCAGGAAAATAAGAAGAGGTTTCATTGCGAGGTGAGAGGGTTGCCGTGGTCGTCCGTCAGAGGATTGCCGGTGCCGTCGGTCAGGGTGGTGCTGCCGCTGTTCAGGCCGGGGCCGACTTGAAAGGTGAGCGTCGCCGCCACCGTCACGCCCATCCGCTTCACCGCCTCGATCGATTCCAGGACGGCGAGGCCGAAGGTAAAATTGGTCCCGCCGATCTGCAGAATCAGCACGCCCGAGTCGGGCAGCGCATCGAGATTGAGGAGAAGCTTCTGCGCCGCCGAGGCCAGGTCCGGGAAGGGCCCCGGCGTGATCGTCCCGGTCAGCGAGCGCCGCCGGTTGAACCGCGCCAGCGGGGTGGCGTTGGGCGCGCGGATGAATTCCGCCCATTCGACGATCGCGTGCCGCTTCGGCATGAAGCCGGTCACGGTGTCCGTGCCGCCTTCCGTGGCTTCCTGGGCGATGAGAGTACCGGCGAAGGTGATTTGCATTCATGGCACCGTTTAGGGGATGGGCGAGGTGGAGAGGACCAGGGGCGGGTTGGGCGTGCCGCCGGTGAAGGTCACGGTTGATTTCCAAGTGCATTCCCCGACGCGCTTCACGTTCGCGCCGGCCCGGACCGGTTGCACGTCGACCAGCGCCGCCTGCGTCAACCTGGCGAAAAGTCCCGTGCCGTTCAGGTAGAGGTCGCTGCCCGCCGCCGCCCGGCTGCCTCCGCGGACCGCCCCGGTGCCCTGGAAGCCGAGGGCATTGAGGAGGTCCGCCGGTGCCGGCCCCACCGGGACGGCCCGCGCCGAAACCTCAATAGTCTCGAAGCGCAGGTCGGTAATGCCGAGGTCGTCCGTCGAAACCTCATGGAGGCCGACTTGGGTCTCAATCGTCCAGCCACCCTCGGTGGCAAAGGGGTTGGGGAACGCGCCATGGAGCCAGCGGACGCAGAAGGGCGAGGTGATGAGGTCCGACACATGATAAGCGGGATCGCCCGGATAGGCGGCGGCGGTCACCGTGGCGAGGCTTCCGCTCCACGCGGCGCCCCGGGGCCGCAGGGCGCGGAAGGTGACGCGGCCCAGGGGCGGGTGGAGGGCGGAGGCGGCGAAGCGGGACTGTTGCGTTATGGCAACGCGGGAAAAAACATGCCGACTGCCGTCCCTCGTCCAGATGACCAGCGGGGCATCGGTGGTCCCGAACAGGCTCGTGCCGGGAAGCAGGCCGGTCTGGATGAACGGGAAAAGCACCGCCAGCAGCGGGTTCGTCACCTGGCCGTCCGGGGTGAAGGTGATCGTCGCCGCGACATCGTCGTCCCGGTAACCGGTGAGGCCGAGGCTGTCGGAGACGACCGGCCCCTCCTTGAGGTTGAGGGCGACCACAACGTTGTCCCGGCTGTAAAACGTGGAACCGCGGAACTGGACCTGGCAGGGGCCTTGCAGGATCTGGAGACGGGAGAGGGGCATGGTTTTAGTATTGGAATTGGGAGGTAGCGGGTTGGGGGGCGGCGTAGCCGGCCAGCCAGGCACGGGCCTGCAGAAGCTGACCGGAGGAAACCGCAAAGGGGGAGACGTAGAGGGAGGCGGAGGGGTTGCGGGGGGAGGGATAACTTCCATCCAGGGTGAAGAAAAGGGCCGCGCCGGGGGTCAGGCAGGCGAGGGTCACGGACTGGCTGCCTTGCGTCAGAGGATATATCGTTACCTCTTCCAGCGCCGGAAGAACCCGCGGTTGAAACCCGAGCGGGAAGGTGAGACGGACCTGCCGCACGTTGCGCCGCAAGTCGTCGTTGTCCGCCTTGGTGATGGTCTCGACCACCGCGGTGTTCTGGCTCTCCAGCATGGCGAGGTGAAGCACGTTGGCCGCGTTCTCCGCCACCTCGTCCACGTCGGGCCCGGTCAGGTTCAGGGCCGGATTCTCCATGATTTCCACGAGGAAAATCCCCTGCGAGAACCAGGGGCCGGGGGTGTCGGGGTTCGTATTGTGCAGGCTCAGCCAGTCGACCAGAACCGTCACCGGGTGCGCATGGTCCTGCCCGGCCTGGATCTCATTCAGCACGTCATTCTTCACCGTCGCCAGCACGGGGATGGTGGCGAAGTAAGGATCGGCCAGGAGGGCGTCGGCGATCTCCTGCTTGATGGCGCGGATGATGGAATTGCTCATAAAAATCAAAAGCTGAAAGGTGAAAGCTGAAAGCCGAAATGAGATTGGCAGGTTTTTGGACGGGATTTACATGATTAATAGGATTGGGGAGAAAAGCAGAATGGGGGAAGCCTCACACGGAGAGCACGGA
>Ga0302320_10015730_pt1 | contig 15516 bp, 18 predicted proteins | sample Bog_T0_3_FD_202130 | JGI IMG/M metagenome (GOLD analysis project Ga0302320, IMG submission 202130) | Peat permafrost microbial communities from Stordalen Mire near Abisko, Sweden - Bog_T0_3 | ecosystem: Environmental > Terrestrial > Soil > Wetlands > Peat | place: Sweden: Abisko, Stordalen Mire... | reverse complement strand
TCCCGGGATGACGAATCGTGCTTCCGATGGTGAAGCGCGAGAATTGTTTTCCGCAATGGAAAAGAAGCTGGGCCTAAAGGTGACATTGCGGTCAGTTCCGGCGGAATTCCTTGTCATAGACCGCCTCAGCCATGTGGCGACTGAGAACTGATCGTATCTTCGGCGAGGAAGAATCGCGTGGTTCAGGCTGGTCGATTATGTTCCGGTGTACTGTCGCGGCCGGTCTGCACGCTCCAGAGGCGGGCAGCGTCATAATGCAAGAGAAGACAATGAGGCCCGGAATGGATGTTCCAACACGGTGTGTGGCCGTTGCGCCCCTCATCGTTTGCGCCGTGCTCGCCCAAACGGAGCCGGATCCCCCGGCGTTTGACGTGGCGTCCGTCAAACGGCCTCCTGCCAAGGTTGCGGCGGTAGCGGTGGTACTGGCCGTGCTCGGCGCGGCGGCCGCCGCCGAGCAACCCCCGGCGCAAAAGCTTGAAGCCGGAATCTACATGCAGACGCACTACGGCGACGATGATGGCGCCATACGGCTTTACCGGGAGGTCGTTGCCGGCGGAGGCGACCGTGCGCTGGCCGGGCTCGCCCAAATGCAGATTGTCAGCGCCTTGCTGAATAAGGGCGACTTCGCTGCCGCAGCCCAGGAGTTCAAGACCTTGGTCACGAATTACGCGGACCAAGAGGGGCTAATGGCGTCGCTGACGAAGCGGCTAAGCGGCGCCCAGACCGTGGAGTCCGCACCCTCGGCTCCGCCCCTTCTCACCAGAGGAACGCTCCAAAACGGCGTATACCACCTGAACTCAATCGGCACGGAGATCGCTCTGCCGCCGGGATGGACCGTGACAGGAGATCAAGGGACCGACGGGGTGTCCGACAATATCTTTTTCCAGGACCAGAAGACTAACTTCAGCGTCGCCATGTATCTGGCGCCGCTCACCACCGCGGACAAAGTCGGCGACGTCGATGCCACGCTGAGAGCCATGATGGATTCCAAGGTCAAGGAGAGAATCATGCAGGGCGCGACGGACTTTGAGTTGCTCCCCGAGACGGTGAAGCCATGGCTTGTGCAGGGCCGGCACGCTTTGAGCGCAATAGGACAATCTAGCCGCGGCGGCGGCCCGAAGCGGTACGGCTACTTCGCATACGTTTGTGGGGTGGAATCGTACGTCTTTATCCTGGGCTCCGCCCCTACAGGGAGGATTCCCTCGTACCGGGATAGAGTGGAGCGCCTTGTTGCCGGGACCAGGGTCCCGTAGTGGATTGAGGGCATTATGAAGAGCCGTTTCTCATGTAGGCTGGAAATCGCCAGGGCATTTTTCCCGGCGATTGCGGCGGCGGTGACGGTGGCCGGGCCTGTAGTAGCGCAGCCGCCGGCGTTCGAGGTGGCCTCGGTGAAGCCGGCCGGTCCCTATGTTAACGGCGCCGCTATTGAGTTCCGCGGCGGTCCAGGCTCCGAGGATCCGGGGCGGTTCACTTTTCCTCGCGCGACGTTAAGCAACTTGCTGACGATGGCCTACAGTGTGCAGTCGGATCAAATCGAAGGTCCCGGCTGGCTCAGGGATGTAAACGCCTATGTATACTCCGTCGCTGTAACCATGGACCCGAAAACCACTCGCGAGCAATTCCGCTTGATGCTTCAAGGACTGCTGGCGGAACGGTTCCATGTGCGCCTGCACCACGAAACTCAGCCCCGACCCGGCTATGCGCTAATCGTTGCAAAGGGTGGAACCAAGCTGAAGGAGTGGGTGGCGCCTAAGGAAGGGGAGCCCAGCCAAGCTGCCGGAAATGTCGCGGGCTTCCTGCCTTTGCCTGCCACCGGCACGGTACTGCGCATGCAGATACCACGGGCTGGGCAGCCTATGTTGATTCATGTCCGGGATTCGATGGAAGCCATTTGCCGGATGCTGGGGCAGCAGATCAGCCGGTCAAATGGAGACCCCGTATCCGGCCCCCAGCCACGCGTGGTCGATCAGACCGGACTACAGGGACTCTATGAGTTTACGCTCAAATTCACGATGGCCGCGGCAAGGCGGGAAACAATGCCGCCCGCGTCGGCTGGAGGTGAGGCGAGCGTGCCCGGCGCCAGTGACCCCACCGGGAATGCGATAGACGTGTTCGCCGCCGTGGAACAGCAACTTGGACTCAAACTGCAAAAGGCTAACGCCGTCCCAGTAGATGTACTGGTCATCGATAGCGCGGACAAAGTACCCACGGAGAACTGAGGGTCTGGTTTCGCGGACAGGGAGGTCCGAATGATTCGACGAATGGCTGGCTTAGTAGCTTTCGCGGCGTGCGCCGCTTTCGCTCAGAACGCCGCGCCTTCACCGGCTTTCGAGGTTGCGTCGGTCAAACCTCATGCGGGACCCCTGAGCCGAGTGGACCATTTCTCGTCCTCCGGCCCGCGCGTAACGCTGGAAGGGTATCCGCCAAAGGGTCTCGTCAGGGAAGCCTACGGCCTGGAGAACTATCAGGTGTCCTTCGCCGTTCCGCAACGCGACGACGAGTACATCTATTACGATATCTTCGCCAAAGCCGAGGGCGACGGCGCTCCAACCAGGAATGAGTTCCGGCAAATGCTGCAAACCCTACTGGCGGAGCGGTTCAAACTCAAGGTCCACCGCGGGACGAAGGAGATGCCGGTCTACGCCCTGGTGGTGGGCAAGAACGGGCCGAAGTTCAAGGAAAGCGCCCCCGACGCCAGCTCTGCCGCTAATGACGTCGGCGTAAACGGCCGCAATCAATATATGACGGCGTCGAAGGCCACTATGGAGGACCTTGTCCAAACGATCACGAACATCCTTTTCGTGGACCGGCCGATCCTGGACAAGACAGGGCTTACCGGAACCTACGCCTTCAAACTAGAGGCGACGCCCGAGTTCAGGATCAACAACAACCCGGAGTCGAGCGATATCAGCGTCTTCACCGCCGTCCAGGAACAGCTCGGCCTCAAGTTGGAAGCGCAAAAAGCCCCGGTCGAAGTCCTCGTTGTGGACCACATCGAAAAGCCGTCCGGGAATTGACTTGGCGCCTCGCCGGACGATCCCACCGCAACGCCCAGTCACAGACAGCGTTTTCAATAGAATCAACATCTTACGTATATTGCCTCCCACCCCTCGTTCTATCCTGAATTCGGAGGGACAATTCCATGTCCAGTATGCGGAACGCCTGTTTCGATGTCCCCAACCCCGGCGGTGGAACCCGCCTCCTTGCCAAAAACGGGGATACCAAACGAACCTAATCCCATTTCCGAACACTTGGCGCCCGCCCCGCAACGGGCACCCCTCTCCGCCGACCCTGTGCCTGCGTCTCCCGCCGGTTGCTATATTGGAGTTACCCATGAGGAGAGGCGCGCGATGGCTCTTGCTGGTGGCGATTGCCGCCATCCTCGGCAGCGTGGTGGTCACCTACCGCGCCACCAAGCGAAGAATGCGCGCCGACGCCCCCGCTCGGCCTCAGCCGCTGCCTCCCGGCATGACCTCCTCCGCCGCCAATTACACGCATCACGAAATGGTCGGCAATCACGTGGCTTATGACGTCGAGGCCGACGACATGCGTGAGCTGAAGGATTCCGGCCGCGTCGAGCTGAAAGGCGTCAGGCTCAAGCTCTACAACCGCGACGATACCGCCTTCGACCTCTTCACCAGCGCCGCGGCTACCTTGACCACCGCCGACAGCCGCGTATGCTCCGATGGCGACGTCTCCATTACCCTGGGAGAGCCCGTCGCCGGGGCGCCAACGCACGCGCTGGTTTCCATCCAGTCCTCCGGCCTCTGCGTCGACGCCGTCACCGGCAAGGCCGATACCAACAACGCCTCCACGTTCAAATTCCAAAACGGCGATGGCAAAGCCACCGGCGCCACCTACGACCCCGCCACCGGTGAGCTCGTCATGAAGAGCGACGTGCAGATCGATTGGCGCGGCAAGACGCCCAATGCCAAGCCCATGAAGATTGAGGCCGGCAGCCTTACTTACAACGAAGCCGAAGCCTCAATCCAGCTCGAACCCTGGGGCCGTCTCACGCGCGCCAACACCGTGGTCGAGGGCAACGACGCCGTCATCCATCTTCAGGAGTACCTGACCGACGATGGCAAGGGCCAGTTCGTCCTCCACCAAATCGATGCCAAGATGGCCCACGGAACCGACGCGTATCCCAATCGCAAGCTCCAGTATTCCGCCGGCGAGATGACCGTGGCCTTCGATGACGATGGCGTCGTGCAGACCATCACCGGCCGGACCAACGCCCAGGTGGCGTCGGTTTCCGATACCGCCGATACCACCGTGAAGGCGGATAACGTGGCCATGAACTTCTCCACGGACGATGGCGATAGCGTCCTTCAGCACGTCGCCGCCACCGGCAACGCCGTGGTCACTTCCAAACCGCTGCCAGCGCCGGGCCGCGCGTTGAGTGAGACTCACGCGTTGAGCGCCCAGAGCGTCGAAATGAAGATGCGCTCCGGCGGCAAGGAAATCGAAAGCGTGGTCACGCACTCCCCGGGCATCCTGGAGTTCTCTCCGAACACGCCCGAAGAGCGCCATCGCACCATCGCCGGGAACGACATGGTCATCGCCTACGGCCCCCAGAACCGCATCCAGGCCTTCCATTCCACCAACGTGACCACGCACACCGACCCCACCGCCGAAGAGCGCAAACACAATCGCACTGCCTCCACCACCACCAGCCGTGAGATGTCGGCGCGCTTCGATCCCAAGACCGGAAAGACCCAGTCCATCGACCAGTCCGGCAGTTTCGCCTACGACGAAGGCGACCGCCACGCCCGCGCCGACAAAGCCACCCTCGACTCCTCGCAGGACATTATCTTGCTCCAGACCAACGCGCGCATGTGGGATTCCACCGGTTCCACTTCCGCCGGCCGCATCCGCATGGACGAAAACACGGGCGACTTTACGGCCGAAGACAACGTGACCTCCAGCCACATGCCCGATCAGGACCCCAAGAAGAACTCCGACATGCTCTCCGGCAGCGATCCCATCCAGGCGCGCGCGCACAAGATGGTGTCCACCAACCACAATAAGTCCATCCACTATGAGGGCGACGCCGTCATGTCGCAAGGCGCCAGCCGCATCCTGGCCGATTCCATCGATGTGGACCGCGACAAGCGCTCCCTCATCGCCGATGGCAATGTCACCAGCGACCTTTGGGAGCAGCCTAAGGACGATCCTGCCTCCAAGAAGGCCGCGCACGCTCCCGTACGCACCGTCGTCCATGCCAAGCATCTGGTCTATACCGACGCAGACCGCCTCGCCGTCTATACCGGCGGCGTGGATCTAGCTCGCCTCGGCCTGTGGGTGAAGTCCACCGATCTGCACGCCTACATGGCGAATGGCGGCGATTCGCGGCTGGACAAGGCTTTCGCCGATGGCGCCGTGCAAATCGTCAGTAACGCCGCCGGCCGCACGCGCACCGGTACCGGGACGCACAGCGAATACTACGCCACCGATAAGAAGGTGATCCTGCGCGGCTCCAACGCCAAGCTCGTCGATAGCGCCGGAGACACTTCCGAGGGCCAGGAATTGACCTACTACCCCGACGATGATAGGCTGCTGGTTAACGGGGCGGCGAAGGCTCCCGTCAAGACACGAATCGTCCACGGCCAAAAGTAAGCTATGAGCGTTCTCGAAACCAAGCAGATCTCCAAGAGCTACCGCGGACGCACCGTCGTGCATGACGTCTCGGTCTACGTGGAGCAGGGCAAGGTGGTGGGTCTGCTTGGACCCAATGGCGCCGGCAAGACAACCTCGTTTTACATCATCGTCGGGCTGGTCAGTCCGGATTCCGGCACGGTCCGCATCGACGATGAAGATATTACCCGGTTCCCCATGTATAAACGGGCGCACCGCGGCATCAGCTATCTGCCGCAGGAAGCCTCGGTCTTCCGCAAGCTCACGGTGGAAGAGAACCTGATGGCCATCCTCGAAACCCTTCCCTTGCGGTCCCGCGAACGCCGCGAGAAGAGGGACCGTTTGATCGACCAACTGGGCTTGGATAAAGTGCGCCACAGCCAGGGATACATGCTCTCCGGCGGCGAACGCCGGCGCGTGGAAATCGCCCGGTCCCTGGTCATCGACCCGCGCTTCCTGCTGCTCGATGAGCCGTTCTCCGGCATCGATCCGATTCAGGTACTCGAATTGCAGCGGATTATTTTCGATTTGAAGCGCCAAGGCATCGGCATTCTGGTGACCGATCACAACGTGAGCGAGACCCTGGCCGTAACGGACTGGGCCTATATTATCAATGAGGGCGTGATCTTCCGGGCCGGCACGCCCGAGGCGCTGGCGCGCGACCCGGAGGTTCGCCGGGTTTACCTGGGAGAAACGTTCACACTGCGTATGTAGGGATACGAACAGATCCCGTACAATGGAGAAACCATGAAACCTCTACTGCTCATCTTGCTCGGCGCGGTCTCCGCCCTCGCTCAACCCGTAGGTTTTGGGGTTAAGGTCGGCGTGCCCATGACGGACTTCTTCGACACCATCCAAAGCAAGAACTTCGGCTTCAACTCCAACACCAAGCAATACATCGCCGGAGCCGAACTGGAAGTGCGCTTGCCTCTTGGCCTGGGGATCGAGTTCGACGCTCTCTACCACCCGCTGGCGTACACCGGCACTGCCAACGGAGGGACCGAGAATGTCACGGCGCACTCGTTCGAGTTCCCGCTGTTGGTGAAGTACAAGTTTCCGTCGAAGGTCGTGAGGCCGTTTGTGGATGCCGGCGTGGCCTTCTCCACACTGACCGACTTGAAGACCACCGTCACCAACGTGGCCACCAACTCATCGGGGACCACCAAGAGCCCCATCGGTTTCGTGATGGGCGCCGGGATTGATATCCACTTGCTCATCCTCCACATCTCGCCGGAAATCCGCTACACCCACTGGGGCTCCGCCGCTTTCGTGGACCCCCTCTCCCTGGTGCAAGGCTCTCAGAACCAGGCCGAGGTCCTTCTGGGCGTCGTGTTCTAGCGTCATTTCGAGCCAACCGCTTGCTGACGCGCGAGCCGCGACCGTGAGGGAGCGGTCTTCATGACCGCCCATCTCCGGTAGGGATTCATGATCACGACCACGGAGCAATTGGAAGAGCGGCTTTCCCGGCCCACGTCCCGCGATTGCGAAGCGCTCGCCGCACTCGAAGGCGACCTGCTCATTCTCGGCGTGGGCGGCAAGATGGGGCCGAGCCTCGCCGTGCGGGCAAAGCGGGCCATCGATGAAGCGGGCGTGCGCAAGCGCGTGATCGGCGTGGCGCGCTTCCACACTCCTGGCTTGCGCGAAAGGCTGGAGCAAGCCGGAATCGAAACCGTCGCCGCCGATCTGCTCGACCGCGATGCGCTTCGCGTGCTGCCCGACGCGCCCAACGTGGTCTTCATGGCGGGCCGCAAATTCGGCACCCAGGGCGGTGAGCATTGGACCTGGGCCATGAACGTCATCCTCCCCGCGCTGGCCGCCGAGCGCTGGCGGGATTCCCGCTTCGTGGTGTTCTCTTCCGGCAATGTCTACCCGCTCCGGAAAGTCGCGGAGGGTGGCGCGGACGAAGCCGCGGCCACGGCCCCCGTAGGCGAATATGCGCAAACCGTCCGGGGCCGCGAGCGCATCTTCGAGCACTATGGCGCGCCGAGCGTGTTGCTGCGGCTGAACTACGCGGTAGAGATGCGCTACGGCGTGCTGGCGGATATCGGCTGGAAGGTCTACCGGCGCCAGCCGGTGGACGTCACCACGGGCAGCGTCAACGTGATTTGGCAGGGCGACGCCAATTCGGTCGCCTTGCGGTCGTTTCCCTTGTGCGCCTGCCCGCCCGCGGTTCTCAACCTGACCGGCCCGGAGACGCTCTCCGTGCGGGCGGTCGCGGAGCGCTTTGGGCAACTCTTCGGGGTGGAGCCGGTCCTGGAAGGCGCCGAGGCGGATTCCGCTTTGCTGAGCGACGCCAACAAGTGTTGGCGGTTGTTCGGACCGCCGGAGGTGTCCGCGGCGGAGGCCATCGAATGGGTCGCCGCGTGGATTCGCGGCGGAGGCGAGTCGCTCGATAAGCCGACCCATTTTGAAGCCAGGGACGGGAGATTCTGACGGTGGCGTGGCGCGAGACCTTGCGGCAAGGCGTGGCGATTCCCGCGCACCCCCTGGCGCTGACCGCCGCGCGAAAGCTGGACGAGCGCCGCCAGCGCGCGCTCACCCGCTATTACCTGGCCGCAGGCGCCGGCGGCGTGGCGGTTGGCGTACACACCACGCAATTCGCCATACACGATCCCGCCGCCGGCTTGTACCGGCCGGTACTGGAGTTGGCCGCGGAGGAACTGCGAACGGCGGACGCGATCCGTGTGGCGGGAATCGTGGGAGAGACCCGGCAAGCCTTGGCCGAAGCGCAACTGGCGCGCGATCTCGGCTACCACGCCGGATTGGTCAGCCTGGCGGCGCTGCCACAGGCCGGCGAGGACCAGTTGCTGGAACACGTGCGGGCGATCGCCGAAATCCTTCCAGTCTTCGGCTTCTATTTGCAGCCGGCCGTCGGCGGACGGGTTCTGCCGTTCGGATTCTGGCGGCGGTTCGTGGAGATTGAGAACGTGGTGGCCATCAAGATCGCCCCGTTCAACCGCTACCGGACGCTCGACGTGGTGCGCGCGGTGGCGGAGTCCGGACGCGCGGCGGAGATTGCCTTGTACACCGGCAACGACGACAATATCATCCTCGATCTGCTCACTCCGTTCCATTTCGGAGCCAGCGTCTTGCGGATTCGGGGCGGGCTGCTGGGACACTGGGCGGTGTGGACCGGCGCCGCCGTCGCGCAGCTTCGACAGATCCATGCCGGCGCCGGCGGGGATTGGCTCGCATTGGCCCAGGAAGTCACCGGCGCGAACGCGGCGTTCTTCGATGCCGCCAACGGGTTCCGCGGCTGCATCCCGGGCATCCACGAAGTCTTGCGGCGCCAGGGATTACTGGAAGGCCGCTGGTGTCTCGATCCGCGCGAGGATCTGTCGCCCGGCCAGGCGGAAGAGATCGACCGGGTTTACCAAGCCTACCCGCATTTGAACGACGATGCGTTTGTCGCCGCGCATCTGGACGAGTGGCTGCGGTGAACTCAATAGCGGGCCTTATCGGGCTTGGCGATCCATTCCTGGAAGGGGCGGCCGGCGCTCTCATGGGGAAGGTGGATAGTGGGGATGCTCCGTCCCTCGGGCGGCGCGAGGATCTCGCGGTAGATCAGGGCGTCGTCAAAGCCGGCGGCGGCGGCGTCGTCGCGCGTGGCGGCGAAGAAGATGCGCGCCGGCCGCGCCCAATAGAGCGCTCCCAGGCACATGGGGCAGGGTTCGCAGGAAGCGTAGACTTCGCAGCCGGTGAGTTGAAACCGGTGGAGGGCGCGGCAGGCTTCGCGGATGGCCACGATTTCGGCGTGGGCGGTGGGGTCGTTGGCGCCGACCACCTGGTTTACGCCGGTGGCGATCACGCTGCCTTCCTTGACCACCAGTGCGGCGAAAGGGCCGCCGCCGGCGCGCACACTAGAGGCGGCCATGTCGATGGCCTGTTCCATGAAACGGTTCATTACTTCATCAATATCACGCCTGCCAAGCGGTCATGCTTCGATGAGGCCGGCGCGGATGGCGTAGCGGACCATGCTGGCGGTTTCGTGTACGCCCAGTTTCTCCAGGATTCGGCTGCGGTGGGAGTCGGCGGTCTTGTAGCTGATGCCGAGGCGCACGGCCGTTTCCTTGGTGGACTTGCCTTGTGCGATAAGGGCGAGCACCTGGCGCTCGCGCTCGGTCAGAGCGAGGACCATGCGTACCGATTGTTCGTCGGGTGCGGGGACGGGGCGCCTGGCGCCGGTAAGCTCCAGGGCGGAACCGAGGTAGCCGGCAAAGGTTCCCTCGTCGTTGGGGCGGGGCACCCCGGAGCTTTCCATCCATCCGTATTCGCCGTCGGCGCGTTGGATGCGGAATTGCGCGTGGAACGGGAGGCGGCTGGCGAATGCCTTGAGGTAGGCGGTGTGGAGCGGCTCACGGTCCTCCGGATGAACCCCTTCCAGCCAGCCGTGGTCGAGTTCCTGTTCCAGGGAACGGCCCCGAAACTCCAGCCATGCGCGGTTGCAGTAGGTGCAGCGGGCGTCCGCCACCGCCATCCAGATCATGACGGGCGCCGCATTGGCCAGCGCCAGGAAGCGCTGTTCGCCGGTCCGCTGGTCCTGTTTCCGGCGGATGAGCTCAGCCTCCAACTCGGCGAGCTTCTCCCGCAGCGCTTCGGCGTCGTCAACTTGAACGTGGTTTCCGAGGGTCATCGCCTTACCGCCAGTAGAACTAGAATAATAGGATAGCGTAAAGGGCGGGTAAGCGCCAAAAATAGCCATAATTAGTCTTGACAAATGCAGTTTAGCCTAGTTGACCCCTGGCCGCAGCCGATTATGGAACTTTCCGGCGTGGCGGGCGAATCATGAGTGAAGAACCGATGACGGAGACTCCGGCGGAGACGGACGATGAACTCCTGCTGCGGATGCGCAGCGGCGACGAGCAGGCGTTCAGCGACCTCTACCGCCGGCGCCAGGCCGCCATCTACCGGTTCGCGCTGCACATGAGCGGTTCGGCGGCGACGGCCGAAGACGTGATTCAGGAGGTATTTCTGGCCTTGATCCGAGACGATTGCGGCTACGATCCGGAGCGGGGAACGCTTGCCGGATATCTGTTCGGCATCGCCCGCAAGCAGGTGCTGCGGCAACTGGAGCGGCGCCGGACGGATGTGGCGCTCGATGGGGATGGGGACGACGCGGTTCTGCCCCAACCGGCTGCCAGCGCCGATCAACTGGCGATTCTCACCCGCAGGGAAGGCATCGCGGCGTTGCGGCGGGCCGTGCAGACGCTGCCGCCACGGTATCGCGAGGTTGTCGTGCTGTGCGATCTGGAAGAAGTGGACTATACGGAAGCGGCCTTTGTGCTTAGCTGCCCGGTGGGCACGGTGCGCTCACGGCTGCACCGGGCGCGGGCGCTGCTGCTGGAGAAGTTGTACCAGGAGCACCATCCGAGGCTGGGCGCGCTGGACCCGGCCGGGAGCGCCATATGACGTGCCAGGAATACTGGAATACCATGCCGGAGCTCGGCGGCGATGGCGGCGAAGAAGCGGCCGCCCATGTGCGGGAGTGCGCGCCTTGCGCGGCGGCGTTAAGCAATCACGGCGCGCTCTCGGCCGGGTTGCGGGGCGTGGCCGCGGAGTGGGGCAAGTTGAAGGCGCCGGGGCGTGTGGAAGGCGCGCTGCTGGCTGCGTTCCGGGGACAAGCGGGATTGGCGTCGCCTCCCCCGGCGCGCCGTTGGTGGAATCCGGTGCTGGCGTGGGCCGCCGCCGCGGTGGTGGTGGCCGGGGCGTTTCTGCTGTTTGCCGGACGCGTCCGTCAGCCGCAAACGCCGGCCCAGGCGTCGGCCGGCACGGAGGCCTCGGCGATGGACTGGAGCGCGCTGCTGCCGGCGGATGTCGCGTCGGACACCGCGGCGGGCGACTTCATTCCACTTCCCAACGCCGACCAGCTTCCACAAGACGAAGATCTGAATGTGGTGCGCGTGGAGGTTCCGCGTTCGGCGATGATCGCCCTGGGGTATTCGGTGAGGGCGGACCGCGCTTCGGAGCGGGTGAGGGCGGACGTGTTAATGGGCTCGGACGGGTTGGCCCGCGCCGTGAGATTTTTGGATGAGTAACGTGTTCTTGAGGATTAAGAGTATGCGGATCGGAACGATTTTCGGAGCGGTTCTGGCCGTGGCGGCCGCGTACGCGCAGCCGCCGGGGCGAGGGCCAGACCGTGGCGGCTTCGGGCCGGGGTTCCCCGGGACTCCCCAGGATGCCCGGCTGCTTGGTGCAGTGGCCGGCGTGCCGCGCCGAGTGGTGAAGGGCGCGCCCTATTCGGCCGTTACGGTCACCGAGACCACGCAGACTCTGGCCGACGGAAACCGGATTCACCATTCCAACCGGGGCAGGATATTCCGCGATTCCGAAGGGCGGGTGCGGAACGAGCAGTCGCTGGCGGGCCTGGATGCCCTTGCGCCGCATGCGGGCGGGCAGCAGGTGGTCTTCATCAACGACCCCGTGGCGGGCGTGGACTATGCGCTCAACGTAAGCGATAAGACCGCTACCAAGTCCATCCGGACGCGGGGTGGACGCGGGGGTGGCCAACAGGACAGGTCCGATCACGGAGGGGGGGGCCGCGGGCGCGGACCGAACGCGGGAGGCGACAACGTGAAGACCGAGTCGCTGGGCCGCCGGACACTTGCGGGCCATCCGGCCGACGGAACTCGCACCACGATCACCATACCGGCCGGTCAAATGGGCAACGAGCAGCCCATACAGATTATCTCGGAGCTGTGGTACTCAACCGATTTGCAGACGACCGTGTTTTCCAAACACCTGGACCCGCGGCTGGGAGAGGTGGTATTCCGGCTGGCGGACATCAGCCGCGGCGAACCGCCGGCGGTGATGTTCCAGCCTCCGGCGGATTTCCGGGTGATCGAGGCGAGTGCGCAGAAGAAGGAATAAGGAAGTTGACAGGCGAAAGCGCCTGTCCCACATTGATACAACTCTTAATGGGTCATGGCGTAGACGATGTAGTTGACGCCGAGGCGCATGGCGAGGTCGGAGAATTTTGCGGGGTAGCGCGGGTCGTCGGCGAATTCCCAGGCGTCGCCGACGTCGGAGTTGAACGAGATGGCCACCAGGATGCGGCCCTTATCGTCGTAGATGGCGCGCCAGTGATCGCCTTTGCCGTCGCTGGGACCTGTGGCATTAAGCGGGCGCTTATAGCCAAGGCCGACGTGGGCGGCGCCGGGCAACTGGTAGCGTTGGTCGATGTCGTAGACGGTGTGAAAGATGGGGTCGTCGTTGGGAATGTTCCGGATTTGGGCGTCCGGGAAGGCCAGGCGGATGCCGCGCTCGAAGACCTGCCACTCGTAGTCGCCGTGGAAGTCGTCGGCCATGAAGAAGCCGCCGCGGAGGAGATACTCGCGTAGCTCCGTGCCTTCTTTTGGCGTAAAGCCCCATTCGCCCACCTGCACGGCGTAAAGCCAGGGCCAATCGTAGGCATCGCCCTCGTCCAGGTCCACGACTTGTTCGGCGGTGCGGACGTGGATGCGGGTGAGGCGGCGGACGGCTTCGGAGAAATGGCGGTCGGCGCGGGGGAAGTCCTGCGTCCAGAGCGACAGGCCGTAACGGTAGTCGCCCTGGTAGCGCGGATAGTAGCCGTCGTCACGGCCGCCGCCGGGGAACATGAGGCGGGCGAAAGCCCATTCGGTCTTATCCTGGTAGTCGCCGGGCAGGGGAATGTCACCGATGCCGTATTCCACGCCGGGGAACTGGCGGAAGGGGCGCTGGAAGGCGAAGACGGAGCCGAGAATCGAAAGGGCGATGCCCACGCGCCAGAGAGCCCCAGACAACGTCATCCTTCAACGAAGATAGCATTTCGGCTACTTGCCAATCACCTGATAGGCCGCCGGAACCTGGAACAGGTCGGGGCTGGGCTCGCCGCGGTGGATGTTGGTGAGGCGGAAGATGGATTCGCCGCTGCGCGGGTCGCTGTGTTTCGTCATGGTGGCGGTCTTGAGGTCGGATGAATACCAGCGCTCATCGACTACATGGATGTCGCGGTCGTTGCCGATGGAGCCGGCGGGCAGGATGGAGGTGGAACTCGTGCCCTCGGCGAGGACGCCATCGAAGCTCTGCGTGCCAAGGGATTGGCGATTAGATGGGGCCACGCTGACGACCGTCTTCGTGCCGCCGTTGACGAAGGCGTAAGTATTAGGGCCGCCAGTGAGCGTCTTGGTCATTGTGCCGGCCTCGGCGGTCTTCTTAGCCGGCGCGTCGGGTGAGTAGATGACGGTGCGAGTCATCACCGCCATTTTGCGCGCGGTGAGCTTGTTCGGGTCGAGAGTGTAAGCCACGCCGGCAACCGGGTCGGAGATGGTGATCTGGGTGGGAGTCTCGCGGCGGAGGCGGCCCTGGCTGTCGCGGTAGACGGTCACTTTGTCCTCTTGCCTAATCGAGGTTCCGTCGGCGAGGGCATCGGTGAAGGTAGTCACTTCATCGGCGGAATATGGGGCGCCCGTCACCGGCTCGGTGAGGATGGACTTATCGGGACCGATGGACATGGCCTCGGCGGCGAGCTTTTCGACTTGCATGTTCACGTTGTTCATGTCGTTCTGAATGGTCACCTGAACGGTGGTGGGGGCGTTGTTCTGCGCGGCGGCGCATAGGGCGGCCAGCAAGATTGCGAGTGAGAGGCAGTAGATTCGTTTCATGGGTTCTCCTTAATTTTGGGAATCGCTTACAAGGCGGATGGCGCGGGGGCGGCCATCGGGACTAAAGACTACGTCGGCGGGGAGTTCGTCGGGGCCGAAGGCTACGCGGCGGACGACGCCGACTTCGAAGGGCTCATTGTCGAGGGCGAGGAAGTATTGGGGTTTGGGTTTACGGGGAAGAGCACGCTTGCGGGCGCGCGCACGCTGCGTCGCTGGCGCGACGGCAGCTAGGCGGACAGGCTGCGTCGCTGGCGCGACGGCAGCGATGGGGATGGGGGGCGCGGGTGCGGGGTGGTGCGGTTTGGGAAGCAGGATGAAGAGCAGCGCGAGGGCGGCGGCAAGGGCGGCGGCGGGGAGCCAGCGGAGGGCGGGTTGGCAGGCGGAAGCGCCTGCCCCACTTAACTCACCTAACTCACCTAACTCACCTAACAGCGACGATACGTACTGCGCGCGGGCGGATAAGGTTGAGAGGGACGCGGCGCAGGGGCGGCAACCGGAGATGTGCGCGGCGATGGCGGCGATGGCGCCGGGCGGCAGTTCGCGATCCAGATAGGAACGGAGGTCTCCTTCGGAGTAACACTTCATATTGCATCTCCATAGCGGGCGCGGTACTTGCGCTCGAATTCGGCCTCGGCGCGGGCCAGCAGGGTGCCCACCGAGGGTAAGGCGATGCCCATCGCCTGGGCGATCTCGCGGTAGGCGAGTCCGCTCGAACGGAGCAGAAGCAACTGCGCGTCGCGCGGTTTCAAGCCTGCGAGGACGGCGCGCACGCAGGCTTGGCGTTCGGCGGCCAGCACGGTCTGGAGGGCGTCGGAGGGCGCGGCGCGGCGCAGGATTTCGACGCCGGCCTGTTCTTCGCGGAGACGGCGGCGCCCGTGCTTCCGGAGGGCGTCCAGACCGGCGTTGGTGGCGACGCGGTACACCCAGGCGGTGGGATTATCGCAGCCGCCGATCGCGGCGGGCCGTTGCGAGAGCTTGCAGAAGACGTCGGCGGCGATATCCTCGGCTTGCTGGCGGTCGCCGACGATCCGCGCCAACAAGGCGACGATGCGCGGATGGTGTTCGCGGTAGAGCGCTTCGACGGCGGTTTCTTCCAGCGCGGGCTGCACAACCTCTATGACGACGGTCACGGCGGTTTTGTGACATCACAAGCAAGAAGGCAGGCGAAAGCGCCTGCCCCACTTCACCAGCCGGTTTTTTCGAGGACCTCTTTGGCGATGGCGGCGGTATTGGCGTGGATGGTGATGGTGTCTTCGGC
>Ga0302320_10015728_pt1 | contig 15516 bp, 12 predicted proteins | sample Bog_T0_3_FD_202130 | JGI IMG/M metagenome (GOLD analysis project Ga0302320, IMG submission 202130) | Peat permafrost microbial communities from Stordalen Mire near Abisko, Sweden - Bog_T0_3 | ecosystem: Environmental > Terrestrial > Soil > Wetlands > Peat | place: Sweden: Abisko, Stordalen Mire... | reverse complement strand
GCGTACCGTGTTGGGCACCCGCAAAGACTTTTTCTCCGACCTGCACACGATCACTGCCTATTTTCTCTTCCCCAACTGGCACACTTTGTGTTCGGCTATGGTCCAGGGGAATGCGCCTCCAACCTGAGCCGTCCCGCCGTTACTGATCGGATTCCTACAGTTAGAACTGCTGAACAACAATCAGGTTACGGGCCTGATCCGATCTCGCAGTGATAGCCTGAAAGCTTATGGCAAAGGCTGCTGTGGATTATCTGGTGATGGGCGCGGGTGTTGCCGGCCTGCGCGCGGCCATCGAACTGGCTCGCCATGGCGAAGTTCTGGTGGTCACCAAGGAATCCCTCGGCGAGTCCAATACCCACTATGCGCAGGGTGGAATCGCCGTCGCCATGGAGGGCGATGAGGATGTTGCCCTGCACCTGGAAGACACCGTAAACGCAGGCGATGGAATCGTTTATCGCCCTGCGGCCCAGGCGCTGGTGGCCGAGGGGCCGGTGCGCGTGGCGGAGCTGATCGAGTGGGGCGCTGCCTTTGATCGCGAAGGGGGTACAAGCGGGGGCGAACTGCTCCGCACCCGCGAGGGCGCTCACTCTCTGGCCCGCATCCTGCACGCCAATGGCGACGCCACCGGAGCAGAAATAAGCCGCTCCCTGGTTGATTTCGCACGCGTCCACAAACGCATCCGCTTTGCCGAGTGGACCATGGTCACCAATCTGGTGGTTGCCGATGGCCGCGTCATCGCCGCCGATCTGGCCAGCGCCGAACCCCTCGCCCATGGCAGTAAACCAACTCGAATCGCTGTCCGCGCCGTCCTTATCGCCGCCGGCGGCGCTGGCCAGGTCTACTCCGACACGACCAATCCTGCTGTAGCCACCGGCGACGGCATCGCCCTGGCCGCGCTGGCGGGCGCCGAACTCGCCGACATGGAATTCTTCCAGTTCCACCCCACGGCGCTCTCGCTGCCTGGCGTGCCGCGATTCCTGCTCTCCGAGGCCCTGCGCGGCGAGGGGGCGTATCTGCGCAACGATCGCGGCGAACGCTTCATGGAGCGCTACCACCCGCTGCTCGAACTGGCTCCCCGCGACGTGGTGGCCCGCGCCATCGCTCGCGAGGGTATCGGCGCGACGCACGGCGAAGTTCGGTTGGTCCATCTCGACATGAGGCACGTCCACGGCCTCAATCTTCACGAGCGATTTCCCGGCATCAGCGCTTTCCTGGCTCGGCACTCTCTCGATCTGGCCCGCGACCTCATCCCGGTTCGCCCCGCCGCGCATTACCTCATGGGCGGCGTCAAAACCGACCTGGCCGGCCGCACCACCTTGCCGGGCCTCTACGCGGCCGGCGAAGCAGCCTGTACCGGAGTTCACGGAGCCAACCGGCTGGCCTCGAATTCCCTGCTCGAAGGGCTGGTCTTTGGCGCGCGCGCGGCATTGTCTATGCTGGCGGATGACTTGCCGGTGGTCGCTGCCGCCGAGTCTGTAGTCGTTCTTAAGCCATTGGCCAAGCGTGAAGACTATCTTGTCGAGGTGCTTATCGCCCAACTGCAGCGAGCCATGTGGGCCTTCGCTGGCCTGTTGCGCCAGGAGTCCACGCTACAGCAGGGATTGGAAGCTCAGGCAGAGTGCGAAACCGCGCTGGCCCGTTTTGTTCAGGAAGGCAAAGCAAGCCGCCGCCTTGCCGAAGCGCTGGCCATGAGCCGCGTGGCCCACGCCATTCTATCTTCGGCCCTGGCCCGCACCGAGAGCCGTGGCGCGCACTACCGCAACGACTATCCCAAGCGCGACGACGAGCGGTTCCGCAAGCACTCTGTTCTGAAAAGCGACGGGCAGGTGGTTTTCGAAACCTGGTAAGACAGGGATTACAGACCACTGATTCCTGATCCCTGATCCCTATTCCCTGCCATCCACGACACCACCGCGCAAACCGCCAAAATAGCCCCCATTACCGCCAGTGAGAGAATGATGGGTACCTCGATCCAGCGGGCGGCCAGCATCTTCAGCGCCACAAAGGCCAGCATCGCGCCCAGTCCATAGTGCAGGTAGCGGAAGCGGCCGAGCAGCGAGGACAGCGCAAAGTAAAGCGAGCGCAGGCCCAGGACGGCCGCGATGTTCGACGTGTAGACCACGAAGGGATTGTGGGAGATGGCCAGCACGGCTGGAATCGAATCCATGGCAAACAGCACATCGGTCACTTCGACGGCCAGAATCACCGGCAACAGCGACCCCGTGGCCGGTTGCAGCTTGCGGAGCAAACCCCGCATTGCCGCTGGAGCTTTCGGTACAGCTGTATTTGCCGAGCGGCCACGCACCAGCCTCCAGGCCGCATAAAGCAGAATCAGGCCGAAGATCCAGGTAATCCAGTCGAACCGCCTGAACAGCGCGATGCCGGCTGCGATAAAGAGCGCCCGCAGCACCACCGCGCCGGCTACGCCCCAAAGCAGGGCCGTATGCTGGCGGCTCTGGCTGATGCGGAATCCCTGAAAGATCACCAGGAAGACGAAGAGATTGTCTACGCTGAGCGAGGTTTCTATCACATAGCCGGCTGCAAATTCAAGCGCGGTCTGCCGGCCTTGCGTCACCGCGATCCAGGCCGCAAACCCGGTCGTGGCAAGCACCAGAACGGCGGTCCAGAGCCAAGCAAAAGCCTGCGGATGCGTCGTCGGACGCCGATGGCCTGGTAGCAGAGAATCCGCTGCTAGCAGCGCCGCCAGCACCGCGTGAAACCCCAGCCACCATATCCAGGAAACGCCCGCGATCATACGTGGATGCTACAGCAATGCAGGGACCAGGGAACAGAAAGAACGGCGCATCCTGAGCAGGATGTGCCGCTTTGGTTTCAGGCTGGACAGAGACTATTGCGCGGCGGGTGACTTCGCTGGCGTTGTTGTGTGTGTGGCCGTAGGTTTCTTCGCTGGCGTAGCCGTAGCCGCCGTCTTCTTTGTGGGGGGCGCGGCCTTGGCGGCAGGGGCGGTATCTACGAGCGCCTTGTCGATAGTCGGATAAAGCTGCTGATCGGGGTGCTGGACCTCGATGAAAGGAGCGCCTTTGCTGTTGGCGGTTACGACAAAGATGGTTGGGGTCTGGTTGATGCCCATGCGCCTTCCCAACTCGCCGTCTGCTTTGATCGCGTCCGCTAGCTTGCCTTGCGGATCCATGGCAAAGGGCAATTCGATCTTGTGGTCTCGCGCGAATTTCTCCGTAAATTGGCGGAGTACATCAACGTTGTAAATGGAACGCTGGTTGGCGAAAACCTCATCGCGGTACTCGTCGCCGAGTGCCTTGCTCTTGGAATCGAACCAGCGCGCGTTGATGGCCGCGGTCGGGCTCCAAATGTGGCCGGGGATCAGAAAGTCATGGCGGACCCAGGGAATCTTATACTGCGCGGCGGCCGCTTTGACTATCGGGTTGGCGATCGCGCAGGCGGGACACTCCATGTCGGCAAATTCCACGATGGCCACGCGGGCGCCGGCTGGCGGATGGAGCGCGGACGTGTCGTGAACCTGGGTTCCGGGCGACGGAGCGCTAAACTGGGCGCTGGCGGCTGAGGCCACGGCGAAAAGCGCGGCTGAGGCAAGGCCAAGGAACAAGCCGGCGCGGTTGCGGCGCGTGGAGACGGGTTGGGTGAGGCGCAAGAAGGGTAACATAGCGGTTGGACGGCTCCCTAGGTGTGATTGTAACTGGGGAAATGCGAGAGAGTTGCAGGATTATTGCCGGTCGCGGCGGCGAGCGGCCATCCATTGACGCCATTTGTAGTCGCCCACAGCGGCGGCGGCGATCACGGCGACAGCGAGGATGCCGAGGAAGATCTTCATGGCGTATTCAGAATCGCATGAGTTGGGTTGCGAGGGAAACAGCGGCCCTAATAAGCAGGCGGCAGCGTCGGATCGCGGAATACGGAGTTGGAGCGGCGAATGTCGCCGACTGAGCCGAAGTTGGCCAGCGTGAAGCTGTAGAGGTACTGGGTTTCGTCTCGGATGGAGCCAAGCTGGAAGCGGCGGTAACCGAAGGTGAGGCCGCAGCAGTTCCAGTTATAAGTAGCCTGCGTCCCGGCATATTGCAACTGGCCGAGGACGAAGTCGTATCCGGCGTTGGCGGCAAAGTTGAAGCCTGCGCCGCTGGGTTTGCCAATCGAGAGAAAGGGCTGCAACTGCTGGCTCTGGATGGTGGAAGCGGTGCTGCCGTTTTCGTCCACGGCGTTGAGCAGGGCGTGGCCTACGCCGATGGTGGTGCGGCCCAAGCTGTAGCCGGCAAAGATATTGTCCGAGTCCAGCCGCCCGCCAATGGGGTCGTAGTCCAGATCCCACTCGATGCGGAGGTTTTCAACGCCCTCGAAGCGCATGCGCGAGGTGACGGGCGAAAGGTTGCGGGCGGAAGTGAGGAAGGCGATGCCGGTCAGGTCCAGAGCGGAATCGATGACGTTGCGGCGGCTTGGAATGAGTGCGCCGCCGAATCTGGGGTCGATAAAGAATCTTTGCGCAATCTGCCAACTGGCCCACTCGCGCGTCTCTTGCGGGCATTCGCCGGAGGGCAGCACATCCTCAGGAGCACAGCGCCGCGGAACGATGGGCCGCATGTAGAGGCGCTGCGTGAGTGAATAGCTTAATTCGTTGGTATTGGTGGCAATGTCTGTGGTATCGATCAACAGTACATTTTGAGCCTGCGCGCCGATGCCGCCCACATAGCGGTAGGTCAATTCAGGCTCGATGACGTGGCGAATGACCCGGTTCCAGCCGGCCATCTCAAAGTCGCGCTCGATGGCCGGGGGGCGGATGTCCACCGAGGCCTCGAAATCGGCGCGGTTGAGCGGGTCGTGGCTAATGGAGGGAGTGCCGCTTCGTGTGCCCGTCAGGTCGGGAACCTGGCTGATGGTGTAGAAGGTATCGCGTAGCGCGACCTCGGGAACCACGCTCCAGCCTCCGGCTTCAAGCGGCAGCGAGAGATGCGGATAAAAATCGACGCGGCCCACGTTGCGGGCGTGGAAACTGAGTTCAGAGCGGTTGAGGTAGCCGAGCGACGATGCCAGTCCCCCATAGAGCGGCGATGCGCCCAGGGGCTGGTCGAGTACATCGTAGCGAAGGCTGGGCAGGTGCATGATTCTTGCTTCGTCGCCTTTTGTGGAGCTGGCAAAGGTTTGGAAGCGATCAAGCGCAACCGAGGGGATGAAGCCATTGTGGTTGTGCGTGACCGAGAGGTCGCTGGCCACCTCGGAACTGACGGCCTGTGTGTAGTTGTCGTTGAAGACAAGGCGGTAGACGTAGCTGGACAGGTATTCCACATTCCCGGCAATGCGCGTGTTGGCAGTCAGATCTTTCCGGCCAAGGGCGACTACATCCACGCCGCCCTGATTGGCTAGCGCTTCCCCGGAGCGGACGGGCGGACCGTCAGGATGGGCAGCGCGAGAGAACGGGTGAGGGATGGAAGTGATCACCGGCTGTTCGACGCCGCGATCAAGCAGGGCATTCCAGCGCGCGACGAGGTGGTCGCTGCCCGGACCCTTGTAACGGAAGTCGCCGTTGGGCGCCCAGCCGCGCTTCGAGTAGTACTCCGCTCCCACGATCATATCCATGCTGCGGTTGAGGACCACGTAAAGCTGTTCGCCCACGATGAAGCCCTTGATGGACGAATTGCTGAGAACGGGGGTCATCAGTCCGCTCTCCCGGCCCGTCTCGTCCATGGGATGCCGCAGGTAAGGCATGTAAAAGAGGGGCACGCCGAGGAATTCAAAGAAGGCGTTGGACGTTGCAGCCTTGCCGTTGGAGAGGTTGATGGCGCTGGCAATCACCCGCCAATCCGGCCGAGGCAGGCGGCAGTTGGTCATCGAGCCGTCCACGATCCGGTAGTTTCCCTCGCCATTCTGCAGCAGAACCCTGCCCGAGAAGAGGAACGGATTGGCAGTCGAGTAAACCATGGCGCGGCCAGCGGTGCTTACGCCCAGAGAGCCGCGGACGTTGTAAAAGCGGGCGGTGTGCATGTTGAGGCGCATTTCGCCGCGGTCGGCGTCGATGTAGACATCGTTGGGTCCGCCGGCAACCTGCAAGTGGCCTTCGGCCTCAAGCTCCGAGGTGGATTGGTGATAGATCACTTTGTCGGCGCGGAGAATGTAGTCGCGGTAATGGATGACCACATCGCCGGAAAGCGTCAACAGGTCGCCAACGCGGGTCTGGCGCTGCGCCTCGAATTGGACCGGGACTCCAGAAGCCGGAGTCGGCTCAGGCTGGGCGGCGGGCAGAACTTCCTGCCCTGGATCGTCGGGGAGGGACGCGCTGGAGTTGTCCGTACTTGGGTTATCCGCAGCAGGAACCGCCGCGCCTGCGGGGCTTTGCTGCGTGGGCGCGACCGCAACGGCCAGCGTCTGCCCCCCCAGTGTGAGGTGACAGAGGGCCAGCAGCGCGATCAACACAAAATGACGAGGATGCATCCCGGAACCTGGACAGGGCTAAGGCTCAGGATAGCAAAAGCGAGCCGCCCTGGATGGGATAAGCGCCGAGTAGCTCGGGCATCGAGTGCATATCGTCTCGTTTTTTTTGCCGCGCCTGTGTACCTCTGCGATACCTCCCTCATGATTTTGACTGCAAAGCCTGTAATCTCCCGGCTACGATGAGCTTGCGGGCCGGAAAAGAGGCGCGGGCACACGCGCCTGTCCACCGCATGAGAAGGGACCCTGGAGCTTTGAGTACATCCGCAACCCAAGCTGACCTCACACCCTCGTGGAAGCAGGAAGTGAACCAGCGCATTGCCGCGCACAAGAACCGCAAGAGCTCATCGGCGACAGAAAAGAATTCACAACTGGAGACCCACCAGGGCGTAACCAGCCGCGCAGCCGAGGCCGCCGCGCGCGTAGCCGCCCGCTATGCCAAGGCCCCCAGCTATAGCCAGATGCTGGCCAGCGAGGCTCGCGCCGCGGTGCGGGCCGCCGAGGCCGCCTCGTGGGCCGCGCTTGAGGCGCAGGCAGCCGCCGAGTCCCTGCTGGCTGGTCTGGAAGCCGCTGCTGTTGCGGAGCGCCCCCGTGAGCTGGAGGTGGTTCGCGGAGGAGCGCCGGAACGTGTGCTGGAAAAGACGCGGGAAGAAACGGCCGAGCCTGCCGCGCCCAAATCGAGCACCACAGCAGCCAGACACTCGTTTGGAATTATTTGGGACGCGGATTTGCCGGAGCGCCAGCCGGAGCCGGCGGCCGCTCGCGCCACCCATGGGCCGGGGGTCTCTGAGAGTTACGCCGGCGAATGGTGGCAAAGTTCCAGGTTGGCGCAGGAGGACATGGAGAGCGAAGGTATTGAGGTGGTGGAACCCGCCCAGCCGATTCACGCCAACCTCATCGAGTTTCCGCGCGAGCTGGTTGCCACGCGCAAGATTCGCCCCCGCCGGGCCGAAGGAACAAATGCGGAGATCGGTAATGCCGTGGGGCAGTTGAGCATCTTCGAGGTGGACCCTGGCAGCATCTCGATTGAACCGGCCGCGCCAGAGACCGTGACCGAGGCTGAGGAAGAGTGGCCCGGACCGGATTGGTCGAGCATCCATTTGGACGAGGATCCCTACCGCGCGCAACCGCTCAGCGAACTGTCCATGGATGAACTTGTGGACGGCGACACGGAAGCAGCCCCGGCGGCTGCGGTTTTTGAACTCGCGCCCATGGGCCGCAGATTCATGGCGGCGGCGGTCGATGGCGCGCTGATTGCGGGCGTCTTTCTGGCGGCGGCGATGGAGGCAATGGACAAGGTGAAGGCTCTGCCCAGCGTCAAGGAGATCGAGCTGGGTGCGGCCGTCACGCTGACGCTCCTCTTTCTTCTTTACCATGCGTTCTTTTTCATGCTGGCCTCCGCCACGCCGGGGATGAAGTGGGCTCGTGTCGCCCTCATTACATTTGCAGGAGAGAGGCCCACGCGCAGGCAGAGGCTGGGCAGGCTGTGGGCGCTCGGTTTATCGTTGCTACCAGTCGGCCTAGGTGTGGCCTGGGCCATCTTCGACGAAGAACACTTGAGCTGGCACGACCGGCTCTCAGGAACCTACGCGCGGAAAGTGTAAGCAGCGCAGAAGCCGAGTGGGGCTTCCCAATGGCTAGTTCAGCATGGATTTTAAGGCGATCGCTCTCTCGCGGTTCAGCAGGCCGGCCAGCGCTTTTTCCGGGCAGATGTGCCGTTCTTCAACCAAGCGCAGTCCTGCCTCGGTCTCCACGGCAGACGCAATGGTCATGAAACAGTCCAGGCAGCGGGTGTTGTAGGTGCCGTTCTCGTTCTGGGTGCGGTGGTACATCGTACCTCGGAAATTCGCGAGATTGTACGATGCTAGCCCGGGATTGATTTCCGTGACGTGACCTGTATCACCGGATTATGTTTGACCGGTCTCCAGCGGAATCCTGCATTGCATTTTTATAGATTGCTCCCCTGGTTGGGGTTGCGCCGCAGTTGCCAGCAGGGGCTCTGTCCCGCCTGGGGAAAGAGCGAGACGGAGCAGGCAACGTCCATCGAGCCAAGATAGTCGAACTCGCTTTTGTTGCCTTTGAGCGGAATGGTCAGATAGCGATTGATGGTGACCTTGCCGCTGGGCGAGCCGCGCAGCTTGAACACAGCCCAATCTCCCCCATAGACGGCCACGAAACCCACCGCCAACACAACAGCCACTCGCAGTAGCCAACGCTTCATTCCGTCTCAGCCTTCCCTCAGCAGGAGGATTACCCCATAGAACATTTTCGCACTCCGCACTCAGGCGCCAGCCGCGTAAGGCGCATAGGCCCGATAGCAATTTCGGCCGCTTGCGCAGAAGGGATGGCTGGCAACCCTGCTTCGGAGTGTTTTGCGGATTGGGTCATTACCGGCAGCGCGGCGTTTGAAGCGGCGGCGATTCGACCCGAAATCATCCGTGCTCATTCGCGTTCAGGCGGGAGGCATTTCAGCAGCGAAGACCTGGAAGCGATTTCGTCCATTGTCCTTGGCCTGGTAAAGAGCGGCATCGGCACTCTTCATCAGCAATTCGGCATCGAGCTCGCCCGCCAAAGCGGTGCAAAGCCCGACGCTGACAGAAACCGGCAGCGAAAGCTCGCCAAAAGAAATGGGAGCGGCCAGATTCTTCACAATGTTTGCGGCAATCCGTTCCGCAACATGCGGATCGCGCAGATCGGCCAGCAGGATGACAAATTCGTCCCCGCCTATTCTGGCTACCGTATCGGCTTTGCGCACGGCTGTCAGCAGGCGATCTGCGGTTACGCGCAAGACCTCATCGCCTGCGTGGTGCCCAAATGTGTCGTTTATTTCTTTAAATTTATCCAGATCCACCATGAGCAGCGCCAGCCCGGTTTTATGTCGGTTGGCGGTCTCTACTGCCATACCCAGCCGATCCTGAAGCAACTGGCGGGTCGCAAGCCCCGTCAAGGCATCGTGATGAGCCATATGGCGGAACCGTCCCTCGCTGGCGCGCAGAAGGTCTGCCTGCAGCTCAACCCGCCGTCGTAGATCCACGACCCAGAACAGAACTGCCAGCGTGATGGCTAACGCAACTGTCAGCAGCATGAGCGCATGGCTCGCCGTCCACCAGGAAGGCTTTTGAATGACGGCGACGTCCGCGGGCGAGCGCATGAGAACCCGAAAGGACTTGGTTACCGCCATGCCATCTTTCAGAACGCTCAATTGGGGATCGAACTGGGCGGAACAGATTCCGGTGATGCGCAGAACGCTTCCGTTCCGCCAGCCATCTGTTTCCGGTCCTGTGAGCGCTCTGGGAAGAACGGCTGTGAAGATGAACTTCCCGGAGGTAAGCATGAGGGTCGTGTCGGCGGATGCCAGATCGCGGCCGATCAACTGGCCTTCGATCTGGATCGGTTCGGAGTTGAACTTGCCCAGCAGCGCCTCTTCCGCGGTGATGGGTTGAGCGGTAACCGGAACCCCTGTCCCGGCCCTCTTGAATACCGCATTGGTTAGAACTGCTGTGGAATTCTCCGATCCGGCGAAGCCCACAACATCCGCTACATCGCCCACCGCGAGACGTGCGTCTTGAAACGTTTGCGCGCAAATTCCGCCGCTGGCATCGTGTATGCAGAGCGATGCACCTGGCCACTGCATGGTCACAACACCGCGCAGGTGTACCCGATGACGTATTGCGGACATATGGTCCCAGCGAAACAGGCTGTCGATGGGAAGGGTTGGCAACTGAAACGGATCGCCCGGCGCTGCCTCAATCACCTGAATCGCGGAAAGATTCGAAAAGATGACGCGGGCCCCGATCATCTGGTTGTTGCTGTTGTAGAGTGGCGCTTCATTGCCATGAATGCGCACTCTGGCGTCTACCAGGCTGGAATAGTCGGCGTCTGGATCACGCACAGCTGTGACGAACAAGAGGCCATCTGTTACTTCCAGTTCCAGCGTTACAAGGTGACCTTGATCTGAAACGGAGTGTACGACGCCCTCGACCTCGATCCATTGGCCTTCGTATTCGCCAGCGAACAATTGGGTGCGGCTGACGGGCACGGCGCCGGCCGGAAGCGTCGAATGGCCGATGACTTGTACTTTGGCCCGATCGACAATGGGAGCAAACCCGCCCGGATCGCTCACGCCGGATACTTCAACGATCGATCCGATGGGAAGCAACTTGATTGAGCCAGGGGCAAATTTGACGAAGATGCAGCCAGATGAATCGTGAATGTAGAGTGCGCCGTTTCCGCTACCGGTGTCTGCGTCAAAGTAAGTAACTACCCCCTGCAGATGGATGGGATAGGCGCGCTTGGCTTCATCGCTGGTCAGGCTGTGCGCTTCGCGCGCGGTTGTGATGGTGCGCAACACCCCAGGCGCGCCTTGCAAGGATTGGGCCATCGCTGCCGGCCCTTTCAGCACGATGGAGAGGAGGACCGAACAGAAGAGTGCCGATACCAGGGAAAGGCGGCAGAGGCGTACAAACAGCAGGCAAATCGTCGTGTGAATCTCCCAGTGCATTCGAGTTGTATCACCCACGCCGCGCTCCTTGCATTCCTTTTCCATCGATACGGAAATCCTAAGCTTTATCCCCAGCGCCGTCCACCTCGCCTTGACTCACCTGCGTGTCACCGCTCCAACCTATGCTCACACGAGTCAACTTGGGAGCATACAAGATGACATCAGGAGCAATTCTTTGATTATCCACCCGTTTGTAACAAAAAGCGCGCTCATGCTGCGCACCATTGCTAATTTGTACAATCCATCTCCCGCTCTGCTCGACGGGACAGGTTTAGGCTCCATCAGCACAAACCTATTCGGGCGAGTACACATGAAAGCGGTTTCGTCCATTCTCTTTGGCTTGGTAAAGAGCGGCGTCGGCACACTTTGTCAGTTCCTCGGCATCGAGTTCCTTTGCCGAAGCCCAGCAGACCCCTACGCTGACTGAAACCTGGAGTGTCAGCTCGCTAAAAGAAATGGGAGCTGCCAGATTCTCCACGATTTTTGAGGCAATGATCTCAGCAATTCGCGGATCGAGCAGATCGGCGAGCAGTATGACAAATTCGTCCCCCCCAAATCTGGCTACCGTATCGGCTTTGCGCACCGCTGCCAGCAGGCGATCCGCGGTTACGCGCAAGACCTCGTCGCCGGCATGGTGTCCAAATGTGTCGTTGATATCTTTAAATTTATCCAGATCCACCATCAGAAGCGCAAGCCCGGTTTGACGGCGCTTCGCCGCATCCACCGCGGTGTCCAGTCGATCACGAAGAAGCAGACGGGTCGCGAGTCCCGTCAAGGCATCGTGCAGAGCCATGTGGCGGAATCGTTCTTCACTTTCGCGAAGAAGAATCGTTTGCCGTTCGACGCGTCTTCTGAGCATTACGACCCAGGCAAGCACGCATAGGGTACTGACGAGCGCCAAAGCCAAGAGCAAGAGGATATGAGCCGGCGTCCACCAGGAAGCCTTTTGCAGCACGACAATATCGCTCGGAGAGCGCATGAGAACTCGGAAGGACTTTGCAACGGTGGTCCCTTCTCCTTCCGAGACTCCTTCTCCCGCCGCGCTGTTCTCGGCGTTCACGCTAACCGAGCAGATTCCCGTAATGCGCAGTTTGCTCCCGGTCTTCCATTCATCTCCTTCAGGGTCGGCAAGACTTTTAGGGAGAACAGCAGTGAAGATGACTTTGCCAGCGCTGAGCATGAGGGTGGTGTCTGAGGAGGCCTGATCGCGGCCGATCAGTTGGCCATCGATCGAGATGAGTTCGGAATCGTTCAAACCATGCAGAATTGCGTCCACGAGCATGGGCGTGGCTACCGCAGGTTGACCTTTGCCGACAGGCCGGTAGACAACGTCGGTAAGGATGTGAGCATCCCCTGCGATTTCCGCGAATCCAATTACGTCAGCAATGTCGCCGACTGCAATAGGCGTTTGTTCCCTGGTTCGCATGCAGATTGCCCCGCTGTCATCGCGAATGCAAAGAGACGATCCAGGCCAGAGAAGGGTTACCGTTCCGCGCAAATGCACACGGTGCTTCAAGATGGAAATGTGATCCCAGCGCATCAAGCTGTCTACTGGAGCCACGGGTTGATTGAAGGGATCGGCAGGTGCGGGTTCGAGAACTTTGATGGCCGCAAGGCCCGGCGCCATGAGGCGCGCACCGACCATCTGATATTTGGTGCGGCTGAAGATGGGGGCGGCATTGCCGCGAATCAGCACCCTGGCATCTACCAGACTAGAGTAGTCGACGCCGGCCTCCCGCATCATCAGTACATTGATAGGTCCATCGGGCATTTCAAGATGCAGCGTGACGGTGCGGTCAGCCTCGGAAAAGGAATGAACGGTGCCCTCGACCTCAATCCATTGCCCATCACATGTACCGCTGAAGAGACTGGCGTGATTCACTTGGGCAGCTTTTTCAGGCAAATGCGAGTGCCCAATTACGAGCAGATGGGGAGACGCGATATATGGAGCAAAGAGTCCATTGGCGGTCATACCGGTCACATCGACCAGGGTGCCGATGGGCAGGGAAGCGATTGTATCGGCTGGCAGGTTGACCCAGATGCTTCCGGTCTCATCGTTTACAAACAGCGCCGCATAACCATTTCCAAGATTTGGATCGTAATAGGTGACCACCGCCCTCAGATGGACGGGGTAAGCTCGCCTGGCTTCGTCACTGTGGAGGCTGTGCGCCGCAAGCGCTGTGGTCAGGGTGGGCAATTGACCCGGCGGCTCCCCTGCCCAGGCCGCGTTGGCAGCGCCCGCGAATGCGCAAAGGAACGCCAGCAGAGCAGCAAAAGACGCATCGAGGAATCGAGGACCTGCGGAGCTGAGGCAGAGCTTTACCAGTGTTCCCCGGTAGAGCCGAGGCGCGCTTTCAATTCGATTGCGCAGCTCTGCACTGCTTGCAACGGAAAATGAGGTCACGCGTCCCAAAATTCCGGCCTTTCTTCCTCGGGGGAATCACTCGAAACTACACGCACAGAACTATTATCGGCAACTCTTAAAGCGAGCTCTATACCACTCGCCGATATTACTCCCCGTAACCAGTTGTAAAACATCAAGATCACAAGGGTTCAAGGCTCTCCAATGCAGGTCTGATCGCAGCCGGTCAGTTCCGGTGCGACGTCAGAGACTGCTGGAGTGGACTATAGGCCCGTAGAAGGAGCGCCTTCGAGAACGACCAGCCTCTGCGGAGCGCAGAGGACGAGATCCAGCTTTGCCCGGTCGGCTCGCATCTGCTTGTCGTTGCCCAGCGAGACCAGTGCGGCGGCCAAAATGGATGCGGCGTCTGCATCGGCTGGAGGGCAGATGCTGTAGTGCATCCATTTGCCCTCGCGGCGGGCCGCGACGATGCCGGCCTTGCGCAGGTAGGCAAGATGCCGGGAGATCTTCGGCTGGCCCTGGCCGAGAATCTCGACAAAATAGCAGACACAGACCTCGCGGCCAGCCATCAGGTTCAGCAGGCGCAGCCGGGTGGTGTCGGCCAGCGCCGCAAACAGGCTTGCCAAATTGACAGGTTTGGAACTGTTGGCCATGACAGTATTATATACGGGTTGACAAATATGAGCATCTACAATATATTTGCTAAAGCGAATGTGAGGCGCTAACGATGGAAAGTGCTGCAAACAAAAAAACATTGGTGCAAGAAAAGTATGGAGCGGCGGCTAGGGGGGTGCGAGACAGCGGCTCGGTAGCCTGCTGCGATCCGGCGCTACGCTGTTGCGACCCAATCACGACCAACCTTTACAACGAGGCGGAGAAGAGCGGCCTGCCAGCCAGCGCGGTTCTGGCGTCCCTGGGCTGCGGCAATCCGACGGCCTTGATTGAGTTGAAGGCAGGAGAGATAGTGCTGGACCTTGGCTCGGGCGGCGGAATCGATGTGCTGCTCTCGGCCCGGCGGGTGGGGCCAACCGGCAAGGCATACGGGCTGGACATGACCGACGATATGCTGGCGCTGGCTCGCGAAAATCAGCGTCAGGCGGGCGTTAAAAACGTCGAGTTTTTCAAAGGTGAGATTGAGAGCATTCCCCTCCCCGACAATTCGGTGGACGTGGTGATCTCAAATTGCGTGATCAATCTCTCCGCCGACAAGAGCCGGGTGCTGCGCGAGGCGTTTCGCGTGCTTAAGCCGGGTGGGCGCTTCGCCGTCTCCGACGTGGTGGTGCGCGGCGAGGTCGATGAGGTGGTGCGCAAGAGCATGTTGCTGTGGGTGGGCTGCATCGCTGGCGCGCTGGAGGAGCAGGAGTATGCGGCAAAGCTCGCGCAGACGGGATTCGGCAATATTTCCATCGAGCCCACGCGTGTGTATTCCATCGAGGATGCGCGGCATTTTCTCGTCGAGGCCGGCATCGATGTGGATGCGATCGCCCCGCTGGTCGAGGGCAAATTCATGAGCGCCTTTATCCGTGCAACGAAACCCGGCGGCGGGTGCTGCGCTCCGGGCTGCTGCAACTAACCAACCCCCTTGGAGAAGATCATGCATCGGCCATACAACATTCTCGTACTATGCACCGGCAACTCGGCGCGCAGCATTCTGGGCGAGGCCCTCTTCAACACGCTGGGCGCGGGCCGCTTCAAGGCTTACAGCGCGGGCAGCCACCCTACGGGCAAGGTTAACCCCTTCGCCATCGAGCAAGTGCTGGCGCTGGACTATCCAGTCGAGGAGCTGCGCAGCAAGAGCTGGGATGAATTCGCCCAGCCCGATTCGCCGCCGTTGGACTTCATCGTGACCGTCTGCGACAACGCGGCCGGCGAGGTGTGCCCACTCTGGCCGGGCCAGCCGGTGACGGCGCATTGGGGTTTTCCCGATCCGGCAGCCGTAGAGGGCAGCGACGAGGTGAAGCGCGCGGCCTTCGCCAGCACCCTGCGCCAAATACGGCACCGCGTGCAACTCTTCCTTAGCCTGCCCTTGGAGACGCTGGACCGCATGGCGATCGAGAATCGCATGAAAGCAATCGGCCGGGAACCGCTGTAACCGCACAAGCAGCCGCACAAGTAACAGCACGATTCGCGTCAAGAGGGATTAAGGGAGAGATGGAATGCAGACTGACCCGCAGCTTTGCTGCCCGGTTTCCGTGCCGGGCGGAGCTTCAAGGCTTTCGTTCATTGACCGTTTTTTGACGCT
>Ga0302320_10015726_pt1 | contig 15517 bp, 16 predicted proteins | sample Bog_T0_3_FD_202130 | JGI IMG/M metagenome (GOLD analysis project Ga0302320, IMG submission 202130) | Peat permafrost microbial communities from Stordalen Mire near Abisko, Sweden - Bog_T0_3 | ecosystem: Environmental > Terrestrial > Soil > Wetlands > Peat | place: Sweden: Abisko, Stordalen Mire... | reverse complement strand
GGTCGCTCAAGGCTTTCAACTCTTTTGCGTCGGGGACGCCCCCGCCGGCGAGCACCGCCTTCAGTTTTGCCGAGAGGTCGCCGAGCTCCGCCTGCTGCGCGGCCAGGGTGCTGCGGAAGGAATTCTCCACATCGAACATCACCGGATCCTGCATCAGTTTTCCCAGCGCCTCGCGGTACTGCGCCAGTTGGCCGGCGATTTCCTCCGCTTCGGCGCGCGTGGCGGGGTCGGCGTTGTCAGACTGGGCGGCCTTGGCGGCCAGGGTGCGCGCGCGTTCCGCGAGCCGCCGCTGCCAGGCGTCCAATTTGAAATAAGGCTCGAACAGCGCCTTGCGCGCGGCGGCCTGCCGCAGGACCGACGCGTATTCCTCCGGCGAAATGATTTGCAACCGGTAGGGCCGGCTGAATGTGACGTTCGGCCCCTTGGGATAATTGTCCATCGCTTCAAAGTAATACTCGATCATATCGCCCGGGCGCACGCCCAGTTGGTCCAATTCAAACGCGCCGACCGCCTCCACCGACTGCGGGCCGTTTTTCAGCGTCAGCTTCAGGTTGAACGGACGCTCGACGGACTGATTAAGGCCGCGCAACCAGAGTATCCGCGTGACCGCATAATCATCCGACGCCTGCACCCGCACCGGCACCTTGATGTTGGGCGTCGCCACGGCATCCCGGCCGGGTTCCATCACGAACAACCGGGGCGGCCGGTCCGGCAAAATATTGAACCGGCCGCGCTTCGGTTCCGTGCCATCCAGGTTCCCGATGTCACGCACCGACAGCTCGAACACCACGGGGTCGGCCAGCACAAACCCGCCGGTGACCACATTTTCCGCCGCCGGCCGCAGCGTGAGGCGGACCGGCTGGCCGCCCAGCACGGGCGTCAAATCGAGCGCGCCGGATTTCAAGGGCCGGTTGCTCGCCACCCGGAAGGCCACCCGCGTCTCTTCCGGCAGGGCCTGGGCCTCCTCCGCCAGTTTCCCGGTATGCGCGGGCAGGCCGGTGTATTCCGGGAAAACCGTGGTGACCTCCACGGAGGCTATTTCGGGCGCATAGCGGATGGCGATGGGAAAACGGCGGCTGCGCGCGGCGCCATCGGTCACGAAGTATTCGGCGGGCGCGCGCAGGTTGACTAGCGTCTGGAAAAACGATTTGTCCGGTGCCAGAAACATGATGGTTCGGGTCTCGTTGGTGGCCGACCGCATCACAAGCCACAGTTTCTCCACCGGCCGCCCGCTGGTGGTCGCCTGGATGTCCAACTGGCCGCCATAAATCACTTCCGAACCGTTCGCGGTCACCGCAATTTTCAAGCGGCTGAAGGGCGGGTGATCTCCGTGCGGATCTGAATACCGCGGCCACACGGCGCGAACGAGATCCGGTTCCACTACCGGCAAAACCGCCCACGCCAGCAAAACGAGGCCCAGCCCGGCAGCCGCCCGTTTGAAACCGGTCCGCACGACGGGCCAGACCGCCAGTTGCGCCGCCGTTCGCCGGCCAAGTTCAACCGCCTGCCGCCGGAACAATTCTTCGGCCCCGCCGCCGCCCGTTTTTTGGGCCAACTGGACCGCATTGATGAGGCGGTTGCCCAGCGCGGCATCGGACTGTTCAAACCGCCGGGCCAGGCGCGCTTCCGCCAGCCGCCGCCAGGCCGCGATCGTGACGCCCAGCGCGATGACCGGCACCGCGCCCAGCAGCCAGGGGGCGGCGGCCCGCAGGCCCGCCGGCAAATCCAACGCGGCATCGCACAGCATCCCCGCAAGCGCCATACCTCCGGCGACGCCCAGCGAGGCGAGCAACATCAGCAACGCATACCAGCCGGCGAAACGCCGGCGGACGTGATGGAGCACCGGGGCGCTCATAGCAACCCCTCCCGCCGCCGCAGCCACCACTCGGCGCCCAGCAGTCCAAAAATTGCCAGCATCAACCACCAGCGGTCCCAGACGGATTGCCGCACCTGCGAAAGCTGCCGGGCCGCCTCCCATTGCCGGACGATTTCCGGCAGGCGCGCCACGTCGCCCGCCCCCACCACCGCGCCGCCCGAGGTTTCGGCGAGCTGGCGCATCATTTCCGGGGCGGCGCTGAGCTCGCGCTTTTCCACGGACGCGCTGACCACTTCAATGCTTTGCGAAAATTCGGCGGGTTTGCCGACATTGTTCTTCAAGGTGACGGTGTACGTTCCCGGCGCGAAGGGGCCGGCCTCGGCGGCAAACGACTCGCCGCGCGGCCGCGGTTCGACTTCAGTGGTTTTCCCGTTGCCGCTGATAAGCAGGCGCGGCTGGTAAGCCGCGCGGTCGAGGTTGCGGGTGGAGATGATGAATTGCATCGGCTGCTCGCTGGTATAATAACGCCGGGCGCTGGCCAGCGCCACATCCGACCCCGGCAGAAATTCGTTCCCGCCCAACAGCCATTGCAGCAGGGAAATCCAGAAATGCTGATAGGCGGTTTCGCTCTCCTCCTGGCCCGTCTCGCGAAACGACCAGCGCCACAATCCGCTGGCGTTCAAACTGATGGTCCGGCCCTGTCCGTACCGTTGATAGGCAATCAACACGGGTCCGTCCGGCAGGGCCGAGCCGGCCAGCACCACCGCCAAAGGCTTTTCGCCCAGGGTGACGCTGGCCTGATCCAGCGCCGGCAAACGGTCCGTGAGTTCTTCGAGGGTTCCGGCCGCGCCCAGGTCAAACAGCGGATTGTCCCGCGCCGCTTCGGTGGGCCGCAGCTTGATGCCGGAAACGACGCCCTCGCCCCAGGCCAGCGGCTCCAGTTTGGCCAGCGCCGGAAAACGTCCGCCGTAAGGCTTGCCCCGGGAAAAAATCAGGCTGCCGCCGCGTTTCGCCAGAAAGTCGGTCAGCAGCGGCTCGGTGTGATCATCAAAGAACGCCTCCGACTCGCGTCCCAGAATGATGATGTCAAAGGCGTTCATGGCCTCCGCCGTGCGCGGAAAAAGATCCTGCTCCGAACGGGTTTCGGTTCCGGCGGTGGAAACCACGGCGACGTGGCGGGTGGCGTTCAGACGATATACCGCCGTCAATTCGACGTTCGTATTGCGTTTAAGCGACTGCACCAGAAACTTGGTGTCCCAATACGGCTGGCCCTCCACCACCAATACCCGCGCTTTGCGCCCCACGGCGCGCAAAAACACGGCGTGTTCATTGTTGGCCGTATCCGCCTCGTCCGGTTCCGGTGGAACACGAAAAACGTATCGCTGCTCGCCGTCGTTGGGCGCCCGCACGCGTAAGGAAATGCGCGCCACGCCATTCGTGTCCGGCAGGCACTCCCGGGTGGCGACCACATTGTCATCCTTGAGCAAATCCACCTTGAAGCTGCGGCTGGGATAGCCGTCCGCGTGCAGCGTGGCGGTCAAGTCCACGTCATCACCGCTGAACGCCAGGGCTTCGGCCGACGGGGCTTCAATCCACAAATCATGACGCGGCACCGGTCCGCCGACGGTCCACGTCCAGAGCGGCACGGAGCGGGCCAGCGCCAGTTGCGCCGCCTCCAGCGTGTCCGGCGCGGTGGCCCGGCCATCCGAAATGAGCAGCACGCCCGCCTGGGCCGGGCCGTCGCCGAGTTCGGAAACCACGCTCATCAGGGACCGGCCGATTTCACTGGCGTCACCAACGGGTGTCTGGCCGGCCAGTTGCGACAATTCTGCCGGCCGGACCGTCCGGTCGAATTGCCGGAAATCCAGAACAAAATTCCGGTTCAGGGCGGCGAGCGTGGCGGGATTGCCCAAGGTGTGAATCGCGGTGGCGAAGCGTGATTCCCCGCCCACATCCCGCGTGGCCATGCTGGCGGAGGCGTCGAGCAGCACCACCAGCTTCGGCTTTTCCGTCTTGCTCCGCGACCTCAGCCACTGCGGGTTGAGCATGATGACCAGCAGGGCCAAAATGATAAGCGCCCGCAAGGCCAGCGTCGCGCCGCCGCGGCGTTCCCGCCACCGGCGGAACACGGCCAGCGCCAGCAGCGCCAACGCCAGCACGGCGATGGCCCGCGTGCTCCAAGGCGGCAAAAAGACCCAGTTCATCCCGCCACCGCCCTTCGTTTTTCGGCGGTCGCGACCGGAGCGCTCCCGGCATTCCGCCAACACGCCGGCAGCAGCATTTCCAACCCCAGCAGGATGGCGGCGGCAGCGGCCAGGGACGGCCAGAGCGGCCGGGTTTTGCCGGCGAACGCAAGTTCCTCCTCGTCGTGCAGGATCGTTACGGTTGAACCGGCGCCGGTCTTAAGATTCTCCAAGGCCAGCGGGCGCGTGTCGCTTTCCTGCGGATCCACGTTGACGGCGGCGCAGGCCACCACGGCCTCCCCTTGTTTGACCGTATATACACCGGGAATTTTGGCGGCGCGCAGCGCCAGGCGGGTGTTCCGGCCGCTGGCCAGCACCTGCACCGCCCCCGGCTGGTTCTCCGGATCAATCACCGTCACCGCGCCGTCGCCCGCCGTGGGCACGTCCAGCATCCAAGCGGCTCCGGGGGTGACGGCGTGTTCGGCGGCATCGTGGCGCACCGCCCGGAGCAGTTCATGCACCAGCGCCGGGAACAACGGATGTCCGATGAAATCTCCGCCGTCGGGCGTGAGCGGCAGGTTGGCCAGCACCATGGCCCCTTGTCCCGCCGCGCTGAGGGTCAGCGCGGCCGAGCCGTCCGGATAGGCCAGCAGCACGTCGCCGGCGCGATTGGTCAGCACCTGATTTTGCAAGTGGCGGTGAAAACGCAGCGCGGAAAAATCAGCCGCGTCCAAATCTTGGAACAGCTTGTGCGGGCCGGTCAGCACCGGCTCCCCGGACCCGGATTCGACCGCCCGTTGCAGTTGGAACGGCGGGGCCAGCGCGGCGATCATCAAATCAGGGGCGGTGGGGCCGTCCAAAAACGTGATGAGCCGGGCCCCTTCCTGCACCCGGCGCGTGATGATTTCGAGCGCCTCCCCGGTGAGCGTGACCGGCGCCGCGAGGACGAAAACATCCGCCGTTTCCAGCACGCCGCGATCCAGATCCTGGCTGCGCCGGAAAATCAACTGGAGCCCGGGCGCCGCCTGGGGCGAGGGCACGAGCGCATGGCCCAGGTAAAAGGGGGGGCCCTGCCAGTCGGTGGCATCGGCATCACAGACGAGCAGAACCGCCAGCGACTTGCCGACATTGGCCGCCAGATACCGGGTGTTGTCCTCCGGCAGGTCGTCGGGCGGCAGCGTAACTTTGCCTGCGAACGAGCCGGCGCGGGGAAACGCGAGGTTGAACACGGCGTCGGCCGAGCCGAAGGGCGGGAGGGCAACCCGTGTTTCACGGGTAAATTCCCCCAGCTCCAAACGGACCGTTTCCTCCCGCGGGCGGGCCGTGCAATTGAACACGGTGCAGACGACCTCCACCGGCTCCCCCACGACCGGCGCGGCAGGAATGAGCTGCGCGGTCGTGATGGCCACATTATCCTCCGCTTCCGTGACGACCGGGCGGAGGCGGCAGAGGATGCCACCCGGCAATTCCCGAACCCCCTCCCAGTTGGATTTCTGAAAATCACTGAAAATGTATATCGTGCCGGCGCCCCCGAGCAGCTTTTGGGCGAGCGCCAGGGCGGCGGCCGGGTCGCCGCATTCATAGGTTGACCGGGCCTTGACCAGTTCGTCATGCAAGGCCGGCAGGTTGGCGGACAAGGCGGGCAGCAACGAACGGGGCGTGGCCCCTTCCAGAATGACCGCCGCCTCGGTGCCGGCGGGCAGGTCGCGCAACACCCCGGCGGCCTCGGCCTGCGCGCGGTCAAAAAGGGAAATGCCCTGATGCACGGCGCGCATGGACAGCGAGGCGTCCAGGAAGAGCACCACCCTCCGGGCGGCCTGCGGGTTGGCCGGCGCGTCATTGGGTTTCAGAAACGGCCGGGTGAACAGGAGGGCCAACGCCAGCACCAGGAGACAGCGGAGGGCGAGCAGCAGCACGGTGCGGAGGCGATGGACGGATTGCCGGCCGGCGCAGGCCGCCACCAAAAATTTAAACGGGGGAAAGGCGATGCGTTGCGGCCGGGCGCGGGTGAGAAAGTGAATCAGCACCGGCAACCCCACCGCCACCAACCCCGCCAGCATCCAAGGGTTGGTGAAGGCCGGCCAGTTCATGGTCCGCCCTCCCGCGCCAGGAAACAACGGCGCAAGAACCCATGGACGTCCTCTGCGGTGTTGGCCAGATACCAGTCACAGCCCCGGGCCTGGCAGTTGGCCTTGATTTCAGAAACGAAGGCGGCAAACCGCCGGCGGTAAAGGTTCCGGATGGCGTCGGGTTCGGTGTTGAAGACCCCGTCGCCTTCGGGATCCAGAAACCGCGCCGCGAGGACGGCGGGAAGTTCGAACTCCTCCGGATGGACAATCTGAAAGAACATCACGTCAAACCGCGAACGGCGGAACAAATCAATGGCTTTCCAAAAGCGCGGGTCCGCCTCCAGAAAGTCGCTCAAAATGATGAGAATGCCCCGCCGTTTGGTCTGGGCGAACACCTGTTCCAGCCCGGCGCCCAGATCAGTGCGGCCTTCCGCCCGGAGCCGGCCCAGGGTGTCCAGCACCCGGTTGAGTTGCGCCCAGGAAGCGGCGGCCGACAGATGCTGGTGCAGGCGGGTGTCCACCAGGGAGAGGCCCAACTCGTCCCCTTCGCGCAGCACCAGGTAACTGATCGCGGCGGCGAGGCGGGCCGCGTGTTCCAGTTTTGACGCCGTGCGGGTGACCACCCCGGCAAATTCCATCGAAACGCTCTTGTCCACGACCTGATAGGTCAGGAGATTGCGCTCGGCGTCGTATAGCCGAAGATAGTGGCGGTCAGTCCGCGCAAACACCTTCCAGTCCACCTGGCGGATGTCATCCCCGGGCGAATACTCACGGTAATCCGCAAACTCCACCGCCGTGCCCCGGAAATGCGATTTGTGCGGGCCCGCAAAGGCGCCTTCGGCCTCACCACGCGGACGAATGCGCACGGTGCGCAACGCTTCCATGGCGGCGAGGTCGAGGTAAGGATGGTGCGAGGTGGCCACAACCTGGCGCAGGGGTCACCGGCCGGCGGCGGGTTCGCGGATGGTTTCGAGCAGATGCTGGACGATGTCATGCGCTTGGATGCCTTCGCCCAGCGCGTTGTAATTGGGGATGATGCGGTGCCGCAGCACCGGCACCGCCATGCGTTGCAGGTCGGCCGCTTCCGGGGTCGGCCGGCCCTCCAGCAAGGCCCGCGCCTTGGCCGCGGTGACCAGGTGTTGCGTGGCGCGCGGTCCGGCGCCCCACGCCACATAGCGGCGGATATAATCATCGGCGCCGGAAGTTTTGGGCCGGCTGGCGGTGGTCAGCGCCACCGCGTAGGTCAGCACATGCGGCGAGACGGGCATCCGGTCCACCAATTCAATGAACCGGCAGAACTCCTCTTTGCGGACGAGCGGCTTGAAGGCGTCCCACCGGGCGCGGAGGGAGCGCGCGGCGATTTCCTCTTCGTCCTTGGGCGAGGGATAATCCAAGTGGATGCTCAACATGAACCGGTCCAGTTGGGCTTCCGGCAGGGGATAGGTGCCCTCCTGTTCGATGGGATTTTGCGTGGCGATCACGATGAAAGGCGGGGGCAGCGGATACGTCTTCCCGTTCACGGTGACCGCCAGTTCCTGCATCGCCTCCAAAAGGGCGGCCTGGGTTTTCGGCGGCGTGCGGTTGATTTCGTCGGCCAGAATGAGATTGGCAAACACCGGGCCGCGCTGGAACACCAGCGCCCGCCGCTGGCCGCTTTCATCGGCCTGGAGAATTTCCGTGCCGGTGATGTCGGCGGGCATCAGGTCGGGGGTGAACTGAATCCGGCGAAAATCCCAGCCCAACAAGTCGGCCAGCGCCTTGACCATCATGGTCTTGGCCAGGCCGGGCACGCCGACCACCAGCATGTGGCCGCCGGAAATGAGGCCGGTGAGCAGCAGGCGCACCACCTCTTTTTGGCCGATGATCACGGCGCCCATTTGTTCCTGCAACGACTGGCAACATTTGCGCAGGTTCTCCAGATTTTGCTCCGCCATCTTCAGCTCATCATTCATAGCCTCATCACGCGTTCCCAAGTTGAGTGTTTCTAATCATTGGTTGTTACCGCTGTTTCCCCCGGCTGTCAACACCCAATTCTTCATGTTTATAAGATCACCGGGAGCCAAGACAACCTGAGGGTGGAGCTTGTCTTCTCGCTGTTGCCGAAAGAGGTCGCGGATCTGAAGCGCGGCGAGCAGGGGGCGAGGCTGGTTGATTCTGCCGGGGTCCGCCGGCATCCTGCGGTTCCCCTTGGTGGGCACTGAAGAGGCCACATCCCGCTCCCGCAGCCCGGCGACTGGAGCGGCTCCTTGACGAACCGCTCCGCCCCCACCACCGCCGCCTCCTGCACCGGCTCACCAAAATTCCTGGTTCAAGGTGGTTGTCCGGCGTGCGGGCCGGAGACCGGGCCACGGAGTTTGGCCAACGTTGCCGCCAGCTTGGCATTAATGGCGTGACGCTGCACAGCTACCGCTATGCGTGGGCGGAACGGGCCAAGGTGGCGGGCTACCCGGAAAGATTCGCCCAGGAGGCTTTGGGACACGACAGCAAGGCCGTGCATCGCGACAACGCCAAACGCGCCTTGATGAAAATCCCGTCGTTGGAAGATTACGAAATTCGAGCGGCGACAAACATTGCAACGAAAACCTGAAAAGGCGGATCATCCAATATTAGAAGGCCCAGCCAGGCCTTCATGGTGTTTGCAGCACTTAGTGGGTCAGCCTCATAATTTCTATCATCCCCAGCCATGCTGCCGTGACGCAACCGCATACCACTGCTGCCTGTTAGTCGCGCCGTCGGAGGATTTCCAATATAGCTTTAATTCCCCAGATTAGACTGTATATCTGACAAGCTAAAAAAACAGGCACAACCGTTACTAGAAACTGAAGACTGTCGCCAAAATCGGAATAGCTCCGCTCCTCCTGCTTTTCCATTTGGAAGATGGAATTGACAAATACAAAAATTAGAAATAATCTGAACAGATTTGCATATATGTAAATCATTAAAGGCCGCCTCATCCTAACGGCTTGAAGCGGACGCAATGCTCGATTCATTTTTCCCATAACTTTGACCTTAGTGTCGGCTTTCCCTTATGTCGACATCAATTTTGTCCTGTCTGTATTCACGCGAAATCAGGCAGAAGCAGCAACTTGCACACGGCTGGTATTCTGACCAATCCGCCTGTTTATTCTACACCCTCGAAGCCTCCAGGATCGCTGTCCAATGGCCATTCAGCATACCGTGTTGCTTGCCAGCATTTTTTCTTTTGCCAATGCTGAATTAAAGTTTGGGTGACCTTGGCCAGCCAAGCGCGGTCTTTGGTCTGGTCCAGGACATCCGACGCCGCGAAGAATTTGACGCTGTTGGGCGGCGGATTACCCAGCGGCTTGAGCAGCCGCGCGGCAACCAAAATCGGCACGTTATGTGCAGCCGTTGCTGACGCTGTGAACTCGACATTTGCTGGTTAAGTTTGTTGCAACCGCGCTGACGAAACGGCGGCCACCTCTCGCGCCGTCTTGCCCGGCAAGTCCGAATCGCTGTTAAAGGCACCGAAAACCGGATTCCATTCCGTGATCGTCATCTCGCCAACCAGGCCCTGGGTGACGAACGGATCGGTGGCGATAAACGCGGCGGCCGACTCATGGTGGGTTGCGGCAACGACCAGAAGCGCCGAGCGAATCGGGGACCGCCGCGTGTCGCCCGAGGCGCGCAGGTGGCCGGATTCCACCCCGGCGACCAGCCAATCGAGATGCGCGGGCAGGTGCCGTGCCCAACCGGCGGGATCAGGATGCGTATACTGCCAAGGCCGCAGGATAGGCGACAGCGGCGCGCGCCCGCCCCCGGGCGCAGCAACGCCGGATGGCACCGAGACGTACTGGTTTTCCAAGGCCTTTTGGCATTCTCTCGTTGCTGCGCCCGAGGACGGGCGCACTCCGGCTTGGTCGTGCATCCCAGCGTCTCATCAGTAACATCGCGCAATCCAGTTTGCGCGGCACCAAATCCCGGTCCGTTCCGTGAGCCGGTTCATTTTGCGGAATGGCCGCCCCCTGCTTTTTCAGGGTGATTTCGAACAATGGATAGAGGTCCGCGACCATCGCCGTGAACCGGACGTCGAGCAGGTCAAAACAAACCCCGAGATGAATATGCGCGCCAATGGCCGCCGGTTCTTTAACCATTTTCGGACGGCGTTTGGAAATGCCTTCGGCCCAATCCAACGCCCGCTGGCAGCCGTATTCCCAAAAATAGATGCCTTCGCCCAGCCAGTCATAATTGTTATGGCTGGCCTTTAAACATTTGCGACCGAGAAGCACGTCCTCCACCAGCGCCCGGTCGCAACCGTGGTAGCCAATGATGGTGCGCTGGTAAATCAACGACTGCATGGCGCGAGATTAATAAATAACCCTAACTGATGCAAGCCGGGGTGTCGGATGCCCGGCGATTCTGAATTGTTTCCGAAGAGGGTGAAGTGGCGAAGGCGAAAGGATTGGTCAAGATTTCGGGGCCGCTTCAGGCGGCACCGGCTTGCCTTCATATCTGGGAAAGAGCTGCGCGCCCACAAAAAATAGGAGTGCTACGGAGAATTTCCCCAACCCGAGGCAGACCAGGCCGGCCAGCCACAGGCCGAGCCAGAGCCCAAACTGCCATTGCGGCCGGGCGATGATCAGCGAGGCCCGATGTTTCCGCCAATGGCGGAGCGACCGAATGCTGCCGGTCAGAAGCAGCAGCCCAAGGCCCAGTTGAACCGCCAGAACGACCAGGACGAACAGCGGCAGGGAGCCGCCGGTGTGGAGGATGACGCCCGGCGCCGGCCGGCGGGTGAGGTTGTACAGAATGCCGGCCTCACCCAGGTAAGGGGCGTCCGCCGCGTTGGAAAACAACCGGGGGAGCAACCGCGTGCCATCGGGCAGCGGCCAGGCCGTGACCAGCATTTCCGCCATGAGCGGCTAAAACACCGAGCCAAACAGCGGCCATTCGGTGCCGGAAATGTCCTGGGTGGTGAGCGCGACCGCCCGCTGCGAACCCAGTCGTGCCCGGGCCCATTGCTCGAATTTGGGCGACAAGGCCCGGTGCAACTGCCACGCCGACTGCGGGATGCCGGCGGAGCGCAGGTTGGGATCGGACAAATCGTGAATGACGGTCAGGCCGGGTATGAGAAAGAAGAACAGGGCAACCAGAACGATGAAAACGGCGTTAACGTGTCGGCTGATGTTGAGAAGCATACCTGAACCGCAAAATGGAGCGAGCGAAGGGATTCGAATCAAGAATTTCATGACGCCACATGTCGCATCTTGCCTGTTTGCAATGGTTTATGACGTGTCGTTTTTTGACCGCCGCGCCACCAAACGCCGTTAAGCGACACTTCTTTGTAACGAATTGTAACTAAAATGTCCATCGTCTTTGAAAGTGAAATTCACTGTGTCGTATCAGGACTGTGAACTGTCCGGATCGCCCACCTTCCGCCCACCCCTCGTCTCCGGAACTGCCGCTAGGACCAGGCGGCCCGCGTCCACCACGTCCTGTTGGATTTGCAGCCGTCGAAACCGCATGTCCCCGGATTCGCCCGGGACGGGCGGCCCCAGCACAAACATGGCGGCGCGGACCGGTGCGGAAGATTGTTCGTCCCGGAAATGCTGCCTGAGGCAGGCAACGGCATCCGGGCACGCGGCATTGCGTGCTCCAATTTCCTCACCAAATGCAGCCACGGCGGCAGGAGTGCCCCGGTCGTAATGGAGCAGGGTGTAAAGAAGATCGAAGGCATCCTTGGGTGCTTGGCGCCGGGCGAAGGCGCGGAGTTTCATGGCCAGAAAGGGGCCGGCCTCGCAGACGCGGACGGTGAGTTCCTGCCGCGCACCGTGAAGATCCACCCCCTTGACCATGACCTCCCGGGCCAAAGCCAGAGCGCGATTGATGCCGGGGACGATGTTGGCCGGCACATCCGCCACCTCAGTGGTGCCCTGCGTGGCGGGCGGGTGCTCGGTGAGAAAATCCACTGGCACGGTGAAATCGCCGACGGTTTTGACGAAGCGCGGGCCGCCAAATTCGTCCTTGGACAGGCGGAATCCCTGAGCTTGCAGGTCCAATTGGAGGCTGCCGTATTGTCCCAGGGTCGCGCCCAGTTCGATGCCGAGGTCGGTATCCAGCGTCACCGGACGTGGCAGGAGGCGCGGGGCGGAAAGATCGCCACAGAGATAGCTCGGGACCAGACCGCCGACCAGCACGAGGTCGCTGTGCCAGGCTCCCAGTCCCGCCCAGACCGTCAGGAAGGCGCTCTGGGCGTTCGCCACTCGGAGGGGATCGTATTGGGCGTGGGTTTCGAATTTCATGGCCGGCAGAATCCTTCCCATTGGCGCAGTGCGGCGGCCTGATCCGGCCCGCGCAGACCGGTGGCTTGTAGGTCAAGGTAGGTCTGGGCGTCCGAAACCAGCGGCAGTTTCTGAACCACCTGCGTTTCCAGAAAGACGCCTTCCTCCGTCGGGACGTAGAGCCAGACTTTGCCGGCGTCGCCGACCGGGCGCAGACCGAGTCGTTCCAAGGCGGCGGCTTCGGGCAGACGCGCGACGTAGGCGCTGGTCACCACCGGTTCGGTGTAGGGATGGCGCAGCCAGCCGGCAATCCATTGCGTGAAAGCGATCGGCACGGCTTGTTCCCCGGCCCACGCTCCAAGCTGGCGGGCGACATGCAGCGGGTTGCCGCCCAATGCCGTGTAGCGGGTGAGTGCGGCGCGACGCTTGAAATCATCCGCTTTCACCCAGGCATCAATCAGCCCCAACGGATCACGCAGACAAAACTCGCGCGGGCTCTTTTTCTCCAGGAATCCCTGACTGATGAGGTGCTGGATGATGCGCGACACCAGGCCGGAGCTGGCCCGGGCGCGGGTCACCAGCTCGCTCTGAACCCAGACGCGGTCGCGGTCGGTCAGCAGGCTGCGGATGATGCGGGCGCTTTTTCCGACAAATACATTTCGTGGCTCCAATTCAAAACGGAAGTTCCGGCCGGGCAGGGCCTGGCGATCCACCAGCAGCCCTTTGGCGCGGACATAGGCCCGCCCATTGAGGTCCACGACGGCCAATCGTTTCAGGCGGCAGAATTCCAGAATCCTCCCGGTCAATTCTGGAACGACCAGCAGCGCCGGGGATGAGTCCGTCCAGTGTTTCAGGATGGACTCCAATTCCGGGATGGCTGGCTTTAGCCGATAAATCGGTTCGAACCGATGGCTTCGGCCATCCAGCTTCAATTCGACCTCTGAGAGGCGGTCCTGGGCGTGTTCCGTTTGCGGAATTGACCAGCACAATTCGGCATCGTCCCCAATCAGTTGCCTGAAATGGTGGGCCAGCTCGAGTTCGTGGCGGACGACCGATTTGTTACTGGAATCAATCAATTTCACAGTACAGTAAGAATATCATGTTCCAGTATAAATACAATAAATTCTTATCGGAAACGGCATTTCTTACCGCAGGGTAAGAAACGAGCTTGCGCGTACGGTAGGCGGCAGGCAAGTCGTTGGGCTCAGACACCTTATCCGCCTGATAGCGGGTATGGATGCGAGTGGAGACAGACGCTGCGGCCGGGACACATGAGAAAACGGGATGGTGCCGAAAGCGCCGGGGGAATCCACGGTGATGCGTTGCCCGGTCCCGGCAGGTTTTACGATGAGACATCCGCCTGGATTCGGGCCTGGAGTGCCCGGCGACGGTTGTACCCTGCGAAACCAGCAGACTCAACGTGGCCTGCGTTGGCCCAACCCCGTCAGGGGCGTTATATTTGTAGACACACCGCGCCGCTGAATTCTTAGCTCCGTAGGAGCGGCATTTTCCCTGTGGCCATCGCCCCTCCGACAATCCGACGCGGTCCTGGAGCATTGACAGAAAAGATGTGGTGCTGCGAAGCGAGGATTTTTGGCTTTTGGCAAGTGGAAGGGTTCGGACCGCAGCGCTTTAGCAACTGGGGAGCGCGCCCGCCCCGGGCGCCGCGGTGGACGCCCTCGTCCGCCGCCGCGAGCGCGCCAGCGCGAGCATACACCCCCCAGTTTCTTCCATGAACACAGCTTTCCGCAAGGCCGGTGGATGCCGGCATTTATGGAAATACTCCCTGGGTCAAACGCCAAAGCACTTGAACGGCAATCCATACAAAAAGTGCGTACAAAATGAACTCTGCAAAGATTTTAATCTTTCTGATACGTTTTGGCCTTTCTTGCTGTTGCTTTGCAATCCGCTCCTTTTCAAGTTCCTGCCGACTAGCTTCAGCCAATTGCGCAACGCGAAATTTTATGTATTGCGCCCGCGCTTTTGCATCGTCACCGCCCATTTCAGCAAAAGCCTTTGTCCAGAGTCCGCGAACCATTGGTTTGTCCTGCAACTCGCGCGCTACTTCTTCGTAAAATTTCTCATCGTTGAAATTGGAAGATATTTCCACCAGAGTTTTCCGCTTGAACAAAAGTGAAATGCCGCCACCGATGAGCGCGAAAATGGCAATCGCGATAACTGACGCTGCCCACTGGATAAATGTTAATCCAAAAAATATCACATTGAAGATGCTGACCAGCCAAACAATTGCCCCAACAAAAGCCAAGTGCCGCCAGCGGTTTTCAACCGCCAGACAACCGCTGATGGTAAAACCGATGGTGAGCAACAAGCCGTTTGATAGGGCTAAACTGTAAATATAAAGCGGCGAGTTGTGTCCACTGGTTGAAGCAGAACCAACAATAAATCCGCCCAAGCAAGACAACACGGTCACGATGATAACATCCCGAAGAACCGGCCAGATTTTGTTTTGTCTCATATTTTTGATGTTTGCGCTTCGCAAATTTTTTGTCCAGATAAAATTACATCGGCACGCCTCTTGCCCCGGTCGGCCATCCAAAATGATTTTGGCAGCGGAAGTTTTCTTTCAGGCGTAATTACAAGGCGTCGGAAAATTCTTCCGGCGAATGGCTTCGGGATTACGCGAAAAGCGAATGGCGCGGTCGCGGACTTCATTCCAAGAAAGTTGGGGCGTGACGGGGCAGGATAATCTGGCCTGGTATCGGTGGCAAGCCGCCGTTGTGGTTATGCGTTCAACCGCAATTCAATGACCCCAAGGGCAAGCACGGTCAAGGTGACACGCCGCCCAGGAGGAAAGCCTGCCGCCTGCAACCATTTGCCCTTAAGCCTGACCGTGGGCACGGTCTGCCGGGCGTGAAAGTCGCCCCGCTCCTCGATCTTCAACGTTCGCTGAGCTTTTGCCGGACTGGCGTTTGCCGGCGCATGGCATCGCGTAAAAATATCTTGGGCAATTACGGCGCTGGAATTTTGGACGCTGGCCAGGCGCCCGCGAGGCGCATATCCGAATGGATCTCTAACGAGCGGGCAACGCCGCCAGCGGCCAAAAGAACCAGCCGGAATGCACAGGATATTTTTTCGCGTTGCCCAACGCTTCAATTTGATTTTCTGTTTGGTTCCTTTTTTTGAAACCTCATATTTCATATTTCATAATTCATCATTCATAATTTCCCGATCCTGCCGTCCTGTGTCCCG
>Ga0302320_10015723_pt1 | contig 15518 bp, 14 predicted proteins | sample Bog_T0_3_FD_202130 | JGI IMG/M metagenome (GOLD analysis project Ga0302320, IMG submission 202130) | Peat permafrost microbial communities from Stordalen Mire near Abisko, Sweden - Bog_T0_3 | ecosystem: Environmental > Terrestrial > Soil > Wetlands > Peat | place: Sweden: Abisko, Stordalen Mire... | reverse complement strand
GGAGGGAGCCCGCCGAGCGAGGCGTTCCAGAGCCATTTGTGACCCATGGCGCAGACGCTGCGCTTGACGCGCTCCGGCTTTTGAATGCCGCAGAGCGTGGCGGCAATCATGTCGCAATGCTCGAAGGCGCTGGCGAAGTCTTTGCGCTTTTTGGGATTGTGGCGCAGCCAGTGGAGGAGCTTGGCCCAACCCCACTCGGAGGAGTAGACGCCGCCGCACCAATCGATGGCGGGAAGGCTCTGGCGGCGCGCGGCCTCGGTGATCTCGGCGGCCTCGGCGGCGGCGCGGTGATCGCACCAGAGGTAGTAGTCGTCGAGCGGGGACATATCGGCGGCGACGGGAATGACGCTGGAGCCGGTGGTATCGAGTGCGATGGCCTCGATTTGGTCACCGTGAATGCCGGCCGCCTTGATGGCCTGGCGGGTGGCGGAATCCAGAGCCAGCAGGTGGTCGCTGTGCGATTGCGTGGCGAATTCGGGGTCTTCGCGCTTGCGGTGCAGAGGGTACTCGGCGAGGGCGGAGGAGATGAGGCCACGCTCACTATCGACGAGCGAGACGCGCACGCTCAAGGTGCCGAAATCGACTCCGGCGACTACTGTCATCGCTTTGCTGTTGCCTCCGAGCCACTTGCAAAATTCAGGCAGTAGGGCTTAATAGAAGGGGACAACCCACTTTAGAACAGGGTTGCGAAGTCCAACTCCAAAGTAGAAGGCGTCCCCGCCATATGCAGCTTACCTTTTCCGGCTTCCTGAATCAATTCCAGCTTATTGCCGGGAATAAAGCTGAAAGGGAGCCCAATAGAAGGGCATGCGAAAGCGGCTTTGGGAGTGGAGCAGCGCGAGCTTGGCGTTGCGCAGTGCCGCGGCTGGCTTTTGTCCGCTTTCCAGGCCCTGGTAGAGTGCGTCCATCAGGCGTGGCGTTGAGTCGTCGCTTACCTCCCACAGCGCGCCGATGACGCTGTGCGCGCCGGCGCGAAGAAAGGCCCAGGAGAGCCCCACCAATCCTTCGCCCGCATAGGCGCGGGTTCCGCTGCCATAGCAGGCTGAGATGGTCACCAGCCGCGCATCGATGGGATGCTGCATGATGTCGCGGGCGTAGAGCTTGAAGGAGTCCTCGGCGACCTTGCCGGGCGAGAGGATGATCGCCGAATCCAGCGGGTCAGTGCGGCTGGCCACCGCGTGAGAGACAAAGTGAATGTATGCGTACTGCGCCGGATTGCTGCTCAGGTAGGCCGCGGGTGTGGCTTGTTGGCCGGCAAAGACCTGCGCGCGCCGCCCTGCAAAGTGCCTGCCAATCTGGTCCATCTCCTGACCGAAGAGGGGCAGGCTGGGATAGTCCGAATTGGCGGAGACGGGCGCACCCAGAAGCAGCAGTTTGCCGCCGGCTGCCCGCTCCGGCTTGGCCGCGGCGAGCATGGCCAGCGAGGGAGCCGAGACCAGCGTTGCGTCGTCGATCCAATAGTGCGCGCCGGAATCGGAGTGCGCGGTTGTTTGCGAAGGCGGGTCAGGTGCCAGCAGTGTTTCAAAGTTCAATTCGCTCAGCGCACCATCGGCTAGGATCATTACCGGCGCGCGAGGCCGGATGAGCTTTGCGGCTGGCGCGACCAGCAGGTTATAAAGCTCCTTCCCATCTTGATTGCGGTCTTGCAAAGGGTCTTCGGCATCAACCAGCGCCCTGCGGTAGCGCACCACGCGGGCCGTAATTTCAGTCTGCGCGGGCAGCGGAATCAGCGTAACTTTGGCCGGGGTAATGGCCCATAGATACGATTGTTTGTCGCCCAGCCAGTAAAAGAGCAGCGTAGCGCCGGTCTTTTGCGCAATCTGGCGGGGATTGAGGGCCGCTGGATGAAAGGAGGCCTTGCTCTCAGCCACGCCCAGCCCCTGAGCCAGCGTGCGAGCGCGGCTCTCATCGGCCGCGGCCAGCGCCTCCTCACTGCGGCCCTCTGTTACCAGCAGGTGAATGTAGCTGTCATAGATGCCGGTGGCGTTGGCGGCAAAGGGCAGCCGCGAGTCCTCGCGCTTGAGCTCGGCCCGCGCCGCTTCAAAGGTGGTCAGCGTGGACTTGTAAACCCGCTCCGCCTCCCGCGTCTTGCCCTGCTGCTCGTAGAGCTGGCCTAACTCGATTCCCGCGCCCAGCCGCGTCGTGGTGGGGCTTGAAGTGTCGTTCTGCACTGCACGGAAGAGCGTCTCCGCCTGCTGGTCCTGATGGCTTGCCGCCGCCAGCATTCCCTTGGTCAGCAGGACATATCCGCTCAACTGCTTGCCGCTCACGCTTTCCATCGAATTTACCTGGTCGAGATAGGCGCTGGCATCGTTCAGCTTACCGGTTTCGACCGATACTCTGGCTAAATCTTCCAGCGCGTTTTCAATGTCTTCTTTGCTATCGATCTGCCTTGCCAGATCAAGCGTCTGGCGATAGGACTGCGTAGCTCGTTCAGAATCGCCGGTGTCGTGATAGACATATCCGGCGGTGGTTATCCATTTTAGTTCGTCACGAAGGTTTCCCAGCCTAGTGGCGCTCCTTTCCGCTTCGTGGAACTGTTCCAAAGCCCGCTCGTTGTCTCCCAATTGGTAATAGGCCCATCCGAGATTTCCTACGACGCGGTGCGTCCAAAAATCCGATCTCAGTTCCGTAGCGGCTTGTTGGGCGGATAGCAGCCAGTCCACGGCCTCGTCATAACGACCGTTTTGCATCTCAGCGAAACCTAAGTTGTTAAGTGCGACAATTTCGGCCCATTTTTCATGATGTGAACGAGCGAAGAGAAGACTCTTGAAAAAATATTGATGGGCAAGGAGGGGTTCGCCCTGACTGATGGATAGCAGACCGCGCGTCCTGAGCAGGTATCCGCAAGAAGCGTAGTCGACGCTCTTACAGAGGTTTTCCGCTTGAAGTAGTTTTTGATTGGCCGTAGTCAGTTGTTGCTGATGGGTTAGGGCATCGGCCTCGATTGCCAGTTTACGGATATTTTCTTCCGGATGATTAGAATCGGGGTGGTAGCCGGCGAGAAGGAACAGGGAGTCGTCATACATCCCGCGCCGCACCATGGTTTCGGCTTCAAGTAATTGAAATTTTGCGGACCAATCGGGGTTCGCCAGTCGAAATTGCCATGAACCGAGCTCCACTTCCTTCTGACAAATTGCCAGATTTCCCCTCTGGAAAACATCGAAAGCATGGAGATACTCTTCTTGAGCACCGTCGGGGCGAGAATCCTTTAGAGGTATAAGAAATAACAAAACGAATGCCCAGGCAAACGGGAAAATCCAAAGACGAAAATTACGCAAAATATTGCAAAACCGATCCAGAATGCTCTTCAGCCTTGAATGAATCACCGGCCAGCGAGCATTCTGGAGCGCTTTTCGAACGTCTAGCCTCCTGTACCGTTGGTTGACCCACCGCCGATTGGAATCGCCCCGGCGATGATGCATCCCAGCTTGAGGTCGATCATTGTCAGCGTGAAGGTGGTCTTGGTTGGTGCTCCCGTTGTCGCGTGGGGCACCTCGTGCTTCACGGTCAGCTTGCCCAGTGAGATGGTCCCGAAGCCGGGAATATGGATGATGTGGCCAAAGGTCTTGCCAGGGTAACCGCCAGCGGCCTGGTTGACCAACGAACATTCGGCTGCCTCCGTAGTTCCAAGTGTAGAGGAAAGTCGATTGTATCGTTCCGCGAGCTCTGCCGGCACTTCTTTATGCTGGCGGATGCGGTCGTACTGTCCCTTTACGCGGCCGATAAAGCCCGAATCCCTGGTGTAGGAGGCGTCCCCGGCCGGTTTGGCGCCAAAGATTTCCTGATCCAGGTCCAGTTCGACGCGGTGTCCGCAGATGCGCAGATTGTCAAAGTGGGTGCCAAGAAACGAAATCGACGGCACGAGGCCTTCCAGCGGATGTTCGGTGATGGTCTGACCGACAACACGGTCGGCCGTGACCACCTCGAGAACATTCAGGCCTTCGACCACCGTGGTGGTCAGCGTATTGAAACCGCCGCCCGTCTTGTCGCTGCGGTTTCCGGCCACATGCGAGTAGGCGGAGCGAAAAGAGAGCACCGACTGAAGCCGGTAGGCCTCCGAACGCTGGCTGAAATATCCGCCCTTTTGCGCAAGTCTTGTGTGCGCCTGGGCCTCGATGTCCTGCGAGAAGGGAAGGCTCAGATGTCCCCCGAGCGCCGTGGCTTCCGCATGGTAGTTGTGGATTCGTTCCGTTCCTTCAGGCATAAGTCTTTCCACCTCTCCTTAGTCAATTTCGGGGGAGATACCGATTGATTTGGCAGGCATGTCAATCCGTCAAATGAAGGTCGAAGACATACTTGTCGATTTGGCTTCGCTCTCCATGAGCGGCAATACCGGAGACGGCTACAGTATAAGGGCCGTCTTGCAGCATTGCACCGGGAATTACCAACGAAAGGCGCTGTGACTCATCCGAGTTATCAGCGACAGCCGCGGCCGAGCCCGTCCAGGCAAGCTTGCCTTGCGGATCGTAGAGATCGATTGAGTAAGAGGTGTAAGCGCCCAGGCTGGGCTGAGGAGGCAGCTCCACCGGAAGCGCCAAGCCATGCGCGCGACCGGCGGTCAGCGTCAGCGCAGCACCCCGCGTCTGGCCGTGCAGCGGAGCCCAGGGCAGCAGACGGGGCTGGTTCGCGGCCTGGCGCAGGGCAGGATAGGTAACCAGATTCTGATAACCAATGACCAGCAGCAGCATGGCAAAGGCGGGAGCGGCAAATGCCGGCTGCATCCACCCAGACCACCCTGACAACCAAGACCGCTTTGCCTTGGGCTCACGGGTGCGGGCGGGAATGCCAGCGATGAGCCCAGGCAACTGCGCCTTGGCCTCGGCAACAAAAACGGCTCCGGCGCGCAGATCCAGAGTACATTCGGCGCAATCGAAAAGGTGTGCTTCAAAGTCATCGCGGGCGTCAGTCGTCATCTCATTCAGGAGGTAACTCTCCGCCGCCATCTTTTGTACTGCTTCGTTATGATCCATAAAATCAGTCCCCAATTTTGCGGTCCAGTACGCTCCAACCCGGAACGGCTTAACTCTGGAACTGCCTAACTCTGGATAGTGAGTGCGGCCGGCAAATCGTTACAAAATGGTTATTCAGGCATTGACGCCCAAGGCAATCTGGCCTCCGACGCGCTTGAGGTACTCGGTTTTGAACTCCTGCTTGGCGCGATGCAGCATCACGCGCAGATAGTCGCGATCCACGCCAAACTCCTGGCAGACCTCGTCGCGGTCGCGCTCGTCCAGGAAAACCGCCTTCAGCAGCGAGCGGTCGCGTGGGGCCAGTTGCAGCAGTATCTCGCGGACCTTGTCCTTGATCTGCCGAGTGGTCACAATCTCCAGCGCGCTGGCGCTCTTGTCGGCCACTTCCGGCCGTCCCTCCACGTCCAGCGACTCGCCGCCGCTCTTGGCGCGGTAATGCTCCAGCAGAACATTGTTGCAAACCGTATTGACAAATGCGCCCAGGCGCTCCGGCTGGCGCAGGCCACCGTCTTTGCGCAGCACAGAAAAGACGCGGGCAAAGGTCTCTTGGCGCACATCCTCGATCGCTTGCGGCGACTGCAAGCGGGAGCGTAGTTTGAGCTGGAGCAACCCGGAAAAATAGCCAACAAAGTGCTCCTGCGTCCGGTGGTCACCGGCACAGAGGTTATCTACGTAACCTGCGTCGAATGAATGAAATTGCAATGCCGACTCCGCTAGTCTGGGTGCACCAAAGTATAGCATTGCAGAGCGGTCAGGGGAATGAAAACTATGCGGCCGCGCGGGCGGGCGCACGGGCCGTCGCGCGCTTGAGCCTCGCGCAGCGCTCAAGGGTTGGGGCGTGGAACTCATCGCGCCCTCATCGTGCCCTCCATCGGGCCCTTGTCGCGCACACCGTCGCGCGGTTGCCTGGCGGAGGCATCGCCGAGGCTGGAACTTGCCTCAGCGACTTGGGCGATCCGGGCCGGTTGCGCCAATCGTGCCGGGGATGCCTGGTAACTTGCCCTTTCACTGGGCCACGCCAATATATTCGCGGATTTCCGCGGCGTTGAAGAGACAGGGCGATTCTCCGCACGGTTCCAGTGACTGTCAATCTGGATTGTCGTAGGCCAAAGCATGGGGCGGTTCTCCTTTTGGGGCAAGTATTGTATTGATCCGGCCCTTAAAATACGATGAATCAGGCACCTCATCGTTTCTCTTCGGAAACGGTGGGAGATAAAAACGGCCGGATCAATATGCGGGCTCTCTTACGGCCCTTTCACAGTAAAAATAACCAGGCCAGCAAAAGAAAGGCCAGGTAAACCCAGGGAATTCCCCAGGAAAAGTCCGATCTCGGCTTACTCGCAGTCAATAGCGCTGAGTTTGCCGCAGTAAAATTCGATTGCTCTTCCACTGAAGGTCGAGAACGATGGCTGCCCGCCTCATGCATCGACGAAGCTCGCCGTAAGCCGGTCTGCGCAAAGTGATGCGGAGACGGCTGAGAATGCAAAGTTTCATCGCCGGCAGAGTTGTAGAGCTTCGAGCGGCGATGCAGAAAGAAAGTACACAGTACGGCGTTCATCCATAGCGGCCAGTGTCCGTTCTGCCCGCCGCGATTGTCCACACCCGCTTCCGCTCTCGCACTCTGCTGCCACATCGCCCTCACACTCCCCCCTTACACTCCTCGAATCACCTTATCCAGATAAGAACTGGAAACCTGCGCCACTCGGAGAGAGCCTTGCCTGTTCTGCGTCGCTCTCTCCACCAGGCACGCCAAAGCGGAGAGCGAGAGCCAATAGAGCAGAAACCCCGCTGGGCTGCTGCTCAACCAGAGAGCCGGAGGCAGCGAAACCAGGAAACTCAAGCAATATAAGCAATCCATCATGCGGCCCAGGACGCTGGAACCCATTGCGCCGCGCATCCGCGCAATCAGATCCCACGGTCCGTTCTCTTTGGCCAGCAGATGCGCTACCCGCCAGACTGCCAAAGCACACAAGCCAAAGCAAAAAATAAAAGTTGTTGCAATCATTTTGAAAACTCTCCATTCTGTTGTGGCGTGCAGACGGAACCCGCTCGGTTAAGCGAACTCCGTCTGCTTCTGGGGGAAGCCAGTCAATCCTGTCAACTCACTGTCCTGCTGCCTTTGCAGTCGAGACTCATCTGCCTTGCGCTTCAACTCAAATCTTGCTCTTTGGCTTACGCTGGCGCGGTTCCAAACATAAAACGTATACGAACAGCCTCGGCCGTCAATGTCTGTGGTGTGAATCGTGAAACTGCGATCGCGGGCGGTCGCCCCGGCGCTTGCTTTATCCGGCGCCACGGTGAGCCCCGCGTAAGGACCAAACGCCAAGCTGTTCAGCGCCTTGATCGCCTCATCGACGATCCATCCGCCGCTCATTCTCTCGATCTCCTTCTCGCCCTCCGCTTCATTGGTGGCTGAAAGGGTGAAAGGCGCAGGCCCAGCCGTGACTGCTTGCGCGGCCGGCAGCGGAATCCGGCTTTCCATGCTGTCGCCCCAAACCACCGTTGCCTTGGCGTCGACGGTGGAAGGCGCGGTATTCCAGCTCAGAACTGCGCGTAACTTGATTGTTCTAGTCTCCGCTCCGCACAGCCGCATACGCGATTGCAGGTTGATTGGCAGTGAGACGCTGTATTCCAAACCCGCCGGCGGAAGATTTCTGAAGTCATGCACCGCCACCGAGGCTGTTCCCTCGTACTGGAATCCCGAACCCCAATCGGCCCAAAAGGCAACATACTCTCTGCTTCCGGCCGTGCTGGGTCCGCCGCTGTAGCCGCGCCCCTCTTTCAAAGCAAAGACGGCGGTCAGCCGCCCGCTCCTGGCCTCCAGGCCAATGCAGTGCAACTGCTCGTAATCGGTGTTGCCATTGGTCTTCAGCCAGGCATCCACCACACTGGAGAGATCGTTTTCCGAGAGGCCGGCAATCCATCTTGCCGGGTGCGGGGCTAACTCAGCAGAAGCGGCCGCCACGGCCAGCGCCTTCGCCAGATAACGATGCCGCGGAACTGCCGTGCCCGCGTACAGCCGGTGCAACTCCGCCTGAGTCAGTTCCTTTGGTGCGCCGCCGTCGATCGATTGCACGGGATTGATGGCCAGCTTGATTTTGCCGATGGGCAGTGAGAGGAGCGCAAAATTCTCGATCTCCGACCGCTGGGCTCGCGCACTGCCCCAAACCGGTCCTTGCTGTGCGGAATCCGCCGCCGACCACTCGCACCAGGAGAGAATGGTGGGCAGCAGCGGAAGCTTCTCTGCCGGGCTGGAAGCCTCCTTAACGGCGGATTTTTGGTTTGGGGAAACCATCAACGTACCTCATGACTTGCAAAACTCGATTGGGTCTAACGCCCTTGGAGCATTGGAAACAAATGGAGCGATTGAACTCTGGCCGCCCGTACAGGTATAGTGCCGCCCCCTTGCGAATCGTTTCAGCCTTTGGTGGAAAACTTTAACTTTCCATCCCGAGCGGAGCAGAATCTCCCGTCCCTTCGACGCAAGATATTGTTGACTAGGTGTATCAGGCACCGTTTTTGGGGCCTGGGATAGCACAAGACTCCTGCGAGCGATTAGCGAGCGTCTGCCGCACCGCAGGTGGTGCGATATTCTGTTAGTCAAGCATGAATAACGAAGCGATTCCCAATCTGGATGCATTTGATGAGGCTGCGCTTGACGGCGCCTTTGCCCAACTGGAGCGGCAGGCGCGTGAGGCTGCGGCAGCCGTGAGCGATGAGGCGGCCGCGGAGGCTTTCAAGCTGCAATGGCTGGGGCGCAAGCAGGGGCGGCTCAAAGAAGTCTCCGACCGCTGGCAGAAGGCTGCTCCGGTCGAGGCCAAGAGGCTCGTGGGCATGCGCTTCAACGCGCTGAAGGCTGTGGTGGAGGGCCTGCTGGACGCGGCTCTGGGCGCGGGGCCAACGGATGCGGCTCTCAAGGCCGAGGCCATCGACATTACGCTGCCGGGCACCAGGCGGCTGGGTGGCGCCGAGCATCCGATCACGCGTACATTAAATGAAATAGTCGGCGTCTTTGCGGCGCTTGGCTACTCGGTAGGCGTGGGGCCGGAGGTTGAGACCGACTACTACAACTTCGAGTGCATGAATTTTCCGCCGGGCCATCCGGCGCGCGACACTCAAGACACATTGGTTGTCGCCGGGCAGGAGCGCCGTCCGCAACGCGACCGCCTGCTGCTGCGAACGCACACTTCACCCGTGCAGATGCGGACGATGGAGTTGCAGCCGCCGCCGGTGCGGATTGTGATTCCCGGCAAGGTGCATCGCAACGACGCGGCCGACGCAACGCATTCGCCGATCTTTCATCAGGTGGAGGGCCTGTGCGTAGACACCAATATCACCTTCAGCGACCTGAAGGGCACACTGGATCACGCGATGAAAGCGCTCTTTGGCTCGGCGGTGAAGACGCGCTTCTTCCCGTCGTTCTTTCCGTTTACCGAGCCATCTGCCGACGTGCAGATCAGTTGCATTTTTTGCGGAGGAAAGGGCTGCCGGAAGTGCAAGAACTCGGGCTGGATTGAGCTGCTGGGCTGCGGCATGGTGGACCCGGCGGTCTTTGCATTCGCAGCGGAGAAGCAGCCGGGCTATGACTCGAAGAAGATCTCCGGCTTCGCGTTTGGCATGGGCGTCGAGCGCATTGCCATGATGAAGTACGGGATCAGCGAGATTGGGTCGTTGTTTGCGGGCGATATGAGGTTTTTGGGGGAGTTTGTTTGAGAGCTAGTCAGCGAGTCAGCGAGTCAGCTAGTCAGCTAGTCAGCAAGTCAGCGAGTCAGCTAGTCAGCTAGTCAGCAAGTCAGCGAGTCAGCTAGTCAGCTAGTCAGCAAGTCAGCGCGAGGTGCATTGATGAATTCTAAGAATGGATTGCCGACCGGCGTTCGAACCCGGCACTACCGTGATCTTCTGGTGTGGCAAAAGTCGATGGCGCTTACAAAAGAGATATATCGTGAGACGGATGCACTGCCGAAAAGCGAGATGTTTGGCCTTCAATCTCAGATGCGTCGGGCCGCCGTCTCAGTTCCCAGCAATATTGCCGAAGGACATGGGAGACTCAATGATGGGCATTTCCGGCAGTTTCTGGCAACTTCTCGCGGATCGCTTTTTGAAGTGCAAACACAACTTGAACTAGCCGGCGATTTGAAGTTTTTGAACGAGACAAGAGTTAGGGAATTGATGGAGCATTGCGAAGAGGTTGCGCGGATGATCAATGGACTGATTGCGTCTCTAGGTGTGTGAAAGTCGAATGCTCACCGCTGACTCGCTGACTTGCTGACTCGCTGACCTGCTAAAGAGGATTTCGATGAAGATACTGACTAAGTGGCTTAGAGCTTATCTGCCTGCGCTCCCCGTCGACGACGCCAAACTCGCTGAAGATCTAACCCTGCGCGGCATTGCGGTTGAGGGCATTTACGATCTTGGCGCGGGGAACGGCTCGCTCTACGAGATGGACATTACCACCAACCGCGTGGACGCAATGAACCACTATGGCGTGGCGCGGGAGGCGGCGGCGATCTATGGCGTTGAACTCAAGCCGCTCAGCTTCCCGTTGCCAGCACCACAGCCTGCGCCCCAGCCCTTTTCCGTCCGCATTGAGGCCGAGGACGCCTGCGGGCGCTTCACGGCGCGGGTGCTGCGCGACGTGACTATCGCCAACTCGGAGGACTGGTTTGCGGGCGCGGAAGTGGCCACTTACTTTGGGCTGCTGGAACAGAAGCAGATCTCAAACGCCGTCGATGCGACGAACTTTGCCTGGCTTGCGATGGGGCAGCCCACGCACGTTTTTGATCTCGACAAAATTGAAGGCGGCATCATTGTGCGGCGCGCCAAGAAGGGCGAGCGAGTTAAGACTCTTGACGGCGTGGAGCGCACACTCGACCCCGAAGACCTGATTATTGCCGACCATGTAAAACCTCTAGGTCTGGCCGGCGTCATGGGCGGCTGGGATTCGATGATTACCGCGGAGACGAAGAATGTGCTGGTCGAGGCGGCGTGGTTCGATCCGGTTGCGGTGCGGCGCACGGCGCGGCGGCACGGTCTGCACACGGACGCCAGTCACCGCTTTGAGCGCGGCGCGGACTTCAATGCCGCGCCTTTGGCTTCGGCGGTCGTGAGTGCGATTCTGCTGGCCAGCGGCGGTTGGATTGAGGGCGATTTGGTGGATGTGCGTGTGCCCGCACTTGAGGCGCGCACGGCCAACCGCAAGCCGATTGAGCTCGAACTAAGTGAAGTGAAGCGCATTCTGGGCGCGACGATTGACAAAGAAGGCATCACCGCGGCGACAGTCGAGGGTGTGCTGGCGGCGCTGGGGTGCGGGTTGGCGAGTCAGCTAGTCAGCGGGTTGGCGAGTCAGCGGGTTAGCGAGTCAGCGGGTCAGCTTGTCAGCGGGTCAGCGGGTCAGCTACCTGCGGTGGGGCAGCCTTATCGTGACTCGGCTTGGCGGGTGACTTTGCCCAGTTGGCGGCTGGACATGGAACGCGAGATTGACCTCATCGAAGAGGTGGCGCGCGTCTACGGCTACAACCGCTTTGCAAATACTCTGCCGGCTTTTGGTGAAGGAGTGCGCGCGCTGCCGTGGGCGGAAAAAGAAGCTGAGGTGAGGCGGACGCTGCTCACGGCCGGCTTCCATGAGGCGATTGGCAGCACTTTCTGCTCGGCGACTGAGGCTGCCCTGACTGCGCCGCCGCCTGGACTTGTGGTTTCGCTGGGCAATCCGCTCAGTGAGGAGGCGGGCGTTCTGCGGCCGTCGCTGGTGCCGGGAATGCTGGCGATGATTGCCGGCAACCTGCACCGCGATGTGAGCGACGTGCGGCTCTTTGAAGTGGGCACGGTCTTCTCGGGAACTACAGAGAAAGTCGAGGAGCGGCCGTCGCTAGCCTTTGGCGCCGTGGGCAGCTTGCCGCAGCAGAGTCCGCTGCACACGGCGCGGGCGATCGATTTTCACGATGTAAAAGGCGTGGTGGAGCAGTTGCTGGCGCGCTTCGAGTCGCGGTCAATATACTTTGACCGCTTCGACGCCGAGGCGGGGATCACGCCCGGTTGGCTGCATCCTTATCGGGCCGCGCGGGTGGTGGTGGATGGCGCAACCGTGGGTTGGTTCGGACAATTGCATCCGCGTGAGCAGGCGGCGCGCAAGCTGAAAGAGCCAGTGCTGGTGGGCGAAATATCACTTGACCGGCTTTACAGATCGTCGCTGCGCAAGCCTGTTGCCAGAGAGATTTCGCGATTCCAGCCGGTGCGCCGCGATTTTTCTCTTGTGCTGGATGAAAGTATCGCGTGGGAGAAAATCGACCAGGCCGTGGGCGGATTGCAGATTCCCGAGTTGGTGGAATGGCGGGTGCGCGAGGTCTTTCGCGACAAGAAACTCGGCGCGGGCGAGTATGCGTTATTGCTGGGCGCAACTTTTCAGGCCGCCGACCGCACACTGCGCGAAGAGGAGTTGCAGAACTTCCAGGCGCGCGTGGTGGAGGCTGTTGGCAAAGTAGGGGCGCGGCTGCGGAGTTAGGTTGAGAATTCGCTCAAGACAGACCGATCCGGCGTTATACTTGCTCGATCAAGGTGCATTTTTGGAGGTTTTTCATGTCGGAATCGTTGTGGAAGTCGGATGTAATGGTCGAGGAACGGCCGGAAGAGACCGTCGAAGAGAAACACGCAGAGCCGGCTGCGGAATCAACTTCTGAGGCAACTTCTGAAGTAACTTCGGAGGCCGCTTCTGAGTCGAGCGACCTGACGTTGAGCATGGACGATTTCACTGCGCTTGAGGAGCGGATTCATCGCGCGGTGAATCTGGTGAAATGGGAGCGGCAGGCCCGCGCGACGGCCGAAGAGCGCGCCACGACCGCGGAGGCGCAACTGCGCGAACAGGCGCCGCTGACTGAGAATTTGCAGAGGGAAGTAAGTTCGCTGCGCGGTGAGCGCGATCAGGTTCGGCAGCGCGTGGAGCGGCTGCTGTCGCAGTTGGACGCGCTGGAATTGTGAGGACCGGAATGGCTCAAGAGGAATCCGGCAACACAAATTCTTATGTGACCGTTGAAATCTACGATCAGTCTTATCACCTTTCCGGCCAGGATGCGGAGCACATTCGCAGCCTGGCCGAATTGGTGGATGCGCGGATGAGAGCGGTGGCCGCGCAAGGGCGCACGGTGGACTCGCTGCGCGTGGCTGTGCTGGCCGCGCTGAATCTGGCAGACGAACTGACGCAAGCGACGGCCGCACAGGAAGCCGATGCGCGGACAGACCATGTGAAGCCAGGCCACGCGCGCGCGGCCAGCCTGCGCGGGTTGCTGGATGAAGTGCTGGAAGATGAGCGCAAGACGGGCTCGTAGGCCGAGCGCCAAGATAAGAAGCTACTTTGAAGCCAGACCTAAGCAAACTCTGAATAAGTAGAATCGCCGCCAAGGAAGCTGTGAACAAGGCTGTTTGTTGCAACAGACCTTCCCTCAGGGGCTAAAGAGGCTGCGGAAAAACTCGGAAAATCAGGTAAAACTGGCTGAAAGTGTCCCTCCGCGGCTAAAGCCGCACTTATTCTATGGGCTTTATACGGGGGTTAAAACCCCCGTCTCCCTCCGGATTGAGTTTTTCCGCAGCCTGTAAAGCCCTACCAATTTTGTGGAGCTTACGGCACGACTAAAGTCGTGCCCTTTCAAAACATTGACTCAATCAGAGGTTTTCTTCGATCCAAAATGAAGAAACTGCACGGAAGCAACGCCTAAATACCTCCATTACTTTGGTTCAGAGTCCTCACATAATTAGTAAAGCCCAATCAAAAAAAAGCCGATGAGGGAGTAGACCTACAGCGAGGAGTCGCCGCGGGCTGGTCTTTATCGATCAGATCGATTTGGGGCGGGTAAAACTGCCTGCCCCGGACGCGGATATTTCGTATAGGTCAGCGCCGATCGGAAAGAGGCAGTCATGACCCGCTCGATTCTTGGATCCGTTTTGTTGCCGTTGGTTCTCTGCTCCACGCTCTTTGCGCAGGTCGAGATGAGGGAAGAGAACTTGCTGGGAAACCGTTTGGCTGGAAGCGGACGGATTGTTCTTCCACAGTCCGGCATTCAGCGCGCCGAGGATATTGGACGCCGCTCACGTACGCAATTCAAGATGCTTGTACCTGCTGGCCGTCCCGAGGGCGTGGCCGGATTCGGCGAGGCTGAGTTCACCCCGGAAGCGGCGCAGCCAGTGGCGGGATATTACGCCGAGACTCCGGCCTCGCTAGCCTGTCTCTATGGATTGGTCACGATAACTTCTGGCTGCAATCCGGCAACGCTTACAACGGTTGCGACGGGCGGATCGAAGGCGATTGCAATTGTCGATGCCTACGATTACCCAACAGCAATGGCGGATTTGGCGGCTTACTCCAGACAGTTCGGAGTTACCGCGCCCACTTCGGCAACCTTCACTGTAGCGTATCAGGGCGCAACCAGGCCGCAGCCCGATCCCGATTGCGCCGAGTATGGCGGCTGGAGTTGCTGGGCATCGGAATCGGCGCTGGATATCGAGATGGCTCATGCCGCGGCGCCTTCGGCGCATATCTATCTGGTTGAAGCGAATTCCAACAGCAACACCGACCTTATGGCCGCGGTGGCCAAAGCAATTTCTCTGGTGCAGGCCGCGGGCGGGGGCGAAGTGTCGATGAGTTGGGGCGGCAGCGAATACTCCACCGAAGCAAAAACCGATGCGGCGTTCGCCGGCACAAATATAGTTTTCTTTGCATCGAGCGGCGACAGCGAGGGCACAATTTATCCGGCCGTATCGCCGAATGTGATAGCGGTCGGCGGCACCACGATCTCTCGCAATCCATCGAATATGAATTTTCAAAGCGAGCTTGCGTGGGAAGATACCGGCGGCGGCTTTAGCCAATACGAAGCTCGGCCGGTCTTTCAGGGCGGGATTTCCGCACTGGTCGGCACCCATCGCGGCGTGCCGGATGTGGCTGCAATCGGCAACCCAAGAACCGGCGTCTGGGTCTATAACAGCTTTGATAACATCTCCGGCGGCACACTTTACGCCTGGAATATCTTTGGCGGCACCAGCGTGGCCGCGCCGCTTTGGGCTGCGATGGTGAATCACGCCGGCCACTTCAGCGCATCGACCGCGGCGGAAGAGACGATGATCTATGCGAATGCGAAAATAGCCGCGGATTTTCGCGATGTCACTACCGGCTCATGCGGCTATTACGAGGGCTTGCCGGCGGTGAGCGGCTGGGATCCATGCTCTGGCAATGGCGCTCCGCTGGGCGCGGCTGGCAAGTAGATTCTTATTCCGCAAAGTACGCAAGGGCCTTCTTCGCTTTTACAGCAAGCAAGGCCTTCGCGTCTGTTTTTGGTTTTGCGATTCCCGAAAGCGCGGAACGAAAACGTATCATACTGCAACCCTGCCGCGCAAGACTTGTAATTTTTCGCTCGGTCCCATAGTATCCGCAATAGAAGCCGGCCTGCAAAGCAGGTGGGTGGTCCAACGCTGGTTGAACCAACATTCATTGAACAGGGGCTCAACTCGACAATCGGTTCTGTGTGCCGTGTCCGCCAGTCCGGAATGCCTAATGAACCGCGG
>Ga0302320_10015722_pt1 | contig 15518 bp, 13 predicted proteins | sample Bog_T0_3_FD_202130 | JGI IMG/M metagenome (GOLD analysis project Ga0302320, IMG submission 202130) | Peat permafrost microbial communities from Stordalen Mire near Abisko, Sweden - Bog_T0_3 | ecosystem: Environmental > Terrestrial > Soil > Wetlands > Peat | place: Sweden: Abisko, Stordalen Mire... | reverse complement strand
ATGGACAGTATGCGCCGCAATTCGCTCATGAAATCAGGAATGGCCTTTACCTGCAGACTCAACTACTCAGGGCGATCGCGAACGGACGGGGTGAGACAGTGCTCGCCTCAGATGCGAAGGTCGGATTGCAGAAAGTGGAGCAACTTGACCGGCTTTGTGAACATTTTTTCCGTGTAGGAGCTGTTTTTAAACAGCCGGTTCGCGCCCTAAATCTCTGTGGGACGCTTCAGGGAATACTGGAGAAGGAAAGACCGCATATTCGTGCGACCTCAGGAGCTGAGGTCGAGCTTCAGATGATCGCATCAGATGACGTGGAGGTTTTGGCAAACCCAGACATGCTCGGGATTGCCATGCAAAACCTGCTTACTAATTCTGCGGAAGCTCTGGCCGGTGCTGACGGTCCCAGGAGGATCGAGGTGGTGGCGACAATGCAGTTCGGAAGAGTCCGCGTCTTAGTGCGAGACGATGGCCCGGGCATGCCGGCGGATAGATCTCATGATCCTTTTTCTCCTGGCCTAAGTCACAAGAAAGGCGGGATGGGATTGGGGCTTTCGATCGTCCGCGACTGCATCGAGGCCATGGGCGGAACGATTGGGTTGCGTCCGCCCGACGGGCACGGTGCGTGCTTTGAGATCACCCTTGTCTGTCCGTCGCCGGGCCGTAGCGATAGCCCTCTCCATAGATCGTTCTCACCCAGCGGTCAAAATCCAGCCCAACCTGCCTGAACCGCTGGCGCACCGAGGAGACTGCCTCGCGGATCATTCCGTTTCGACCGCGGTAGGGGCGGTTCCAGATCGCGTGGAAGAGAAACTCGTATGTCAGGATCTTTCCTGGTGAAGCGTGGAGGAGGTCGAGAAGGCGGGTCTGGGTCCGGCTAAGGTGCACGGGGGGCGCGCCCGTTCCCGGTTTGCGCCCGAGGAGCCGAAGTTCGGGAGACACCACCGCGTCGCCGAAGCGGTAGTCCGCGGCTGGGCTGCCGATCTTCATGGCCGGGGCCGCCCACCGCCGAGCGTTGAAGCATTTCAGGTTGAAGCATTGGAGCGCCACCGTTCGGGGAGAGTATCCGGCCCCAAAGACTGAGAGGGCTCCGTGGCGCAGGAGGTCGGTCTCGGAGTGGAGCGGGACGCCGATGACCACGCAGGGGATGCCCGGGGTGCGGCGGGCGAATCTCGCCGTGAATTCACGGACCTCGGCCGAACCCAGGCGGTAGTCGACGATCACAAGTTCGTAGCCCGGCGGCGCCAATGCCGCACGCATGCCATCGGCGACGGTGTCGCATGTCTTCGTGGAGAGCTTCTCGTGCTTCAGGAATGAGAGGAGTCCTGAGCGGCCCAGGCCCGGTGCTGCAATCAGTAGGATCATCGGCGGCCGGCACCCTGGTCCGGAAGACCTTGAAGTTGCCGGTTCTTCACTCTGGCGATCGCCAGCGGAACGATTCAAGCATTGATTGGCGGCGGGTTTCTCGAACAATGCGAGCGCTCCTTGCTGACCTGAGCCATGCCTGATCTCCCGCATGTCCTGTTGATCGACGACGACCCCGCCATGCACAAGGCGGTTGAGTTCCGATTGAGGGGCGCGGCTGAGGTGACCGCCTGCCAGGGGCCCGAGCAGGCCCTCCTGCAGATCAAACGCAGGCAGTTCGACGCCGCTCTGGTGGACGTGGCCCTGGGCCCGGGCATTTCGGGGACCCAGCTTGTGTCGTCGATGAGGGAGGCGGATCCCGACCTTGCCTCGATAATCTTTACCGCGCACGCGAACTTCGACTCCGCGTTCGAGGCGCTGCGGGCGCATTCGTTCGACTTTGTTCCGAAGACGCTCACCGACGACCCGCAGTTCGGAGAGAAGATTCGGCAGGCTGTGACCCGCACGCGGGAACAGAGGGCGAAGAGCATCGGGATGCAGGAGGCCTCGCGGCTGCGGGTCGCCCTGGCCAAGGCGGTTGTCACGAACGAACTCGAGGTGACCAATGGGGACATCCAGCGGGGACTCCTGGCGGAGTCGCTCGATTCGTTCAGCTCCATACTCGGCCGCGTGGAGATGATGGATTTGATGCTGAAGAAACGGCCCCGTGCGAGTGCGCAGCCCGAACTGTCGGACCTCTCCGCCGAAACCGTGGCCGAGCTTCATGACTATGTCGGCAAATTGCGCGATTACTTTGCGGAACCCGAGCGTGTGGCGAATTCGATCAATGAGGTCCTGGCGAAGGCGGTCGGCGTCGTGAGGGAGGACGCCGTTGTGGTTTCGGGCAGCCGGATCGAGCGCGTTGAGCTCCGGCCCGACGTCGCTTTTACCGGTGATGGCAGGGCTCTGTTGCGCGCCGTGGTGATATTGCTCCGGCTTGTCGTCAAATCGGCGCCGAGGAAGGCGGCCGTGTCCGTGCGGCCGGTGATCGTTTCGAATCCCCGGGCCATGCTGGCCGGGCTGAGGAAATCGTTTTATGCGCGCATCCTGAGCACGGCGAATTTCAGTGCGGGAGAGGGCAGGGCCGTCGCGATTGAAATCAGCTGGCCCGGAGGGGGGCTGGGGCCAGGCGAGGTCGAGAAGCTATTCACGGCCATGGACTTCCCAAGGGCGGGCGGCGCATCCCCCTGGAGCGCCCTGGCGATGGTGGAGAGGTTGAACGGGGCCCTGGTCATCGAGGCGCTGGGCGGACACCTTCAGTACCGGATAGTGGCGGGGATCTAGCCCGAAGATCTCATGAACACGGGGAAAGATCACCCAAAAGGCAGGAGCGAAAAAACACGAAGGCGACCGAGGGTGGCCTACCAGGCCATCGAGGGAGCATGAGGGTTTTTGCGCCCGGCATTTTGGGTGAGATTCCTCGTGCTTCGTGAAATCTTCGGGCTAGCCCGGATGGGTGAACAGTTCCGCTATGATGTCCTCGAGGGGAATCTCCTCGATCGTGATGTCCGCGACGGGCCCGGTGCTGAGGATTTCCTGGGAGACGGCGACGACGTCCTCGCCCGGGATGCGGACGATGAACTTGCCGTCCGGTGAGCGGACCGTCTGGCCATGCTTTGAGTGCCAGGTGTTCGGAAACGCCTCGCCCTTGGCGCGGGTGCCGGCCTCGATCGAAGGCATGAAGGTGATGATCTTCTGACGGGTGCCGGTGCCGGATTCGAGGCGGGAGAGGTCGCCGTCGTAGATCTTGCGCCCGCGGTGGATCACGATCACCCGTTCGCAAAGCTCCTTGATGTCGGCCATGTAATGGCTCGTCAGGAGGATCGTCACCTTGTGGAGGCGGTTGTACTCGCGGAGGAACTGGCGAACGGCCTTCTGGGAGACGACGTCGAGCCCTATCGTGGGTTCGTCGAGAAAAAGAACACGCGGACGGTGCAGCAGGGCGGCGATCAGCTCCATCTTCATCCGTTCTCCGAGCGAGAGTTCGCGCACCATGACGTTGAGCTTCGGCCGGATCTCCAGCAGGTCGACAAGGTCGTCCAGGGTCCGGCGGTAGTCCTCCTCGGCGAGGCCGTATATTGCGCGCAGGAGGGTGAACGATTCGCTCGCGGGAAGGTCCCACCAGAGCTGGTTTTTCTGGCCGAGAACCAGGGCAAAGATCCGGCGGTAGGCGTTTTCGCGCTTCGAGGGGTCGAAACCGGCTACCCGGGCCGTGCCGGATGTGGGGAAGATCAGGCCCGAGAGCATCTTGAGAGTCGTCGTCTTGCCGGCGCCGTTGGGCCCGAGGAATCCGACGAACTCCCCCTCCTCGATCGAGAAGGAAACATCGTTCGCCGCGGCTGTCTCCTCGAATTCGCGCGAAAACAGGCCCTTAACGCCACCCCAAAAGCCGGGTTGCTTCTTGTAGGTGCGGAAGATGCGGGTCAGGTGAGTGACTTCGATCATCGGGGGGTCGGATGGCGGGAGGCCTGGGTAAAACGCGTGCGCGTTCCGCTAGGCAAGCGTGCCGAGCTTGGTGTAGTCGAGGACGGAGTGGCTGATGAAGCCGGCGGCGACGGCGGCGCTGTCGGTGAGGGGCTCCGGCGGAGACACGTCCACGCCCATCTTGTAGACGAGCCGGTGCGTCCCGTCCTCGGACTGGCGGCTGAAAAGGCCGGGGACCATCATGCGGGCCGGAATCGTCCGGCGCACGGTTGAGTCGGGCTTGCAGGGGAAGGGGAAATTGACGTTGTGGATGATGAAGCTGCAGGGTGGCGTCGAGGCCAGGAGCTTGGGCCCCAGGCAGGCGGCGTGGCGCGCGGAAATCCTGAGGGTCGCCAGCAGGGCCTCGTCGGGCCGGCCGCCCTCGGTCTTGAGGTGCTCGTACATCTCATAGGTCACTTCCTGCGAGAAGGCGATCGAGGGCAGGCCGTGGAGGGCCCCTTCCCACGCCCCGGCGACAGTGCCGCTGGCGATGAGGAAGCCGAGCGAGGTGTTGAGGCCGACGTTTATTCCGCTGATCACCCCTTCGGGCGGCACGGGCAGCAGGTGCTCGACGGCAATATTGACGCAGTCGCTGGGCGTTCCGTCCACGATCCAGGTGGGACAGCCCAAGCCCCGGTCGACCTTGGCCGAGTGCACCCCCCGGTTGCGGGACTTGGCGGCGCCGATCCAGCTCTGCTCGGAGCGGGGGGCCGCGATCGACAGGTCGTGGCCTTCGGCTATCAGTTCGCGGGCCAGCTCGCGCAGGAACACGCTTTCGATGCCATCATCGTTGGTGAGCAGGAGACGCATGGGGCGATCGTCGTTAAGTTAGGCGGTGGGGGCAAAGAAAAAGCCGGGGGCCGAAGGCCCCCGGCTTTCGCGAAGCTATAACGAACCGCTTACGATGCGGCGGATGCGGCGGGTGCCACCGGCGCGGGTTGAGCGCCCTTCTGCGCTTCCATTTCCTTCATGGCAGCCTTGCGGGAGAGGCGGACCTTGCCGCTCCTCTCGTCGATGCCGATGCACTTCACCCAGATCATCTCGCCCATCTTGACGACGTCCTCGGTGCGGCGGACGCGGAAGTCCGCAAGCTCGGAGACGTGGCAGAGGCCTTCCTTGCCGGGGAGGCACTCGACGAAGCAGCCGAACTCCTTGATGCCGGTGATCCGGCCCTGGTAGAGCTTGCCGACTTCGATCTGGGAGCCGCCGCCGCAAAGCGAGTCGATCTCCTGGACGGCCCGGTTCATCGCATCCGCATTGTTGGAGTAGATGTAGACCTTGCCCGAGTCGTCCTCGGCGATGTCGATCTGCGCTCCGGTCGTCTCGGTGATGCGGCGGATCGTCTTGCCGCCGGGTCCGATGAGCAGCCCGATCTTCTCGGGGTCGATCTGGATCGTCTGGATGCGAGGGGCGTATTTCGAGAGGCTGGCCCGCGGGGCGGGCAGCGAGGCGAGCATCTTCTTCAGGATCTCTACGCGGGCCTCGTGGGCCTGGTGGATCGCGGCCTTGGCGATTTCAAAGGGCAGGCCGTTGATCTTGAGGTCGAGCTGGAAGCCGGTGATCCCCTGGGTGGTGCCGGCGAGCTTGAAGTCCATGTCGCCGAAGTGGTCTTCCTCGCCGAGAATGTCGGTGATCGTGACCCATTTCGAGATCGAGCCGTCGGCCGCATTCTCGGTCATCAGGCCGCAGGAGATGCCCGCGACCGGGGCGACGATTGGGACGCCTGCGTCCATGAGGGACAGGCAGCCGCCGCAGACCGAAGCCATCGAGGTCGAGCCGTTGGAGGCCATGACCTCCGAGGTGACCCGGATCGAGTAGGGGAAGGCGTCCTCGGGGGGCAGGACAGGAACGAGCGAGCGCTCGGCGAGGGCGCCGTGGCCGATTTCGCGACGGCCCGGGCCGATGAACCGGCCGGTCTCGCCGACCGTGAAGGGCGGCATGTTGTAGTGAAGGATGAAGGACTTGGAGGTGGAGCCGCCGGTCAGGCCGTCCATGTCCTGTGCCTCCTTGGTCGGGCCGAGAGTCGTGATGACAAGGGCCTGGGTGTCGCCGCGCGCAAAGATGGCGGAGCCGTGGACGCGGGGGAGCACGCCGACCTCGCTCGAAATGGGACGAAGCGACTTGGCGTCGCGGCCGTCCGCGCGCACGCCGCGCTCGAGGACCGTGCGGCGGTAGGCTTTGTACTGGAGATCCTCGAAGACGATGCTCAGGTCGGCGTCGGTGAAACTCGTTGCGCCGAGCTCGGCCGTGAGCGCCGCTTTGACCTCCTCCTTCAGGGCCTTGATGTTGGCCGAGCGGACGGCCTTCTCCTTGCCGAAGATGGCGTCGGCAATCTTGGGCGTGGCGATGCGCTCGATGATGGCGCGGGCCTCGGGCTTGGCGACCGCGAGCTCAAACGGGGCCTTCGGCTTTCCGGCAACAGCGACAAGATCCTTGATCGCCTGGATGATAGGCTGGATCGCCTGGTGGGCGAAGGCCAGCGCCTCGATGAAGCGGTCCTCGGTGATCTGGTCCGCCGAGCCCTCTATCATCAGCATGTCCTTCTCGTTGCCGACGTAAATGAGGTCGAGGGTCGAGGAGAACATCTGCTCTATCGTCGGGTTGACTACGAACTGGCCTTCGACCTGGCCGACGCGCACGGCGGCGATCGGGCCGTTCCACGGGATGTCGGAAAGGGCGAGGGCGGCGCTCGCCCCGTTCACCATCGAAATGTCGGACTCGTTGCTCTGGTCGGCTGAAAGAAGAAGGCCGATGATCTGGACTTCATACATGAAGCCCTCCGGGAAGAGGGGGCGGCAGGGGCGGTCGCAAAGCCGGGAGGTGAGGATCTCCTTCTCGGAGGGGCGGCCCTCGCGCTTGAAATAGCCGCCGGGAAAGCGGCCGGCAGCGGCGTACTTTTCGCGATAGTCGACCGTCAGCGGGAAGAAATCCTGGCCGGGGCGCAGGGTTGTTGCGGCGGTGGCGGCAACAAAGACGACGGTTTCGCCGGTTGTAATTGTGACGGCCCCGTTGGCAAACTTGGCCAGGGAACCGGTGGCGATTGTGAGTCCGTATTCGGGAACGGAGACGGTATGTTTCTGATTCATTTTACTGTGATATTGCGCGGCTGCGTCCTGGATGGCTCGCTCCTGCGGCTTGGGCAGGCACTTGCGGCTGCTCGGGACGGCAACGTTGGAATGGATTAATTAACTGACGATTGACTGCGGCCCTGTGCATTGCTGCCGGGCCGGACTCATCAGCTTGCTTAGGGTCCGAGAGATTCCCGTTTGGCGCCTGGGCTGCGGTTCCCCAGCCTGGCGGCAAACGGAAATGTCCCGGTCTAAAGTCGAGTGTCGAAATGACAACGGGCGACTCGCGGATCGAGTCGCCCGTTTGACGAGAGAGTTACTTGCGAAGGCTTAGCTTCTGAAGCAGTTCGTTATACTTTGGCAGGTTATGCCGTTTGAGATAATCGAGCAGCTTACGACGGCGGCTGGCCATCTGGAGAAGCCCCCGGCGGGAATGAAAGTCCTTGCGGTGCGTGCGCAGGTGCTCGGTCAAGTGATTGATCCGGGCGGTGAGCAGCGCTATCTGGACTTCGCTCGAGCCGGTATCCTTGTCGTGGGTTTTATATTCAGCTATGATTTCGGGTTTTACGACTGTTGGCATGGTTATGTGGTTAAGTTGCACGACTGTCGGTGCCTTTGCAGGCCCCGTGCCACCCGCCCCGCTCTCAGTCGGAGCGAAGCCGGTGACACCGTTGCAGTCCGGCGGGGTGCCGGATCAGTCATGGTGGAGTCCCGCGACCAGCGGGGTTTCACTAACGGAAGCGATAATCGTCCCAATTGAGCGCAACTTGCGCAAGAGAATTTTGATAGCCTCAAGTTAGCCGGCCCGAATGTGCAGTTCTGTCACACCCGAGCAGCCCGGCACCTTCCTTACGCGTTCGACGATAAGGGCCCTGTTGAAAAAGAGTTCCTCGCGGACAACGGCATCCGACACGTTGACGACGAGCCGCTTGCCGCGGTCGATCCAGGCCGGATTGGAGCGGGATGCAAGGGCCGCACCGACCAGTTCCGGCCAGCGCTCGCGGATGGCCTGTTCGGGCGACGGGCGGCCGATCTGGTACTTGACCGCCAGTTCCTCCACCACGGCCGCCAGGTCCTTGGTCGGCCTCCGGCGCATGTTCTTCGGCTCGCGCAGGGGAACCTGGCGGAATTCGCCGATCAGCTCTTCGGCAAGTCTGCTGAACGGTCGGGGTTGGTCGGGCATGGCGAATCCGTCCGGTGTTCGGCCTCGTAGAGGCGGCTTTGGCGGACGAGCGCACTGAAGGCGTTCGCCCAGGCAATGTAAAGACCCGGGAAGCCGTCGAGAAACCCCAGGCGCAGCACGTAGGCCCGGATGAAGCGCCAGAGCGGGCGGAAGACGGCGGAGCCAAGCGAGAATCGGCGCCCTTTCTCCGACTGCTGGCGCAGGTACAGGTCGGCGAACGGATTGATCTTCGCCACCTGGCTCGCGAGGGTCGGAAACGAGTAGTGGTGGAGATCGCCGCGAAGGGTCGCAACCGGTCCATCGCAGACGATTCTCTCATGAACGATGGCGTCGCCGCCCCAGCGCGCCCGACCCCGGCGGCAAAGCCGGACGTTAAAGTCCGGGTACCAGTCGCCGTGCGTTATCCAGCGGTCGATGAACCACACCTTGCGCGGGAACCGCGCTCCGTCGAAGCGCCCGAGGTCGGGTCTGCTTAGAAAAGCCGTGATCTCCCGCCGCAAGGCGGCCGACACTTCCTCGTCCGCGTCCAGGCACAGCGCCCAGGGCTGCGCGGCGAGTTTGAGGGCCGCATTCTTCGTGTCCCGGAAACCCTTCCACGGGAGATTGACGACCCGCGCACCCAACCCGGCGGCGATCGCGGCGCTGTCATCCGTCGTATCGTTCAAGACGACGATCGTCTCGGCCGTCCACCCCCGGACGCTCCCGATGCAGCGGGGCAGGTTGGCGGCCTCGTTCCTGGCGACAATCACGGCGGAGACACCCGGCGGCCGGCCGCCGTCGGCTGAAGCCGGGTTCGTTGCGGGGTTAGGGTTCGTATCCATTGTCGTTGTCCAGGGATAGGACGGACTGGAAGACATAACCGCACGAACGCCATGCGCGGACGAGCGCTTTCTTCGCGGTCCCAGACCGGCCGATCAAGCCGGAGGCAAGCGCTAGAAGCGAGAGGAGCGGAATCTTGGCGAGATTGACGATGATGCGGGAGAGAAGGTAACGCGTGGCGTCGGGCTGCCCGGCCCTGTCGATTACTCGCGATCGGGCTGAATCGAAGGCATGCCTGGCCGCGTAGCGGAAGGTCGTCCGGGACGCGGGCATCTGGTGACGCACCGCGGCGCCTGGAACGAACCAGATCTCCATGCCGGCGGCGCGAATCCGGCGAATCATCTCGCTGTCGCCGCCGGAAAAATAGCTGCTGGCGGTCCGGTCCAGCGCGGCATGGAAAGGCCCCAATTCCCTGAAAACCCAGCATGGAAAGGCGAGATTCGCCCCCATGGGGCACTGGCGGCCGGGAAGCGGGCCGGCGTCGCTGCGGAATCCGAGCGGCGAGTGCCACCCGGCGACCCATGCCGGAAGGCCGTCCGGGAACACCGGGATCACCTCGCCGCCGACGGCGCCGATCTTTGCGCCGGGATGGGCGATGAAAGGGGCGATCATCTGCGCGATCCAATCGGGCTCTACGAGGATGTCGTCGTCGGCAAACAGGATTATGTCGCCCTTCGCCTCGGCGATCGCGCGGTTGCGGGCATGGTCGAGGCCCTGCTTCGCCTCCCGCAGGTAGCGCAGCCCCGGCACGGATGTCGCAAGCCCGGCGACGACCCGGGCCGTGTCGTCGCTGGAGTTGTTGTCGATGACGAGCGTTTCGAATCGATCCGCCGGCAAATCCTGCCGCGCAATTCCCTCCAGGGTTTGGCGCAGGAGCGCCGAGCGGTTGTACGTTGGAATTGCGACCGTGACGCGCATCAAAGGGTCACCCGCAGATCTTGAGCAGCTGCCAGATCCAGCCGCTCGGAATCGAGGCCAGGGGAATGCGGCCAAGCTCCAGCGCCCGTTTGAGCGCCACAGGCCTTTCGGCAAAGCGGCGCGCATACGAGCGGGCGTTGCGGCATGTGAAGAAGCGGGCGAGCCATCGCCCGAGGCGTGGAGCGCCGCCAAACTGCTCGCGCGCGATCCGCAACCGAAGGAGATGGGTCTCTCTCAGCATCCGGGGCCAACTCTGCTCGGTCCACTGGCCGGGAGCGACTCGATAAAATGCAGCCCGCACCCGCACGACCTCGACCGGCCCGGCGCACGCGAGCCGGTACCAGAATTCGTAGTCGGCCAGAGGGCCCCATGCCTCGGAGAAACCGCCGAGGCGCTGCCCGATCTCGCGGCGGAACAGGACGCCTGGGAAGGGGCTCATCGAGCTCTTGATGAAAAACCGCGGTTTATAGGCGAGGACGGCCGGTCTGCCCGAAGGCGGGGACAGCGCCGGCGGAGTCGGGCCCTGTGCGGTCTGCGTGCAGACCGCCGCCACCGATTCGCGGAGCCTCGGAAGGACGCATTGGAGGTACCAGGGAAACAGGAAGTCGTCCTCGTGCAGGATCATCACCCACTTCCCCCGGGCGAGTTCGAGACAGCGATTCCAGTTGGCGATGGCGCCCAGCGCGGGCCTGTTCGCGACATACCGGCAGCGGCCTCCGGGGAAGCTCTCCGCCGCCAGGCGCGCCTCCTCGAGGCAGCCGTCGTCCGCAATGACGACCTCGTAATCGGTCGATGTCGTCTGAGCGGCCAGGCTTGCAAGGGTTTCGCGCAAAAGCCTGGGACGGCGGTAGGCGGGGATCCCGAACGTGAGCAGCGGCGCATTCATGCACGCGCGGGGTAGACGCGGATGAGCTGGGTGCGGACGGCGGCGTAAACCTGGTCGGTTGGGATGCGGCGCACGCAATAGTTGCGATAGGAGTCCTCGGGAACGCACTGTCCGGGCGCCACGCACTCCGTGCACGGAAGCGGGGCCTGGAGCAGGCAGTGGCCCTCGCCAACCGGATGGAACAGGGTGGTGCTTTGGGACCCGAAGAGCGCCACGACCGGCGTCCCGACGGCCGCCGCGACATGCATCGGGCCGCTGTCGTGGCACAGAACGACCGATGCCAGCCGGGCGAGCGCGGCAAACCGGGGCACCGAAAGGGGTCCCGTCAGATGGAGCAGATGGGTGCGGGCCGCGCGCCGGATCTCTTCGACGGTCTCGCGATCGCCAGGACCGCCGACAAGGACGACCTGGGCGCCGAGTTCGTCCTGGACGCGGTCGCAGACGGCGGCGAAGCGGTCGGGCGGCCAGATCCGGAAGCTGCTCCGGCTGCCCGGATGTACGAGCAGCACCGGCCCGGCGGCCCCCACCAGGCGCCTCATGTCCGACAGATCGGCCTGCTTTGGAGTGAGCCGCACCTCGCGTGTTGCGAGCGGCACGCCCGCAGCAGCCAGCGCCCCGAGGTAATACTCCGTTATAGGCTGAGATTCGTGCTCCTCGTTCGGGTGGTTTATCGTGTGGGTGTAGCACCCGCGGAACCTCAGGCGGTAGCCGCCGTGGTGGACGCCGCACCGGAATGCGGCGCCGGTCGCCCGCGTGATGAAGGCCGTCCTTTCGGTGTTGTCGAAATTGAAAACGTGCGTGAAGGCCTCCCGCCGCAGGTGCAGCAGGAAGGCCGGCCACTGCACGGTCCGCCGCGGGGCGATCAATGCGGCCTCAAGGTCGGGGTTCAGCTGCACGACCCCGGCATAGGCCGGCTCGACGAGCACCCGGACGCGCGCCTCCGGCCAGTGGAGCTTCAGGTTCCGGACAAAGGAGCCCAGCAGCACGATGTCCCCGAGGTATCGGCGGCGGACAATTAGGACATTTGGGGGCTGCTGCATCGAAAACTCCCTAGCCCGCATGCATCACAAATTCAGGCAACGAAGCGCAGCAGCGCGAAGATGGCAAGGCCGAAGGCCGAGTCCCGAAGGGATGGCCGCGGCAGCGGCCACAATCTCGCTCAAACTCGCCTGCGAAGAGGGCCTCAGGCTCCCTGCGATGTGCTTCTAGCACACCTCGGTCGCCTTCGGCCGTCTTAGCCCGGCGATTTTGGCGACCTTCGCCTGTTTCGTGATGCATGCGGGCTTCTTGAAAGCGGCGGTCGGCGCCGACGACAAGACTACAAAACGATCAGGAGGCCGGGCGCGGCGAAACCGAGACGCTCGGGGGGGCGCTGCGCATGGGCGCAAGTCCCGCGGAAATCGGCCCCGCCAGCCGCTTCCGGTAGGAACGCTTGAAGTTCTCGAAGGGCTTCAGCGCCCGGTGGAGGAGCCAGCAGATGAAGTACCACCGCGGAGTCAGATCGGCGAGGAGCATCTTCTCCGCTGCGACGATGAGGGGTGTCCGCCGGCAGTCCTTTCGCGAATAGTAGATCCTGCGGAAGAGGCGGCGGCGCATGGCGAGCGAGGAAGGCTCGATTCCGACCGACTGCGCAAAATAGCCGAAATAGCGGGAAACGATCCGAAGACCCTCGGCGGAGGCCACCTGGTCCTTGCGATTGACCGCCGTCTGCTGCGCCTCGTGGTGGCGAAAGGCGCAAAGGGGCCTGGGGTCGTAGACAAGCCCGCCCCCCGAAAGAAGGTGAAACCACATCTCCTGATCGACGAGCTGGCGGAAGGACGGGTCGAAGGCGCGGGTTGCGGCGGCACGCCGGAACATGACCGCGGAAGGCTCGCCGATCAGATTCCTGTCCTTTTGGATGCACCGGATGATGGTCTCGTCGCCGTTGTGATAGCCGGGCCGTCCGAGGTGATCCCACACCTCGACGGCGTAGGAATCGGCGTCAAGGATTGAACGGGCCGCGACGGCCATCACGGCACGCGGCTCCTCGTCGAGCATCTCCGCCAAGCGCCCCAGGGCGCTCCTGGAGGGAAGGCAGTCGTCGCCGAACAGGTACTTGACGTAGGTCCCCTTCGCCTCGCGCAGGCACCAGTTCCAATTGGCCACCATTCCGATGTTGCGCTTGTGAATGCAATAGCGGATCCGGCGGTCCAATGCGGCGTAATGGCGTATCACCTCGGCCGAGCCGTCCGTCGAGCCGTCGTCGCTGATCAAAAGCTCGAAATCGCCGAAATCCTGCGCGAGGACCGATTCGATGGCTTCCGGGAGGAATCGGGCATATTGGTACGTCGGAATCAGAACGCTGATCTTCGGGACGGGCCGCTCAACCCGTGCATGGGCTTCCCTCGCCGTTGACGGCGACACAAGATTTTGGCAGGAATTCATTAACTGGCAGCGACCAAGACAGCAGTTTTCCTAACGGGTGGTGTGATCTGCGGAGCGCTAAAATGTTCCGCGAAGCTGGGGGACGGGATGATTAAAGCGAGGAATAAGCGGGCAGTGGAAGCATAATGCATGCTGGATTCCCGATTTTGCAATCAGGAGGCCTTTGCGTGCTGCCCGTCATAGAGGCTCCTGTAAAGAGGATTCGCCTTGTACAGCTCCCCGTGCGTCCCTGCTGCGACGATCGCCCCGCTGTCAAAAACGAGGATGAGCGAGGCGTCCCTGATCGTGCTGAAGCGGTGGGCGATGATGATGACGGTCTTGCCGACTACGAGTTTCTTTAGGGCTGCCTGGATGGCCGCCTCGCTTTCGCTGTCCAGGGCGCTTGTCGCCTCGTCGAGGATCAGGATGGGGGCGTCGCGGAGGAACGCGCGGGCGACGGCGATCCGCTGCTTTTGCCCGCCGGAAAGACGGGACCCGCGCTCGCCCGCAAGGGTTTCGTACCCCTCGGGGAATGTGCTGATGAACTCGTGGGCGTGCGCGTTCTTGGCGGCCTCGATCACCTGCTCCCGCGTGGCGTCCGGCCTGCCGAGCAGCAGATTGTGGTAAAGGCTTTCGTTGAAGAGCACCGGGTCCTGCGAGACGAGCGCGATGTTGCGGCGAAGGTCCGAGAAGCGCATCTTGCGGACGTCGATCCCATCGACCGTGAGCCGGCCAGCGGCGACGTCGTAGAAGCGCAGGACGAGGTTCGCGAATGTGGTCTTTCCGGCGCCGCTTGGCCCCACAAGGGCGCACACCGTGCCCGGGGGAATGCGGACATTCACCCCGCGAAGCACAGGTTCGGCCGACTTGTACTCGAACGACACGTCTTCGAACGCAATCTCACCCCGCAGCCTCCCAACGGGAACGGGGTTGGGCGGATCAACGATCGTCTCGGGCTCGTCAAGCACCTCCTCGAGGCGCTGCAGGGAGGCCGAGCCCCTCTTGATCTCATTGTTGATGGCCCCGAGCTTCTTGATCGGATCGTAGCTCAGGTAAAGGGCAGCCAGGATGCCGAGGAAGCTGCCGCTGTGGACATTGAACCGGTAGGCGTAGACAAAGGTGATCGAAATGCCGATCGCGGACAGAATTTCGATGCTGGGCGACAGGGCCTGCTGATACTTGACCACCTTCATGGTTGCGCGGACGAGCGAGCGGCTGAGCTTCGCGAAACGCTCCACCTCGATCTTCTCGAGCCCGAACGCACGGACCTCCTTGACCGCCGACAGGTTCTCCGTGAACCGATTCGTGATCGTGCCGGCCTGTGCCTGGAGGTGAATCGCCCTTGAGATCATCTTCTTGCCGACGTACCGGATGGGCAGAACGGCGAGGGGAACGGTAAGGAGGCAGACGAGGACGAGGACGAGCCCCTGCTCCTGGTAGGCCAGCAGCGAAACCGCGAAAACGGTGCCGATCAAGGTCGCGGGCTGCTTGACCAGGTCGTTGGAGATGACGGTAAGCGTGTTTTGCAGCTGGTTCGTGTCGTTGAGTCCGCGGGAGATCAGTTCGCCAGTGGACAGCCGTTGGAAAAAGCCGAGCGGCAGGCACTGGAGCTTTCGAAAATAGTCGAGGCGAACCTGCTCCAGAATATGCACGCCGGCGTACTGAATCAGGTAGGCGTTCAGGTAGCCGGCCACTCCGCGGATCAGGAAGATCAAAGGAACCCAGAGCGCGATTATCCAAAGCTGCCATGCCGTGAGGTGGGTGCGCGCGGCGGTTTGCGGCGGCGGGGCGGCTGTCAATGCGGGCGTCTCATCGGCCGGCAGGGAGGGTGCTGCGGCTGGGGCCTGCTGGGACGGAAGCACCTTGTCCAAGAGTCGGTCGGGATTTGTGTTGCGCTTCAGCCACTCAAGGAAACCGGGTTTGTTCGCTTCAACCGCATGGAGCGCCGGAGGCGGGTCGGGCAGCAGGACCCGGGGAATGACATACTTGACCATCAGGGGAACGCCAAGGCCGCCGACGGCGCCGTAGAGAACACCGCAAAGGACCCCGACAATCAGCGCTCCGCGGACCCTGCGCAGATAGCGGAGATAGGGAAAGAAACGGCGCATGAAAAAGGATGGGGCTGAGCTGGAAGGATTCGGGTTCAGTCCTTGGATGCCCGGACATCCAACGCATCGCGGAGCCCGTCGCCGAGGAAATTAAGCGAGAATAAAGTCAGGGAGAAGATGGCCGCCGGGAAGACGAGGAGCCACCAGTACTCCTCCATTGAATCGGCCCCGTTCTTTATAAGGACGCCGAGCGAACTCATGGGCGGCTGCACGCCCAGGCCGAGAAAGCTCAAGAATGCCTCCAGAAGCATGACAGACGGGATGGTCAG
>Ga0302320_10015721_pt1 | contig 15518 bp, 11 predicted proteins | sample Bog_T0_3_FD_202130 | JGI IMG/M metagenome (GOLD analysis project Ga0302320, IMG submission 202130) | Peat permafrost microbial communities from Stordalen Mire near Abisko, Sweden - Bog_T0_3 | ecosystem: Environmental > Terrestrial > Soil > Wetlands > Peat | place: Sweden: Abisko, Stordalen Mire... | reverse complement strand
TCAGTAGATTCGACTATGACCGCGCGGTGGCAGAGGCCCGCCTCGCTGCCCGGGATTTTGCCGTCATCGGTCCGTGGGTTTCCTGCTTTGAAATTTATTGCCAGTTGCGCGGGCTCGAGCAGGCGCTGATGGATGTGGCGGAAGACCCGGAATTGGTGGACGCCATCCTGGACCGCGTGGAAGCCATCCAGACCGCCATGATGGAGGAGTTCTTCGCCCGGGCCAGGGGCTGCCTTGATCTGGTGTTTATCAGCGACGACATTGCCGGACAGCAATCGCTGCTGATCTCGCCCGCCGCCTGGCATCGGCACTTGCAGCCCCGGTTGAAACGCTGGTGCGAGCTCATCCACGCCCATGGGTTGAAAGTATTCTACCATACCGATGGCGCGGCCCGGCCGCTGCTGGGGCCGATCCTCGACTGCGGAGTGGACGTGCTGAATCCGATCCAGCACGTCTGCCCCGGCATGGGCCTGGGGGAGCTTAAGCAGGAATTCGGACAGCGGGTGATTTTTCACGGCGGGGTGGACAATCAATATGCGCTGCCGCGCGGCACACCCGACGAGGTGCGCCAGGAGACGCGCAACTGCCTGGCGACGCTTGGCGCGGGGCGCGCGGGCTATATTTGCTGTTCCTGCCACAACGTCCAGGCCGGCACCCCGCTGGAGAATATCTTCGCGCTGGTGGAGACCGTGCAACAGGGCTGATCTGCGCCCGCCAAAAAAAGTCAGCTCCCGCTGCCGCCGGCTTTTACCTCCATGCAAAATTGCAGAATTTAATTGAGCAATTACGGCGAATTTCGTATCCATGAGTTGTGACAACGTCTGATTCGGAACCACATCGCAAAACGCTATTGCCCTTTGGGCTAAGGCCGCACGAAATCGGCTTCCTGGTCCTGTTGGGCGCGGCTTTTTATTTCTGCCAGGGCGAGTTTTGGAGAAAGCCCCTGCCCAGCAGCGTAACGGGACTGCTGCCTAACAGCCTCGGGCTGCAATTGCCAAGTCTGCCCTTTTGCCTCTATTGCGCAGCGTTGGTCGCGGCGGTGGTGGTGCTGGTCTTGCGCAGCCGGGAAGAATGGCGGCAATTGCCCAACAAATGGTTTTTGTTTTCACTGACGGTGGCTTGGGTGGCCCTGTTTGCCTGGGTGGGCAATCCCACGTTCAGTTCGTTTGATTCGCAATCGTTGCCGTCGTGGATGCTCGACATATACACCTCGCCGTCGCTGGATGAAGGGCATGGCCTGCTGATTCCCTTCGTGGTGCTGGCCCTGTATTGGTGGAAACGGAAGGAACTGGTCGTCAAGCCAGCAGGGTTGTGGGCGCCGGCCATCGGCCTGATCGGCCTTGCGCTGTTCCTGCACGTCATCGGTTTCAAGGCGCAGCAACAGCGTTTGTCGGTCGTGGCGTTCCTCCTGGGGCTTTACGGCTTGGCCGGGCTGGCGTGGGGCCGGCACTGGCTGAAAGCGGGTTTCTTTCCGTTTTTCCTGCTGGTCTTTTGTATTCCGGTGGGGGATTACGCCGTGCCGCTGACCATGCCGTTGCGGTTGTTGGTGGCGCGGATCGTGGAAATCATTGCGCATCTCGGGCTCGCGCCGGATTTGATCCGCGAAGGCACGCAGCTTTTTGACGCGCAACACACCTTTGCTTACGAGGTCGCGGCGGCGTGCAGCGGCATCCGCAGCCTGGTGGCGCTGCTGGCGCTGACCACGATTTATGGTTTCGTGAATTTTAAATTGCCCTGGCAGCGCGCGGTCATGATGCTCATCGCCCTGCCGATGGCGGTCTTGGGCAACGTGGTCCGGCTGAGTTTCACCATCGCCGTGGCGGAAACATTCGGTCAGGGTGCCGGCAAGGCGGTGGAAACCGATGCCGGGTACCTCACCTTTGCGGTGGCCATTGGCTGCGTGTTTTTGGTGTCGCGCTGGCTGGAAAAACGAAACCCGGCGGGGCTGTCGTTGACCGACAAAACTGTCACGCCATGAAATCCCTCAAACCAATCCTGTTCCTCACGGTGCTCGCGCTGATCGGCGCCACGGCAGGCTTGCTGGCCCAGGCGAAATCGAGCCAGAAGCTCGGTTTGCCCGGGATCAAAACACGCCCGCTTCCCGGGAGCCGGAATCTGGAAGTCGTGCTGCCAGAGACGCTGCCTGGCTACCAATCCCAGGCGCTGGAGCAGTCGCCAGTGGTGACGAACACTTTGCCCCCGGATACCAGCTATGGCCAGCGAATTTACTCCACGGCTGACGGTTTTCGAAGTCTCGTCAACGTGGTTTTGATGGGCAGCTCGCGCAGCAGCATCCACCAGCCGCAGATTTGTCTTACGGCTCAGGGTTGGAGCATCAACGATGCAGCCTCGCGCGTGGAACTGGTGCGCATGGACCGGCCGATCCCCTATGACCTGCCCGTGATGCGATTGGAAGCCTCCCGGCCAGCGGAGTTGAACGGCCAAGCTGTCACTGAAAAGGGCATTTACGTGTATTGGTTTGTGGATGCCGACCGCCTCACTGCCGTGCATTCGCACCGGATGTGGTGGATGGCCAGTGACATGGTGTTGAAGAACGTGCTTGATCGGTGGGCATATGTCTCGCTTTTTGCGGTGTGCGGGCCAGGCCAGGAGGAGGCGACTTATGACCGGATGAAGAAATTGATCGTTGCGTCCGTGCCAGAATTTCAACTGGTGCCACAACTCCCCAAACGAAATGAATACTCCCCTCCGGGCCCCCTTAAATGAATTGAATGTTTCCGGCCGATCTATATGCTGGACAACAATTTGAGTCGTTGAACTGACATGCTGCAACGTGACCGCCAGATTCGCACCCAAGTCCATCAGCTTGCCGACGCCTGCCTGTTCGCCGCGAGTTTCTGGCTGGCTTATGCCCTGCGCGGCAGCCCGGTAGTCACCGAATGGATTAATCAGGTGCTCCCCGCCGGGCATGAACTTGAAGTCGTCCCGCCGGAGATGTTTGCACATGTCTGGTGGCTTTATTTCGCGCTCATTCCCGCCGCCCCGCTGGTGCTGGAATCGCAAGGCTTTTATAACCGCCCCGCGGTGCATTCGCGGAAGGCCCTGATGTGGCCATTGTTGCGTGGTTCGCTGCTGGTCACTCTCGGCATTGTCGTGTTGCTGTTTTTCTTCAAGGAACCGGCGCCGCGCGGCGCAGCCGTCTGCTTCTTCCTCATCAGTTTAGTGCTGGTCTGGCTGAAGGAAGAGCTGCTGATGGCGGCGTTGCACAGCCCCATGGCCAAGGCCCAGTACAAACGCCGGGTGATTGTGGCGGGCACCGCGGTGGAGAACAGCCGATTCCGGCAGATTTTGAAAACCCTCGGCGGCGACGAAATGGAAGTGGTCGCGGAATTCAACCTGGCCGAATCGTCCATGCCGCATTTGATCGAACTGCTCCATGAGCATTCGGCCAGCAGCGTGTTGATCAGCTCCAAACACACGAATTTTGAGCGGGTTGAGAACATCATCCGGCTCTGTGAAACGGAGGGCGTCGAGGCCTGGCTGGTGGCGGATTTTTTTGCCACGAAAATTGCCCGCGCCAGTTTTGATGAAATTTTTGGGCGCCCCCTCATTGTGTTCCGTTCGACCCCCGAGACGTCGTGGCAGATGCTGGCCAAGCAGGCGCTGGATCTTTTTGGCGCGCTCGTGGCGCTGTTGATTTTTGGGCCGCTAGTGATGTTCCCGATAGCCGTGTTGATCAAATTGACCTCGCCCGGTCCGGTAATGTTCCGGCAGCAGCGTTCCGGCATCAATGGCGCGCCGTTTTCCATTTTTAAGTTCCGCACCATGAATTCCAATGCCGAGCAGTTCAAACACGAGCTGGCCGCCATGAATGAAATGTCCGGCCCGGTTTTCAAGGTGACCAACGATCCGCGCATCACGCCCATTGGCCGCTGGCTCCGCAAATTCAGCCTCGACGAACTCCCCCAGCTTTTCAATGTCCTGCGCGGCGAGATGAGCCTGGTCGGCCCGCGCCCGCTGCCGGTGGACGAGGTCCGGCGCTTTAACGACCTGGCGCATCGCCGCCGCTTGAGCGTGAAGCCCGGCCTCACCTGTCTCTGGCAGGTCAGCGGCCGTAATAAAATCTCGAATTTCCAGGACTGGGTCCGCCTGGACCTGAAATACATTGATAACTGGTCCATTTGGCTCGATGTGGCCATTCTGCTGCGCACTATTCCCGTGGTAGTGCTGGGTACCGGCGCGAAGTAATTCACCGCTTCCAGCCGCGCAATTCACGGCGCGTCCCATGGGCTGGCAGAGACAGCTTGAACATTTGCCGTGCGTTCAGACCTGGCAGAGCGCCGAATACTGGCAGGCGCGCCAACGCCTCCCTTAAGATGGTTGCCACCCGCCCGCTTGACGGGTAGATTGGTTGAGCCGACGCATGAACACGTTCCAAATCATTTTCACACCCACCAGCGCCGCCGAGCTGGCGCGGATGCCCAAGGAATTGCAGCTCCAAGTCTTGGGTGACTTCCGCGGCCTCCCCCAGCACGTCATCGGCAGCGAACTCGATGATTTCGGCAAGCTCGAAAGCGACGGCCATATCCTGCATCGATTTCGGGTGGGGGATTACCGCATTTATTTCGAACGCCACCAGCTCGGCGTGCTGGTGCATCGCATCCTGAGCCGCCACACGCTCAAGGATTTCCTTTTCCGTTCAGGCATCAAGGTGGGCGAAGACCAGGCCCTTCAGGAAAATCCCAAGTTCTGGGAGCTCATCGAGGCCGCCAAAAGCTCCGAGAGTTGAAGCTCTCAAGTTGCAAGTTGAAGAAACGCACCACTTTGCCAAGTTCGGCGCGTTTGAAAAGCGGCGGACATGCCACGCCTGAAAGCCTTGGGAAAAAAGTTTGAACATATTTCCGTCCATCTGGTCTGATTTTATGTAGGTGATTGGGATTGGGTTTAAGAGCCTGACTTTTAGTGGTTTTTTAGTCAGGCTCTTTTTTGTATCCGTCTCCGGAGCCCGGCTCGGTGAGCCGCAGCCGCGCCCAAACTTCAAAGTAATTCCATTTTTATAGCCACCGTGTTCTGCCTTGGCAAAATTGGTTCGGGTCAACCACCCGCACTCCGTCCGCAATTTGAATGTATCGGCCAGGAAATCAGTGGGCGCGCCTGAAAAATTCCCTTTTGCTTGGCGCCCGGTTGGGTTTAAAATCCCGGCTGCTCATTATGAACTACAAGATCTCTCAACGTGCCGCATCCCTGTCCCCCTCCCTCACGCTGGCCATTGACGCGAAGGCCAAGGCCATGAAGGCCGCGGGCGAGGACGTCGTGGGTTTCGGCGCGGGCGAACCGGATTTTGACACGCCTCAGCACATCAAGGATGCTGCTGCCAGTGCGCTGGCCGCCGGCTTCACAAAATACACCCCCAGCAGCGGCATTCCCGAATTGCGCGAAGCGATAGCCGCCAAATTCAAGATCGAAAACGGCCTCACCTACAAGCCGTCGCAGGTTATCGTTTCGTGCGGCGGCAAGCATTCCTGTTACAACGTCATCCTGGCCACCTGCGAGGCGGGCGACGAGGTCATCATCCCCGCGCCGTACTGGTTGAGCTACCCGGAAATGGTAAAACTTGCCGGGGCCAAGCCGGTGATTCTGCCGACCAGCGACCAGACCGAATTCAAGGTCACCCCCGCGCAATTGCGCCAGGCCATCACACCGAACACCCGGCTGTTCGTGCTCAACTCGCCCAGCAATCCCACCGGCAGCGTTTACACGCCGGAGGAGGTCAAGGCGCTCGGGGACATTTGCGTGGAGAAAAACGTCCTCATCATGAGCGACGAAATTTACGAACACCTGCTGTACGACGGCGCGAAAGTCCGGAGCGTGGCCAGTTTTTCGCCGGCGCACTATGATCACACGATCATTGTTCACGGCCTGGCCAAGGCGTGGAGCATGACGGGCTGGCGACTGGGATTTCTGGCCGCGCCGGAGCCGATTGCCAAAGCCATTGACGCCGTGCAAAGCCACAGCACAAGCAATCCCACCTCCTTCGCCCAGAAAGGAGGCGTGGCCGCGCTCACCGGCCCGCAGGATCACCTGCCTAAATGGCTGGCGGAGTTCGACAAACGCCGCCGCTATGCGCACCAGAAATTGAATTCCATCCCAGGCGTTTCGTGCGTGAACGCCCGGGGCGCGTTTTACCTGTTCCCCAACATTTCCCAGACCGGCCTCAAATCCACCGATTTCTGCGCGAAATTGCTCGAGGCCCAGAAAGTGGCCGCCGTGCCCGGCATCGCCTTCGGCGCGGACGACTACATCCGGCTCAGTTACGCCACCAGCCTGGCAAACATCGAGAAGGGGCTGGACCGCATTGACAAGTTTTGCCGGACGCTGGTGAAGTAATTGCCCGGTCAGCCGCGCCGGATTTCCGAACCGGGGAAGCGGATTTCAATTCGAAACACCTTCTTGGTGCGGCACGTGACTTTGCCGGTCTCCAGTTCAACGTGATCCGGGATTTCAATCCGGTGGATGTCCACGCCGGCGTGATAGCCGCGCTCCGAAAACACGTCGATCAACATGGCCAGCGCCAGCGGGTCTTCCAGTAGTTTGTCTTCCGTATTGATGTGTGCCATGCCCGAAATTGCGTGGCGAAGGACGATCGGCAGAATCTTTTCCTCAATGAACACGACGACCTGGGCGAACAACGGGCGGTGATCCAGCTCATAGCCGTCGAGCCGCTTCACCAGTTCCTGGCGGGCGTGGATGATGATCTGGCTGGCCACCGGCACGCCCCGGAGCCGGTCCACCGTGCGCGAGTCCAGTTCCAGAGTGCTCTGGTATTCCAACTCGCCCAGGATGTTGTTTTCCACCTCGCCAATCGGGCCTTGGGCGTTGATGAAGTGGTAATGAAAAATCTCCTTTAAGGATTGCAAGGCCTCCCACGTCTGCTCCTTGAAAACGCGGTAGCGCCGGCGGGCCAGCGATTCATCGTGATCGGTCGAACGGTCTTCCGGCAGGGGACCGTCGGTTGTGCGCGTTGCCAATTCCCGGAGCGCTTTGGTTTCGCGCCCGCGTTTGAGCTGGCGGGCCACGGATTCCTTCTCATCCACGAACAGCACCATGATGTGAATGGTGGGCTGGCGAAAATGAATGCTCAGGGGTGTATTGTAGAACTCATGCCGCAACGCGTGCATTTTGTCCACCAGCAGCTTCAGGCATTCCACCTGCACATTGGTGCGCGGGAAGCCGTCCAGAATCACCCCGTCCTGATATTCCGGGCGGAGCAACTCTCGCAGCACCAGCCCGACCACATCCCGGTCGCCGACCATGTTCCCGGCGTCTTTCAATGCCCTGGCCTCAGGCGAATTGAGCAACGAACTGATCACGACCGGCTGGCAAGTTAGGCCCCGCACCTTGGCGATGAAGGCGGTGTTGGTGCCCTTGCCGGCACCAGGCGCTCCTCCCAGCAAGATGATCTCCTTGGGGAAACGCAGGTTTTCGTGGCCAACCTCCGCCTCCAGTTCGCGCCAGGCGGCTTCAAATATGAGCTGGGCGTCCTTGATTTCAAGGTCGCTGCGTTTGGTGGCGCCGGGCGCGACCGCCAGTTGGGCCTGATCAATGAGTGCAGTCATGGGAATTTACAACGAACCAGTGCATGATAAGCGAAGGCCCCAGCGGACGCACTAATCAAATTCATCAACTTCGGAAATGGCTGCAAGAAAGCAGCCAGCGGGCTGAGCCACCAACGGCCGCGATTGACCCGGCCCGTTACCGATCAAATTGGAGACTGGTGCGCGCGGCGGGGGTCGAACCCACAACCTTCGGCTTCGGAGGCCGACGCTCTATCCAATTGAGCTACGCGCGCAACATACTACAAATAAACAACTTGTGACGATGTAAAGCAGGGAGAAAATTTTGGCTTGTAACCCATTTTTTAACCCTATAATCGAGACATGTCTGAAATGCCTCAATCATCACCGCTGCAAGCAGTGTTTCACAAGGTTGCTCAAAATTTGTACCGGCTCGAATCATCCGGCACATACTACGCCTTGTTCAAACGGTCGGGCAAGCAAATCCGACGCTCGCTCAAGACCAGTGATCCTGCGCTCGGCCGCCGCCGGCTGGGCGAACTCCGCAACAAGGTCGCCCGGCTCAACCAAGTGAGAGGTGCCAGCAAAATCACATTCGCTGACTTGTCCAAGCGCTGGCTGGAAAGCCGCCGGGTTCATCTCAAAGAAAAATCCATCAGTCGGTTGGATACGTGCCTGAAAGGATTGATGCCCTACTTGGGGCGCGTCTCCATTCGGAATGTCAGCACCCAGCACTGCGAGGCGTGGCTCGCTGGGCGCGGCAAAACAATTTCGGCGGCGAGCTACAAGCATGAGCGGCGGGTTCTTTTGGTCGTGCTGGATTACGCCATGCGCGACGGATTACTCCTCGATAATCCCGCCCGCACGTCGGTCCCGATCCGAAAGATTCGCAAGTCAGCAATCGTCATCCCGACCCAGAAGCAATTCACCCAGTTGATCCAAACTATCCGCCAAGCCGATGTCCGTGCCAAACCTGCGGGGGACTTGGTGGAATTATTGGGCTATTCCGGTATGCGGCTGGGCGAAGCTGTCAACTTGAATTGGGGCGATATTGATTGGGACCGGAAAGCATTCACCGTCACGGACGGCGAACGTCCCACCAAGAACAGTGAGGCGCGGGTGGTGCCGTTATTCCCCGCCATGCGCGGCCTGCTCGAACGCATCCGTGGCGACAGCCACCACAAGCCTACGGATCGGGTGATTCCCATAGCCAATGCCAAGACTGCCATCATCACCGCCTGCAAAAAGGCCAATCTACCCCCGTTTATGCACCACGACTGCCGCCATTATTTTTGCAGCAACGCCATCGAGGCAGGAATTGATTTCAAGGCAATCGCCGGTTGGCTGGGCCACAAAGATGGTGGCTATCTGGTGGCCAAGACGTATGGCCACCTGCGCGATGCCCACTCCTTTGAAATGGCCAAGCGGATGACCTTTAGCGCGGTTTCCCGCCGCACCCGCAGGACCATCCCGGCAAGTGTCAATGACAACTGAGCCACAGGGCACCGCGCTTCATCCCTGGGTCAACAAACTGCTGGAAGGCAATGCCCTTGATGCCATCGGCGTTCAATGTATTGCTGCATAAACCGGGTTTTGCTTTGTGCTGGCGGATATCACTTTCTGGATGCCTTGAACGCCCGGCGTAATGCAGGGGGCCGTTTTCATAAAATTCTCTTTTTTGCTTGGCAATGGTTTCACGGAGGAGTAATTAGCCTGCATCAGCATTTGGACCTTCCTGGGTCTGCTCCGTTTGTTGAACGTCCGCAGACGTCCGCGACGTGGCTATCTGGTTTGGCAAATCTTAAGGTTTTGGTGTGAACGTGAAACAAAACATTTTACCGTCGCGCTGGTGGGTTAAACGCCTATGAACTGGGAAAGCAAACTTCGCGCGTACCTGCATGATCCGCCGGAAAAAGCTCTTGACCTGGCGTGGCACAAAGCGCGCGCCGAGGCGCACCAATCCGGCCTTGGATTGGCCGAGACAGAGTTCAACCACTCTGCGGACCATACCGCTGCGGCCGCCGACCGCCTTCCGTGGCCGACGTACCACCATCTCGAATGCGCTTTCGACGGCAGCGAGAATCATTTCCGGCATCCGCTGGGCAAGGCGGTGCTCAAGATCACGCCATTCAGCACTGCGGATATCGCGACTGACAAGGCTTGGCGGTCGCGGCCTCTGTTGGCGGGCGACCCCGGCGACTCCGGCTTCGACCATCGCGCACAATTTCTCGCTTACTGGCGGCTATGGCGCTGGTGGGCTTCCGACCAAAGGCTTCCACGCGATCCGCGCCTTGCCTTTCTGCCGGCGGATACCAGGATGCCCGACCATACGATCTGGGCGCACAATAGCCTGGTATCAGCGCTTCAGGGTTGCGTTGAAGACGGGGTATGCCGGCCTGCTTTCCTCCTTTTCCAACTTGGTCCTGTTCAAGAATACATCGCGCAAGCTCGCCGCACTCTTGACCTTTGGAGTGGCAGCTACCTGCTGAGCTACCTGATGGGCTGCGGCCTGCGCCATATCGCCCTGAACTCGGAGCTTGGACCGGATCACGTGATTTTCCCCAATCTTTGCGGGCAGCCCATCTTTGACCTTTTACTCAAAGATGAAGTTTGGGCCAAAGCTTCCGTGCGCGAGGAAACGGACGACTCAAAGGCGAGCACGCTATGGGATTCGCTTGGTTATGACAGTGATTACGCCCGGCTGCGTTTGCTCACGCCGAGCCTGCCCAACCGTTTTCTGGCCATTGTGCCGGCTGGCCGCGCGACTGAGATCGCAAAAGAGGTCGAGAAAGTTGTCCGCACGAGCCATGAGAACATCGCGAAGGCCGTCTGGAAGCTCGCGTCCCAGAAACTCGGCACACGCGTGGCCAACCAGGAAACCCGTTTCTTTGCGCAGTCCAGCCGGTTTCTGGATTTGTCGTGGCAGACACTGCCCTGGCCCAAGTTGCCCAGCGAGGCCAAGACGCTCACCGCGCAGATACCGTCGCCGAAGGATGCGGACTTTCAAGCGGGCTTGCAGAGCATCTTGGATCTCGCTTCGCAAATGCCGCGCGACCATCGCGATGTGCGGAATTTCAAGTGCGATGAATTTCCGGCAGGCACGCGCAGCCCGGGCGGCCATAACATCGGTGGCTGGAAGGACAAATCCAAGCTCGAGGATGACGCCCAACTGGACAATCCCGGCGCGGCCTGGTCCGCAGTCTATGCGTTGTTAAATTGGCAACTCGACGCTGTTCGTCAAACTCGCGCCTGGAAAGCTTGGAACGTGGGCGGGTGGAGCACAGGCATTGAACACAACAAGGATTCACTCAACGGGCGGGAAGAAGCGATCCTCAATCTGGGCTCCGATGCAGTGCCTGAATCGGACGTGAAAGGATTGAACGATGCGTTTGGGGTGGAACATCTGTTCAAGAAAGGCGAGCTCCTTGGCGCGTCCACGCTGATCAAGCGTCTCTGGCCAAATGCGTGGTTGCTCGACCCCAAGAACCATCGAAACCATGGCCACGAACCCTTGTTCAAGTCTGGGGACTTCTCCATGCCCGACACCCGGGACATCGCAGATGGCCGGCCTTTCGACATGTCGGGTGACACGGACAAGCAGGGTGATGATGAACGCAAGAGTTATTTTGCCGTGCTGGCTTTCGATGGCGACGAAATGGGCAAATGGGTCAGCGGAACGCACCCGAACATGCCCAAACTCGGCGACCAACTGGCCGACTATAAGAAGGCAGGTGAGCGCAAGGGCGCGCGAGTTTACTTTGAGCAGAACGCGGCCCTCAAGGCGCTATTGGACAAACCGCGTCCGCTCAATCCATCGTTCCATCTGCAACTCTCTGAAATGCTGGGCACGTTCAGCAATGTGTGCGCCCGCCGCGTCGTTGAGGCTTTCGACGGGCGGCTTATTTTTTCCGGTGGTGATGACGTGCTCGCGCTGGTGCCGGCGGATCGCGCTCTCGACTGCGCCCGCAGCCTTCGCGCCGCCTTTCGGGGCGAGCAGAGCTTGAATGCGGTTCAAGGTGCATGGATGGTTTCCAAAGGGAAAGGGTTCGCGGAAAAGGACTTCGGCCTCACGCTGTTTGAAGTGGCACACGAAGGCTTTGTCCAACTGCACAAGAACAACTACCTCATCATGGCTGGCGAGCCAAAAGGTTTTCCGGCCATTGTTCCCGGTCCCGCTGCCGACTGCTCCGTCGGCATCGCCATCGCGCATTTCAAGTCTCCATTGCAGGACGTCGTCCGAGCCGCCCAAGCCGCTGAGAGGCGGGCTAAGAAGGAGCTTGGCCGTAGCGCGGTCGCGGTGTCGCTTTTCAAACGCTCCGGCGAAATCACCGAATGGGGTTGCCAATGGAACAGCGGAGGCTTGGAAATCTACGATGCCGTTCTCCAAGCCATCGCGAAACGTGCCGTCAGCAATAAGTTTCCGCATCGCGTCGTCGAATTGCTCGATGGATACCTTACAGAAACGAGTCCGCTCGCGGCCAAAAGTCTTGAACCGCTGCCAGACTTCAAGACCGTGGAAATCGCCATGCTTGAGTTTCGCCACGCCTTGGACCGGCAAGGGCAGGCGAAGAGGACCCCTGAATATGCCGCGCTTGAAAGACTGGCAGCGGACGCGGACGACTCGCCGGCAAGCCCTTCGATTCGACGCTACCTGGAGCACGTTTGCCAGCGCGCGGCCATCGCCTTGGCGGGCAAACTCGGCCAGCGCATCGAGGAGCGGTATGCGAAACAGACGCGGGCCGATCATGTGGTTAAGGGACTGTTGAAACTCGGAGAGGCGAAGGTCGAAAGCGGGTCGGACCGGGAGACGGAACTACGCAAACTCCTGTCTGAAGCCGGATCACTGCCGGACTTGCCCGATGCAGATACAAAATGGCTCAAGCACGAGCTTGAAAGCGCGGGCAAGCAGCTTGACCGGCAGCGAATCGAGTCCCCTTTGAGTGCGCTTATCGGCCTCTGCCAGACCGTCGCCTTCATCGAACGGAATCTACCCGAGATTGAAACGGCCGACCTTGCCCATCGCACCCGCAATGGATCTGAAAGCAATTCCCAGACAACTGGCCGGGACGGTGCCCGGCGCTCCGAACCCCTTGGCAACCGCACTGAACCAGTCCAGAACCCGCCGTCGAAAGACACGGTATGATTAATCTGCCACTCCCTCTCGCCCGCAACCTAAAGGTTGAACTCCAACGTCAGCCGAAAGGCACGCCATGAATACACTTCTGCTCCAACCCACCGACGTTCTGTTCTTCCGCGATGGCCGGCCCATGAATGGTTCCCTCGCGGGCCACACCGCCGCTTGGCCGCTGCCGGACGTGACGAATCATGCACTGCACGCGGCCTTGCACCGCGCGGAGTTGGATAAGCAAACTGGTGAAACGCTCCACCAACATCGCCGGAGACACAGCGGGCAGTATTCTGAGGAACGGGACCGCAAGTTCGGTTCCCTGCTTACCGCTGGGCCGTTCCCGGTGGACGGCACGGATCGCTGGTTTTTCCCGCGCCCCAAGGATGCACAAGCCAATGGTTCCGTGCGGGTCACGCTGTGCCCGGCGCGTTCACCAGGAAAGGATGGCGATGACAATCCCTGGCCGGGGAGCAGCCTGCCTGAGACGTTGAAATACGCCGTGGCCAACACGCGCCCGCCAGAGAAAGAAGCGGGCGGCGAGCCGTGGATTTCAAGCGAAGCCTTCACGGCGTATCTGCGCGCAGGCGGATTGAAACACGAGCCGGGTCTCAACGAGCCGGGTCGGGAGACCGGCGCTCCGGGGGATGGAAGACACTTTCTCCGCGATGAATCAATCGCGGACCAGGAGGCCAACTTGGGCATTGCCATTGACCCGGAGACGCAGACCGCCGGGCAGGCAGCGGCGGAGGGGAAAATTTACACGGCGCACTATCTTCGGCTGCGGGATGGCTTTCGGTTGGGGGTGTTCGCCGAGGCGGAGGATAAGGTGCAAGGGGATGGCGACCAGAAGCGCGACCTGCTGCAACTGCTTTTCAACGGCCGCCCAACGCAGATTGTGGTGGGCGGGCAGCAGCGGATTTGCAGTGCCGAATTGAAGCGCGATCAGCCGCTGCCGCTGCCGCTGGGGCTTAATTCCGAGAGCGACTTTGCTGTGCTGGGGAATGGGAAAATCGCCGTGAAGTGGGTGTTGCTGTCTCCCGCAGTCTGGCCGGAATTGGCGAAGGGAATTTCCAAGCGCGGTACGCCAACCCGTTCCCATCCGGGCGGCTGGTTGCCCAACTGGATTTGCCCCGAGACAGGGGCGGTTTTGCTGCGGACGGTCGGCGCCGCGGAACGCCGCCGCCGCCGCAGCCTGAATTATGCCGGCCAAGGTTACGCCACCGACGAGAACGCCGAAGCGATTCCCGCCCGCCTCGTTGCTGCCATTGTCCCCAAGCCTCTCGTCGTAACTGGCTGGGCTCTGCCCAACGCGGCAGACCCGGACCGCGCCAACGACGGCGGCGCCAAGTCCACGCATCTGGCTGTGCCTGCCGGCGCTGTTTATTATTTCGAGGCCGACTCCCGGGACGCCGCAGTTGCGCTCGCCAACGCTCTCAACTGGCAGGGTTCAACCAACGGCACGGAAATCAAGAACCGCCGCAGCACACTGCTCGGTGAAAAAGGCTACGGCCTGGGCGTCTGCGGCACCTGGAAACATTTTGGCGACGTCCCATGACGTCCGAACATTCGCAAAAACAGACCAATCGAAACATAATCCACCACATGAAACAGAAATTACTCTACCTCTTCACGAGAACGCCGCTCCACGTTGGCGCTGGCTCCAGCGTCGGCGCGATTGACCAACCCATCATCCGGGAAAGGCATACGGGCTTCCCCATCATTCCCGCTTCGTCGCTCAAGGGCACGTTTGCGGATGTTTGGAACGATGACTTGTTGCCAGACGGCGATTGTAAAGTCCGCGTCACGACGAAGAAGAACGAAAAGAACGAAGAGGTCATTGACGGGGTTGCGGAAGCTGCCTGGCTGTTTGGATCGGACAACGCCAAACACGCCTTCGCCGGTGCCCTGCAATTTTCCGAAGCTAGGTTGCTCGCCTTTCCCATCCGCTCGGCCAAGGGCAGTTTTGCGTGGATTACCTGCCCGCTGATGCTGCGGCGCGCGGCGCGAGATGGGGTAATACCGCTGGCGAAGCTGGACAAACTCACTGAACCGGCGGATGAAAAGGCCATTTTCGACGCCGGAGCGGCATCCAAGCTCGCGCTGGGGGACAAAGTGGTGCTGGAGGAATACACTTTCCAAATCGCGACTCCCGGCTGGCTCGGATTGAGCAATCTGGGTGAATGCCTGGCCGGCCTGCTGCCTGCCGACGAAATTTGGAAGGAGATCGCCTCTCGCCTCGTCATTCTCAGCGACGGCATGATGAGCTTTTTCGCGCAAAATGCCTGTGAAGTGGCCCAGCACGTCCGCATCAGCGACGAAACCGGAACCGCCGAAGGCGGGGCGCTCTTCAACCAGGAAAATGTTCCGGGCGAAACTTTGTTTTACTCGCTCCTCCATGCCAGTGACAGCCGCCACAAGGCTGGTGAACATGGTGGGAAGAAATCTGCCGATGCTTTGGCAGCCATCGGGTCAAAAGTCAAGGAAACCAGTGTATTCCAATTTGGCGGCGACGCCTCCACCGGCTTGGGCTACTGCACCGTTATACTCAGCTAAAGGAACCGCCATGCAAAATCTCGAACAAATCCGCGCCGCCGCCGCCCTGAAGGTGGCGGAAAAGACGAGCAAGGCCGACGTCAACAAACTGCCCGCGATGATCATCGCCAACGGCTTACTGGCCGCCACCGCATTTGCCACGGAACCAACAAAGGACGGCGGCTACAAACGACCGGAGATGGCCGAAGTCTTGAACGGAACTGCCCAACATCTGGCAAATCCGGTTCATGGACTGACCGAGCTAGCAGGAGTCAAAGATGCGCGGGCCATGACCAAGGCTCTTTCCGAGAATGCGAGTTCCG
>Ga0302320_10015719_pt1 | contig 15520 bp, 15 predicted proteins | sample Bog_T0_3_FD_202130 | JGI IMG/M metagenome (GOLD analysis project Ga0302320, IMG submission 202130) | Peat permafrost microbial communities from Stordalen Mire near Abisko, Sweden - Bog_T0_3 | ecosystem: Environmental > Terrestrial > Soil > Wetlands > Peat | place: Sweden: Abisko, Stordalen Mire... | reverse complement strand
CGCCCTACCACGGGCAGTCAATTCAGTTAGTCAAAGATCGGCTAGTCAATCGCTTTGCGTCCTGGTTGGTCAGATGTGGTGAGCATCTTTTCTTCCAAGCCCCTCCCTTCAGGGAGGGGTAATTGACACGCTCATCGAATGGACGGCGCATTCCCTTGGTAAACTTGCTGAAAGTTTTGCCGTCACAGCGCACGTAAACGGGGAGACCAGGAAGAAAGCACCGGGCCGTCTCGTGCGCCTCAAGCTCTTTCATCCGGTCGCCGAGAGAATCGTTGTCTGCCATTTTACATGCTGTCCGCTTTGAAGTGTTCGAAGTTTGTCAGCACCCAGAAGGTTACCATCGCGTCCGCAACCGGTAGCAGAAGCGTGCGCTGGCTATCAAGATTTTTGTCCCGCGAGTTGAAATACCGGTAATGGTTTTCCTTCGGAATGACTTCGCCATTGCAGACAATGGGCGTCGTGGAAACACTCCCGGACGGACTGATTTTCTTGATACGTCCGATTTCGAGAGCATGGCTGTTCCGTCCTGTCGCACGGGAATAGCAGATAACATCACCGGCTTTAACCTCACGTCCGGTCATGTCCGTTACTGGCGCAATGACGATGTTACCGTCTTCGTCAAGAAACTCAAGTTTTGCGTAAGGAAATTTGGTGTCCATACCATCAATTTTAACAGCCACTTGATTATAGTTAGCCGACAAAAACTGCGTGATCTTTCCTTTATGCTTTCCGGAATTCGGAGTGAGATTCGGAACAACCGTTGTGTTATCATTTTCATGAGATCGAAAATAAAGATCATCGTATTCAAATCTGCGCATGCCTTAACTATCTCTCTAATACACATTACAATAATTAAAATAACAGTAACGTTATTTGAACGCCATTGCGATAATTAAAATAATAGTTACGTTATTTGAACGCCATTTATGGAACAGAAGGAACTTTGGTTAATGTGATTGTACAATCAGCGCCATCATCGCCGTTCAATACGGCGATTTGAACGGTATCTCCAATCTGCCAACCAAGGGCAGCCAGCGCCTCAAGCGGAATCACAAGAATGGCTTCGCCGTTCTCGTCAGTGGCAAACGTGGTGGTCCAAGTGCTCATACGAACGCATTATATCCACCGAAAAGGCGCGGTGCAACGGTTTTTCGCGCCGGATGATAAATATGTTCAACCCTATTTCCGGAGTTTAACAAAAATGCATCCAGTCACCAAAACCAAGTTCGGTCCCGATGGCATTCAAGTCCTATTCAGCGACGGTACGTCCGTTGTTCCTGGCTACATCGTCAAGCAGACCGGCACAAGCCGTTTCATTGTTACCGCTGATGGCGTTCATACGTTTGTTGCTACGCTTGCCACCACGCTTGCCGAGGCAACCGCCCTTGCTGCCGGTCAGATGACAATCCTGGTCGGTGATGACGCGGAACATATCTCCAGTCTCTATGACATGACTTGCCAAACACTTGAAGGACATCGGTTGTCCTGGACCCTTGGCGTCAGTGTCAACGGTTCTTCCGTCATCCAGTCCGGCGCGGCACCAGTGTGGACGACAACAACGACAACCCTGCCGCCAGTTACCGGCGGCTCGTCCTATTCCGAGACACTGACTGTCACCAGCCTTCTTCAGCCGGTAACATTCAGACTGGCTTCTGGCTTGATTCCCTCCGGGTTACACTTGTCTCCGACAGGCGTCCTCTCAGGAACGGCAACCAATCCGGCGGTTACCTGGACGACGCACCTTGAAATCGTCGCAGCCAATAGTGTGGCAAGTGAATCCAAGACATTTTCCCTGACTGTTAATAATACACCGGTTATACCAATTATCTAGCAAATTGCTCAAAAAAGCCAGCATGTCAAGCTGGCTTTTTCAATATTAGCTGGTGTGCGATTTGATAAACTTGTTCCAAATCTTAACACTGGCTTCATCAAACACCCTAAGTCCGAACATGTTCTGTTGCCAATGGGCGTTCTGTTTCGCCATCGCCAGTGTCCGCTCCATCACAGTGACCATCTGATCGCTGCTATTGGGGTCGGCATGAAACTGTGAATCAATCCATACGATATCCGGACTGGTGATGACAGGGACGCCATTGACCACCGCGTCCGCCGTCACGATATTGAACGTTTCTGTAAATGAAACCTGCATGGCAAGGTCCATTTGACGCAGCAGCGCGATGAATTTGTCATGCGCCAGCCAACTGTGTTCAACCAGTTCATAATCCGGCAACAAGCCAAACATCTTTGACAGATTGCGCTGGATTGGCTCGCCTTTCATTTCAATACGGGTGCCATTGATGTGGAACCGCAGTTTCTTGCCGAGTTTCCGTGCCAGCTTGATAGCGGCGACCGCTTGCATCAGATGGTTCTTCAATGGACGTAGCGCGCCGAAGCAGGAAATATTGAGTGTATTGCTTTCAGGTAGTGGACAATGCGGCGTAAAATCCAGCGGGTAATAGTTCGGCAGATAATGCACTGTTTCGTTTAGTTTTTTATTTGACCATTTCGGTTTGTAGGCGGCGATGATTGCCCGCATTTCGGCGTCGGTCCGGAGGTCATTGCTGCATGACAGCACGTTTTCATAATCCATATAGCGTAAGGTCCAATCCATGACGACGCCTTCATTGGCGGCGAACGGCAGGGCGGAATGGTTGCGTATGACCCAGATAACCTTGGGATGCAGTTTTTTGAGGATAGTGAATTTCTCTGGCACCACCCAATAGGCTTCGATGACGCAGATATCTGGCTTGAAGACAGTAATCTGGCGATCAATGCAATTATTATTGACGGCATGTGACAGGTCAGTGATATGTCCCAGCCGTGCTGCCAGCATCTGTTCAACGAAGTGTGCGGAATTCAGCAAACCGCTGCTGAGATATTGCAATCCGGAAACCGGGTCGCGTTCGTAGCTGTTCGCGGTTTCATCCGTATATAACGCTTCCCGCGTTTTGAGAATGAATTGAATGCGTGCCATCGTGCGCAAATACCTGAAGTTTTAATAGTGGTTATTCGGCGACGTTGTGAGCGAAATTCGATAACGATGATATGGTAATCAGAAAACATGCCAGCCGTCTCCGTAGACCATTTCAACGGAGTTGTAACTTACGTTGATGACATAACTGCTCTGCCCATCGATTGTATCGTCTTCTTCAGGATACAGTGTGATGCTGTTAGCGCTGGCGTTGCCGCTTTCATCTTTGATGATGAATCTTTTGTCTGGAGTGCCAGCGGGAAGATAAATTGAAACTGCTCCGGCGTAATTGACTCCGAGATAGAGACAATTATTATTGGCGATAAATACACCGGTGGTTACCGGAGTTCGGGAGAATTTTTGGTCAGTTGACAAGGGCTGCCAATTTCCATCAACATTGAGATAAACGCTCGGTACCGTCCCGGTCAGTATAAATAGATCGCCGGGAGCGCCTGTTACTGATGTGATATTCGGATCTGCTGTGCCTGGGATAATGGTCGGTCCGTTCTTGGCAATGCGGAAACTTGAAGCCGTGGTTCCCCGAAGGTTTGTGTATACGTCCAACATCCAAAAATACCGATCGTTCAGATATAATAGGTTAGTTTAGCGGGGTGCTGCCCCGTTTGTCAAATAGTATGTCTTATTTATCCATATCAGTGGGTTTGGTTGCCGGGCATTTCCCTTTTTTGGTTTTGCGCTGCAAAACAATAAATAAGACAAATCCTCTTGCCACAAAGGGCAAAATCATGTCGTACATTCGCCAAACATTTCTGACCAACGGAACGCTCCTGGCCAGCGCACCGAAACTTAACGTTGCTCCCCGCCTGACATCCTCCTATGATGGCACATCCACCGTCACACTCGATTTCGCGTCCGGTGTCGTCACACCCGGCACGTATGATTCTCTCGTGGTCGATACCTATGGGCGGGTAACGTCAGGCTCCACGCCAGCCACCGTTTATTCCGGTGATGTTTCCGGAACCGGGACTTATGGCGTCGCCCTGACACTCGCCGCTGTTGGTACGGCGGGCACCTATTCTTTCGTCGGCACCGACGCAAAGGGACGTGTCGTTTCCGGCGGCAACCTCGCCGTTACAGGCGATGCGACAGGCACCGCAGCGGGTGGCACGCTTATTCTGACACTGCCAACCAGTGGCGTCACAGCCGGCACCTATAACAGTCTGACCGTCAATGCCAAGGGACTTGTTACGGCAGCATCTACCCTCGCCTATCTGACCGGCAACCAGACCATCACCATTTCCGGTGACGCTTCCGGGTCCGGCACCACAGGCATTACGTTGACGCTCGGCGCTTCTGGCGTGACGTCCGGCATTTATGCCAATCTGACTGTCAACGCCAAGGGATTGGTAACCGCTGCCCGAGCCATCAATGCCACTGATGTGACAACAGCACTCGGTTTCACTCCCGTCAACAATACCGCTGTTGGTGCGGTCAGTGGTATTGCCACCCTGAATTCTTCCGGACAGCTTACTGCTTCACAGATTCCAGCCGCACTTGTTGGTGCCGTGGTCTATCAGGGTGTTTGGAATGCCAACACCAATACACCGCCATTGGTTTCCGGCGTTGGCGCCAAAGGCAACTATTATAAGGTTTCTGTTGTCGGCTCAACTACCATTAACGGACTTTCGCAATGGAATATTGGTGACACCATTATCTTCAACGGCACCACCTGGGACAAGATTGACGGCATCCCGTCTGAAGTTGCTTCAGTCAACGGACAAGTGGGCACGGTCACCATCACAACCATCACCGGCAATGCCGGCAGTGCCACTGCCCTTGCCGCCGGACAACCAATTGTTTTGGCAGGCGCAGTCACCGGTAACGCCACCTTTGCCGGCAACACGGGAGCAACCATCTCGACAACGCTGGCGGCATCGGGTGTTAGCGCCGGTACCTATTCTTCATTGGTGGTAAATTCTTTTGGCATCGTCACATCTGGTTTGGCGTTGGCGGTAACTGGCGATATCACCGGCACGGCATCCGGTGCAACCCTGTCCACAACCCTGACGGCGGTTGGCACGCCCGGCACCTATGCCTCGGTCATAACCAACGCTGCCGGTCAGGTGATATCAGGCAAATCCTGGCAGCGCGGCACTGCATCGGGTGCAACCTATACGGTCAATGCACTGGATACTTATGTTGGCGTTACTTATGCTGCCGGCGCATCAACAATTATTATTCCAACCGGTAGCTCAGAGGGGCGTCAATTGCTTGTCAAGGATGAAATCGGTAACGCGTTTGTCAACAACGTTACCATTAATGCCAGCGGCACCGAAAAAATAGATAACGTCACAATGACTCTTATGAATGTCAATTATCAAGCGATCAATTTGGTATACTCGGCGAGTTCGTGGTGGATTGTCTAACGAACCCACGTAACTAAATATGATTGAACTCCGGGGTTTTTGTGGATGAGCTTTCTTGCTGTCGTAAATAATGGCACACTTTTGAGCAGTCGGATTGGCGTCATCAGTCTGACGGCGAATTTGACTGGCACGATTGTCCAGACGACCAACGCCGAAGCAGTTTTGTTGGATCTGCCGAACACCGGAGTATTGAGCGGGACCTATAATACCGTTGTCGTTAATGCGAAAGGTGTCGTAACATCAGGAACTTATGTTTCCGGCTCGGGCGGTGGCGGCGGAGGCACGTTATATTTCACCGGTGATGTCAGCGGTTCCGGATCAGGCACCATAACGCTAACGCTTAATAATAACACCGGCGCCGGCACATATACACAGCTTGTTGTTAACAACAAAGGTCTTGTTACTTCAGGTCAAAGTCCAACTATTTATTACACGGGCGATGCAACTGGCGTCGCGACGCTTGGCACAAATGTTGCGTTAACGCTTCCAAATATCGCCAATTCCGGATCATTTAATAATGTTACAGTGAATGGAAAAGGGCAGGTAACGACCGGCAGCAATGTTGCCTATCTTACCACCAATCAGACCATCACTTTCAGTGGTGACGCGTCCGGTTCGGGCTCGACATCAGTCACGCTCACGCTACCGGGAACCGGGGTCGGTGGCGGAACCTACACCCAGATGAATGTCAACAGCAAGGGTCTTGTCACCTACGGACAAAATCCGACCATTAGTTATTCCGGCGACGTTTCCGGCTCTGCCGTGCTTGGAACGAATGTCGTACTAACTCTGGCTGGCACGGGAGCCGCTGCCGGAACGTATTCCACGGTTGTAATCAACGCCAAGGGGATGGTTCTTTCCGGAAGCAACCCAACCGTCAACTATACCGGTGACGTTACTGGTTCTGGAACAGTTGGCAGCAATATTGTTTTGACCATTGCAAACAATGGGGTTATAGCCGGCACTTACAACAATGTCATTGTCGATACCTCAGGTTTGGTAACCAGCGGTTCAAATCCGACCAGCGCGACTTATTCGGGCACCCTTAGCGCCGGATATGTGACTGCCGCAACCGGCAACTATACCAATACACTGGCAACCACGTTTGCCATTGTTGGCACGGTGAACGCTGGCAGCGGGACATTTGTTGGAACGCTTGCCATCCCGAATGCAGCCGCGCCGCCGTCCGTGGCAGTTGCGGGGAATATGTTTTTTAATAACACCCTGAATTCGCTGCAAGTTTACAATGGCACGTCGTGGCTGACCAATGCCAATGGCAGCAAGATAATTACTGGAACCATTGGTGCCAGTAATTCAGGAGCAACGATGACGGCAACGAATTCTATTCCGACGTCAACTGGAGCGAAACTATTATTTTCGCAGGTGGTTGCTCCAGACTCAACCAGCAGCAAGATAATGGTGCAATTCAATTGCATGGCTGACTGCAATACAGGAACACGAATTGTAACATTTGCGCTTTTCAGAAATGCTACTTGCATTGGCGTGGTGGCTCGTGGTTCCGCGATACCTAACGCCCCAAATACTGTGTCAATGCAGGTATTTGATTTGCCGAATACGACATTTTCAGCAACCTATGCTGTTTATTTTGGAGTAAACACAACCGCTGTGGCATATATTAATTCTGCGCAATCGGCGTCATACGGCAATATCGGCGGCTCTAATGGTTATATAATTCAGGAGATACTATAAAACATGATGAGTTTGTCGCCATAACAGATATGTCCAATAAAATGGCGTCAGCTGATTCACGGAAAGCCGGCTACATCAACCAAGTCCAAACGCGGAGCGACTTCTATTAATGAGCTACCGCTGCCTTTTTATTTCAGGAGTTTATATTAAAATGAACCTATACATCACCTATACCGACGTTCTTTTTGAGTTCTTTCCCAATTCCAACTGGGGAATTAATGGCGATTCGACAGTCTACGCCAATATTGAATGGATCGACAACAACCCGATTCCTCAGGAGGCGCTTGATGATTTGATTCCCCAAACGACCAAAGATGCCGCTTGTAATCAGATCAACGATTTCCGCACTAACTGGATTGGCGGCGGTTTCAATTATACCGGCGCGCTGTTCGATACATCCGCCACGTCAATGGCGGCAATGACCGCAACCATGCTGACCGTCACTTCCGGGGCTGCGCTGTCACCGACCTTTGGTTGGCGCGATGATATCAACGTGTTCCATCCGATGACAAACGTGGATTTTCTCGCTTTCTATAACGCTGTCACCACCTGGTACAATACTGTCTATTCCTATTCGTGGGCACAGAAAGCAAATGTGCAGGCATGTGCCGATGCGCTGTCAGCCAATGCTTATGATTTTACCCAGGGCTGGCCACGTTCGTGGGATGATGTAAGTACCATTCTCGCGGCGCAGGGACTTAGCACGGTTTCTCCGCGTGTCATCACGTCACTGGCATTCCGCAACCGGTTCACACCGGCTGAGACTTCGACCATTACTGTTGCCGCCTACAATGCATTGGTTGCCACGCCACCTGACGCGACATTGCAGGGCTTCATCGACGCGCTCAGTGCAGCCACCGTTATCAACCTGGATGATCCGGCGGTACCTGCCGCACTTTCTCAACTGGTTACATTCGGGCTGCTGACGTCCGACCGGCAAACCGCCATTCTTTCCGACCCGCTGCCAAATGAAATGCCGATTGCCCCGGCACAGAGCATTGCAGGCAACATTCCCAGCGGCGGAGGAGCCACAGCCGCCCCATCTTCCTGACCTGAAGACGCTCTCATCCCATCCCCCTAAAGGGGGAGGGATGAAAGCGCGCAACGGGGAGCCCCGACATGCCTGCGGGTTTCTTCGGTTGCGGCGCTTGCGTTCCGGTTTGAGTCGTGATACGTTCTCCCCATGTGAGAAACGCAAGCGGCTCCGGGGCGTTGCAACCGCAAGGACGCGTCCTCGAAGCCCTCCCCCAAAAGCGTGCACGCTCTTAGGGGGATGGGAGACTCACCGCTCTCTCGGGCACGCCGTCGCTGGAATGGCTCGAAGACCGCTGGCGGCAACCATCACGAGAACGTTAACGAAATCGTCTTGTCTGATATGCGTCCGCTCTGTTATACCCCGGCATGTGCCCTCTACGCAAGCTTTCCGGTTCCGGCACATGGTAAAAAGGGATTTGCAATGACAAGACGAAACCTTTGGTTGCTATCTGCCGCAAGCGGGCTGGCGCTCAGCCTCTCGACAGGCAGTGCCCTTGCAGGCGCAACGGCAACGATCGATAACGTGACTTTCCCCGTTGGTATTGATCCGAGCGGGTCGAACCAGCTTGCCGTTTCGTCGATCTATCAGAACACGATCACCAGTCTGGCTACGCCGTTGCAGGGCATTGGCTTTGTAACCAGCGTGCTCAACAACGCGTCTGGCACGGTTTGGCAGGATGGCGGCGGAGCGACTCCCACCCGTCTTTGGTACGTGATTAACAACTATCTGCCGACGGCAATCACGCCGATTGCCGGTGGATTCGATCTGGCTTTCAAGGGCGGAACGGTGACGTTCTATGCGGCGCCATCGGCTGACAACTTCACCCTGACCGGTAACTTCGCCAGTGATTCGGCAACGATTGCCGGATTTAGTAACGTGTTCCTGTCAGGTGTTGGTGCAGTGAACAACGCGGCAGGTGATACCCTGGAGACGCAAATCGTCGGAACGTTGACGAATTTCACCTTCGGAACCACCACAACCAACTCCTTCATCGACATAACTGGTGGCGACGCCGGGGCTTACTACAATACCAACGCCTTGACCAATCCGTCCAACCCGTTCGACCCGAACTCTGACGTCTACTACTCGGCACAGTTTTCCACCGGAGCAACCTCCAACTATCCTGTCTCCGGGTCGGCGAACATCAAAGCCAACTCGGCGGTTCCGGTTTCTGAGCCGGCTGCGCTTGGTGTGCTGACGGTCGGTCTGATCGGGCTGGCATCAGCCCGTCATCGTCGCCGCCGTCACCACAACGACAGTGGAATGGCTGCTGCCTTCGCCTGAGATTTCCGACTAACGGAAAACCCGGTTAGGGAGACATCGCTGGCCGGGTTTTTCGAGGGGGAGAGCGAGAGTATGTCTGAAACCTCTGAACCAGATGTTTCCACGATTCGTACGCTGTCTTTCCTGACCGGCGACGGGGATACGACTTACGGCTGGGAAAGCGCGGACGACCCTTGGGTGTTGCCGATGATCCAAGCCAAAATCGACGCCGGATATGTGTTCTGGATTGTCAAACGCAATCCGTTGCGTGAGGTTAAATTGCGCTTGGCTGCGGAAGCCAAGTCCGCCCGCAGCATTCTTATCAAGGATGACGATGCGCGTATCCTTTTTGAACAGGGACGCATCGGACTGATGGCGCAGTCAGTTGCCCAACGCTCGGAAGAACTGGTTAGCGAACGGCGGGCACGCTCGGCTGAAGAGGTGGTCAGCCATGACACGTTGGCGCACCGTCCGATGCGTGGGGGCTAAGCAAGTTACGTGCCGAACATTGTCAATATTCCACCAACGATTGCGACCTCGGCGATGCCGGTATTTTGTCGTGGTCCAACCGGTTTGTGCCATGTTCTGCCGGTGGTGCCCGCGCAAACAACCGTGACAAGCTACGCCACGTCGCTGTGTGACGGCAGATCCATGCACGGCTTGTGGTATTACGACAACAGTATTATCCAAACTACGAATTCGTCATTTCCTGGTACCGGCTCATGGCTCTTCGTGCCATCATCATCGTTGATAGGGACGGCGTTTTTGCCTGCCACGGGCATTATGTTTACGCCGCCCACACCGCGTCCGAAAATTGTGCCTGCGGCGGTTCGCGCCGGACGCCGGGCGCTGCGCCGGTCAATCGATCTGTATGCACGGTTTCGCGGCGTTGATGAAGTGCGGCGGTTTCTGCATGGTGAGACAATTGTGTTCGAAGGGGAACGCTATAACTACCGGGTACGCAAAACAATGAACTTGCTGCGGCAGACGATGCATCCTGAGGGAGCGCATATTCCGTATAGCTTGCAGATGATCGACAAGGCGACCGATACGGTGCTGGCGTCGGGATGTGTGGTGTTTCCGGCATTGCCGGTGTTCGATCAGCTTCTGGCATTGTCGTTTCATGTCCGGGACCCCGAGGATGAACGGAAGTTGGTGGCAACCACCAATTGGACACCAGTCTCTGGACCGCAGCGGCGGCTGGCGGCGTGATGAAAAATAGGAGTTTGATTTTGTGAAAATCCCGCAGTGGGTGTACACACTCTTGCCGATGTTCAAACCCGAAAAAATCAATATAGGAGGCACTAGCATGACAGTTCTCCCTGGCGACGACAGGTCGAAATCAATATCCAGTGCTCCGGAACTCGGTGATCGCGTGCGTGATCCGATTACTGGTTTTACCGGAATCGTTGTTGTTACCGCCAATTTCCTCAATGGCTGCGTCCGTTGCGGTGTAGCTCCGGAAACATTAAAGGACGGTTTGCCGCAACGCGAAGAGCACTTTGATCAGGCACAACTGGAAGTGGTTGACAAAACAGTGTTTGTCCCAGCCGGCAGGACCGCAGACGTTGTGTTGGCTAACAATGAAATTCGTTCAACCGGTGGTCCGGAACGCGAAATCCCGACACAACGCGCATTGCCGGCGCCCATGGAAATGTAAGAGAGTGTGGGTACGTGCTCAGGCGGAAAACCTATCTTCCGGTTAGGCACGCGCCCTTTCTTTCTCCTATTTTTTCCCGAGAAAAACTGTGTTCATGTTTTTTTCGGAAGGACGTTCCCCCATCGACTTTCCGTCTGCCATGACGACCGCATGAAAGGTCAGTGGTGTCCGGTAGAACGTCGTGCCATGTGCGTTGGTGACCCAGATCACCGCGTTTTGCACGCAAAAGTTCGACCCGTCGGCGAAATAAAACCGGAACGTGCCGCGCAGTCCGGACAGGTCAACTTCCCGCCCGATGACCTCGCCGCGCCCGAAGTTGCCCTTGGCTTCCACGATGCTGTCCAGTTTCATCACGTTCTTGGCGAGGAACGCGTCGCGAATGTCGTCGGCCGTCCTGACCGCCAGTTTCTGGATGCGTTCACCAGCGTCCTGCCGGACCGTGTCTTCCTGACCTTCAACCAATTGGCTCACCACGTGATAAGCATCGCCGTTCCGGAATTTCGACTTCCTGGAGCAATAATGGTCATACAGCGACAGTTTTTTGCCGGCGAGCGATTCTTTCGTTTGCGCGGCGACGAAGCTGCCCAAATAACCGGCATAACGGTCCGCGATCATCGCCAGAAGCCTGTCATGGCATTCCTGAGTAACCTGTTCCAGCATTGCCAGAACCTTGCCGGTCGCCACCTTTGAGGCTGCCGGCGCCAGATATTTCCCGCGCCGGTCCTCGACCGGCTTGGGCGCGCGCTTGACCGCCATGGTTTTCAGCGTCTGCATCGCCTGCGCCAGGGGCAGGGCTTCCCGCAGCACGGCGAGCGCCGCAGCCGCCATGGGATGGTCAACAGGCGCCTTTTCGAATTTTTTCAGGGCGCCTTCAACCGTATGGAGATAGGGAAAATAGCCATCGATGTCGCGCAGCGTCTGTGGGGCGGTTGGCCAGTCGATGCGGGGCGAAGAGTGGATGGCGGACCGGTAAGCTTCGTCCAGTGCCCGGTTGAGGGTGTCCTTGATGTCCTGATACACCGGGTTGGCAATCGAACCGGCAGCAAGGGCGTCAAAAGCGATTTGCGCAGCCTGCCCAATGCGCTCGCGGCGCTTGTCTGACATCTTCGGGTTGTTGTTGCCGGCGGTGAGCAGTGGAAAGTTTGTCATGTTATGTGCGCCCTGCTGTTTCAATGAACAGAAACTATCACAAAAACCGTCAACAAAAATGATTTTCTCTTGTATGTTTGCTGACTCAACCGTCCATCCACAGCATGTCCTGATCAGCTTGGCTGTACTCACTGACATGGGTGTCGTATATCTCTTCATCAAAAAGCGCCATGTCAGCATCCAGAAGGCGTTGGATTTCGTTTATTGTGTTCTTGGGGAACACAGGGACACCAAAGCGTGCGAGGTCCATAACGTTCATCTCAAAAAATCCTTTTTTTAAGTCGGTATATGCAGGCTACCACTTATTTTCCGCCTGTCAACCGGAAATTGATTTTTGGGCCAATCTGTTTGCAATCAATTTTCTTGCGGTTGTTCAGTCTCCGGCTTGATCTCAGAATCAATCTTCAGACCGGACGGCTTCACCTTCAGCGCCTTCACGATGGCGTCGAACGCCTTTTGCAGGCTCTTTTCCAGGGAATGGTCCTGGACATCCTTCATATCATAGCTGCCGTTCTTCCGCAGGATGATATAGGCCAGCATGCCGGTCTTGCCGAACAAACCAATAAATTGCGCATTGCGCCACACCGTCAGATTGCCAACCGTGCCGACATTCTCGGTTGGAATGGCAATAGGATTGGCGCCCTTGCTGTCGGTGACAATGCCAATCCTGCGCAACTGCCAACTGGCCTGAACATCCCGCAACTTGGTTTTGATGTACGACACGATTGCCGGTGCGTTCCTGACCGCTGACGGGATGTTCGGTATCTCCACGCCATCCATCCTGGCCGTGCTCCTCCGCCCCCAGCCGCCACCGCCAGCCACCAGTTCCAGCTTGACAATCGGCTTGCCATTGACCCAAGCCGTCACGAGATGGTTCCCCCTATGTGTCTCAATGCTCCACTCAAGCCCTTCAACTGTCACACGCTCTGATTCCTCGGCACGCTTTATGCGACCATTACCTGTACCGTAAATACCGATCTGGTTAAGATCGGACAGGTTATATTGATCCTTAAGATAGAGCTTGGCTAGGTCGTAAATCACATTGCGGATTGATTCGTATTTCATCACGTCAGGCATATGCACATGACCGCCATCAGTGAAGAAATATGTCAGATACTTGTCTTTTGGATCGAACAGGTAGCCACGAATATTTGATGGTCCAGCTTTCACAAAACCAACCGTGTAACCGTCAGCAACTGGTTCACGCTTGAGTGATGACACGTTCAGAAAGCCAGTTTTCTTCGTTTTGATAACACCTGCTTCCTCAAGTCCTACCCACCATTTTGCGTTGGACTTGCGGTCAGCCTTACTATCGCTCCAATTCGCCATATTGGCGTTGAGCCAAGCGGCAGCGTCAGGAAGATACCGCACATTATTGGGATTGCGCTTGACCGCATCAAGAATCAGTTCGTCCTTGCGGAATTTCGCCGGCACATCCTTCAGGGTGATAATATAGCCAACAGCCGCCTTATAGACACGGTAGGACCAAAACTTGCGCGGGATGTCCAGCAACAGCTTTCGTTCTTTAAGATAGTAGTCGCGCATGCCATATGGCGCCCATTTGGATATGGCACCGAACGCGATGACTTCCGACATCTGGTCTGATGGGATTTTTTCCAGCACGTTGACGTTATTGACGACAGCCTTTGCAAGACCCATGTCGTCAAGTAATTCAGGCTTGTTGAGTTTTTCGATTTCCTTCGGGTTCTTTGCCAAAATAATGCCCGCCACTTCAGGATCAATCAGATTGGCTGGAATCTCTGACACTTCTGCTTTAATCAGATTATCCCGGAGAGCGGCGGCAACCGTCCGCGAACTCCACACGGATTTTGGAAAACGATTGAATTGTGTCTCCATATCTTTGCTGGTACGGTAGTTGTGGTGGCGGTCATCACTGCGTTTCAGATAAGCGTAAAGTACAGGCTCGGTCAGAACCTTTGCTGGCAAATGTTCCAAAGCCTTGTCGGAATGCTGAACAAGTTGCAACGCAAGCTCGTAATTCATTTGTCCAGGCAGAATGTCCTTAATTTCGGAAGGATTGCTTGCGGCACGGCTTGCCACAACCTCATCGGTCAGCAAATTGTGCGGAATTTCCTTGATTGGAATGGCATCGGCGTCCAGGAAAGCCTGGACGACAGCCCGTGTCTTGTATTTGGTAGGAAGATGCTCCCACATCAGTCCCATCTTGTATTCACTGCCCTTGAAAGCCTGCAATATCATTGCATCGTCAATAACGGCGTCCTTTGGCAAAGCCTGCCAAAATGCCTCGCCATGACCGCTGTTTTCGATCAACGTGGACATGACAGTTGGTGTCAGGTATTGGGTGGGAACCTGCTTGATACGCTTGATGTCAGAGCAATACTTGATGACCATCGCATCGTCCCGGAGGTCTTCCGGAATATCCGCGAACGGGAAATTGATGTTAAGATGAATAAGTTTCTTGATCATCTCGCCGGTCAGGAATTCCGGCTTGAACTTTGCCAGAGCCTGAAAAAGTGACGTGTCGTGCTGTCCTTCGGCATACTTGAACAAAATGTTTGCGATATCGCCATTCAAAAATCCTGTCGGGAAATGCTTTATGGTCTTTGGATTTTTTTTCGCCAGTTCTTCTGCAATTTCCTGCGTCAGAAGCGACGTAAAGCGTTGGGTGTCATCGGCATAACGGGCAAGGCAGTTGATGATGACAGCCGGTGTGCGGAAAGCCTCCGGCACTTCACTAAGCATAAGCCCGTTGTCCATCTGTGTACGTAACGTCCAATACCTGTTGGTAATCTCCGGTGTCCAGAATTTCTTTGGAACAGTCCGATCAAGGGCTTGGTAGCCAGTGACGTGTTCAGCAACGACATTGGCAAGTTCCTGGGTTTGTAAATTGGACGGCAGATTGATAAACACCACCGGAACCTCAGTGATAAGCTCCTGAAGGTTGTTCTTATAGTATTCCTGCGGAAACCAGTTGACCGAGCTTGGGTTATAGCGCAGCACGGCGATTTGAAAATCCACGTTTTGCTGCACATTGGTCGGGATGGCTTCCAGGTCTTGTTGTTTTCTGACCGTTTGTGCAAGTTCCTGTCGATTCATCCTTTCAATCATGGCGGGACTGAAATATGACAAGCCAATCTTGTTAATTTGCTTTTCGAAGTTTTTCTCGCCAATGATCTTCAGCAATGTTGGGTGCTTATGGATGAATTCACCAATGTTGATGGTATCATCACGTGCATCCATAAGGGAATCGCGTCCACCTTTCTCAAAATGGAATTGGTATTTGGCACCGCCATCCGTTTTGTCGATGATCACGTACAGCGGACCACGTTGCGTATAATATGCGTACTGGCTGCCGCGCTCCG
>Ga0302320_10015715_pt1 | contig 15521 bp, 11 predicted proteins | sample Bog_T0_3_FD_202130 | JGI IMG/M metagenome (GOLD analysis project Ga0302320, IMG submission 202130) | Peat permafrost microbial communities from Stordalen Mire near Abisko, Sweden - Bog_T0_3 | ecosystem: Environmental > Terrestrial > Soil > Wetlands > Peat | place: Sweden: Abisko, Stordalen Mire... | reverse complement strand
ATTTCAGGCTCACCTTTTCGGTGATTTCCCAAGTGCGATAAAACGCGCGTCCAACTTGCAGTTTTCAACCATTTCATCGATCCTACTGCCGGATCAAGGATACCAAGCGTCACTTTGCCCGTTCCGCCTTCCCCACCACTTCTTGCTCCACCAAGCGCGCAAGATCCGCTTGCACGCAGCATCCATCGCAGTTGCTGAACTCAAGCTTCCCCCCCAGTTGGTGAGCCAAGCTTGCTGCCAGCTTCAACCCCATCGAATTCCCCCTTGTCGCGTCAAAGTCTTCCCGCAGCCCTACGCCGTTGTCTTTCACCATCACCCGCGCTGCACCAGGTATCCGGGCCACGGAAATGCTGATCTTCCCCTTCCTTCCATTGGGAAATCCATGCTTCAGGCAATTCGACACCAGCTCGTTTGCCAAAAGCCCGAATGGAATCGCCAGATCGAGCGTCAGCGGAATATCTTCGGTATTCAACTCCAATTCGATCTGCCCGGCGCGCTCCGAGTTCGCTGAGATTGCCCCTTCGATGACGTCGCCCAGATACGCAGAGAGCGAAAGCACCGACAGGTCTCCCTTTTGTTGGTAAAGGCGTTCATGAACTGTAGCCATCACCTGAACCCGCTGAACGGCTGTCTCAATCGCATTTCTGCCCTCGCTGTCAGGCAGCGTACGAGCACCCATCTTGAGCAAGCTCTTCACGACCTGCAGGTTGTTCTTCACGCGATGATAGACCTCGCGAAGCAAGACCTCTTTCTCGCGAAGGTTATTGGTCACGATGCGGGAGTAGGCTTCCACTTCCCTGTTCTTGTCCAGCAGCTCCTTCACCGTTACTTCCAGTTGGCGGGTCCTCTCCGCGACACGGACCTCCAGGGCATCGGCCAGTTGCTGCGTTGCCTGCCCAGCCTCGCGCAACTCGATTTCGGCAAGTCTGCGAGCGGTAAAATCGCGCGTCACCTTGGCATATCCGGTCACTTCGCCTGCTGGATTGCGAATGACCGTCAGCACCGAATTCGCCCAGAAATGGGTGCCGTCTTTCCGCACCCGCCAGCCCTCATCCTCCATGTTCTCTCGCTCTGCGGCAAGGCGCATCAACTCCGCGGGACGATTGCGATCAATGTCCTCCTGGGTAAAGAATCGCGAGAAATGCAGGCCGAGAATCTCCTCCGCCGTATATCCCTTGATATGCTCCCCGCCCGCGTTCCATGTAACAACATTGCCTTCGCGGTCCAGCATGTAGATGGCACAGTCCCGCACGCTATCCACAATCGAGCGGATTTGCAGATCCTTGCTGCGCAACGCGTCTTGCGCTGCTCTCTGCTCCGTCACGTCGCGAACAAAACTCAGCACGATCGGACCGGAATCCGTCTGCATCGGCCGCAGCATCACGTCCACCGGAAACTCGCTGCCATCCTTGCGCAAACCCAGCAACTCCATCGCAATACCCATCTGCCGCTCGCGTGGATGTGCATGGTAGTTTTCACGATGAGCAGGATGCCGCCCCCGCATTCGTTCCGGAATCAAGCCATCAATCGACATCCCAACCAGTTCATCCCGCTCGTAGCCAAAGAGCTTCGTGGCGCGCGGATTCGCCTCGCAGATGATCCCTTCCGCGTTGGTCGCAAGAATCGCATCCGCGGAGAGCGAGAACAGGTTCTTCAGCACAAACGGACCGAACTCAGCCCGGTATTGTTCCGCCACGGTTGCAAGTGGGTCGTTCGCGGAGTCCGATAGGCGCATCGCTTAGATCCTCAGTTGACAGGATTCACTCTCGGATCTTGACTCGTTTGACTGCCGTAGTCCATTGTGCGGTCGCTCAATGACCCCGGCTTTACGGGTCGTTATGGTCCAACAAACCGAATCGGCCGAAGCGCAACTTCCTTAGAGCACTCCCGGTCGCGTAGAAATCGTGGCGTCTCCGCTCAGAAGCTGATGCATCAGATGCTTCGCAATGCGCGGATCAGAATCCTTTGCCAGTCCCGCAATCGTGCGCCCGATCAATTTCTCGGCAGGGATACCGGACTCCTGCATCATGGCGTGATTGATCCGCATGATATGGCCCGTCCCGTCGAGTTGGAGCATCGGCATGGAAGCCGCATCGAACGGGTCGATCTCGCGAACCGCCCCCTCTTCCCCCTGATAGCGAACCCTTTCTTCCGCCCTTCGCAGACTCACCACAAAACCCCTGTAGCCGCCTGCATCGTCCGACAGCGGCGTAACCGTCAGGTCTACCAGGAAAGGCTCTCCTTCGGCCGGATATAGAAAAAGGCTGAACTCCTCAACGGTCATGTTCAGTCCGCGATTATTCAGAACCGGAACTGGACGGCGTCGTTGGTCGCGAAGATCCACGATCTCCGAAATACGCCGGTTGGCCGCAAACTCCTTGGTACGACCGGTCATCCTCTCGGCGGCCGCATTCATAAATAGAATGTCACCCTCGGTCGTAACCATCATCAGGGCGCCGGTCATGCTATTCACCGTTGCAGCCATCCGGCGGTGAGTGGCGCGCAACCCGATGTCCGCCTCCGCTTTCGCCAACGCAACCTGAAGGGTGGCTTTCAACTCCCGCGTCTGAAATGGCTTGGTCAAATACCCATAGGGCATCTCCCTTGCCGCCCGGCTTATGGTTGTGTCGTCGCTGTAGGAAGTGAGAAAAACCACCGGCACGCCATACGTATCCCGTAACAATTTGGCAACCTCGATGCCGTCCATGCTTCCGGTAATGCGTATATCCATCAGTGCCAGATCGGGCCGGTTCTCTTCGACTGCCATCAGGGCTTCGTCAGCGCTCTCCGCAAGCCCGACCACTTCGCAACCAAAGTCTTCAATTTCCTGTTGCAGGTCGAGAGCGACAATCGGCTCATCTTCAACGATCAGAACCCTTCCATTCATAAACCCTCCAGGCAGATTTGGCCCAACATGAGGGATGGTCGCGGCCCGCCGAGTGTTGGGGGGAGGAGTCGGCAGGGTCATCGTTCGACCGTAGGGGACGTTCTTCAATACACCTTCTAGGGAAACCTAGAACATATTCCGAACGATTGGCAACTGCCAGCAGGCAAGACGAACGAAAGAAACGAATAAATCGAGGTCTTGCCAACCTGGACTGCGCAATCGAAACCCCACGAACCGCAATGGTTTGCATGAAGGAAGGACGCCCTTTTTGCCCCCGATTGAGGTAGTTAGCGCGCCTTCAATTTCAGCGTGAACCAATATCTCCGTGCTCCATGCTTGAATCGTTCTTTGATTCAAGGGAGGAAGCTACAGATCTCGATCTCGCCTGTAAACATCCTCCAGCAAAGCCGGAGGCTTTACGAAGGGTGCCCCCTCAAAGTGGCCTGGTCAACCTTCTTGCCAAAAGAGGCACATTGCGAGCGCCAGCTTTGGCACCCGCGCCGTAGGCGCAATGTTTGTTAGCCCCGCGTTTCAACGCGGGGTGAGCAAAACCAACGATTTGTCCGGAGTCCCGTAGGGACTGTAAATGCAAGCTGACAGACGCTTATTTAAAATGGTTTATTGAATTTTTCTTTTCATGGCTACACAATGGTCATACATTTAAATGGAATTGAGATCGTAGGCCATGGCGACCAAGGCGACACACTAATCAGTGAGTGCCCCCGGCAGAGCCGCATAAGCGCTAACTTGTTTATTGCAACGGCGACCAGACTTTGATACCGTGGGGTGCATGACGACCGCCAACGGAGCTAATGAGGATTGGAACCTCCTGCTTTCGTTTTTTCCGCCGAACTGGAAAGAACTGGGGCACGTGAGTGAGGCGCTGAAAGGTTTGCGTCAGGATAAGAATGAAGAGAACTACATGCGCACGCTCTTGCTTCACCTGGGGTGCGGTTTTTCGATGCGAGAGACCGTGGTGAGGGCCAGGCAGGCCAAGCTTGCGGAGCTTTCCGATGTAGCCCTCCTCAAACGTCTGCGCAAAAGCAAGGAATGGCTGTATAGTCTCTGTTGCGCGCTCTTTGAGGAGCGTGGTCTTGTTACTCAATCGGCGCCGCTTCGAACGCTACGATTGATCGACGCGACGGTGGTCAAGGAGCCCGGAAAGACGGGCAGTCAATGGCGCATTCACTACAGTCTGCAATGGCCCACGCTGGTTTGCGACCATTTCAAAATTACCGCTGCGGAGGGAAAGGGAAATGGTGAATCGCTACGACAATTTCCTTTGAGTCCCGGGGATTACGTTCTTGTCGATCGCGGTTACTGTCATGCCAGTGGAATTCATTGTGCTGCCGGCAGAGAAGCTTACCTTGCCGTCCGACTCAACCCGGACGGCATCCTCTTGCAGGCACCCGATGGATCCAAGTTTGGATTGTTGGAACGATTAAAATCGATTACCGCAACGGGGCAAATGGAGCAATGGGAAGTTCTAGTTCCCTTCGAAGACCATGCCCCAATTTCAGCTCGGCTATGCGTAGTTCGCAAGAGTCAAACGGCCATCGCACTGGCCCAGAAGAAGCTCAGACGCTATGCTTCCAAGCATGGCACCCAGCTGCAACCTGAGACCTTGGTTTACGCGCAATATGTGATGGTTTTGACAACATTTCCCGCGCAGGAATTTTCCCTGCGACAGGTTCTTGACCACTACCGGTTTCGGTGGCAAATCGAACTGGTCTTCAAACGCTTTAAGCAAATTGCCCAGTTGGGCCACTTGCCTAAACACGATCAAGAAAGCGCGAAAGCCTGGCTTTATGGAAAGCTGTTCGTCGCCTTACTCACCGAGAAACTCATCCAGCACGCTCAGACCATTTCCCCCTGGGGATACCCACTCGCACACCAAGCGACTTCCCAGCCGATGGCGTGAGTTTCCCTTTGCGTTTCACCAAATCACCGCTGCGATCCAGCCTCCCTTGGCACTGAGCCAGATGTTGGCGAACTGGGGCCAGATCACCAGAGGCCTCGCCGAAGCGCCGCGCAAGCGCAAATCGCAGGAGCAAGCATTCTTTAAAACAAGTTAGCGCTTATGCGGCAAAGCCGGGGGAACTCCCCTTTGATTAGATACAAAGCGGAAGGCTGTGCTGATCGTTCTCCGGCTATTCTCCGACTATCGATTGCCAGCGCCCCATGAGACTCGCTTTCACGCTGCGTTGTTGTTCTATTCACAATATGTAAACGTATCTCTACTACTATCGGTTCACTTTAAAATCCACACTCAAACCGTCATAACCTAGGAGCTTCATGCCCCGTACGTGTATCTTTCTGTGTATTTCCCTCCTAATTTGCGCCGTCCCTTCCGCAATTGCCCAATTCGATAGCGGAAGCATTCTTGGAACGGTGCACAACGCCAGTGGGACAGAGATCCCAGAGGCCTCCATCACGCTCCGCAGTCTGAGCAACGGCACCACCCAGACGACAGTCAGCAACAGCACCGGCGACTACACCTTCGCCAGCGTTCCCGCCGGGGATTATGTTGTTGCGGCACATTGCGGCAGCTACAAGGATGCCTCCACTTCGACGTTCACGGTGACCGTCGGCGCGCGCCAGAGAGTCGACATGAGTCTGCTCCCTGCCAGCGTCACCGAGCAGCTTGTTGTGACAGCCAGCGCAGCTCTGCTGGAGACCGACAGCAGCGATCGCAGTATGGTCATCAATCCCACCGAGGTCGTGAATCTGCCTCTGAACGGACGAGACCCGGCGGACCTTGCGCTAATAGTGCCCGGCGTCAACAAGTCGTTCCTGGAAATCGAAGGCGCCACAAGCCGGGAGGCTGCCTACAACGTGAACGGCTTGCGTAATCAGGTAAACTCGTTTCTTTTGGACGGTCTGGACAACAACAGTTGGGCTCTGAACGATCTGGGCTTCTCCAACCAGGAGATCCAACTCAGTCCCGATGCACTCTCCGAGTTCCGCTTCACCACTGGAAACCAAAGCGCGGAATTCGGTCAATCTGCCGGCGGTCTGGCTAACGAAGTCTCGCGCCGCGGTACCAACACGATTCACGGCGCCGCTTGGGACTACCTGCGCAACACAGACCTCAATGCGAACGGCCCGATTCCTCCGGCGAACGGCGAGAAGGCCACGCTCATCCAGAATCAGTTCGGCGCCGACATCGGCGGCCCGATTCTTCGCGACAAGCTCTTCCTTTTCGCCGATTACGAGGGATTCCGCCGTATCCAACGCGCCCCCCAGCAAGCCACTTTGCCCACCGCCGCGATGGCTCAAGGGACATTCACCGACGAGAGCGGCAAGCCCATTCCCATCACCAATCCCTATACCAAAGCCGTTTACAGCAATGGCGTCATTCCCATGGCCGCATTGAAGGCAACCAACTTCGCGGGAACCACGATCCCGGAGATCAGTCCCTTGAATGTAACTGTCCTGAACGACTTGCCCACTGCTTCAGTGGCCGCGGTGCCCAACGACATCTACACTTCGTTTCCGCTGGGGACAGAAGACTCCGACAAAGGCGATTTGCGTGGGGATTACTACATCAATCCGCGCATGACCGCTTTCTCCCGCTATAGCCAGCGCCGATTCAACGCGCTCGATCCGTCACCCATTCCCGCGCCGATTTATTCCACCGCGAAAGGCAACATCAATCAGGACAACAAGCAGTTGGCCACCGGATATACCTGGCAATTCAAGAGCGACTCGGTTCTCGACTTGCGCATTGGATTCACCTGGAACGCCGGCGCCCAGAACCCCACTTCGATCGGGCAACCCAACATGCTGGTTGCGGCAGGCGAGCCCAACGCACCCAGCGATCTCTCCTTCGCCAGCGGCCTGAACACGGTGAGCGTGACCGGATTCAGCCAGTTTGGACGCACCAATAGCCTGCCAACGGTCGTTGATCCCTTTGTCATCAATCCCAAGGCAAATTACTCGCTGTTTAAAGGGCATCACAGCTTTAAGCTCGGCTACGAGTACTTGCATGTCTCGTCGGTGGTAAGCAACTTCAAGCCGGTTTTCGGCGCCGACACTTACGGCGGCAAGTTCAGCGAGGGCACGGCCACCGCCGCAAAGCTGGCCAACGGTACCACCGACCCAAGCTATGCTCTGGCCTGGAATCTGGCCGATTTCATTTTCGGCGCGCGCAGCAAGTACGAACTGAGCGCCCACCATACTGTGGAATACAACCAGCGCCTGCACTTTGTGTACGCACAGGACGACTGGCGTTTGACCAACAAGCTCACGGTCAACCTTGGCATTCGCTGGGAATACGGCACCCCGCCCTTCGAGACAAACAATCAGTTAGCAAACTACATGCCCACCGGCGCCACTACCGGCACGATGGTCATCGCAAGCAGCGGGTCCATCTACGACCGCGCCCTGATCCATATCAACAAGACAAACTTCGCTCCTCGTGCCGGCCTGGCATACAGCCTGGACTCCAAGACGGTGGTGCGCGCAGGTTATGGCATCAGCTATCAGCAATTCCTGCGCGCCGCAGTGGTCAACGAGCTGGCGCAGAACGCTCCCTACAACATCGACAACGTAATCACACAATATTCTCCGATCACCAAGACCACGGGCCAGGCGCTCTGCGCATCCTTGTCGGCCGCGCCGCTGAGCTGCTTCCAGCCGACGCAAATGGGCTACGTGAACAACTTTCTGACCGCTGCAAACTCCTCCGCTCTCTCGACGACCACCACCTACGATCCTGCCAGTACGCCGACCACCTACGTGCAGAGTTATCAGTTCTCGGTGCAGCGGCAACTGTTCAACCGCACCTATCTGGATGTCGGCTATGTGGGCAATTACGGGGTCCACGAAGAGATTTTGCAAGACCTGAATCAGGCTGTTCCCAATGCTGCGGGCGCTGCGCTCAGCCTGCAGGCGCGCCGCCCCATCGCGGCCTTTGCCGGCATTCAGGAGTCCTTCAACGAAGGCGTTTCCCGCTACAACGCTTTGGAAGCCAAGCTGGAAAAGCGTCTGGGGAACGGCATCTACCTGGCCAACTCCTTCACCTGGTCGCATGCCCAGGATATGGCCGCCGCCAATCAAGAGCTGGACAACAACGACAGCCCCCTCGTGAATCTGAACGATCCGCTGGGGTCTTACACACGCTCGGCATATGATCGTCCGCTGAACGATTCGCTTGCCGTGGTCTGGGATCTTCCCTTTGGGAAGGATCTACTCTTCGGCTCGCACGCCGGAGCGCCGCTGCAATTCGCTCTCAGCGGATGGCAGGTGACGGCTCTGAATACTTACGTGAGTGGCCTGCCCATCAACATCTCCTACTCTCCGTCGACGGCGCAGCAAGTCAGCAACCTGACCAGCTTCCTCTATCGTCCGAATCTGGTGGGAACTCCGGTTCTGGCCGGCAGCAGCCGGACCGCCATCTCTCCCGGCCAGTATCAATACCTTGACCCCACCGCCATCTCCGTACCGACAGCCGCCAACACGCCGTTTGGAAATTGCCCGCGGAACGTGGCGCGTACCCCCGGTTACTTTGACCTCGATCTCGGACTACACAAGCGCTTTCCGCTGGGTTTTGAAAAAACCGGACTCGAGTTCCGCGCCGAGGCATTCAACGTTCTCAATCACCCCAACGCGCAGGCGCCCGATTCGGTTGCCACCGACTCCAGTTATGGCGTCGTCAACTCCTACTATCCCAGCCGCGAGCTGCAAGTAGCTCTCAAACTTGTCTTCTGAATTCCAACGGGGCGCTCACAACAAGCGTGAACGCCCCGTCTTCTCTTCGTTCGCCACGAATCCGCGAGCATGAAACTCCATGCGGAACGACCTGCCCTGCATTTGTGTGTTCGTCGCTGAAAATCATCGCCAGGAAATCATGAATGGCCCAGAATTGTGTCGCCATGAGATCGTTGCCAGCAGCCGTCCCGCTGAACCCAGGAACAAGTAAAGCGGAAATAGGGAATGACAAGTCGCCCAGCGGTGCGGGGTCTATTGAGATCCCGCCGGGTCTGGCTCCAGGCCAATTCGATCATTGACAGCATTGCGAAACCGCTGTTTGCTGCCCAGGTAGCGTTCCGTAGTCTGGACAGAAACGTGGCCCAGCAAAAATTGGATTTGCTCCAATTCGCCATCCGCCTGATGGCAGAGACGGGCGCATGTGCGCCTGAGGTCGTGAGGGGTCAAGGACGGAATTTCGCAGTCTATTGCCTTTTGCTTCACGACGCCCCAGATGACTTTCGGGCTGAATCCGGTTCCCCATATCCTGCCAGCTTTGTTGATCGAACGAAGGAGAGTGCCAGTCGCAATACCGGCGGCCACGGTCTACGAATCAATTCCAGCTTTCACCCAATCCGGAACCGGAATAGTCCGTATGTGACCACCTTTGCCAACAAGATCGGCAATGACCCAGTGTTCCTCCCTCTGCTGGATGTCCTCAACTCTCAATGCAGTCAATTCCGCCCGACGTAGCCCGCACCCGAGCAATATCGCGAGGGTGGCGTAGTCGCGCTGCCACGTAGACTTCCTCGATCTATCGCACCCTGGGGCGTATTTCGTTACCGATCCTGGCCGCTTCGCTGAGGATTAGTTGATCCTGGCGCCCTGTTCCGTTACGGACGAATAGGCTCCCCATCGCCCTTCGTCGCAGGCTGAACGCGCTACGCGTGTGGCGCGCGCCGGTCCGAGATCGGCGCGGGGACCGGTGAGAGGCCGCGCCCGTGAGGGATGATAACTACTATTCGATGCCGAGGAAGGTTACCAAGCCCTTGCGCAAGTGAGAGTGCGTTAGCGGATTCCGATTGAATCAAGGAATTGTGTGGACCAGCCTGTCAACTTGAAGCCGCCGACACCGTGTGAGCCTTCGTTGCCTCCGCCCCCGCCATCCGTATACACAAAGGCATCATTGGCTGCGTGGGCCTTGGTTGGAGTGGCGAAGAGTGCCGGAGCGAAGGTCAGTGTTGCGATTACGTAGGTCATTTTGCGGTGCATGGTTTTCTCCTTGTGAGTGGCGCAGAACACTTGGGATGAGAGGAGTATGGGGCAGATCTGATCGCGACTCAATGAGCTACGGATGAGGTGGGAATGAGTTCTCTGCCGCCCGCGAACTCATCTGCAACTCATCTCCGCCTCATTGAACGGCGGGCGGAGGCGGGGGATACTCCATTCAGCAGAGCAAGCAGCTCAAGGCACCGAATTGAAAAGGGGGATTTTCCATGAAAAACAACAAGACACTGCTACTCGCAGCTTCGATCCTGGCCCTCACGCTCTCGGCATTTCCGCATGCTGCCTCGGCCGACACAGGCACCATCCAGCAAGCAGACCCAGACCTGACCCGGCAAGCAGGTGTTAAAGGGGTCAAGTACATGGCGGTCATACTCGCTGCAGGCAATCTGATTTCGCTGCTGGCGCCCTGAGAGCGTTGATCGAATCGCTCTGGTATTGGTGCAGGCTTTCCGCGATCGTGCACCTTCAGTTGTTCGCCGCTTCGATAAGACTGAAGCTAACCCGGACCAGGCAGGCGGCAGTGAACGCCGCATGAGGAGAAGAGATGAAACTACGTGGAATCGCAATTCTGGTGTTGGCGGTTAGCGCACCTTGCCTGTTTGGCACAGTAGTGAGCGCACCGGTAGTGAACAACGGCACGATCAACTACGCGACAAATCGGGTCACTCTCAACGGTTCAGGATTTGAGCCGGCAAAGGCGGCTCCAGTCGTGCGGCTGAACGGCGCCGCGTTGATAGTCGATTCTTTCAGCATCGCGCAAATCGTCGCTACGCTCCCGGCCAAAACCGCAGCTGGGACTTACAGCTTGACTGTTACAAACAGCCAGGGGGCGGCTACGGTGTTTGACTTGACCTATGGTGCAGACGGACCCCAGGGACCGGCAGGACCTGCCGGAGCCAAGGGACCACAAGGCGCAACCGGGCAGGCAGGCTCGACGGGAGCTACCGGGCCGCAGGGACCCAAAGGGCCCGCAGGAAAGCCGGGAGGTGTGTTGTCATTCTCAGCGAACGCCCGAATCGATTTAATCGCTCTTAATAACATCGCGCTTCCAGCTGGCACCGGCTTAACAACGATCACCGCGATCTTTCTTCCGAACGCTGGAACCTATGTGATTGGGGGACAGCAATTCGTCGAAAATATCGATCCCACGTTCCCGGGGGAAATTAACTGCTTTCTTGCAACTAGTTTGAACCCGGCAGACATACTGGGGAACGGCGCTCCTCAATTCTACGCGACCGTTCCCCCCTCATACGATGCGACCTTTCCGCTCAACGGCTACTACATCGCGCAGCAGGCTGAGACGACGCTCTATGTGCAATGCGCGTACAGCAGCACTAATGCAGGCAATTTCTCGTCGAAAATGCTTGCGGGAGGAGGCTCGCTTACGGCGATCCAGGTGCAGTAGGCCTCAAAGGCTCCGGGAATTGGTGCGTCGCGGCCAATAGCACAACGCCAATCCCACATGCATAGGTGCAGCAACGTCCCCATCATGCTGCACCCGCAGCAATTCAGCATTTCACAAAGACCGAAGTTAGGTTCGGTCAAGGCAGGCGGCGATCAACGTCGCAGAAGGAGGAGAGATGAAACTTAAGGAAATCGCAATTCTGGCGGTAGCGCTGAGTGCAGGCAGCTTGTTTGGGGCAACGGCGATCGGGCCGGTGGTCGCGCAGCAAGCGCGACGAAGCAATGAGTCACACATACCGGCTGGCATTCGCTACCTACAGCCATTAGCGCGGGTGGAATCAACGCAGAATTTGGATTTGATTCTGGGACTTGCTCTACGCAACTCGGACCAGATTGATGGCACCATTCAAGCCCTATACGACCCGACCAACCCGCGATTTCACGCCTTCTATTCGCCCGAAGCATATGAGGTGGCCTTCGCACCCTCGGCCGCGTCTCTGGCGAGCGTGACATCTTATGCAAAGAAAAATGGTCTGACGGTCGTAGATACGCCCGGCGGCCTCTTCGTGCGTGTTCGCGGATCTGTGGCGACCGTTGAGCGCGTTTTTCATACCAAGATTCAGACCTACCAGCATCCCTATGAGGCGCGTACGTTCTATGCACCGTCTATAGAGCCTGAGTGGCCATCCAATCTGCCCATTTCGCATATTTCTGGTTTGGATAACTTTTTTACGCTTAGGCCGTTCACCACGCCATGCAAAAATGCCGCAGAAATTCAGACTCCTCCAAGCGGCGCGCTCTGGGGCCAAGCGTTCCGCAAGGCCTTTGCGTCAGATGTCGAAGCCACGGGAAGGGGCCAAGTGATAGGCATTTTTTCATTGGACGGATTCTACCAAGCCGACCTAAACGCCTATCAAGATGCGGCGGGCGTTTCGCGGGTCACAGTCAACACGGTGCTGACCGGCAGCGCAACAGGAAGCGCTTCGAGCGATAACTGCGAGGTATCCATGGATATCGAGAACGCCCTGTCTATGGCACCCGGCGTCAAACAGATAACCGTATACGAGGCGGATTATTCCAACGCATCGGTCATCGCCCAGCTTGCGGAAATGGCAAAGCCGACAAAAGGCGAGCCTCTGCCTGGGCAGATCAGCACGTCGTACTCATTCTTCTACGATTCAAACGTCTATGCCGCCTTGAGTCGATTTTCTATGCAAGGGCAGGCATTTTTCACTGCCTCAGGCGACTTCGGGGCCTATACGGCTTATGGGGCCTACAACCAAAATACGCCTTATCCACCACAAGACTACCCGTGGATTACCTCAGTTGGCGGGACCGTACTAGTGACTGACTCAAATGAAGCTTGGTCGTCGGAGACTGGCTGGGGTGGCAGTGGGGGTGGTTACAGCCCATGGCAATGCAGCGACTCGACTTTTGACATTCCGGGCTATCAAACTGGGCTGAGCGACTCCTCCAACCGAGCGTCGACGCTCGCACGGAATGTCCCAGATGTTGCCATGCCGTCAACAAACATTGCGGTACGGTCGGAAAACGGCATTTGGAGCATGACAGGCGGTACGAGCGCTTCGTCCCCGCTGTGGGCCGGATTCTCCGCGCTCATAAATGAGGTGGCTGTTTCGAAGGGTTTGGGACAATTGGGGTTTCTCAATCCGGCGCTGTACGACATCGGGAGAAACCCCGGCTATGCAACCGCATTTCATGACATCACCCAAGGATCAAACTCGAATACCGTGGATCCTAATCAGTTCGGAGCAGTCTCGGGATACGACTTGGTGACAGGGTGGGGAACCCCACGCGGACAGGCGACGATTAACGCAATCATTGAGGTCAGCACGCCGAAGGTCAACTGCGCAGGGCTCGCAACTCTCCTTGCTGATCTCGAGAAGCAGCTGGCGAGCGCCAAAGCGCGATCGCACACGCCAGCCTGTAGCGGACAGGCCTTGTTACTCTGCGTCCGTGAAATCGAGGCGATTCAACAGCAGATCACCGCGGAGACGGCGATCTCGAACAAATACTGTCACTCGGCTCAGATGTCGAGCGAGCGCCCCGTTATTCGTGCTGCCGCATTGCCCCTGATGCATACGGATCCCCTGCGGTGGGCTTCGCGCGCGCCGTTCTCGCTCGGCACAGCCGTCACGAACGAATTCGCGGAGTATCGGCCCACTTGCATGTGGGTAAAGCAATCGCCGATGGCGCGGTAGGGCCTGCTGGCGAATGACCTTGAAAGTCGACGAAGCACACTCCAGTATCTCCAAAACATCGTCACCAAGCTTGGCTGGCGATGGATCCAGGAACGTTCAGACGAATGGAACAGGCTCCTTCACTGCGATCCAGGTGCAGTTGGCCGCCCGGGTTTCGCGAATAGGGGCGACGCCGGCAAAAGAGGCTCCCGCACAACACATCAAAAACTCATTTTCGGCACAACCGAAGGAATGGTAGGCTTCACCGCATGAATGCACCCACGAACTTGCTCTCAGGCACGCAACTGACCGCACTTCGCCAGGCGGTCAGTTGCTCGGTTCTCGACGGCGGCAACCCGGAATACGACGCGGCCCGACGCGTGTGGAACGGCCATATCGACCGCAGACCCTCGGCGATTGTGCGTGCCACGAGCATTGCGGACGTGATGCGGACGATACGATTCTGCCGCGAGCAGGGAATCAAGGCCTCGGTACGCGGGGGTGGGCACAGCGCGGCAGGAAAGGCCGTGATCGACGGCGCGTTGATGATCGATCTATCGCTGATGCACGAGGTGCAGGTGGATGGAGGGCGGAAGCGGGCCGTTGCCCAGGGGGGCGCGACCTGGAGTGAATTTGATCGGGTATGCGAAGCGAGCAAACTGGCGACCACAGGCGGCGTGATTTCGTCGACCGGTGTTTGCGGGCTGACGCTTGGCGGCGGCATTGGCTGGTTGATGGGCAAACATGGACTGAGCTGCGACAACGTGATCTCTGCAGACATTGTGAGTGCGGACGGCGATCACGTTTCGGCGAGCGCGACGCAGAATGAGGACCTGTTCTGGGCGATACGCGGAGGGGGCGGCAACTTTGGGATCGTGACTGCGCTGGAGTTTCAACTGCACGATCTGGATATTGTGCATGGCGGCGTGATGCTCTATCCGCGGCCTTCGGCATGGGAACTGCTTCGGCAGTATCGAGACATTACGCAGAAGGCGCCCGACGAGTTGACGGCCTATGCCGCGCTGCTGGTCGGGCACGGACATCCGATGGTTGCGGTGGCGCTATGCCACAGCGGGGAGGCGGAGGCTGGTGCAGCGGCATGCAAGCAATTCCAACTGAAAACGCCACCCGCCGCCGATATGACGGGGGCAAAGAGATACACCGAGATTCAGACCATGCTTGACTTCACCGCTCCCGCGGGCAAGCACTACTACTTCAAATGCCCATTCTTGCGCGAGCTTACAGATGACGCGATACGGATGATCGTGGACTATGCGGAAAACATGCCGACGGAGCAAACGCAGATCATTTTGGAACACATGCACGGGGCCGCAAGCCGGGTTCCGGCGAGCGAGACGGCCTTCGGCCTTCGTCGCGTCCACTACAGCATCAACATTGTACCGGCGTGGGAGGGCCCAGGCGAAGCGCAAAGGTGCATCGAATGGGCGCGCGGCCTGGCAACACTGCTTGAGCCATTCGGGGCGTCGGACACCTATGTAAACTATCTGGGCGAGGACGGAGCAGCGGCGGTTCGCGCTTCGTACGGACCCAACTATCAGAGGCTGGCCGTGCTGAAGAGGAAGTTCGATCCGGATAATTTCTTTTGCTTCAACCAGAACATTGCGCCGGAGGGTTAGGCGCGATCGGGGATGGAAGGCCGACAGAAGCGAGAAACTCTTTGTAGCGCGGATCGCTGTGATACGGACGAAATTCTTCGCTGATTGGAATTATGTAAATCGGGGCGGATTTTTGGACGACGGCCCGTTTGATCGCTTTAAACATCTCGTCCACTTCGTCGAGGGCAGCGTAGACCATTGCGACCATAACGGAGGGATCGGTGCGCTGCTCGGCAGCGCGCACGCGCTTGAGCAAAGTGAGCGCGCGCTGGCGCTCCCCCTTCGAACCGTGCGCGACAGCCAGCATAGTAACTGATGTTACGCAGTCCAGATCTGAGGGGGATGCTGGCGAGGTCAGGGTGAGGCGATCAAAAACTGTTGCTTCTTCAGGTTCATCGGCACGATGATCCCCTTTTCCCCTGCTACGCTTCGCCC
>Ga0302320_10015714_pt1 | contig 15521 bp, 7 predicted proteins | sample Bog_T0_3_FD_202130 | JGI IMG/M metagenome (GOLD analysis project Ga0302320, IMG submission 202130) | Peat permafrost microbial communities from Stordalen Mire near Abisko, Sweden - Bog_T0_3 | ecosystem: Environmental > Terrestrial > Soil > Wetlands > Peat | place: Sweden: Abisko, Stordalen Mire... | reverse complement strand
GAGTCGGCAGCGAGCGCTACGGGGCGACGCGCTGGCTGGACTTCGGGTTCTTCTCCTTCCAACCCTCCGAAACCGCCAACGCCGCCGTGCTCCTGATCACGGCGAGCATCCTCATCCGGAGCAAGGTGGGCACCGTGCGCCAGTCGCTCGGCGTCCTCGGCAAATTGGCCCTTGCGGCGGGTGCCCCCATCGTGTTGGTTTTGCGCCAACCCGACCTGAAGTCGGCGATTGTCCTGCCGCCCATGGTGTTTGCGATGCTCTACGTCTCAAGGCTGTCCGCGCGTTTTTACGCCGGGGCCCTTGCCGCGTTCATCCTGGTCGTGAGCCTGGTTGCCTGGGACACCCTGCGCTACGCGGATTTTGTCCAGGCCCGGGCGAACTCCCAGTCGGCCGCGCCCGCCTCCTACAGGAGCTGGGTGCCCCTGCACGACTACCAGCGCAACCGCATCCTCACCTTCATCGCTCCGGACAAGGTCGACCCGATGGGAATCGGCTGGAACCAGCGCCAGTCCCTGATCTCCGTCGGTTCGGGCGGCCTTTTCGGGAAGGGGTGGACGGAGGGCACGCAGGCGCGGCTGGGATACCTGCCGCGCTCGGTCGCCCACAATGATTTCATTTTCTCGGTAATCGCCGAGGAGAAAGGTTTCTTGGGAAGCTTCACGGTTCTCAGCCTGTTTGGGATAGTGTTGTTCAACGGCATACGCATCGCAGGTCTCGCGAGGGACCGGCTAGGCACGCTGCTCGCCATAGGCGTCACCGTGCTGTTCGCGGTGTATGTGTTCGTGAACATCGCGATGACCATCGGGCTCATGCCCATAACGGGCATACCGCTTCCCTTCATCAGCCACGGCGGCTCATTTGTGCTCAGTTGCTGCCTGCTGCAAGGACTGGTCCAAAGCGTCTATCGCTTCCGGAAGGATTTCGTATGACCTCGAATCCCTCCCGCGATACCGACCGCTTTGCCGGAATTTCCTGCGCCGCGACCCGAGCCCGGCCGCGCCCCGTGGACAACCCCGCCAGGACGCAAAATGAGCGATCAGCCCCCCTCCAACTCCGACGTCTCTTCGGACGCCGCCCATCCCTATGACGATGAAATGGCCCAGCCGCCGCCCGCCCGCGAGGTCGAGCCCGTAAGCGCGGACGAACTCAAATCGGGCGCCCAGGAACGCTCCCGCAACCGCCCCTTCCTCCAGAAGATGATGGCCGTCTTCCGCAAGGAGCGCGGCGCCTACCGGGAGCTCATCATCAATTCCGAACCCCTCGAGAAGCGCGTGGCGCTCCTCGTCGACGGCCGGCTCGAGAAGTTCGAGATCGAGCGCGAGTCCGACAACCGGATGGTCGGCGGCATCTTCAAGGGCCGCATCAAGAACCTCGATCCGGGACTTAAGGCCGCGTTTGTCGACATCGGCTACACGAAGAACGCCTTCCTGCATTACTGGGACATGATCCCGGCCGCCGCCGATTCGTCGGTCGAGGTCGTCCGCGTGAACCGCAAAAAGGACGCCCAGCCCCGGGGCGAGATCACCGTCAAGGACATCCCGAGCCTCTACCCGCCCGGCACCGACATCGCCATCCAGGTCACCAAGGGGCCGATCGGCACCAAGGGCCCCCGGACGACGACCAACCTGTCCCTACCCGGGCGCTACCTGATCCTGACACCCTACAGCGACGGCTGCGGCATCTCGCGCAAGATCGAGGACAACCACGAACGCCGGCGCCTCAAGCAGCTGATCAACGAGCTGACCATCCCCGAGGGCATGGGCGTGATCGTGCGCACGGCCGGAGAGGGCAAGAAGGCCCGCTACTTCGTGCGCGACCTGCACATCCTGCTCAAGAAGTGGGAGGAGATCGCGCAGAAGATGCAGTCCGAGCGCTCCCCCGCCTCCCTCTACATGGAGCCCGACCTTGTCGAGCGCACCGTGCGCGACTTCCTCACCGAGGAGGTCGACCGGGTGCTCATCGACAACCGCGCCGACCACGAGCGCACGCAGGCCCTGGTGGGCCTGATCTCCAAGCGCTCCAAGTCCAAGATCGCCCTCTACAACGACAGCATCCCCATATTCGAGCGCTTCAACATCGAGCGCCAGATCGAGCAGACGGGCCTGCGCAAGGTGCCCCTCCCGAGCGGCGGCGAAATCGTCATCGACGAGACCGAGGCCCTCATCGCGATCGACGTGAACACCGGCTCCCACAAGAACCGGTCGGGCGACGAAAAGAACACGATCTACGCTGTCAACCTCGAGGCGGCCCAGGAAATCGCCCGCCAGATACGGCTCCGGAACCTCGGCGGACTCATCGTGATGGACTTCATCGACATGAAGGAGCGCCGCCACCGCAACGCCGTCTACGAGAAGATGGTCGACCTGATGGCCGGCGACAAGGCGCGGAATCACATCCTGCCCATCTCCCAGCTGGGCATCATGCAGATGACCCGCCAGCGCCAGCAGGAGTCCCTGTCCTCCAACCTCTACACCGACTGCCCGTACTGCCGCGGCCGCGGCATCGTCAAGTCGGCGACGACGATGTCGGTGGAGCTCCAGCGCAGGCTCTCCTCCATCGTCCGGCGCCTCCAGCTCCGCAACGATGGGAAGGAATACGCACTGCGGGTCCTCGTGCACCCCAGCATCCTCGAGCGCCTCCGCAGCGAGGACGCCGGCCTGCTTGTGCGCATCGAGAAGAGCTTCGGCGTGAAGCTCGCGTTCAGGGCCGACCCGGCCTACCACGTGGAGCACTTCAAGATAATCAACTCGGCGACCGGCGAGGAATACCGGTAGCGCCCCTCCGGACACCCCGCCGGCTTCAACCCCATGCCCCAGACGGTTTCATTCAACCTCAATGGCAAGCCGGTGCGGGTGACTGTTGCGCCCGACCGGCCGCTGCTCTGGGTGCTGCGCACCGAGCTCGGGCTGACCGGCCCGAAGTTCGGCTGCGGCATCTCCCAGTGCGGCGCCTGCACCGTCCTGGTGAACCACCTCGCCGTGCGCTCCTGCTCGGCCGACGTCCAGTCGGTCCAGGGCGCTGATGTGGTGACCATCGAGGGCCTCGCCTCGGGCGGCAAACTGCACCCGCTTCAGGAGGCCTTCATGGCCCATGACGCCCTGCAGTGCGGGTTCTGCACGTCGGGCATGATCCTTACGGCCTGCGATTTCCTGCACCGGCATCCGAATCCCACGCGGGAGCAGGTCGTCGCGGGCATGGACGACAACCTCTGCCGCTGCGGCGCGCACGGGCGGATCGTCGACGCCATCCTCGAGGCCGCCCCGGCGATGAAGGGAGCCGTCCCCTCATGAACCCGGCGACCTCTCTCCCCTCGCGGCGCGACTTTGTGAAGCGTCTCGGCACCGGACTTGTGGTCTGGGTCATCCTCGGCAGGACCGCAGGGGGCCAGGTGTCCGAGGCGGCGCACCCTGTCACCGTGATCCCGAAGTCGGACGGGGGCTTCGACGCCTTCCTGAGCGTGGGCGAGGACGGCCATGTGACCTGCATGACGGGCAAGATCGAGATGGGCCAGGGCGTGGTCACGTCCCTTCCCCAAATGCTTGCCGAGGAGCTCGATGTCTCGATCGACGACATCACCATGATCATGGGGGACACGGAGCTTTGCCCGTTCGACATGGGAACATGGGGCTCCATGTCCACGAGGTTCTTCGGCACCATCTGGCGCTCGGCCGCGGCGGAGGCCAGGGGGGTCCTGCTGGAGCTCGCCTCCGAGCGGCTCAAGGTTCCCGTCGGACAACTCTCGGTGGAACGGGGCGTCGTCTTTGTAACCGGGGATCCGGCCCGCCGCGTCGGGTACGGGGAGCTGACCAAGGGGAGGCCGATCGAGCGCCGGCTCGCGGTAAAGCCCGACCTCAAGGCTCCCGCGGACTTCAGGATCATCGGCAAGCCGCTCCTGCGAAAGGACGCCCGGGAAAAGGTGACGGGCAAGGCCGTCTACGCCGGCGACGTCCGCCTTCCAGGAATGCTCTACGCCCGCGTGCTCCGGGCCCCTGCGCACGGAGCCGTGCTGAAAAGCGTCGATGCCTCGGGCGCGAAGGCTGTCGAGGGCATCGTGGTCGTACAGCAGCCGGGCCTGGTCGCCGTCCTTCACGAACTCCCCGACGTCGCCGACGACGCGCTCGGGGAGGTCCATGCCGTGTTCGATCCCTCGCCGTCAAAATTGGACGAGAAGACGATCTACGCCCACCTGCAGCAGGCCAGAGTGGACCCGAGGATCGTCACCCAGGGCGGCAATCTCGAGGAGGGCCGGAAGCTCGCCGTCCGGCGCCTGGACCAGACGTACTTGGGCTCCTATGTCGCCCATGCGGCCATGGAAACTCACGCTGCGCTCGCGCAGGTGGAGGGGCACAAGGCGACAATCTGGGCCTCCACCCAGAATCCCTTTGGCGCCCGGGAGGAGATCGCCAAGGCGCTCGGACTGCCGATCCCTAACGTGCGGGTCATCACCCCCTATGTCGGCGGAGGTTTTGGCGGAAAGTCCTTCAACCTCCAGGCGGTCGAGGCGGCGCTCCTGTCGAAGGCGACCGGCCGCCCGGTGCAGGTCATGTGGACGCGCGAGGAGGAATTCTACAACGACACCTTCAGGCCCGCCTCCGTGATCAGCATCCGGTCGGGACTAGACAGAGCAGGCCGCATCGCCTTCTGGGACTACGAAGTGCGCTTCGCCGGCGAGCGGGCCTCGGAGCGCCTCTATGACATCCCGGACCACCGGACAACCGCCGTGGGCGGCTTTCAGGGACCGGAAGGCATCCATCCCTTCCCCGTGGGGGCCTGGCGCGCGCCGGGCTCCAGCAACAACGCCTTCGCCCGCGAGTCCCACGTCGACCAGCTCGCCTCGCTGGCGGGCGTGGACCCCTTCGAATTTCGCCTTCGCCAGCAAAGCGACCCCCGCCTAGCCAGGGTGCTGCGCGCCGCGGCGGACCATTGGGGCTGGAAACCTGCCAAGGGGCCGAGCGGCCGGGGCCTCGGCGTGGCCTGCGGCGCGGACGCCGGCAGCTATGTCGCAGCGGTCGTCGAGGTGGACGTCGCGAAGGACGGGAAGATCAGGCTGAAGCGCGCCCTCTGGGTCCAGGAGATGGGCCTGGTGATCAATCCCGAGGGGGCAAGGATCCAGATGGAGGGCGGCATCACCATGGGCCTGGGCTACGCCCTGTCGGAGGAGATCCACTTCAAGGACGGCGTCATCCGCGACACGAATTTCGACCGCTATTCGCTGCCGCGCTTCTCGTGGCTGCCCAGGATCGAGACGGTGATCCTCGACGTCGACGACACGCAGCCCTACGGCGGAGGCGAGCCCTCCATCATCCTCACGGGGGCGGTGATCGCCAACGCCGTCCACGATGCCACCGGAGTCCGCCTGCTTGAGCTGCCCATGACACCCGCCAGGGTGAAGGCCGCGCTCGCGGCCAGGGCCTGATAGCCGCGTCAGGTCTTCGCCTCGAGCTTCGCTACCAACTTCTCGGCCGCATCGAGCTTCGTCTGAAGTTCGGCCGCCGAGTCCTTGGACTGGTTCAGGAGAACCTGGAGCTGGGCTGATCCGGCATTCGCCGCGTCCAACTGGGTCTGCAGCACGGAGGTCCGTGTCTGCGCCAGCTCGGCCTCCCCCTCATGCTTGATTGAGGCGACCTTGGCGTCCTCCATCTGCGTCTGAAATCCAGTCGATGACACCCTGGCCTTGTCGAGGTTGTCCTGGAGATCGACATCGCCGGCCTTGATCTTGTCCATGTCAGCCTGGCGCTGTGCGGATTCGGCGACCGCCCTCTCGGTCCTCTTCTGGGCCCGGGCCGTGGCGCTCTTCGCGTCGGCCAGCTGGCTCTTCATGATCTGGACCTCGGCCTGGATCTGAACGATCCGGTTTTGGCTCTGCGTGATGGTGTCATCCCGGTCGCCCACGGAGCTCCAGACCCAGACGGTGGACACAAGGAGGACCAGGGAAAGTGCGCCGAGTGCGATCGTGAGGATAGGCCTCTTCGATCCGGCCGTATTGGACTCAGGAGTCGGGGGCGTGGCGGGCACAGCGGCGGGCGCCGGCGTTGCGGGGGTGGCGGGAGGAGTATCGGGCATGATGGCCTAGGTTACTCCAGGTCCCAGCCCCTCGGTATGGGGTGTTGACACACCCCTTACCGGTCGTCCTCGACCTCGGGGTACCCTGACCTGTCCTCGATCGCCGACACGGGGCCCCCTTTCAGGGTGGCGTCGAAAAAGGCGTCGATGAAATGAGCCGTTATGGCCAGCTGGCGGCGGCCGTCGATGTGCACTAGGCCGACCGCGCGCAGCCCCCCCATCAGAAACCGGTTCTTCAGCAGCGCCACGTTGTCGCTGAACATGTAGTGGTTAGATCCCCTGATCGCGAAGTACCAGCGGCCGCCGGCGGGCAGCCGGTTGTAGATCGAGCGGATGTTCGCCTTGACCGGCCCGGTCTCCGAATCGGGCTCGCCGCTGTGGTCGCCTAGCAGGAACATGAACGGCTGCGTGATCCCGTCGGCGATGACGTTGCCGAGCGGAAGCCCGTCGACATCGACGCCGGCCTTGCACCGCCGGTCGTCATGGCAGAACTGCAGGGCGGTGGCTCCCCCGAGCGAATGCCCAAATACCCCGACTCGCCGCAGGTCGAGGCGCCCAACGAACCTGCCCGTCGGGTCCGACGCATTGAGGCGCCCGAGCTGATCCAGGGCAAAGCTCAGGTCGGCGCTCCAGGCCTGCGCCAGCCTGGCCGTGAGCCGCTCCTCCTCCGCGCCCCCGACAAGGTCGGCGTTGTTCTGGGGCGCCCGCATAATCACCCTGCCGTCTGGGAACACGACGATGCGGCTCCGATAAGGGGCGTCGATGCCCACCACGACATAGCCGTGGCTGGCCAGATCCTCGGCGAGGGTTGTGTAATCCGTGGTCAGCGCCGCCAATCCGGGCCTCATGAGCACCACGGGATAGGACGGCTCCCGCGGCGATACCTCCGCGGCGCCCAGGCTGTGGGTCCGGACGATCGAAAGATCCCGGTTCATAAAGTCGGCAATCAGCACGCCGTTCTGGCGCTCGATGGCCTCGCGCCAGGGGCCCGGCAAATAGTCGGCATAGGCCTGCGACGGCATCCGCGGCGCCGCGGGATACCAGATCCAGGCGACGAATTCGCGCCTGGACCCGGGCTGCGGGGCCATGGGGTCGGTCCCGGTGGGATCGCTCCAAACCATGGATGCCCTGCCAACGGGGAACGAACCTGTGGGAAAGGGCAGGACTGTCTCCCTTAGCTGGTCCAGCCACGATGAGCCAGAAGCCGCCGCAACCCCGCCGGCGGCGAAAACCGCGGCCAGGACGAGAGTCCTGGCCAATCGATTATCTGAGGGAGTTCGCACCTTGGTGGGTCCACCGCAGCCTCGTCCCCTGCCAGAGAAGGTACGGTACGGCCGTGAAAAGCAGGATGACGAAGGCGTGCAGTAGCCCGTTGGTGATGCCCAGGACAAAATCCCCGAGCGCCAGGCTCATGCTGACATGTCCCGCGGCGGCAGCGTGGGACGGCGGAACCGCGTGAACGCGGGCCATGCCCCCGACCAGCGAGACAAGGAGAAGGCCGATCAACGGCCAGAATGCACGGAGCCTCTGGCGCGCGGCGATGAACCCGATTCCCCAGCCAATGACGACAGGAGCGCAAAAGAAGATCGTCTTGCCCACCGCAAAGTAGGGCATCGCCAACCCGCTCACCGGGATGAACGGAGAACGGACCCCCGGCAGGAAGATGTTCCAGCCCGTCCACAGGATGAGGCAGGCGACCAGATAGTTCCCCGACAGGAAAATGACAGGCGCGAGCCCGAAGGCGGCCCAGGGAGCCTTCGAGCACCACGAGCGGAACCGGGTCCTCTCCGCCATGGCCGCCGAGAGCTCATCGATCCCCCCGAGGCGGACAAGAGCCGCCGAGTCAGCCTCCGCCCTGCTGAGCCCAGCGCCCTCCCCTTCCGCCCTCAGGTCCGCCAGATGATCGTCCAGCTCGGCGACGTAACGCCGGACGTGCCTCGGGGCCACGCCGGACCGCAGCAACCGCTCGCGAAGCTCATGAAGTGACTTTTCCATGGTGCCCTCCCCTCAGCATTTTTTGGATTGCCCCCGTCAGGCTGTTCCAGGACTCCGACAGGTCCGCCAACCGGCGCGATCCGGCGGGGGTCACGGTGTAGTAGATCCGGCTCCGGCCATTGACCGGCTTACGTCGCGATTTGAGCGCGCCGTCGCGCTCCAGTCCGTGGAGGACGGGATAGACCACGCCCTCGCCGACGGCCACAACCGCCTCCGTACGGCTGCGGATCGCCTGGACGATCTCGTAGCCGTACATCTCCTCCTGCTGGAGCAGCCGGAGAATGAGCAGCTCCGGCACGCCGTTCATGAAATTTGGATTGGTCTCTTTCGGTGTCATCGGAGAGGACCATGCCTTGAGGTTCGAGGTATTGCAAGTGCTAAATCCCCCGCCGCCCCCTTTTCCCCTGTTCCGCGTGCAGTTCACGGACAAGCCGTCCCAGGGTGTGGACTCCGCGTTCGATCCTTGAATCCCATGGGTATCGGTCCCCACGACTTCGCGGGGACCCGGGCACCCATCCCAGCCGGGGAATCGAAGCAGCTCAGCCGCTGGAGTGCCTCACCCGGCTCGTCGGATGATCGCGCTTGTCGAAGATCGTGAAGCTGGAAGCATAGTCGAGCCCTCCGGCGAACCCGTTGCGGGTCTCCTGGCCGTCCTGATAGTCCGTCTGGTAGACCACCTCGAAATCGCCCGTGACGACCGAGGTCTCCAGCTGTCCGGATCCGGCCGGGAGTTCCGAGTTGATGTCGACGGTCCCGCCTGACCCCTGACCGGGCGATGGGACAAGCACGGTGACGACGTTCAAAAGCGGCGCTCCCGCGGCGCTGTCGGAGAGCGCAACGCCGACGGTGCCTCCGGTTCCTGCCGGCGTAGTGTCGGTCCCCAGGACCGGCGCGGGCGTCGACGTGCCCCCTACGACGATCGGACGGGAGACCACAAAGTCGGGATTGGCCACGATCAGCGCCGAGGCGTTCGACGCAGCCTGCGCGAAGACGTAGTTCGGCGCGGTCAATCCCGCCCCGTCGATGGCATACGAGCCGGCGGCGCTCCCCTGGGCGGCGGGGGTTGTGAAGACCGCCGTTCCTGTGGTGGCGCTTGCGAGCGTATCGCCGTCCACGAAGCCCGCGACAGTCCCGCCGAATGCCGGGAAGGTGGACCCGAAGGTTACTGTCACAGGAGTTGCCGTGTAGAGCAGGGTCGCGGGATCGACCGTGAGCACACCGGGCACGTAGGTGATGGCATAGTTGGCCGGGTTGAAGGTCCCGCCCGCCGCATTGCTCGCGATGATCGGATACGCCCCGACACCCGCCGAGCCCGCGGCCCCGGTGCTCGTCATCATCACCGACCCAATGGTGTCCGAGCCCACCAGTCCGCTGCTCGTGAATTCCGCACCCGCGAAGGTGAAGGTTTGCCCGTAAGTCTTGGTCTCGTTATCGGCGGTGACCGTAAGCGTGAGCCCCGCCGGATCAACCGTCAGGCTCCCCGGAAGATAGGTGATCGAATAGTTGGCAGGATTGAAGCTGCCGCCGGTCGCGTTGCTCGCTGTGATCGCATACGGGGAGCCGGCGACATTTGCCGTGCTGGGCGCCCCGACGCTCGAAAGGGACACGGATCCGATGGTCTCGCCGTTCTGCAGCCCGCTGCTCGTATATTCAGTGCCGGCAAACGTGACCGTCTGGCCAAAGATCTTGCTGGTGCTGTCCGCCGTGATGGAGAGGGCCGCTGGGTCGACGGTCAAAGATCCGGCGGTGTAAGTGATCGAGTAGTTGGTCGGGTTGAAGGTTCCGCCCCTGGCATTGCCTGCAGTGACGGAGTACGGCGAGCTGCCGACACCAGCCGTGACCACAGCGCCCGCACTCGACAAGGATACGACCCCAATCGTTTCACCGTTCTGAAGGCCGGTGCTCGTGAACCCGTTTCCGGTAAAGGTAACTGTCTGCCCATACGTTTTGGTCAGGCTGTCCGCGGTGATGGAGAGGGTTGCAGGATCGACCGTCAGTGACCCTGGGAGGTACGAGATGGAGTAGTTTGCAGGGTTGAAGCTGCCGCCGGCCGCATTGCTCGCGGTGACCGTGTACGGCGAGCTCCCAACCCCAGCCGTCGCCGGAGCTCCGGCGCTCGCCAAGGACACGGCCCCAATCGTCTCTCCGTTCTGCAGTCCGATACTCGTGAACTCGGTTCCCGCAAACGTGACCGCTTGGCCGTAAGTCTTGGTCAGGCTGTCTGCCGTGATGGAAAGAGCAGCCGGGTCGACCGTCAGCGAACCGACGGAATAGGAGATTGAATAGTTGGCAGGGTTGAAGGTGCCGGCGGCAGCGTTGCTCACAGTGATCTTGTATGGCGAACTGCCAACTCCCGCGGTTGCTGCAGCTCCGGCACTTGCCAGGGATACCGTTCCGACTGTCTCACCATTCTGCAGGCCAGTGCTCGTGAATTCGGTTCCCGCGAAGCTGACCGTTTGCCCGTAGGTCTTCGAAGTGCTGTTCGCTGTTATTGTGAGTAGCGCAGGGTCAACTGTTAGCAAACCGGCGGCGTACGCGATCGAGTAGTTGGTCGGGTTGAAGCTCCCACCGGTCGCGTTGCTCGCGGTGATCGTGTAGGGCGAGCTACCCACTCCGGCGGTCGCGGCGGCCCCCACACTCGCCAGGGACACCGTCCCAATCGTCTGGCTGTTCTGCAGCCCGACACTCGAAAACTCCGTTCCTGCAAACGTTACGGTCTGGCCGTAGGTCTTCGAAGTGCTGTTTGCCGAGATCGTCAGCAATGCCGGATCCACTGCCAGCGAGCCCGCGGCGTATGAGATAGAATAATTTTCAGGGTTGAAGCTGCCACCGGTCGCATTGTTCGCAGTGATCGTGTACGGCGAACTCCCCACTCCGGCCGTCGCTGCAGCTCCCGCACTCGCCAGAGAAACCGTCCCAATGGCCTCTCCGTTCTGCAGCCCAATGCTCGAAAACTCGGTTCCGGCAAACGTTACCGCTTGGCCATACGTCTTGGTCAGGCTGTCTGCAGTGATTGAAAGGGTTGCCGAGTCGACCGTCAGCGACCCTGGGAGGTACGAGATGGAGTAATTTGCCGGGTTGAAGGTGCCGGCGGCGGCATTGCTCGCTGTGATAGAGTACGGCGAGCTGCCGACCCCGGCTGCCGCGGCTGCGCCAGCACTCGCCAGGGAGACAGACCCAATCGTCTCCCCATTCTCCAGCCCGATGCTCGTGAATTCAGATCCAGTAAACGTCACGGTCTGGCCATACGTCTTGGACGTGCTGTTCGCTGTTATCGCGAGCAGTGCCGGATCCACCGTCAGTGATCCTGGGAGGTATGAAATGGAGTAGTTTGCAGGATTGAAGGTCCCGCCAGCCGCACTGCTCGCTGTGATAGAGTACGGAGAGCTGCCTACCCCCGCCGTCGCTGCAGCTCCGGAACTCGCCAGCGATACCGTCCCAATCGTCTCACCATTCTGCAGGCCGTTGCTTGTGAACTCGGTTCCAGCAAAAGCCACCGTCTGCCCGTAAGTCTTTGTCAGGCTATCGGCTATGATGGACAGAGTTGCCGGATCAACCGTGAGTGAACCTGGAACGTACGAGATGGAGTAGTTTGCTGAATTGAACGAGCCACCAACCGCATTGCTCGCATTGATCCCATACGGCGAACTGCCGACCCCCGCTGTCGCCGCAGCTCCGGAACTCGCCAGCGATACCGTCCCAATCGTCTCACCATTCTGCAGGCCGTTGCTTGTGAACTCCGTTCCCGCAAACGTCATCGTCTGCCCGTAAGTTTTCGTCAAGCTGTCCGCAGTGATCGACAGACTTGCCGGATCAACCGTCAGTGAGCCCGGGACGTACGAGATGGAGTAGTTTGCGGAATTGAAGGTCCCACCCGACGCATTGCTCGCTGTTATCGTGTACGGCGAACCTCCAACGCCTGCGGTTACGGCAGCGCCAGAGCTCGTCAGGGACACGGTCCCAATCGTCTCTCCGTTCTGCAGTCCGATATTCGTGAACTCGGTTCCGGCAAAGGTGACCGTCTGGCCGTAAGTCTTGGAAGTACCATTCGCCGTGATTGTCAGCAGTGCCGGGTCCACAATCAGCGAGCCCGCGGCATAGGTGATCGAGTAGTTGGTGGGATTGAACGTCCCGCCGGTCGCGCTGCTCGCAGTGATGATATATGGCGAGCTCCCGACCCCAGCCGTAGCGGCAGCGCCGGTACTTGCCAGGCTTACCGTTCCGACTGTCTCTCCATTCTGAAGTCCGATACTCGAAAACTCCGTTCCTGCGAAGATAACGGTCTGCCCATAAGTCTTCGTCAGACTGTCGGCGGTGATAGACAGAGTCGCCGGGTCGACCGTCAGTGAGCCCGGAACGTATGAAATGGAGTAGTTTGCAGGATTGAAGGTCCCGCCAGCCGCACTGCTCGCTGTGATGGTGTACGGAGAGCTCCCCACTCCAGCCGTGCTCGAAGCTCCCGGACTCACCAAAGACACCGTCCCGATATTCTCGCCATTCTCCAGGCCAATGCTCGAGAACTCAGTGCCAGCGAATGTCACCGTCTGCCCGTACGTCTTGGCGGTGCTGTTCGCAGTAATCGTCAGCAGCGCAGGATCCACCGTCAGCGAGCCTGAGGTGTACGAAATTGAGTAGTTCGTCGGATTAAAGCTCCCACCGGTCGCATTGTTCGCAGTGATCGTGTACGGCGAACTCCCCACTCCGGCCGTCGCTGCAGCTCCCGCACTCGCCAGAGAAACCGTCCCAATGGCCTCTCCGTTCTGCAGCCCAATGCTCGAAAACTCGGTTCCGGCAAACGTTACCGCTTGGCCATACGTCTTGGACGTGCTGTTCGCTGTGATGGTCATCAGCGCTGGATCGACCGTCAGCGAGCCTGGAACATATGAGATCGAGTAGTTTGCGGGGTTGAATGTGCCGCCAGCCGCATTGCTTGCGGCAACTGTGTAAGGCGAACTGCCGACCCCCGCCGTCGCCGCCGCGCCGGCACTTGCCAAGGACACGGTCCCTATCGTCTCCCCATTCTGCAGGCCGTTGCTTGTGAACTCCGTTCCGGTGTAGTTGACGGTCTGCCCGTAAGTCTTCGTCAGGCTGTCGGCGGTGATCGACAGAGTTGCCGGATCGACTGTCAGGGAGCCCGGAACGTATGAAATGGAGTAGTTTGCAGGATTGAAGGTCCCGCCAGCCGCACTGCTCGCTGTGATAGAGTACGGAGAGCTGCCTACCCCCGCCGTCGCCGGAGCACCGGCACTCACCAGAGAAACCGTCCCAATGGCCTCTCCGTTCTGCAGCCCAATGCTCGAGAACTCAGTGCCAGCAAACGTCACTGTCTGGCCATAGGTCTTCGAAGTGCTGTTCGCCGTGATCGTCAGCAACGCCGGATCGACCGTGAGCGACCCGGCTGCATACGTGATCGAGTAGTTGGTGGGATTGAAGGTCCCGCCCGTCGCATTGCTCGCGGTGATAGAGTACGGCGAACTCCCCACTCCGGCCGTCGCCGGAGCTCCGGCACTCACCAGAGAAACCGTCCCAATGGCCTCTCCGTTCTGCAGCCCAATGCTCGAGAACTCAGTGCCAGCAAACGTCACTGTCTGGCCATAGGTCTTCGAAGTGCTGTTCGCCGTGACCGTGAGCACCGCCGGATCCACCGAAAGGGCTCCGCTCACAAACGAGAGCTGATAATTGTGCGGATTGGAAACCGTGCCGTTCGAGACCGTGATGGCGTAGGGCCCGCCCAGCACCGTGCTGAACTTCGTCGCCGCCGTGGCGAGCACCGGTGTACCGCCCAATGCCCCGCTCTGGCTGTCCACCGAGACGCCGTTTCCGCTGACCTCTCCGGCAACCGCGTAGTCGCCTGCCGTCAACGATGGCGTCGTCCCATAAGTGCTGCTTTGGGGGCCCGCGGTGATCGTCAGTATCGGCGCGTCCCGGTAGATGACCTCGTTCGTTCCGGTGCCCGGCACATACGAAGTGCTGCTGTCGTAGCGCCATCCCGGGATCGCAAGGCCTCCGAAAACAGATCCTGCGCCGCCCAGGTCTCCCGTGTAGACCACCCAGTCGGCGCCGACTGTGGGGGTTGAGAGTGCGCTTGATCCCGCGTTGTTGATGAAGTCTCCGCCCGCGACCGTCCCGGCGGCGCTCGCCGACCCGGCTTGGAGCACAAGGGCCGAACCGGAGCCGTTCGCCGTGAGCTTCGCACCCGAGTTCAGGGTGATGTCGCCGTTCGCGGCGCTCGCATTGATTGAACCCGAAGTGGCCACAATGCCGGAGAAGGTGATCCCATTCCCCGTGCCGCTCGCCGAAAAGTTGGCGCTTGCCGCGGTGAGAGCTCCCACGCCAAGGCTCCCGCCGGCGGAGACCGTGAGGCCGCCGCCTATTGTCGAGGACGCGAGCGTCAGCGGGCCCCCATTGGTGAGCGCCGCCGCATTCGCCCCGCTGTTGGTCAGCGCAACCGGCCCCGTGAATCCGTTGGACTGGGTCAAGGTGATCGGGTGGGCACCAGCCGCAAACGACGCCGTCCCCGCACCCGCTGCCTGGGTCACCGCCCCCGTCTGTGTGATCGCCCCGTTGGATGTGACCGTCAGCGTCCCCGTACCGACTGACGACCCGGCCAGGACCGTCGCCGTGTTGTTGGTCAGCGAGACATTGTTTGCCCCGCTGTTGCTGAGCGACACCGCTCCCGTGAGGCTATTGTTCTGGGTGAGGGTGATGGCATGGGCGCCCGCCGCGAACAATGATGTCCCCGGCACCGTGACAACACCCGTCTCGGTTATCGAACCCCCGGCTGTCACCGACAGGCTACCCCCGGACGTAAGCGTGAGTGCAGGCAGCGCCACGGCCGCGTTGCTGAACTGAACCGTGAGATTCCGGAGGTTCGTCAGCCCCGTCAAGATCGGCAGGAGGGCGCCAGCATCGACGCTGTTTACGCTCACATCGCGGATATCCGATAACGTCCCGGCAAAGACCGGCGCAAAGGCCCCGAAATCGTTTGCCTGGCTGCCGAGAAGTATGTCGGAGGCGGCCGCCGTCACCGTCAGGGTTGTCGCCCCGCCCGTCGCCGTGATTGCGCCTGTCTCCGTTATGCTGCCGCCGGCGGTGAGCGAAAGCGTTCCCCCAACGGTCGACGCGCCGAGGTTCAGGGCCGAGCCATTCTTAAGCGTCACCGCATTGGCGCCGCTGTTTGAGAGGGAGACCGCGCCCGTGAACCCATTGGTCTGGCTCAGGGTGATGGCATGGGCCCCGGCGCTGAACGTCGCCGCTCCTGCCCCCGCCGCCTGGGTGATCGCCCCGGTCTGGGTGATCGCGCCGTTGGATGTCACGGAAAGGGCCCCCGAGCCGACGCTGGAAGTTCCGAGCACGGTCGCAGCATTGTTGGTCAGCGAAACCCCATTGGCCCCGCTGTTGCCGAGCGAAACAGTCCCGGTGAAGTCGTTGGCCTGGGTCAGCGTGATCGCATTGGCCCCGGC